>Ga0335072_10008403_pt1 | contig 14970 bp, 11 predicted proteins | sample Lox_Sample_21_FD_206725 | JGI IMG/M metagenome (GOLD analysis project Ga0335072, IMG submission 206725) | Soil microbial communities from Loxahatchee National Wildlife Refuge, Florida, United States - Lox_Sample_2.1 | ecosystem: Environmental > Terrestrial > Soil > Wetlands | place: USA... | reverse complement strand
TACGCTCGAGCGCGATTTGCCAGCAGGCTGCGGTTTCGTTGGCGTCGGCGGGCCTGAAGTCGGTAAGGTTGGGCACGGCGCGCAGCATCATGAGATGCTCGATGGGCTGGTGGGTGGGCCCGTCTTCGCCCAGGCCGATGGAGTCGTGGGTGAAGACGAAGAGCGAATGGATCTTCATCAGCGCGGCCAGGCGGATGGCCGGTTTGCAGTAGTCGGCAAAGCAGAAAAAGGTGGAGCCGAAGGGAACGAGGCCGCCGTGGGCCGCCATGCCGTTGACGGCCGCGCACATGCCGAACTCGCGCACACCGAAGAAGACGTTGCGGCCGGCGGGGTCCACGTGGAAGTTCGCGCCCGGCTTGAAGATGGTGCGCGTGGAGCTGGTCAGGTCGGCCGCGCCGCCAAAGAGCTCCGGCACCACGCCGGCAATCTTGTTCATCACATCGCCGCCCGCAGCGCGCGTGGCCAGGGGTTTGTCGGTCGGGTAACTGGGAATGGCTTTTTCCCATCCCGCCTGGCGCTCGTTGCCTTGCGTGCGGGTAAACTCAGCCGCGAGCTCGGGAAACTCTGCCGCGTAGGCGTCGAAGAGTTTCTTCCACTCGGCTTCAAACGCAGCGCCGCGATCGACGGCCTGGCGCCAGTTCTTGAGCGCGTCTTCAGGCACGTAGAAGCTCTGGTCTTCAGGGAAGCCGAAGAACTTCTTGGTGGCGGCGACGTCGGCCGCGCCCATTGCTTCGCCGTGCACCTTGTTGGTGCCGGCCCTGGGGCTGCCGTAGCCGATCACCGTGCGGACGGCAATGAACGAAGGTTTCGTGGTCTCGGCCTTCGCGGCTTCAATCGCTGCTTCAATCGCATTCAGATCGTTGCCGTCTTCCACAATCTGCACGTGCCAGTGATAAGCCTCGAAGCGCTCAAGGTAATTGTCGTCGTAGCTCAGTTCGGTTGGGCCGTCGAGCGAAACCAGGTTGTCGTCGTATAGGAAGATGAGCTTGCCCAGGCCAAGCCTGCCGGCCAGCGCGGCGGCCTCGTGCGAGACGCCCTCCATCAGGTCGCCGTCGCCGCACAGCGCGTAGGTGTAGTGGTTCACAATCTCGTAGCCGGGCTGGTTATAAATGGCGGCCAGATGTTTTTCGGCGATGGCCATGCCGACCGCCATGCCAATTCCCTGCCCCAGCGGACCGGTGGTGACTTCAACGCCCTCGGTATCGCCGTACTCGGGATGGCCGGGGGTCTTCGAATGCCACTGGCGGAAGCTCTTCAGATCGTCGAGAGTGACGTTGTAGCCAGAGAGAAACAGCGAACCGTAAAGCAGCGCCGAGGCGTGGCCGTTGGAGAGCACAAAACGGTCGCGGTCGGGCCACTTCCAGTTTTTCGGATTGTGCTTCATCAGCTTGTGGTAGAGCAGGTAAGCGATGGGCGAGCAGCCCAGCGGGGCGCCGGGGTGGCCGCTGTTGGCTTTTTCAACGGCGTCCACCGCGAGCAGGCGCAGGGTATCGATGGAAAGCTGGTCGAGGGAGAGTGCGGCGAGACTGGTGCTCATGATGGCTTTGAAACGCGTCCTTTCAGTTTTGGAGTGCGCTGCGCGATGGATAAAGAGACTCGATTCGGAGTCGGCTTCGAGGCCCTACGTGACTTGGTCTATCTTGACCCTCACATTGTATCCAAGCCAGGTGTCCTGCTCGGACCAATGCAAGGTCCACTCCAGTTCAGATGCACCAAACGCGGGTTGGATTTCAGCGCTGAATCCGGCGCTGCCCAGGCTGCGGCTAACGGTGCTGTGTTTTGACTGCCAGCCATCCCAGGTCCAAACCACGTCAAAAGGCCGCTCATCGAGGATGCGCAGCGTGCGGCCCGCATCCATCTGCTGGATGGGCCGGTGCCGGGTGTAAATCTCAATGGCGTGATTGACCTGGCTGCGGCCCTCCGGAGTGCAGTAGCGATCATAAACCGTATCAATGCGGTCGAAGACCCTGCCGTCGACGGCCGAGCGAAGCAACTTCAAATATTCGGCATGCGCCCACACCAGCGGGACAGCAGATCCGGCCGGCTTGCCGAACCTCAACCGGCGCTCGGGGCGGTCAGGCTCGTCCCACACCTGTTCGGGCATCATGCAGCCGCTGGTGGCGAACTTTTCATAAGTGTCGATAAACGGCGCGATGTCATTGCCGGCAGCAAGCTCGTAATGGGCGCGCTCGCCGCCCAGCAGAGGCCAAACCCGCCCCTGTCCCCAACCTTTATAAGGGCCGCCGTCGGGCCGCTGGCCGTAGCCGTCGTTGTTGTAGCGCAACCAGCCGGACCCCTGGGGCAGCTGGCGTTTGAGAACGGCATCCACCACCTTCAGCGATTCGACCATAAGAGGGTCGTCGGCGCGGCGAACCCCGTAGCGCACCAGTTCCAGGAATCCGGCATCGATGATCTCGCGCGCCTGGAACTCGTATTGTGCACCGGGAGGGCGGTTCGCGAGCCGGATGGTTTCGGTGCCGCAGGCCTCGTGGGCATATGCCTCGCCGCACTCCGGCGGCCGGATGCGCATGTAGTGACGCTTCACGCCGGGGTGCAGCACACCGTTACTGGTGACGGTCCAGTCTTCGAGGTGTCCTTCGATCCAGTCGGCAAACTCCTCGAGGAACGCTCCCAACTCGGCTGAATCGTGGGCGCGAGCCATCTCGGCCGCACAGATGAGGCCGCTGACGACGGCGGCAAGAGTGGACGGCGAGTAGCCGGAGTTTTCTTCCCACCGCTCTTGATGGGTGATGGGAGCCTGGCGCACCAGGCAGCCCGCGGCACGCTCCACAAAGGGAAAAATCTCGAGGTTGCCGAGGGCGTTGGCTTTCCACAGCCGCCAGGCCAGGATGATGGGGAAGGCGACCTCGTCGAGCTGCTTGCCGCCCCAATAGGGAGTGCCGTCGATCCAGAAGTTTTGCGCGAAGCCGCCGTCGGGCTGCTGCGTACAGGCCAGGTAAACCAGAGCGCGGCGGGCGGTCTCGGCGCGGCCGCATGCCAGCAGGGCCGATGCGGTTTGCACCATGTCGCGGGTCCAGACCAGGTGGTAGCCGCCCAGGTCGTCGTCGCCCTTGGCCTGGCCCCAGGGTATCGAAGCCGAGGCGACAAATGCCCCGGAGAAGGTCTTGTCTTCGTGGGCCAGCAGCACGTTATGGCTGGCGCGCATCAGTTTGCCGCCATCCCTGGCCTTCGCGGCCAGCCATTCCGGGTTGGCAGCCCGGTGCCACTGATCGATGAATCGCTGGCGCATGTCGGCGAATGGAGCTGCGAGAGCCCCCAGCGTTTTCTGCGCCGCAGTGTGGTGGCCGGCGCCCACGCCGATGGCGACGGTGAATTCATACGCGGCCGTGCCATTGGAGCCATTGATTAATTCGGCCGGAATTTCACTTGGCTGCATCGCGTGGTCGGGAGCGCCGCAGCCGCCCAGATTAATCTGGCCCATGAGGGCAACATTGCCGCCGGTGGCCGTGCCGAACTCCCAATCCATCTTGAAATCCTGCATCAGGTCGCGCCAGCCATCGCTGAAGCCCACAAAGCCGCAGCTCACATGCGAGAACCCGCAACTGGCGGCCATGACCAGCGACCACTCGTCTTTCCACGCCATCACGACCTTGCGCCCGGCCAGGTCCACCGCCGAGGCCGAGTTGCCGGCTCCGCCGCCGTTCAGGTGCGGCGCCAGCAGCGCGAAGACCTTGAGCCGCGGCACCAGCTCGGCGTGCCCCTCGAGCCGCACCCGCTGCAGCACCACTGAGTGGTGGGGATCGCAGATGATCTCCTTAATCAGGGCATAACGGTCCTCGGGATCGCGGTTGATATAGCGGACCCCGAGAGCTTCGGGGTGGATGTACTCGAACTCCGAGATGAGGTCGCGCTTTTCCTCGTGGGCAAAGGTCTCGCCGTCGGTCACAAGGAACTCCATGTCGCGTACCTGCGCGCGGTCGATGGTGGGGTGGTAAATCTCGTTGAGGATTCCGTGGGAGCAGGTGAACCAGATGCGGCTCGAAGCTGCGTAGGCCGTGCCCACTGCATCTTTTACGCTCGAGGTCCAGCGCGGTTGCATGCCGGGCGCGCCGAATGCCTCGCCATGCTGGGCCAGACGTCTATACACAGGTTTTTCGCTCATAAGGTCTTTGATCGGGTGAAACGGGGAAACCAAGGCCGGGTTGCGATCGCGACGGGAGTCCTGTAGCTGCCTCCCAAAACTTCGACGCTCCGAACCATGGGAAGGATACTAATTTGTCTCTGCGGGAGTAAAGATTGAGATTCGTTGATTTTTCGCACCCCGGGAGGGCCAAGCGGCATCCAAGGGGGTGGTGATGCCGTTCCCCGTAGGATGTTGATTTTTCACATTGTCTGGACCGCTGATCGGCCCATCCCACCCGCTACAATTTGATCCGAGGAGATTCCCCTTATGGCATACGAACTTGCACCGCTTCCCTACGACTACTCCGCCCTTGAGCCTTATATCGATGCGGAGACCATGCATCTGCACCACGACAAGCACCACCAGGCCTATATCAACAACGTGAACGCCGCGCTGGCCAACCATCCCGAACTCGCCAAAAAAACGGTCGACGACCTGATCAAGGACCTGGCTGCCGTCCCCGAAGACATCCGCGGCACGGTCCGCAACAATGGCGGCGGCCATTCCAACCACACTGCGTTCTGGAAGTTGATGGGTCCGGCCGGATCAGCCGGCATCGGCGGCAACCCAACGGGCGCCATTGCCGCCCAGATCGCTGCCGACTTCGGTGACTTCGAAGCCTTCAAGAAGACTTTCAATGAGACCACCGCCAAGCAGTTCGGCTCGGGCTGGGGCTGGCTGGTGTTTACCGGCGGCAAACTGAAGGTGATTACCACGCCGAACCAGGATTCGCCGTTGTCTCAAGGGCTTTACCCGATCCTCGGCAACGACGTGTGGGAACACGCCTACTACCTCAAGTACCAGAACCGCCGTCCCGAATACCTGGCCGCATGGTGGAACGTGGTGAACTGGGCGGAGGTCAACAAGCGCCTTGCGACGGCAAAAGGCTGAAAAAACAGCTACCAGCTTTTAGCTCTCAGCTTGTTGGCGATTGAATATGGGCGGTGGCTGCGCGAATCCCGCGCAGCGGCCGTCTATTTTTTTGAACTCGGGAGCGGGACAAGCCGCAAAGAGCTCGAAGACTGAGAGCTGAAAGCTGCCCTGCTGCAACCCAATGGCGCAAACCGTGTCTAACTCAGTGGAAAGTGACAGAATCAGACAAATGTTTCAGACGCGCTTGTTTTCTGTGGTTTCGTCTACCTTCATTGCTGCGGTTCTTATGGGCGCTACCACCCGGGCAACGACGCAGACCGGCGAGTTTGTCATCGCCCAGAACGGCCATTCGACGGGCACGGCTTCGTTCATGGTGACGTCGACGAAGGATGGCTACGATTCCTCTTCGGTAGTCAACGTGGCGATGCAGGGCCTTGATTACGCGCTCTCGAAGACCGAGCAACTGGGCCCGGGCAACGACCTTGTCCATGTCCTGCTGAGCGCCACCGTGAACGGCTCGGCGGTGACCGCGGTTTGCAAGCCCGAGGACTCCCAGCTACTGATCAACATCTCAGCCAATGGCCGGAGCACAACCACACGCCTGGCCGGCCACCGGGGGGCGGTCTTTCTTCCCGACTTCGATCCCGGCGCGCTTGAGACGCTGCTGGCGCTGGCCGTACAGCAGAATAATCGCGATTTGTGGGCGATTTTGCCCAAGAACGCGGGTTCCGTTGAGCCGGTAACGCTGGCCACTTACGCCGACCTGAGCGGCACGCTCGACGGCAGGCCGGTGGTTGTTCATCATCTCGTGGCCACCATCGCCGGCGCCAAGACCGATCTCTTTTCGGGGCCTGAAAACCAGCTTTTGCAGGCGGAGTTGCCGCAGCAGGGGTTCGCGCTGGTGCGCAAGGGATTTGTCTTGACGCCGCCGGCAAAGCCGATTGCGCCGGCGGGGTAAGCTCCGGGTTTTCTCGCAGCGAATTGCAAGAATTTTATTTTCTATAGTCCTAAGTGCTATACTTCTGAAGTGTCGGCAAGTCCTCCCAGCACGTTCAGGGTATTAGCGTCAAAGCCGTTCATGCGTTTTGCCCGCCGATTTGGAATAGGTGACGAAGAACTTTGGGATACCGTAAACGGACCATTCGATGCCGATCTCGGAGGGGGTGTGTTCAAGTACAGGCTTGCACGGGGAGGGGAAGGTTCGAGCGGTGGTGCTAGAGCTTTAATCGCGATGAAGGCCGGTCGGCGCGCAGTCCTGATGTTCGGTTTTGAGAAAAAGGACATGGCGAACATCAAACCTGATGAATTGAAGGCCTACCGAAAGGCCGCGAGAATCTACCTTGGGTATAGTGAAGAAGAAGTAACGGCGATTGTGAAACGGAAGGCTCTCTTCGAGCTTGCTTCATCGAAGAAAGGAGTGGGACATGGCAAAAGCGTATAAGAGCGAAGCACTGGCGGCGCTGCACGAGAGCATGTCTGACCTGCATCAGGTTGGCGCTATTGACAGCAAAACCATGCGCGAATTCGATAAGGCATGTCTGACCCCGGTCATGAAACTATCTCCGGCAGCCATACGCCGAATTCGAGCGCGAGCGGCTGTGAGTCAGGCAGTATTCGCGGCACATTTGAACGTGACTACCGGGGTGGTAAGCAAATGGGAGCGTGGCGAGAAGCAGCCGCGAGGCCCGGCGGCTAAGCTGCTCACGTTGGCTGCCAAGCACGGGATCTCCGCCATCGCATGAGGATTGGCGGATAGCGGCGCGCGTGACGCGTCTGCCCGTGATGGCGGGTATGAATCGCGCTTACCGCGCTCTCAGGGTAGTCACTTTTCAAAAAACTCTCCATGCCCGCCATTGGCCCACGGGTCATAGTGCTCTGCAAACTCGGCGCGCTGCTGGGTGCTGGGATGGCTGAATAGCCAGAATTCGATCAACGGGCTGGGGTTCGGGTCGTCGAGCCAGGCCTTGCCCAGGTCGTTGAAGGCAGCCACCGCGGTCTTCTGCGGATCAGGGACAATCCCGTGGATCGCCTCCTGCCCGTAGACATCGGCCTGGTGCTCAAAGTAGCGGCTCACTCCATTTTCAATTGGCTGGGCCAGAAACATCACGATTGTCACGGCGAAGATCAGCACCAGGAATCCCGCGCGCGAGGCGAGATCGGCCGCACCCCATCGCACCCCGTACCGGTGAACCATCCACGCCGCAAACCGCGCGCAAAACCAATAGACAAAAAACAGGAACCCCGCCGTCAGGGCAATCCCTTTGGTCACGTGATGCAATACGTAATGGCCGCACTCATGCGCGAAGATGAAGAGGATCTCGTCGTTGGGGATGCGGCCGGCCGTGGTGTCCCACACAACGATGCGCTTGGTGGCCCCGATGCCGGTGACGTAGGCGTTCAGTCCGTTGGTTTTCAGGCTGGCCTTCATCAGGTACATGCGGCTGGGCTGAATTTCTGTACCGGTTCGCGCCACCACCTTTTCGAGGTCGGCGACCAGCGCCGGATCGTGCGCCTGGAGCGGTTCGAACTTTTCAAACAACGGTTCCACCAGCGGTTCCACGAAGAAGACGATGACCAGGATGGGCAGCGTGACCACCCAGGCGCCCAGCCAGTAGCGGCGCGGCCATCGGCGCACGATCCAGTTGAAGAGCAGCAGCACCGGCGTGGAGATGGCGATGGCAAACCCCAGTTCCTTGGCATCGTCGCTGAACCAGCCGGCCCACGGCTGCACGCTGATCTGGTAGCTGCGCTCAACGTGATGAGCGTACATGCCGAGCGGCAGGCCTGAAAGCCAGGCAATGATGAAGAATGCGGCGAAGAAAAACACTCCTTGAGCCCAGCGGTGTGTTGCGATCCGCTTGATCTCGGCTTCAAGCCGTGCCGCAAAGCGCGAAGCCAGAAGCAGCCATATGACCGCGATCTGCCACAGTGAGCCGACGATATCGAGAATGTTGCGGATGCGGCTTATGGCAATGGCCTTGGCGAGTTTGTCGGGAGGGAGCGAATAGGCCTGATGGCCGGCGGGCTGGTTGGCCGCGGTTGCCGCTTGCGGTGCGGCCGGTGTCTCCTGGGCCGCGACGGGAAGCAGGTTCGGCCCCGCCAAAAGCATGGTCAAAAGAAAAAGTCCGATCCACCGTCCGCCGAATCCCATCCCGAATCCTCCTCACCCCGCCCAATTCTGCGACAATCGAGCATACATGCAGATTGCAGGTATCTTCCGGTTCATGTTTAAACCATTCCACGCTCTCTTGGCGAAGTACGGCTTCAGTTCCAGGCCAATCGCGGCCGCCGCTCTCATCTCATTGGTTGCAGCTCTTCCGCCCGCTGGGGCACAGCAGGCCACGCCGGTCATTCTCGATGCCATGACCCAGGAATTGCAACGCGCCTATTCGCAACTGGGCAAGCAGCCCACCGGCACTACGGGCGCGGACAAGCTATTGCCGCCATACTTCCTGAGCTACACGGTGAGCGACGCGAGTTTTGTCACCATTCGCGCGCAGTACGGGGCCCTCACCTACAGCGCAGCAAACCGCATGCGCGAGGCCGATGTGCAGGTGCGGGTGGGGAGCCCCGCGCTCGACAATACCCACGGCGACCATCGGTCTTCCGCCGTCAACAGCCTGCAGCTGCCGATTGTGGATGACCGCGAGGCCCTGGCCCGGTCGCTTTGGATGGCGACCAATACGGGTTACGGCAATGCGCTCGACAACTACCTGCGCGTGAAGACCGAGGCCGAGGTAAGAGCGAAAGAAGAAGATACTTCGCCCGACTTCAGCAAAGAGGAGCCGCAGACGCACATTGGCAAGGTTGCGCCGCCGGTGGTGGTCGATCGGCCGGCATGGGAGAAACGCGTGCGGGCGCTATCCGCCATCTTTCGCGAGTTCCCCGACGTTTACCAGAACGCAGTGATGCTCACTGTGCAGAATGAGACCGATTATTACGCGTCGTCTGAAGGGTCGAAGATCGTTACGCCGCACTTGCAGGCGCGGGTGGTGGTGATTGCGGTTACCCGCGCCGATGACGGAATGGACCTGTTCCGCGACCAGACCTTTGAAGCGGAAACCGTGGACGGGCTGCCTGCGCAGGATGTGATGGAGGCTGCCACACGCGAGCTTGGCAAGAGCCTTGAGAGCTTGCGCAAGGCGCCGGTCACCGAACCCTTCAACGGGCCGGCGCTGCTTTCGGGGCGTGCCGCGGCGGTGTTCTTCCACGAGGTGCTGGGGCATCGGCTCGAGGGCCAGCGCCAGCGCGGCGACGAGGAAGGCCAGACTTTCACAAAGGATGTAGGACAGGAGGTTCTGCCGAAGTTCATGTCCGTGGCCGACGATCCTACGATGACTGAGTACGGGAAAACATGGCTCAGCGGCCAGTACGAATATGACGACGAAGGGCAGAAGGCGCGGCGCGTCGATCTGATCCAGGATGGCGTGCTGAAGACATTTCTCATGTCGCGCCTGCCCATCGCGAGCTTCAGTTCTTCAAACGGCCACGGGCGCGCCGAGTCCGGCCACGTGCCGACGGGGCGCCAGGGCAACCTGATTGTGACTTCGACAAATATGGTGCCGGAGGCCAAACTGCGGCAGGAGCTGATTGACGAGGCAAAGAAGCAGGGCAAGCAGTACGGGCTGTACTTCGAGGACATCTCTTCCGGATTCGCGGTTACTACCCGCGATTCACCTCAGGCGTTCTCGGTGATTCCGCTGGTGGTGTGGCGGGTTTATGTGGACGGGCGCCCCGATGAACTGGTGCGGGGCGTAAGCATTGTGGGCACGCCGCTGGCGGCGATGAAGAGCATTCTGGCTACCGGCGACAAGGACGAGGTTTTCAACGGCGAGTGCGGCGCCGAGTCGGGAACCATTCCGGTGAGCGCGGTTGCTCCGGCCATTCTGCTGAGCGATCTTGAAACCCAGCGCGAAAAGCAGGGAACGGCAAGGCCGCCGATTCTGCCCAAGCCCGGTTTCGATTCTGCATCGTCCAAGGAGGCCCGATGAACCGCCTGTTTGCAACCGCCGTGTTTGCCGGCTCCCTGATGATTGCGCCGCTCGCGCTCGCCCAGCCCACGCGAGCGGACGCCGAAAAGGATCCCGTGCTCAAGGCCATGCTGACCGAGCTTGACCGCAGCATGAGCCAACTCCAGTTGCAGGGCTTCGCCAAGCCGTTCTATATCCAGTACCGGATTGAAGGCCTCGAAGACTTTGAGACCAAAGCCGAATTCGGCGCCACCGAAGGTTCGTCGGGCGGCCACGAGCGAATTGTGCGCGTGACCGTGCGTGTGGGCGACTACAAGTCCGACAGCAGCGGGGGGCGCGGCGATGGCGCAATTGAGCTGGCCGGACTCGATGACGATCCCATTGCCATTCGTTCGGCAATTTGGATGGCGACAGATGAGGCTTACAAGAATGCCCTCGCGGCCTACGCACAAAAACAGGCCGCGCTCAAACAGGTGCAAACTCCGCCCCAGGCCGACGATTTCAGCCACGAAAAGCCGCTCATCTCACTGGCTGAGCCGGCACGGCTGAGCCTGGACGAATCCGCCTGGACGGAGCGCGTTGCCCGCGCCAGCGGCCTTTACCGCACCGATGCCACGGTCAAGGCAAACAAACAGGACCTGCAATACTGCACTTCCGGTTTCCACGCGCGCGCCGTCACCACCTGGCTGGTAACGAGCGAGGGAACCATCGTGCGCAAATCGTCAACCGAATACGAGGAAACATTCCAGGCCGGAACGCAGGCCGACGACGGCATGCGGCTCGCGCGCTCGTATTCCTCCGATGGCCCGGCGCTCGCAGACCTCGACTCTGAGGATGCATTTAATAAACATGCGGTGGGCGAGATTGTTTCGCTCGGAGATCTGCGCAAGGCGCCGCTGGTTGAGGAAGAGTATCACGGGCCGATTCTGCTGAGCGCCGACGCCGGCACTGAAACGCTGCACTCGCTGCTCGCCAATTCCGTGGTCGCAACGCGTCCCAAGATGGGCACCGAAGCGCGCACCAACGGTTCATTCGCGTCCAGCTACCAGGCGCGCGTGATGCCCGACTTCATGAATGTGGTCGACGATCCATCGCTCAAGACATTCGACGGCAAAGGACTGCTGGGCGCATACGATGTTGACGATGAGGGCGTGCCGGCGCAGACGGTGAAGCTGGTTGAGGACGGAAAGCTGGTGAACTACCTCCTCGGCCGCGAGCCGGTGAAAGATTTTCCGGCATCGAATGGCCACGGGCGCGGAACGCTTACGGGGGGCCCGCGACCTTCGATCGGCGTGCTGAAGGTGACGGCCGAGAATGGACTGAGCGATGCCGAGTTGAATCAGAAGCTGCTCGACATGGCGAAAGAACGAGGCCTGGCGAGCGTCTACTATGCTGAGACGCTGGCCGGCGCGCGCAATCCGCGATTGCTTTACCGCATTACTCCCGATGGCAAACGCCACTTGGTTCGCGGAGCTGTTCTTGCCGACATCGACATACGCGCGCTGCGTTCGAGCATTGAAGCGGCCGGGAAGGACCTATTTGTTGAAAACAGCTTCGGCGAGGTTCCCGAGACGGTGATCGGTCCCGCCTTGTTGTTCGACGACGCAACGGTAAAACGCGCCAACGAGAAGAATGAAAAGCTGCCGTTCTATCCTCCGCCGGAGTGAGAGAGACAGGGAATAGGGAACAGGGAATAGGGAACAGGGAATAGGGAATAGGGGCAGAGGGTTGTCGGCCCTCAGGAGTATTCTTCTTTTTCGGAAGGTTTCGCCTGCGGGGTCATCAATTGTGATGAAACAGATTTTCATTGGCTTGCTGATTGGAATGCCTTTTGTGACCCAAGCTGTTGTTGCGGCGCACGCGGCAAAGATTTCCGTCGCGATTATCGACGGCCAGAGCGGCGGCCCTTACCACAACTGGAAGCTCACCACGCAGGTGCTCAAGCGCGAGCTTGAAGAGACCGGCATGTTCGACGTCACTGTCATTACCGCGCCGCCCTCCGACGGCGACTTCAGCAACTTCAATCCCAACTTTGCGCAATACAAAGCACTGGTGATGAACTACGATGGGCCCGACTGGCCCGCGGCGCTCAAGCAAGAGTTCGAGCAGTACGTGAGCAGCGGCGGCGGGTTGGTGATTGTGCACGCAGCCGACAATGCATTTCCCAACTGGCCGGCGTACAACCTTATGATTGGCATTGGCGGCTGGCGCAACCGCAACGAGAATGCCGGCCCGTACTGGTATTGGAAAGATGGGCAGGTGGTGTCGGATCCGAAGCCCGGGCCGGCCGGGATGCACGGCGCACGGTTGCCGTTCCAGGTGACGACGCGTGACGCCAACCACCCCATCATGCGCGGTCTGCCGCCTGCGTGGATGCACGCCAACGACGAGCTCTACGGCATGCTGCGCGGGCCGGGCAAAAATATGACCGTGCTGGCCACGGCGCACTCTGACCCGAAGAACCACGGCACTGGGTACGACGAACCGATGATGATGGTGCTCAGCTACGGCAAGGGCCGCATCTTTCATACGCCGATGGGGCACGACGTGTTTGCCCTGAGCTGCGTGGGATTCATGACCATTTTCCAGCGCGGCACCGAATGGGCGGCCACGGGTAAGGTGACGCAGAAAGTTCCGTCCGACTTTCCGACGGCGAAGACGGTAAGTTATCGCGTCGATATCGCCGAGATGGATCCGGCGTTTTTAAACGGCGCGTCGCCGGTGGTGCAGTAGAACTCAATCAGGCCATAAGTGGAAGGCCGGCAAAGTGACGCGCAGCCCATTTCCGGTATCATCAGATTATGCAGACCTCCGCCGCCAACGGACGCGTTAGTCACCCTTTCCGCACTTACGACCCGCGCCTTGAGCCTATCGCTGGCCGCGTTCTCGCCGGTGAGCGCCTGAGCGCCGAAGACGGCCTGGCCTTGTACGCCTCGCACGATGTGCTGGCCGTGGGCTGGCTTGCGAACCACGTGCGCGAGCGCATGCACGGCGACCTGACCTACTTCAACGTCAATCGCCACATTAACCCGACGAACGTGTGCGTAGCGGCCTGCAAGCTGTGCGCCTTCGGCCGCAAGAAGGGCGACCCGGCCGGCTATACCATGGCTCTCGAAGAAGCCTGGGAAACCGCGGCCTCGGGCTACTCAGAAGCTGTGACCGAGTTTCACATCGTCGGCGGCCTTCATCCGGACCTTTCCTTTGAGTTTTTCCTGGATCTGATTCGCGGGCTCAAGGAACGGTTTCCCAAGGTCCACATCAAAGCGTTCACCATGGTGGAGATCGCTTATCTGGCCCGCCGCGCCAAGCTCAGTATCCAGCAGACGCTGGAGAAGCTGCGCGATGCCGGCGTCGATTCAATGCCCGGCGGCGGTGCTGAGATTTTCGCGCCGCGCGTGCGTTCCATTATCTGCGACCACAAGATCGACGGCGACGAATGGCTTGAGACGGCACGGCTGGCGCACAAGATGGGCTTCCGGTCGAATGCGACGATGTTGTACGGCCACATTGAGAACGACGAAGACCGCGTGGATCACCTGATGAAGCTGCGCGCGCTGCAGGATGAGACGGGCGGCTTTCAGACCTTTATCCCGCTGGCGTTTCACCCTGAGAACACGCCGCTCGATCACCTGCCGGTGACCACGGGCCTCACCGATATTCGCCAGATTGCCGTGGGCCGGCTGATGCTCGACAACTTTGCGCACATCAAGGCCTATTGGCAGATGCTGACGCCCAAGATCGCGCAGATCGCGCTGCGTTTTGGCGCCGACGACCTGGATGGAACAGTGATCGAGGAGAAGATCTATCACGATGCCGGCGCAACCACGCCGCAAGGGCTCACACGCAAGGAGCTTTGCCGCCTGATTACCGAGGCCGGCCGCGTGCCCGTCGAGCGCGATACGCTGTACCACGCGGTGACGCGGACTGAGGACAGCTTTGTGGTTGCGGTGTAAGGAACCCAGCTTCGAGAAGGCGATTGACAGCGCGCGTGCGAAGACGATAGAAGTACCAGTGTTCCATCTCCTTCATTTCTCCCATATTGTCGACAACCTTTGATTTCCCCCAAAGGAGAATTCATGGCAATCGCTGTTGTTACCGGGTCCAGCACCGGCATCGGCCAGGCCACCGCAGCCACTTTGGCCCGCGCGGGCCATACCGTTTATGCAACCATGCGCAATCCGGGAACTGGCGGCCAGGAATTGCGCGCGATCGCCGAGCGTGAGAGTCTGCCGCTTCGCATTCAAGCGCTTGACGACGATTCAGATGAGTCGGTCCGCGCTGCGTTTGCCGGCATCATTTTTGAAGCGGGCCAGATCGATGTGCTTGTAAATAACGCGGGCGTAAGCGGAGGCGGCGCAGTAGAAGAAACCCCAATTGCTGAGTTTCGCGCCACCATGGAAACCAATTTCTTTGGCGCCCTGCGCTGCATTCAAGCGGCGGTGCCGGGGATGAGAGAGAGACGATCCGGCTGTATCGTCAACATCACATCGGTGGCGGGCCGATTTTCATCGGCGCCCCAGGCATCGTACGCATCTTCAAAGTTCGCGCTTGAAGCGTTGAGCGAATGCCTCGCCCAGGAGATGAAGGGCTTCGGCGTTCGCGTTGCGATCGTCGAGCCCGGCGTGATTGCGACCCCGATCTTTGGCAAAGTGCAACGGGGGCCAGCCGACACCAAATACCCGCATAGCCGCCGCATCGGCGAGTTATTCCGGGCTTCGCTTGAGAATCCGGTTTCACCGTACGTGGTGGCCGAAAAGATCCGCGAGATTGTTGACAGCGGCACGTGGAAACTGCGGCATCCCGTCGGTCCCGATGCCGAGGGGCTGCTGGCGTGGCGCGCATCGATGACTGACGAGGAATGGGTGGGGTGGGGCGCCATATCCGATGACGAATGGGTGGCTTACATCAGACAGAACTTCCACCTTAACGTCAGCCTATGAGTGGCGCCGCATCTACCGCTGCGCGGTCTGGGCCGGCGCCTTT
>Ga0335072_10008402_pt1 | contig 14970 bp, 15 predicted proteins | sample Lox_Sample_21_FD_206725 | JGI IMG/M metagenome (GOLD analysis project Ga0335072, IMG submission 206725) | Soil microbial communities from Loxahatchee National Wildlife Refuge, Florida, United States - Lox_Sample_2.1 | ecosystem: Environmental > Terrestrial > Soil > Wetlands | place: USA... | reverse complement strand
GTGCCCGCTCATCATCCGGCACGTTGCCGTAGCGGTACTCAATGCTGGCAATCCAGTGAGTGACCTGCGCCGGCGCACCCGCACCCTGTTGCCTGAAAAGCGCATAGCGCACCTGCGCGAGATTCGAAACGCCGCTCGCGCGCTTGAAGAAGCTGACCGATTCGATGCGAACGGTTTCAGTGCTTCCGTCCTTGTGCAGGTTGAGTGGCGAGCTCGGGTTGGCTCTATTCCACCTGGCGTACATCGACTGGTTGAGCCGGGCGGAATTGAACGCGGCGCATTCCTCGTAGCTACTCTCCGCGCTCGCGTAGTCGAACTGCTCGCATGTGGTGATGTAGTGCGTGAGGAAGTATCGGGTCACAGCCTCGCCGAGCCGGGCATGTCCGGTGTACACCGGCACTACGTCGACAACACCCGTGGAGTTGTCCACCCGGATGAGATAGGGCTCGACCCGCTTCAGCGGCATCAGAAAGGTCAATGCGACCGCGCTCGCCAGCGCGCACAGCCAGCCGGCACCGGCCACGCGCCAGGCGACCGCCGCCGACCGTCCCGCTTGTGCGACCCGGTCGGCATCCCAGGAAGCAGCCTCCTGTAGATATCCCTGAAGGGCCCGATCCATGCTCACAGCCCGCCCACCCTCGTGCGTCCGTCGGCCGACCCGGGCACATTTATCGGCGTCAGCCGCCGATCGCAGCGGGGCGGCTTCGAAGCGCACCCGACTAGCAGCAGCAGCGCAAGCAATGCAACGCCGACTTTCATGATGCACCCCCCAGAGCTGCCAGAGCCGTCATAACCGCCCTGGCCGGCACTCGCATGGTCCGACCCACCGCCCCCATGCTGTTCAGCGCCACTCCTCCCGCGAGTCCGGCCGCGATGGGCATGATCTGTCGCAGAAACAGGAACACCAATACCGTTACCAGCAGCATGTTCAGAGCATCGACTATCTTGATCGAGGTGCCCAGGGCGGCAGTCTGCTGCGCATAAGTGGCCACCAGCTGCAGCAAGAGAGCCGACACCATGACGGTCAGAATCGTGACCAATGCGTAATTGGCGAGTTGCGCCAGCCATGCATCGAAAAACCTGCGGGTGGGATCGAAAAGCAGCAGTGCGATGAAGAACGGGCCCAGGGCGAGCAGAATCGACAGTGCGATGCTCGAAAGAGCGAACAGGAACATCGTATATACACACAGCAGGCCGACGAGCGCCCACGCCGCCACACCCGAGATGGCGAATCCGACCCGGCCCCAGCCCGAGCCATCGCGAAACAGCTGGTCTGCGACCGCCCCACCCTGATTCCAAATCGCGTCGATCGTGTGGACGGGATCGGAAGCTCCCACGACCGATGCTGCGAATTCCGTCGGTGCGTTATAGAACGTATCGACGATGAGAGTGTTGTAGAGCCACAGGTGCAAACCCACACCAAAGACAACTGCGAGCGTCACGATCCGCTTCAGTCCCGCCGCGAACGGTTCCTGGATGCGACCCATGAGTTGCAGGTAACCCCAGATCATGACGTACACGGTTCCCAAGGTTACGACCGCCGGCTCGAGGATCGAGGCCACCCGCGCGGTGTTCTGACCGATGTAACTCGCGAGCTCATTGTTCAGCCACGTCGAGAGCGTCTGGAAGAAATCCATGACCGGACTCCCCATCAGGGCGTCGGCTGAAATCGGGTCGCGAACTGTCCCTGGCCGGCTATGTCCCGTTCGCCGCCCTGTTCCTCATCCGCCCAATGCTGCGCTTCGGCAGCTGCAACCAGCACCAGAAGCTTGGTCTGCTCGTTCTCGAGCATCGCCTGCTCGGCGCCGATCCTCGCGTTGAGATCGAGGATACCTTTCTGATCGCTCGCGGTGCCGATGGTACTGATGAGCTGCTGCAGATCGGCAAAGCGCCCGCTGGCATTCGCGAGCGCCTGGCGGGAAATGGCTTGCAGCAGTGCAGCGGTTCCGCGGTCGGCCACCAGTTGCTGCTGCGCGTCCGGAGACAGTGTGGCGAATTGCCGTCCCGTCAGTACCGTATCTTCGGTCAACGCCTGCTGGATGGCGGCCGACAGGCCGGTATACGCCGTGCTGGTGTTGTTGAGGGCGGCCGTGAGCTGTCCCCAATCGGTCGGCAGGTAGTTGCGGTTAACTCCCGCCAACAACTGCTCCATGCCGCGGTTGCCGGTCATGGAGCGCAACTCCGACTGCGCCTCCGCGAGGTGCTGTTGCGCGACGGTGAGCGCCTGCTCGAGATTCTGCACCTCGATCACCAGCTGGGTGACCGAGGCGACATCGATCACTGCGAACTGCGCCCGAGCTGCCGGGGCCGCCGCCATGAGGCAGAGGGCAGCGATCGAAATTGAGGTCTTGATGAAAGACATGACACGTTCCTCGCTCAACGGCCGCCCGCGCGCGCGGAAAGCACGTCGAGCTCTGCTTGGAAACCATGAAGATCCAGACGGCAGACGACGCTCTGATGCCCTTGCTTCACCAGAAATGCGCGCGCACCCGGCTCGAGCTCCTCCTTGATGAGGGCGAATTCGCGATGCGTCAGCCCAAAGCCTCCCGTGTATTCCTCCGGCGCGGCGTCCGCGTTCGGGAAGAAAATCTTTGTCGGCGTCTGCTCAATGATGGTGCGGCTGATCGGGCTGTCGAGGACGTCGCCTGCACTCTGCGTCGCAAGACACATCACACCGTTCAGCTTCCGCCAGGTCTTCGGGCCGTCCTTCGCGAAGCTCTCGAAGGCCGGGTCCTGGAGCAGCCGCCAGAATTCGTCCATCCAGCACACGAGTCGACGACCGTCGAGCATCTGGCGCACGAGATGGAACAGATACATCGTGACCGCCGCGCGCACGACGTCGTTGTCGAGAAACTCGGTGACGTCGAAGCCGATCACCGGTCGACCCTCCAGTCGCCCGATGACGGAATCACGTGGGCTGTCGAATACCCAGGCGTATGCGCCCTGTCCGGCTTCGCACCAACGGCCCAGACGGGCATGCAAACCCTCCGGATCGGTCGGATCCAGAAACTCCAGCAGCCGCGACAGGCGCCGGGCCCCCGGCGCCAAGGACAGCGCACCGAGCAAGGCCTGATCCAAGTCCTGCTGCTCGCGCACATTGATCGGAGACCCGCCGCGAGGGCGTGCAAGCATCTGGAGCCAGCCCCGAAGGAATTCCAAATGGCCCGGGCTCGTAGGCAGCTGAAGCGGGTTGAATCCCGTGGCGAGTCCATTGCGCAAGGTCAGGTATTCGCCGCCCAACGCCCGCACCAGGCGCTCGAGGCCGCGATCCTTGTCGAGGACGACTTGCGTGACGCTCTGGCGCGCGAGCATTGCCACGAGAAAGCCGATCAGCACCGTCTTGCCCGAGCCGGTCGGTCCGCAGATGAAGGTATGACCGGCATCGCGCCGACTATTGCCATCCGAAGGGTCGCTGGCGTGCAGCGAGAAGTAATAGGCCGAATGGGCGCGGGTCGGGAAAAGGGCCAGTGCTTCGCCCCAATGGTTGCCCGTTGCGCGCCCGGGCGGAAAGTTGTGGAAAGGCACCATGGCCGCGAAGTTGCGCGAGGTGATCGGCGCCTTACGAGGGCGCAGGTGGAAGCTGCCCGGCAGTTGCGCCCAGAACGCCGCCTCGAGCGCGAGGTCCTCGCGCGCTACCGTCATACCGGTATCCGCGAGTATGGTGCGCGCCCGCGCGACGCAATCATTCAGCGTGCACAACCGCTCCTCGGGAGGGCGCCCCTCCGGGACCTCGTCGGGAGCCGCAAGCACCTGCAGGGTGAAATGATGATCGCCCATCACGAACTCATTGCTCGTCAGGGCATCCAAAGCCTCTCCCAGCTCTTTCGCCTGCGATACCGCGAAATCTCCAGCGTTGGCCATCCGGTTGATCTGGCGCGTCAGCAGCGCCTGGCCGCTCGCCTTGGAGAGAAAAGCGAAGGATTGGGTGAGTACGAATCCGAACGGAGCGCTGAGTAACCGATCGAGCATGCCTGTGACGCTGGGTGTCGGATACTCCTTGATGCCAAGGATCGCCCCCACACGGGTGCCACTGGCCGCGCGATACTCCACGACCTCGGCACCGAAGCAGACCCTCGTTGCCGCAAGCGCGGCGGCCAGAGGTCCGCGAGGCAGCGGCATCCGCTGCCCTTCCCCGTTGACGAGCAAAGCGAGATATTCGAGGAGCGAGGAATACCAGCGGCCCGACTCGTGGTAGCAACGGAGGCTCTCCGGCTCGTACCGGGCCAGGGATGCGCATAGTGCCTGGGCAAGCTTGCGGCAGATATCGAGGGCATCGGCCGTTTCAGTGCCGGGGCTCGCGGGCTTGAGCCGGCTGATCATGCCCGAGAGGAGGCCTGCGGTGCGACCGGCCGCCGGCCGATAGAGCACCGCCAGGTAAAGCTCATTCACCATGAGGATCTCACCGGCGAGCCGGCACCTGTACTTCTCATGGAGCGCGGCGGCAAAGCCGTCCGATACGCTCCCTGAGGGCCGGGGAGTCTCACGACGGCGGATGATGTGACTCCAAAGTGAAATGCCGGGCGCAGCCAGGTTGCGCCATAGGACATTGAGCTTCTCGTGCCATACATTGAGCTGATCGATGTCGGCACTCTCGAAGCTCGCCCCGCCCAGCCGAAATACCTGCAAGTAGTCACCAAAGGCAGTCTTGACGACCTCCGGCGCCACGTGCGCCGTGTAGGGAATGTGCCGAGCCGCCGGCAGTTCGTGGCGCACCGCTGCAGCTCGTGTTGAGCTCAACATGACGGCAGCTTCCGCCGCGTGCACCCGGGAACTACAACAGGTGCATCACCTCTTCGCAGCCCCGAACGCCGCGGCAGGTCGAGAGCGAGCGGACTGTAACTGCTCGCGCCCCACCAGCGCCCGTTGGCAAGCAGCGCCGGCCCCCGAGTGCGTCCCCAGAGGAGCAGGAGATCGAAGTAGCGTGCGTCACGTCCGCAGAGCAACACTCCGGCGCCATGGATCGGCAGCGCAACGAGCAGCGTTACGAGATTCCTGGTGACGAGGAAAGCCTCGAGCGTGAACACGAGGTTGAATAGGAGCGCGGAGTAGGTGACTCCCCAGCGCATCGGCGGGCGCGTCGCTCCGACGAACAGCGGGTCTCTGACGAGACCGCGAGTGCCTCTGTCCATTGCCGTCTTCCTTCAGACACCGAACATTCCGCGTACCCAGGTAACGATCTGAGGCGCACCGAATGCGATCGCAATTCCCAATATCGCCCCCAGGCACCACCCCCACGAAATTCGGTTTGCCATCGCCATTCCTCCCAAAACCATCACGAGAATGATGGCGATGGGTGTCAACCACGCGAGGATGTTGCTCTCGAGAGCTGTGGCACCGGTAAGAAACGGCGAAGTCGCCTGCGCGAACGCCGGCTGCGATGCGACCAATGCGGTCAATGAGCACGCAAGCGCGCTGGTTGCCGGCGACGCCGCGCGTGCTGCGCGGCAATCAAATTTCTGTGACATGAATCCTCTCCTGCCTGATCCATTTCCCGTCTGCTGTGGCCTCCATCGTGCGGCTCGGCGACTCATGGGGTCGCGCACGATCGGCGATTCGCGCCGGCCGACTAGGCACTGGCAGCGGCCCGCTGCGGCTCCTCCGGCCTCCGGCCCGCGCGCTCCTCCCGTTTGGCCTTTCCAGGCGCACCGAACCGGAAGCCCTGCACGATGAAGCTGTGGTCGTAGTGCCTCTCGCCGTCCTTGTCTGTCCAGTTGTCCGCGCGCACCTGGGCATCGACGATGAGCTGATCCCCCTTGCGGGCCGTACGCGCTATCGTCTCCCCGAGGGGACCGAACGCCGTGAACCAGATGCTCGTGGCGACCTCACGCGCCCCGCCCTCCTCGTCCTTGCCCGCATAGTCGTTACCTATCAGACAGAACTTCGCGTAGGTACGATCACCCTTGACGGTCAGCTCGGGATTGCGGGACAGATTGCCGATGGCGGTGAGAGTGAAGCTGTTCATGGCGGCTCCTGGTGTTGGGCGCACGTGCCGGATGGCACGTTGAACAGTCTAGGGATACCCGCAGGCAATGGAATCGAATTTGCCTGCGTGTTTGTATAGAAATGCGCATCCCTGCGGCTGCCGAAGGCGCGCTATGCTCGCCCCGACAACCAATCACGGAACGGAGAGATTGCCATGTCCCTGATCGAAGAGCCGGACGACGAAGCCGTCGTCGAAGAATGCATTCAGGAGTTGGACGAGCTCGTCATGAGCCTCGACCGTTACCCGCCCGCGGCGGTCGCAGTGGCTATAGGCACTTATCTCGAAGGCCTCCTCGGCGCCATCCTCGATGAGGATCAGTGCACGCCCGACGACATTCGCGAGCTCCTGCGGGAGATCGAGGCCGGCGTCCTTGAAGAGCAGCCGCCGGCCACGCGGTGAACGCAATCAGTTCCCGAGGGTATCCGCTGAGATCCACGTCGGCACCCAGGTCTTCCCCCCATCTGCCGAGACTGCCCAGTCCTGGCGACACGACTTCGATGTAATCCCCGACCAGACATTCCGAACCAGCACCGTCTTCCCCTCCATCTCGTCCAGGAAGACGAATGTTCCAACGCCGTCCTTGAACTCCCCGATCATCGGCGGGTCCAGGGTTCCTGACGCGCTGTTCGCGAAATACACCCGCCACTGCTTCGCCTTGCGGTCATACATCCGCAGCGCCATGTCCTCCTCGTGACCGCTCGGACCATCGACTTCCAGCTGCCCGATGTCCGCCCAGTCGCCCCATACGCGATATACCGTGTGCATGCCCTGCAGGTTGGTCCACACGGTGGGCGCGGACAGCGGGTTCAGCACTGCGCGTATCTGCGTCTTCCACCGCCCCATGTTGAAATCGAAGTCATGCTCCGGCCCGCTCCCCGGCGTGTAGGCCGTGTCGTACTCAGGGTCCTTCTTCAGCCGGGTGAGCTGGGCGATGAACTGCCTGACCCAGGTCTTGCCACCGTCAGCCGAAGACGCAATCTCGAAGTGATAGGAATTCGGCGTGGTGTCCGACCACGTGTCGCGCTCGAGAATTCCAGGGCCATCGGCGCTCCATCCGTAGAGCACGCCGCGGCCGTTCGCGAATCTCCCGTACAGAGGCTCATTCATGATGCCGTCGCTGCTGCTCGCGAACTGCTGGCTCCATTCGCCGGTCTTCGGGTTGTAGAGAAAGAGCGTCAGTCCCTGGAAATGGCCGCCCGGGCCGGAGGCTTCGATCTTCTCCAGGTTGGCCTTTCCGCCCCACAGGGGCTGGTCGATCACCGTGCCGGTCATCTTCACCCACTTGGTCGCGGACTCCCGGCTCAGGATGTGTGTCCGCCAGGTGCCGAAGTGAAAGTCGAAGGCATGCTGTTGATCGGCAAGCGCGGGCTGCCAGGGGATCGTCGCCGCCGAAATCTGCAGACACAAGGCGGCCAAGGTACCGCCGAGACTCTTGATCCGGGTCATGAAGGCCTCCGTTTACAATGGCGCTAGAGATATCGCGCCGGGCCCGGCACTTGAAGGGCCGGTTGGGGGAAAAAGCTGTGGGCCATCGTTTGGGAGCGCCGCGGGTCACCGAGCCGTTATTCGAGCTGCGGCTCGATCTGCCCGGGCCGCGTTCGCGGGATGCCTCGCGCAGCCTCTACGAGCAGCTGAAGGCTGCCATCGTCGATGGCCGGCTGCCGCCCGGGGCTCGCCTGCCGGCTACCAGGCGCTCGGCGGAATTTCTCGGGGTTTCCCGCAACACTGCCGCCGCCGTGTACGAGCGGCTCGCGAGCGAGCGGCTGGTCGTGAGCCGCGGCGGCTCCGGTATCTTCGTCGCGCCCCGCGCGCCCACGGGCCGCCAGCGTGATCGCCTGGCGCAACTGCGGCCGGCCGCCAGGCTCAATCCCATCTGGCTGCGGCCCGACGTCGCGGCGGCGATCGGGTTCTGGAAGGAGCTCCCGGAGGATGAGCCCAGGAGCCCGGGCCAGCTCGACTTCCGCCCCGCGCTGGTGGATTCCCGACTCTTTCCGTTCGAGGTATTTCGCCGCGTCAGCGCCAAGCAGATCCGTCTGCTCGAGCGCCGGCCGGCGGCCTTGCGCAGCCCGCAGGGGAATCAGGGCAACTATCGGCTGCGCGAGGCCATCACTCGGCACATCGCCGTCACTCGCGCGGTAGTCTGCGGACCCGAAGAAATTCTCGTGACCTCCGGAGCGCAGCAGGCATTCGACGTGTTGGCTCGCACTCTCGTGACATCCGGCCGCACTGTCGTCGCGCTCGAGGACCCGGGCTACCCGCCGTTGCGCGCGGCCTTCCTCGCTGCCGGCGCACGCGTCGTGCCCGTGCCGGTGGATGCGGACGGCATCGTCGTCGATGCCATCCCGGCAGACGCCGATGTCATTTGCGTTTGCCCTTCCCACCAGTTTCCACTCGGCGCCGCCCTCTCGCCGGCGCGGCGCCGCGAGCTCGTCGCACTGGCGCGCAAGCGCGGCGCACTCATCATCGAGGATGACTACGATGGCGAGTTCCGCTTCGAGGGAGGTACGCTGGAAGCATTGCGCACGCCTGACGCGGCCGAACTCGTCTTCTATGTCGGAACGTTCTCGAAGTGCATGCTGCCGGCTCTGCGGCTGGGGTACATCGTGGCGCCGCCGTGGGCGATGCCGACGCTGGTGGCGGCCAAGAACTGCATGGACTGGCACAGCCCGGTCCCCATCCAGGCCGGTGTTGCCGGATTCATTGCCGAGGGACATCTGACGCGCCACGTGCGCAAGATGCGTGAGGTGTACCGCCGACGACGCGCCGCCCTCCTCGATTCGCTGACGCAGGACCTGGCCGCATGGCTCGAGCCCATCCCCTCGTTCTACGGCATGCACGTCGCAGCGATTGCCAGACCCGGCGTCGACGTGGAGGCCGCCGCGGCTGCGGCTCTCGGGATGGGCCTGAGGATTCACACCCTCTCGCGCTACTTTCTCGGCGAGCCCGACCGTAGCGGAATGGTCTTCGGCTATGGCGTCGCCGACCTGCCGCAGATCGGGCTCGGCCTGCGCCGGCTGCGCGAGGCTTTCCAGGCCGATACCCAGGCCACACGGCGGGCACAGTCCCGGCGCTGAGCGGCCGCCCGGACTTTGGGCGTGGTAGAAAGGTAGACTGTTCAGTCTACCTGTCGATATGCTATGATGCGATCCATGGCAAAGGCCCGGGACCTCGACGTCAATGACTTCGCGCAGACCATCGGACGGCTGGTGCGCCACATGCGCGCGGCGGCCGCGCAGCATGAGCTGTCGCTGACCGAGATTGCCGTCCTCGGGCGTCTGGGCCGGCATGGGCCCGCCACCACCGCGGAGCTCGCGCGCGCCGAAGGCATGCGCCCCCAGTCCATGAGCGCAGCCGTCACGACCCTCGAGGAGCGTGGGCTCGTGGAGCGCAAGCCGCACCCGACGGACGGGCGGCAGCTGAACATCGCCCTCACCGAGAAGGGCGCCGTCATACGCAACAGCGCCAAGGACCTGAAGCGCGCCTGGCTCGCGCAGGCGACGGCCCGACTCGATGAGGAAGAGCGTCAGGCCCTCGCCAGGGCCGGTGACATCCTCAAACGGTTGCTGGAGCCATGAGCGCCGCGGTCTCCCACACCTGGCGCGCGCTCCGCCACCGCAATTTCAGGCTGTTCTTCTTCGGCCAGAGCACCTCGCTGATCGGCACCTGGATGACGCGGCTCGCGACGGCGTGGCTGGTCTACCGGCTCACTCACTCGGCCCTCCTCCTCGGCGTCGTCAGCTTCTCCGGTCAGATCGTCTCCTTCGTCCTCGGGCCGGTGGCCGCCGTGTGGGTGGAGCGTTTGGAGCGGCGACGGCTTCTCGTCGTCACCCAGGCGGCCGCGGCGATCCAGTCGCTGGCTCTCGCGCTGCTGACGCTGGCACACGTGATCACTCTGGGAGAGATCATCGCCCTCATGGCCTTCCAGGGCCTGATCAACGCCTTCGACATGCCGGGGCGCCAGTCCTTCCTCGTCCAGATGGTGGAGGACCGCGGCGACCTGGCCAACGCCATCGCCATCAACTCCTCGATGGTCAACGGCGCGCGGCTCATCGGCCCCGCGATCGGCGGCCTCATCATCGCGGCGTTCGGCGAGGGTTGGTGCTTCTTCATCGACGGCGTGTCGTATCTCGCGGTGATCGCCTCTCTCGTCGTGATGCGGCTGCCGGCATTGAACGCCCGCGGGAAGTCCGGGACCAGCCTGCTCGAGGAGCTGCGCGAGGGCTGGAATTACGTCAGCGGCTTCCCGCCAATCCGCACCATCCTCCTGATCCTGGCGCTGACCTGCCTGATGGGATGGCCCTACTCGGTACTGCTGCCTGTCTTCGCCGGCAAGGTGCTGCACGGCGGTGCACACACGCTCGGATGGCTCAGCGCCGCCTCGGGTCTCGGCGCCCTGGCGTCCGCACTCGCGCTCGCGATGCGCAGGTCCATCAAAGGGCTGACGCGCAACCTGCAGGCGGCGATCGTTCTGCTCGGGGTCGGCCTGATCCTCTTCGGCCTGTCGCACATCCTGTGGCTGTCGCTCACCCTGATGGTCGTGGTCGGCTTCGGCCTCATTCAGGCCGCGGCCGTCTGCAACACGATCATCCAATCGCTCGTGCCGGACGACAAGCGGGCGCGTGTGATGGGTTACTACACCATGGCGTTCTTCGGCGCCGCGCCCTTCGGCAGCCTCATGGCCGGCGCGTTGGCGCAGCGCATCGGTGCTCCGCACACCGTCATGTTGACGGGCACGTTCTGTATCCTGGGCGCCGTCTGGTTCACCCTGCAGCTGCCGAAGATCAGGCCGGCGATGCGGGCCGCCTACCGCGAGAAGGAGCTGTCGGCTCAGCGCGAGGCGGAGCCACCCAGCCGCAATGTTTCCGGCACCACACCCTTCGGCGCCGCACTCAACGAGCGCAGGATTTCCGCCTCACGCTCGCGGTAGGGCATCCCGTTCGGCCGCAGCAGATCGTGGTGCCAGACCGCCGGCGGCATGAGCACGTAGGGCCGCTGCCATGAGTCCCACGGCAGGTTGGTCTGCGTCCTACCCTCGACGAACCCCCAGTTGATCATCCCGACGTTCATCCGCTTGCCGACGGGCAGAACGTCATCGATGGTGGAGCCGATGTCCCGCGCCATGTATTCCGTACAGATGATCGGCCGGCCGTAGGTCTGGAGCTGTTTGACGCGCCGAAGGAAGCTCTCCGGCCACTCATAGTTGTGGAAGCTCAGGACGTCCGAGTCGTTGATCTGAGTTTGCTCCACGACATTGAGACTCGCGAGCCTGCTCCAGTCGGGATCCTGATACAGGGCGCTGGTAAGAGGCTGGATCGGATGCTCGCTGCGCGCCCAGGCGAAGACCTGGGGTAGCAGCAGCGCCACCCGCTGGAATTTGTCCTTCGGCTCTCCCTGGTATACGGTGCCGCTGCCGCCGAGGAAATTGTCGGGCTCGTTCCAGACGTCCCATGCGCGCACCCGGTCGTCCTTGGCGAAGGTGCCGACGATGTCCTTCACGTACGCCTCGAGACGACCGTACTGCTTCGGGTCATCCAGCGCCGCCGCACCCGGCGCCTGCACCCAACCGGAGTTGTGCACACCCGGAATGGGCGGGTGCTGCGGTCCGAGTCGCGGATCGGGGTCCCAGCAGGAATCGAACAGCACGAAGATCGGCTTGATGTGGTGTCTGGCGGCAATCCGCAGAAACGTGCGGATTCTTTGCTTGAAGCCGCTCGGATCCTGCTTCCACAGCAGGTCGTGGAGAAACACCCTCATGGTGTTCATCCCCAGGCCCTGCGCCCAGCCGAGCTCGACATCGATCCGCTGCGGATCGAACGTCGGCGCCTGCCACATCTCCAGCTCGTTCACCGCATCGGATGGCACATAGTCGCTGCCCAGGATCCATGGCTGCGCGGCATACCACTGTTGCGACCGCTGCACGGACCAGCGCTCCTGGGCGCCCGCCCGGGAAGACACGAGCAGGAGCCCGAGCAGCACGGCAACAACACCCAACAGGCGGCGACATTTCATGAGCGGGCCGCGCCCGGCTTGCCGAGGCTCGCCCGCGCCCGCGCCGCCGCTCTCCAGGCCAGCGCCAGCATCGCCAGCCCGAAAATGAGCAACACCGCGCCCCACCAGAGATTGATGTCGATCCCCAATGAGCGCCGATAGATCGCCGGATTGCTGAGGAGCCCATAGCCGGCCAGCAACGCGCCGAGGATCACGAAAAGACTGCCGATCGGAATGCGAATGTCGAGTCCCATGGCGCCTACCGGAAGATGAAGTTGAGCACGATCGCCCCTGCGAGCACGCAGGCACCCAGTACTGCCGGCCGCGCATACCAGCGCTCGCCGGGCGGTGTCCCCAGCCGCGGCGTCAGCGAATAGACGAGGCCCTTGAGGTCCTCCTCCGCCCGCGGCCGCGTGACGAGGCTCACCGCCACCGTCACGATGAAACAGACTCCGAACGCATAGATCGCGGTCCAGAAATTCTGCGCCATCTGGCTCGGGTAGAGGTGCAGCACGGTCATCCACCCGCCCTGGATCCCCGTGGCGCTCCCGGCGGGGAGCGTGAGCCCATGATGCGCCGCCGCCGCCGCGGTGCCGGCGAGGAGCCCGAAGAAGGCCCCATGCCCGCTCGCCCGCTTCCAGAACATCCCGAGGAGGAAAGTCGCGAACAGCGGCGCGTTCACGAACGCGAACAGCAGCTGCAGCAGATCCATGATGTTGTTGAAACGATCCGCGGCGTAGGCGGCCGCGATCGAGAGGGCGATGCCGGCGACGGTGGCGATGCGCCCCATGTTGAGATAATGCTGGTCGCTCGCGCCCTGGCGGATATAGGCCTGGTAGATGTCATACGTCCACACCGTGTTGAAGGCGGTCACGTTGCCCGCCATCCCGGTCATGAAGCTCGCCATCAGCGCCGTCAGCCCCAGCCCGAGCATGCCGCTCGGAAAGTAGTGCCCGAGCATGAGCGGAATCACCGTGTCATAGTCGAGCGCGCCGTCCGCCTTGTGCGGCAGCGAGAGCCCGCTCGCCCCGCCGTGCAGCGTCGAGGCGATGGCGATCATCCCGGGAAGGATCACCAGGAACGGGAAGAGCATCTTCGGCATCGCGGCGATGAGCGGGGTACGCCGGGCCGCCTGCATCGAGTCCGCCGCGAGCGCCCGCTGCACGACCAGGAAGTCCGTGCACCAGTAGCCGAAGGACAGCACGAATCCCAGGCCCATCGCGATGCTGATCCACTCCACGCCCATCGGATTCGACGAGGGGCTGCTCATCACGCTCCAGGTGCTCGTCCAGGCATCCGGCGCAAACCCTCGCGACACCGCCACCTGACGCAGACCCGCGGCGAGCCCGTGCCAGCCCCCCACGTCCTTCAGCCCGAGGAAGACCAGCGGCGCGAAGCCGAAGACGATGAGAAAGAACTGCAGCACCTCGTTGTAGATCGCCGAGGTCAGCCCGCCGAGGAAGATGTACACCAGCACGATGAGCGCGGAGAGCATCACGCTCGGGGTGAAATCCCAGCCGAGCAGCAGGTTCATGAGCAGCGCCATCGCGTACATGGAGATGCCCGAGGAGAACACCGTCATCACCGCGAAGGAGATCGCGTTCAGCCCGCGCGTTTTCTCATCGAACCGCAGCTTCAGGTACTCCGGCACCGAGCGCGCCCGCGAGCCGTAGTAGAACGGCATCATGAAGATCCCGAGGAACACCATCGCCGGGATCGCCCCCACCCAGTAGAAATGGCTGGTCGCCATGCCGTACTTGGCGCCGGAGGCCGCCATGCCGATCACTTCCTGCGCCCCGAGGTTCGCCGAGATGAAGGCGAGACCCGTGATCCACGCCGGGATCGCGCGCCCCGATAGGAAGTAATCCGTGCTCGTGCGCATGTAGCGCTTCAGCGCCGCGCCAATCCCCAGCACGAACGCGAAGTAGATCCCCATGATCGTCCAGTCGATCGGATGCGGATGCACGCTCACCCCCGGCCAAAATAATAAATCATACAATACCCATTGCCCGCCCGCAGGGGCCGGCAATCGGCGATCGCATGTTAGGTCGGAAGGGGAGATTTCTCAGCTGTGCCGCGGGCGCTCGCTCGTGAGTCGCCCCGGGCTCGGGGCGGGTCTCGCGGTCGCGGGGCCGGACGGGATCGGCCGGTACATGGGCGGCGGTGATTGCCCCAGGGCGGCGGCGTAGTCGCCCGCCGGCGCGGAAGGCGTCACATCGGCGCGCGGAGGCTGCGGGCGGCCCTGCGGGTGCGACTCCGGCGCCCTGGCCGGAGCTTCGCGCGGCGGGCTCTCGTGCGGCGTGAAGTGCGGCTGCGGAAGCGGACGCTCCGGCGGCGTGTAACGCTGCTGCGGGACCGGACGCTCCGGCACCGTGTAGCGCTGCTCAGGGGGGGCAATCACACGCGGCGGGGGCATATATCTCCGCACGGCAGCACCCTGCGCGCCGGGCCGCATGGGCTGTCCCGTAGCCGAAGGCGGACGATCGCTCCTCGTCGGAGTCGAAAGCCGCACCGGCGCTGCCGGCGTGTACGGCCTCATTCGCGACAACTGTGTCGCGGACAGAGGCCGGCCGCCATTGGCTCGGATCGCAGCCTGCTCGCTCGTGAAGGACACGGGCGCACGCGGGGGCGCGAGTCGCGCCACCACCGGACGATTGGCAATCGCGCTCGGCGGCGTCCTGATACGCATTCCGGCATTTGCTCCCAGAACGCTCTGCCGCTGCGGCGTGATGGCCGGCGCCGCGGTCGTCGGCCTCAGGGCCGCCATGCTCCCCCGCGGCAGCGATACGCGGCGCGGTCCCACGGGCTGCGCACCGGTGAATACGTTGTCCGGTACGACGGTCACCGCACCCGGGACTTCGCTGTTGACGAAACGGCTGTCGCCACCGCGTGCTCCATATCGGTCTCCAGGACCAAGCGGGAGCCAACCGACACGAGCTCCGGCCGCGACACCAACAGCGGCACCGCCGCCAACCCACGCGACCATCGCAGGCGAGTAG
>Ga0335072_10008401_pt1 | contig 14971 bp, 8 predicted proteins | sample Lox_Sample_21_FD_206725 | JGI IMG/M metagenome (GOLD analysis project Ga0335072, IMG submission 206725) | Soil microbial communities from Loxahatchee National Wildlife Refuge, Florida, United States - Lox_Sample_2.1 | ecosystem: Environmental > Terrestrial > Soil > Wetlands | place: USA: Florida... | reverse complement strand
ACCTCGCTCGTGTCCAAAGGGACCTTCAAAGCGATGGCGGCCACGATGACGCTCAGCGCCATGGTGAAACCCTCCGCCGTGATGCCGGCCCCAGCGCCGGTCTTCCAATTGTTCTTGTTCGAACATATATTTGTTCTCCTTAATTAAGATATATCTTACGATATATCTTAGATTGTCGAACGTCAACCGCGATGCGGATTTTTTATTCGCCGGGGAAGACTACTGTTCTATGCTGGCGTGGCCTCAAAAAAGGAAGAACGGCGGAAGATGAAATATATTGCTTTGGCTGCAAGCCTGTTCCTTGCACTCAGCGCCACGCGCGCAGGCGGACAAGCGCCCAATCTTGGCCCGGCAGATGCCCAATTCAAAGCAGGCAAGTTTGGGCAGGCGCAAAAGATCTACACCCGGGCGGCCACTTACCAGCCGGGCAATCTAGCCAGCCAGATCCAGTTGGGACGCATTGCCCTGCTGGAGAACCATCTCGAACTGGCAGAGGCGCGGCTGAAGAAGGCGCTCTCACTCGAACCTGGAAATGCCGACGCGAAGATCCTGCTGGCCGAGGCTTTTTATCGCCGGGACAACTTCGTGGAGGCGGCGAACGCGTTGACCGGGCTTGGCCCCGCGGACAACCAGAAGCTGGCCAATTTCTCCACCCTTAACCAGGCGAAGCTGAAGAGCTTCCAGGGCAAAACGCCCTACGAAATCCAGGGCCAGGGCGAAAGCACGACCCTGAAGTTTGTGGTGCGGGATCCCCTGCCCTTGGTGAAAGTGCGGATCAATGGCGGCAAGGAGGTCGTCTTTTTCATCGATACCGGCGGCGCCGAATTGGCGCTGGACACTACCTTCGCCAAGGAGCTGGGAATTCCTCAATTTGGCGATGTGCAGGGAACTTTCTCTGGAGGCCAACACGCCGCGGTCGGGAATGGCCGGATCGACTCGCTCACCGTCGGCGACTGGGTTGTGAAGAATGTCCCGGTTCAGATTTTGGCGCTTCGCCAGCTCTCCCAGCCGCTTGGGGTACAGCAAATCGATGGCGTGATCGGGACCATTTTCTTAGCTCATTTCCGGTCCACAATAGATTTCCGCAACGGAAAGCTCATTCTGCGGCGAAAGACCGACCAGGAGACAATCAACGGCATTCAAGTGCCTTTCTGGCTGGCCGGTGATCATTTCATCGTTGCCTGGGGGAAAGTAAATGCTCTGCCTTCGTCGTTGTTCTTCATTGACACCGGCGTTGCGGGCGCGGGAGCCAAGCTGGCCCCTTCCGTCATCAAGCAGGCGGGGATCAACCTGGAGGAGAAGAAAGCGTCGGCGGGAGCCGGTGGCGGTGGTTCCTTTACGACCGTGCCTTATGAAATCCAGCAGCTCTCGCTGGGGGACATTCGGGAAACCAAGGTGTCCGGTGTCTACGACGGAGCCTTTCCCTGGGAGAGTTCGCTCGGCTTCTATATTGCGGGATCGGTTGGCCACGATTTCTTTCAGCCCTACGCAGTGACCGTCGATTTCACAAAAATGCAGATGATCTTCGACTCAGGCAAATAACAAGGGACCCATGGGTCGCGCACCAGGAGGCCGAATCCAGCAGAGGATTCGTTGTATCAGCTCTCCTGTGACCTTGGTCCAAGATCCCCGACGATGAACCAGTAGCAGAAAATGCCCGCGAGCAAAACCACTGCGGCGAGCACAAATCCCGGGGCGTACGAGCCGGTGCGGCTGATCAGCAGGCCGGTGATCAACGGCGCCAGCACGCCTCCCAGATTACCGGCAAAGTTCTCGAAGCCAGTCCACAGGCCCACATCTTTATGAGGGGCGCAACGCTGCAGAATCACCAGCAGATTGCCGGTGGCAAGGCCCACGAAGGAACCGCCCGCAATCAAGGCGACAGCGGCGTTCGCGCTCTGCACTCGGGATGCGGGAATCAACAGCAAGCCACAAAGAAACGCTATCGTGACAATCCCCTTGCGCGTGCGCGTCTCGTTCCAACCGTGAGCGGTGAGACGGTCGGCGATCCATCCTCCGAGAGGTTCGCTGGCCCCAAAAACGAAATACGGCAATGAAGAAAAGAAGCCGGCGCGCAGGATGGTCAGGTGTCGCACCGTCACCAGGTAGTCAGGCAGCCAGGTCACAAACAGATACCAGTAATAGTCGAAGCAAAAGAAACCCAGGCAGATACCGATGAGGTCGCGATTCGTGAGCAACCATCGTATCTCCTGCAGGCCGCTACGCGTCCCCGCCGGAGGACGGGGCGGTCGGCCTATGCGCCCCTTGGTCGCCCACATCCACGGTATCAGCCACAGAAGTCCGGCAAACCCAATCCAGCGAAACGTCGCCCGCCAACCCAGTGGCACGAGTAAGGCTGGAATGACCAGGCCGCCAAGGACCAGCCCCATACGGGTACCGAAATCGAACAGGCCGCAGGGCAGACCCTGTTCCGTGGGGCCGAACATCATGCTCACAATCTTGGTGCCGCCTGGCAGGTAGATCGCCTCACCAACGCCGAGCAGCATGCGGAACATGATCAGCACGCCGAGACTCGCGGCAAACCCTGTCAAACCCTGGCCCAGCGACCACAAGACGAAGGCGGCGAAATAGAGCCACCGCAGGTTGACCCGATCCGCGGCAAAGCCAACCGGGATCTGCATAAACGCATACGACCAGAAGAAAGCAGAAAGAACGACGCCCTTGCTTTCCGGTCCGAGGCCCAGATCTTTCGAGAGCAACGGAAGGGCCAACGAAAGGCTGGAGCGGTCCAGGTAATTGATCAAAGATGCGGCAAATAGCAGCCACACAATCGTCCAGCGGCCGGAGTGTTGGCGAGAATCCGTGCTCATGACCTCCCTGGAAGACACAAGGTGCCAGTATACCGGCACCCAGCGAAACGGCCGACGGGAGAACGGCAGGGTCGTCCTGGCGATGAGTGGCCAGAACCGAACGAGACCGTTTTTATCGGTAGAACGAACCTGCGTATCAAGCGAAAATTGCTGGATTTTGCAACTGCTGATGATGTGAGAAAATTTTTCCTACCCCGGCACCGCAGATGATTTGCTCCGGCGATTGCCATTTAATCTCTTGCTCATGCATCACTTCCTGTGACAATATACGTCCTGCAGGAGCTATGACTGTTCGGCTGCGACACCGCTTGCGCCGAGGCAATCACACAGTCTTCATGCAACAGGTCCCAGGGCTCCCGAATCTCACAGGTGATGCAGGCGCTTCAAGCGCGAAGCTTGCCGCGAGCCTACTCGGGCGGTAGCTTTATCTTTTCTGCATGCCGCCACGGCATCAGATTTGCAGTGGCAGGTTGCCTGCATTGGAAGTGAGGTGTTCTTTTTCGGTCGGTGAAACGCAAACCGGCCCCCGCACACTAAATCAATGAATTCCCGGCCCCAGGCCACGGATCCCCCTTCCAGGTAAACGCGAGAAACGGAGGCGAAAGCTGGAATCGTGCCTTACAGTCGTAAATTTCCCGAGCAGGATCGCGCTATCGAAACGGTCTTCCGCCTGATGCGTCAGCATCCCGAAGGTATCACCGTCAGTGGGCTGAACGAATTGATGCGTGAGCATAACGATCAACTCCAGGGAGAAATCGCCTGGTTCAACTCAATCGATGTGCTGATTGACGAAGGCAGAGTCTATACCTGCCCGAAGTGGAGAGAGACCGGTTATCTCGAGAGCCTCAAGTTGTTCGCAAAGTAGAAATTACTCGGAACCCATGCATGAAATGGGAGAGGGCATTCTTCCCTCCATCGACCTGGGTCTGCAAGACGGTCCGGGCAAAAAATAAGGGCCACAACTCAATCGAGTTGCGGCCCCAAGGCAGTAGGGGTACGCGCGTCTTATTTTGACTTCGTCGACGCGAACGATTTGCGTCCAGCCCGGTTGGGATGGAGCAATGTCTGGGCAACGACGACATTCGACTGGGTCTTCACCCCGGTTCCAGTGAGGTTAATCACCGGAGTTCCGCTGTTGTAGGCGTTGCTATTGACCTTCACAGTCTGACTCACCGCTCCCGTTGCCGTCGGTGCGAAATCGAAGGCCAGCGTACACGGGGTCAGCGAGGTGTAACTACCACCCGCGCAAGTGCCATTCGCCAGAGGGAAACTGGGAACAGGCTTGGGGCTGTAGTAGTTGTTGCTTAGAGTTAGATTCTGATTACCGATGTTGGCCACCGACACCGACTGCCCTGTGCTGGTGGTGTTGACCATCTGATTGCCGAAGGCGAGCGTCGAGCTGTTGCCGTTCAGGTAGACCAGGTTATTGGAAGTCCCGCCGCCCAGATTGGCGATCACCAGACTTTGCGATCCTGCTGAGCTGGCCATCGCACTGGGCGCCGAAAGCGCCGAAGGCGTAGCGAACGACAAGAGCGCGCTCGTCCCGTTGGTGTAGACCTCCGTGATCGTGTTCGCCGCACCGTCCAAAACATACAGGTTGCCGGCGGCATCGAACGTTAATCCCGTTGGGTTGGTCGGCGCCGCAGGATTGGTGATGGAGACCACTGTGGCCGAACCAGTGAGCGGCACTTCCACGACCTGCCCCACGGCAGTTGTTTCATCCCCACCGTCGCCGATGGCCAATGCGCCAGTTGCATTATTGACCGCAAGCGCCTGCGGGAACACGATCGATACTCCATTCACAGGAACCTGGAAAGCCGCGCCCTTGTAAGGTACCTCGACCACGAAGCCCGGGTTGGAACTGGTTGCCCCGTCTCCATCGGTTCCCGCATCTCCGATGTACACGTCGCCCAGTTCATCAAGCGCCAGAGAAATCGGATGGTGCAGCAAACCCCCGGTGTTCAGCACAGCGGGACTGCTGCCGGTGGTCGTCGGAACCACAACCACTTCGCCCAGATTGAAATCCGCGATGTACAGGTCTCCGCGGCCGTTCATGGCCACGGCGCTCGGTGCGCTGAGTGCAATCGACCCGGTCGACACGGTGCTCGTCTTCGAACCGTTCAAGCCGCCAATCGAATAAACCGTGCTGCTCAGGAAGTCGGCGATGTACACCGTTTGGTTAAAGCCCGAGATGGCAATTCCCTGCGGCTGGATCAATCCCAGCGGGGTCATCGTCACATCGAGCGGGTAAGCAATCTGCGCCGCTGCGTCGCCCAGTTCATACACCGCCGACGAATTGAGAATCCCCGAGCCGGAACCCTTCACCTGGATGCTGGAAACACGAGTGCCCACATATTGCGGGGTTGCATCAAAGTCCTGATAACAGGTATACGGCTGGGTCGCCGAGAGACCCGTGAGCTTCTGCGTCTGGCAGTTGCCGCTGTTTTGGCCGCTAGCCTGGACCACATCGCTGTTGCTTCCCAGATCTCCCACCGTGATCGCGCGAAGGCCTGAAAAGGTGTTGGACGCGTTGAACTCAAAGTTAAACAGGATGCCGGTTCCATTCTGGTAGACGTTGACCGCGCCGAGATAAACCGGGTTGAGGAAGTTCAGTTGCGTCGCCTGACCAGAGTAGGAAAAGAAACCGGAAGTGTAGCCGACGACGTCGAGATTCCCTTGCGGATCCAATGCCAACCCACCATTCCCTATCAGATTTGTACTGGGAATAATGTACGGAGCGGACTGGTTGACGGCCGAGGCGCCCGGAATCTCAAGCACCTGATTGCCATTCGGGCCCGTGGCCAGCTGCGCCAGGACGAACAGATCTCCCGACGCATCCACCGCCAGCCCCTGAGGCTGCTGGGTAATAAAGGAACCCATGAGCACAGGTTTGGCAGTTCCTCCGCTCGTGGGCGCCACATAAATTCCCCCACTGTTGGAGGAGCTATTGGCGATAAAAAGGTTGTTCCCGCTAACCGCCAGCGCCGACGGCGTAAATGAGTTCGGCAGCCCGGTAACATTCAGCGTGTGAAGCGTACCTCCGGACGGAATGTAGTACAGGGCTCCGGCGCCCAGCGAAACATCACCGATGAACAGAGTATTGGAGCTGCTCACCGCGAGCGATATCGGTTCATTGAACAAACCGCCCGAGTACAGTGTCTTCGATGTGCTGCCGCCGGTGATTGCACCGGCGCTGTTGGCAAAGATCTCGGTGACCCGTGCCGTGAGGCCGAAAAAAGGAACATCGCCTATGTATAGATTGCCGGAAGAATCCACCGCAACTGACTGCGGAGACGTCAATGCAGGTGTGGGCACGGTCGTCTGCGTCGACGTTCCGGGCAGGTTGGTAACCATCTGAACGATCCGATTGTTGTTGGTATCCGCAACGTAGACGGTGCCGTTGGGTGCAACCGCGATTGACTGCGAGTTTGAGAAGTTGGTTCCGATCGTCTGTTGCGCGTCAGCCACAACTGCCGGCACAGCGGCCAAACCGGTTGAGGCGCACAACGCAGTTGCGAGCGCGGGAAGGCAGCACAGGCCGTACTTCCATCGCGAACGGGTTTTGATTAACCTCGACGAGATTACCAAGGCAGTTTTCATAGACGGCATTTGCAAAGCTCCTGGCGCAATCACGGCATTCTCCGTGTATTGCTGAATTCGTTTCGCGCGACGTCACCATGATCCTGGCGTTAATTGCTCCGGGCAGGCAATGATCTCGATCAACAACCCTGCGCCGGCATAATCATTGGTTCACTGCGATATTCAGCACTGTACGGCACAGCATGACTTCCCACCATCAGGAGAATCCTGAACTGGCATAACAGTAGTTCTGAATCCTGATTACCTTTCCGGCACGGATCCTATTTTCAGAAAATCCTCCGGTTATCGGCACAATTACAGTGCCTAATCACCACTTTGTACCCTGAACCTGATGGCGTCCTCAGTTACCGGTGCACCAGCACCAAATCCATGGGGCAACCGGACTTAACGGAGATTCATGCCGGCATCGCGGCTAAGTAACTGGTGTCTTTTGTGGGACGAAAAGCCGGTCCCCCTCAGCGTTCAGAGATTGCTTTTTAGAATCAAAGCGCGGTCACGATAGGGAGCCGAACGGCTGCGGATACCACTTCCTGGGGAGACAAAAAAGTGTGGGCTACCACGGTGGAGCGAAGGTTTGGGTTACTACGTCGTACGTCTGAATATTACTGCGGTTGTTCTTGCTTTGACTGGACCGATGCATGTGAATCCAGGTAGCAACCGATGAGCCCCAGCAGAAAACACCAAAGCAGAATATCCACGGTGTAGGCTGCTCCGAGCCGCGCTGCAACGCTCAAGCTTTGTCCCAACAGACCTGCAGCCGGAGCCCAATCCGCCAATGCCCCGGTCAGCGCTGTACCACCAAATCCAAATACAAGCACGCACAGCCAATAAAACCAGCGCCGGTAAACCGCGGCTGCGCACCCCAACCAATCTCTATGCAAACCACAAGCGCAAAGTTCGATTGCCGGCGGTAGCAAAAGTCCCGCCAGCAGCCATTGCACACAATCATAGAAACGTTCCTGCCAGGCGATGAGACTGGAATAGCCGAAAAGATGTCGCAGCCAAGGTGGCGATTGCGAATTCCAATAGCCGGCAAAGATCGCCTCACGTGCTCGCCCGGCGGCAGTTGGCTGCAGCAGCAGCCACCATACGACAACGAAGACCGCCAACAAAAGACAACTCTGCCACCACTTCGGGCGCCGACAGGTGCGCAAATGACGAAACGATGCGGCGTAGAGCCAGAGAAAGGCGATCACTAGTAAAACGGAGGAGATCATCGAAACCGCAAATTGCCAGGCGTGCGAGTCCGGAATTTGCAGCCAGCAGGCTGCCAGCAGCATCAGCACAAGATTCCCTAGCCACTGACCCACAAATAGCCGCCCGGTGACTCGACTCCAGGCGGAGCGGATTGCCGGCATCATGGATTCTCCTCCACCTGTAGGTGCAACAAGTCGCTGGTCGCCTGAATCCCAGGCTGATACATCGGCTGCACATTCGCCGGGCTGATGGCAAAGCTCCCCGGATTCACTACCTTGAGGAGATAAAACGACTCGTGCCGGCCGCTGAACTGAGTCGCAAAGAAAGCGGCATGGTCATCGTGGAATTCACTTCGCGTATACCAATATTGCCAGGTGTCCGGTTGATTCAGGATGTTGTAACCGTCAGCCTGCTGGATGAATTCGGTGCCGGCAGCAATGGGATCTTCCACCAGCAGATACTTTGCCGGCGAACCGTTCACCGCCAGGTGCACGGCCAGCGTATCTCCGATCGCGACCGGCCCCTTTAACGGACTGAGCTGGTAAACGATGTTGCCGTCTTTTGTGGTTGGAACCAGCTTGTAGTAATCCCGGGTGAGGTTGAGCGAGAGCGTACCGTGCTGATAGAGTCTCTGCTCCGTGGAGTAGTACTTGCCCTGCACGGACCAGTACGCGCGGCCGCTGCCGTGCTTGGTTAGTTGAACTACGTTGTTTCCCGGATGTAACTGGGCAGCGGCAACATCGATAATCAGGTTCGCCCCGGAAGCGGCATCGGTCGCGTTGAAGTGCCTTCTCCCGATCGAGCTGCCGTTGAGCAACACGTCCACATCAAAGTCCGCATTCAGCTCCTGCGAAGCGGCCAAGTAATCCACCAATCCATACAGCACCATGGCCGTCTGCTCGGTTGAGTTCCACCAGTATCCACCATTGCGGTTCAAAACCAGCCACTGCGCGGCACCCTCGAGCAAGGAGCTCCTGGGATCGGCGTGAGTCAGGAACCGCAAAGCGAACGCGGTGCTTTCCGCGCTATTGTCGTCATCAATTTCGAGCAGCGGATTGTAGCTCGATGGCCAGGAGACGAGCAATCCTTGCCGCTTTGCTTTTCCCTCCAGCATCTGCGCGATTTGTGGGACACGGCTGTCGCCGGTCTGGAGCATCACCATTCCAGTAAGAGCCAGGCCTTCCGCGGACAGGTCGTTGCGTCGTGACCACAGGGTTTCAATCGAAGATCCGAGATTTTTTGCTCCCGCCTGGCCCAGTGCATACACCACGTAAGCGCGAAGCTCAGGAATCATGCGGGGATGTGCCGCCAGCTGCTTCTGCAGGTAGGCCGCGCCGCCATCCAGGTTCATGGCGGCCTTTGCATATCCTGCGTCTCGTGCCTGCGCCAGGCCGGAAACAACGTAGGCCGTCATGAAGACGCTCGTGGCGTCTTCCTTCCACCAGCCCCACCCGCCATCGTCATGCTTGAGGTCGTTCAGGCGGTCGAGTCCTGCATTGATCTTCGCCTGCAGATCCGCCGGGCTTACCTGGTCGGACAAGTTGAGTTTCTTGAGCGTATCCGCCACCACCAGGTTAGGCAGGAAGCTCGACATCGTCTGCTCCGTGCAGCCATAGGGATAGCTAGTGAGGTAGCCAAGAGCCGAAAAGAGACTGCCGGCGATGGATGGAGCCACTTCGAGGTGGAGCGAGTGCGCAGCCGCGTCGGTATTCCCGGGAAACTCAATGGTGATCGACGCCGGTTGTTCATCTGTAATGACCCCGGAATTGTTGATATTTACCGGAACCCCAATCGGTTCGACCGGGAAAGTAAGCTCCAGCGCATCGGAATCCTCATTGCTCAGAGCCTTCGCAACCAGTCGCGCGGTGCCAATGCGGGATGCTTTCACTCGCCAGAGTGCCGTGCCTTCGCCCTTGCTGGGCACGGTCACGGACTGTGGCGAACCGCTGACCGGATCCAGACCACTGATCTCCAGCGACAGCTGCACTTGCTTCGCCTGATCGAGGTAGTTGTGCACGATTACCGGAATCGTGACTTCATCCCCCTGGCGCAGGAACCGGGGCGTGCCCATGCGCACAATGATGTTCTTGCGCACCAGCACCCGATTGATCGCCGATCCCGCCTTGGAGTCGAGCGTGATGGCGTGTACCGTAGCCCGCCACGTCGTGAGCGAGTCAGGAAACGTGAGCGTGACGTGAGCATGGCCGGCAGCGTCCGTATGGATCGAAGGAGACCAATAGGCTGTGTCCGGAAACGCCTTACGCACCCTGGGCTGCACTACGTCGTTGCCCGGTTTCACCTGCGCCAGTTGGGGGCGGTAGCGCGACCGCCGCTCTGCCAGCATGGGTGACTTGAGCCCCGCCCTGCCGCTGAAGTAGTACTGCAGAGATGAATCCACCGCGGCGAAGACGTACCGGTCCGGGTAAAGCTTCTTCACCATGTCGCCGCTGGAGTCGGGGTAGAGAGAGTAGATCGCCTCATCCACCACGCCAAAGCTGAAATCCGCACTAACTGGCTTGCCCTGCCAATCGTGAGCAGACACATCGTATCCCGCGGTCTGCTGCGGCTGGAAGACCTGCTTGTCGGGGGTGATGTCGATTTGCAACTGCTGCTGTACCGGGGGCACCTTGACGCTCAGATTCGCCTGGTAGAGCTGGTCGTTGCGGATAAAGACCACACTGACTTCCAGGTTCGGTTGCGCATCCGAGGTAATGGGCAGGTCGAAGGTCAGCGACTTCCCTGGTGAGAACATCACCTTCTGGAACTCGACTGTATAGCCGGTCGCAATCACCAGAGGATGGAAATTATCTACGTTGGAGAGAATGCTCAGGTGGGCCGTCTCTCCGGGGGCGTAGCTCTTCTTGTCGGCAACAATCTGCACCGAGCGCGCTTCCCCGCCCCACCCTTCCTCATTGCCGCCCATCACCCAAAGATAGGTGGAATCGAACACCACCCGGTTTTCCGGCGTGGTCGCGGTGGCTTCCACCTCGGCGCTGCCGGCCGTGGTGACCCGGATAGTTCCCTGCCCGCGACCGTTGGCATCCGTTGTCACATCCGTGCTCCCACCCCGAGTCGTCTGGGTAGCGCCGTTCACATATTTATGGGTGACCAGTTGCAGGTTTATTCGTGTCTGGACCGGGTGGTTGTCGTAATCGATGGCGGTTACGTTGAAAAGAGCGGAGTCGCCCACGCGCACCGCGTAACTCACGGGTTCAACGTGAATACGAAAGCTGCCCCGCGTCGCCAGGAAATGTCCGCGGCCGGTGATCTCGCGATTCGCCTGGTCCGTTACGGCCGCCTCAACGGTGTAGTCCTGGTCGGCCGGCCGCTTCTGGTTTGCGATGTATTGCGTGGGAACGTTGATGGTGAGCTTACCGTTGGCGTCGAGCTTTCCCGCCTGCTCCGACACCTGGGCGGCGTCATAACCTAAGGCGGAGTCTCCAGCGCCGGCATCCATCCCTCCACTATCGTCGCCACCGCTTTCCTCATCCCACCAATAGTGCTGCGAATGATAGACCCGATACTTCACCTTGCCGTTGGCAACCGGCTCGCCGAAGAAATAGCGCGCGTCGATCACCACCTGCATCGTCTCGCCCTGCAGCAGGCGCGGCTTGGCAGGGCTTACCCGGACCTGGTATTCCGGCTTTCTGTAGTCCTCCACGCGGAATTGACCATTGCCGGCATCCGCTTCTGCATCGTCCGAAGCAGGCCCATTGCGCAGCCGAATCGTGTAGTAACCCAGCGCCGCCGTTGCCGGCAGAGTAAGGTCACCACTCACGTTGCCGGCGGCAGAGAGTGGCAGATCCTTATCGAGCAGCGCGTGGTCATCCTGGTCAGCGATGGTGACATGGATGGTGCTGAGCTTGGGAAGCTCCAGGTGGTTCGCCACCCGCGCGCGCAGAATTCCCTTCCAGTGAACAACGTGGCCCGGACGATAGACGGGCCGGTCAGTGTAAATGTAGGAAGACCAGTGGCCGCCCTGGTAGCCGCTCAGCGACCATCCGCCCGGAGTGACCACGGCCACGTCGTCGCCCGAAGCAGCCAGCACCCAGAAGTTATCCGGCTGCGGCTTGGGCACGGTCATCTTCAATGTGGCGAGGCCATCGGCATCGGTCGAGGCTGAGACCGGCTGCTCCTTGCCAATGCCCGCACTCACCTGCACGCCGGGGATTCCGGCCCCGGAAACGCGGTCCACGCAATACGCCAGAACACTTCCGCCGGAGGTGCGGGTGATCATGGCCATACGGCTGACCATCAGCAGGGTGTAAGCCTTGTAGTGGCCGTCGGTGGCTTCGATCAGGTAAAGGCCGGAGGGCAAGGGATCGATAGGCAATTCCTGCCCATCGGAAACGTACGTTGGCGGAAGTTCCTGGCGCCAGCGCGCGACGAGCTGGTGATCGTTCAATAGCGGGATTTGCGCGAACTGCGCCACGCCAACGATCCTGCTGCGCCGGGCCAGGTTGGCTTGGTACCCGCGCAGGCGGTCGCGATTCTCCGCAGTGAACTGTCCGCGAAAAAAACGCCGAACCAGAAACCACAGATGATGCTTCCAGTCGTGAAATTTCTCCAGCCACGTGCGCTCGTCGATGCGCTCTTTGGGGCCAAAGGGCGCTCCGTTATCGAAGCTGTGCAGGTCCGGCAGGCCGGCAAGGAATTTGGCCGGATTCTGCACCCGGTAAATACGAAATTCCAGTCCGTCGACGTTCTGCGCGTACAGGTGGATCGTGGGCTTCTCGGAAGGAGCAAAGCTGCGGTTAGTGCTGAGATTGAAGGAGACCGGGCGAGCCGCCAGCAGCCGCGCTGGAAGGAGCAGCGTTAGCAACAGAAGCAACGCAGCACTTAATCGCCTTCGCGCAAAATGTTCCAACGATAGACTCCCAGAAAGTTCGTGTTCTCCGCCACCGGCCGCCAACGCACATCCGGGTAGTGCAACAAATCGCTCACCAGCAGGCGCCGCATCTCGCCCCTGCCTTGATGAATCGGGCCCGTATGGTAGACAACTCCCTGCTCTCCACAAAAAATCATGGAGTGAAAGGGAGAGTGGTAATGGGAGACGTCCGCCACATCATACGGTGAGTACTGGTCCAATTGGCGATAAAAAATCAGGTCGCCGGGGCGAGCCAGGCGAATGTCTCGACCGATGAGATACGTGTTGTACTCCTTGAGCGTGCGGGCATCGGCAAACTGGGCAAAGCTGCCATTGCCGAGATCCGTGCGATCGAACGGGCCGGCCCGGACGCGGAAAAGATTCGCGCCTAACGGGGTATGTGGATATACATACTGCCGGATCGAGGTGCGTCCGGCATCCGCCGGATAGCCTGCGAGCCAATTCTCATCGTGAGCGCGAAAGGCTTCGCGATAGGCGAAGCGGAGAAGCGCGGCGCAATCGTCGATCTCGGCGGGCACCGTGGGCCGGTCCGCCTGGGCCTCCGCGATAGAAGTGAACCATGCCCGGAAGGCTCGCCGATCCTCGGGGCTGTGAAGACGAAGAAAATCGGGAGTCCCGTCACCGTAGCTATCGTTGGAATCGAGGACAAACGTTACCCGAATGCGCACCACGCGTCCGCGCCAGCGCAATCGCAATTGAGTGTGGCCCGGGTTTACTGGAGACCGCAACAAACCTTCGAAGACGCTGTGTCCCGCCGAATCCCTCGCCTCAAGCAAAAGGAGCTTGGGGCCGGCCTCTTGTGCGAGCTTCGATTCAAGTCCGAACCAGAAACTAGGGACGCGAATCCGAATTGCCTGGTGTTCCGCGCCGTCGGCCGGCAGTGTGACCTGGCTGGGTTCAATCGTAAGGCGCTGTCGATGGTAAATGCCGGCGGCCAGGAACATCAGCACAACGACAGTTCCGGCGAAAGTCCACCCAACCGCCCTGGCAAGCTTTACCCTGGCCGCATTCTCGGCAAGAACACCGGGCATTTGGTCCCCACTATATCTCAGAGCAGGCAGGGGCGCTTGGGATTGAAAGTCCAACCGGGACGCAGAAACTGCATTGGGGTGGCGTCATCGCGATCTCCGCCTCCGAGCTTCTGATGCAGCAGGTTCGCGGCTTCGATCCGCTCCATGTCGATCTCGATCCCGAGTCCGGGCCGCTCGGGCAAATCGATGCCCCCATCGGCGATGCGGAACGGTTCGCAGGTCAGGCGCTGGCCGTCCTGCCAGATCCAGTGCGTATCGATGGCGGTTACTTTTCCCGGAGCAGCCGCCGCTACGTGCGTAAACATGGCCAGCGAGATGTCGAAGTGATTGTTGGAATGCGAGCCCCAGGTCAGATCCCAGTCACGGCAGAACTCCGCCACTCGCACCGAGCCCTGCATGGTCCAGAAATGCGGATCGGCCAGAGGGATATCCACTGCGCCCAGTTGCACCGCATGCCGGAGCTGACGCCAATCGGTGGCAATCATATTGGTGGCCGTGGGCATTCCGGTTGCGCGGCGGAATTCCGCCATAATCTCCCGCCCGGAGAAGCCCTGCTCTGCTCCGCATGGATCTTCCGCATAGGCGAGCACGTTCTGCTTACCGCGGCAAAGCTCGATCGCCTCCTCCAGGGACCACGCTCCATTAGGATCCAGTGTGATGCGCGCCTGCGGAAACCTGTGCGCCAGGGCGGTCACCGTTTCCATCTCCTGCTCCCCGCCCAGAACACCGCCCTTGAGCTTGAAATCATGAAAGCCGTAGCGCGCCTGCGCCGACTCCGCCAGGCGAAGCACTGCTTCGGTGGTCAGCGCTTCTTCGTGGCGTAACCGGAGCCAGGGGTCGGGAGCATCCGCTTGGCTTACGTAAGGCAGATTCGTTTTGCGCCGGTCCCCAACGAAGAACAGGTAACCCAGCACCGGAACACGGGACCGTTGGCGTCCTTCGCCCAGCAATGCGGCGACCGGCAGACCCACCCACTGCCCCATCAGGTCGAGCAAAGCAGATTCGACCGCGGTCACCGCATGTACCGTGACCCGAGTATCAAATGTCTGCAGCCCTCGCCCAGCCGCGTCACGGTCGGCGAAGCGTTGCCGTATACCCTGCAGAATCTCATTGCGGGAAGCGATTGCGCGGCCGATGACCAGCGCGGCGGCCTCTTCCAACACCGCGCGAATGCGCGCCCCACCGGGCACTTCGCCGGCGCCCGTGTGCCCGGCGTCGTCAGTCAGCAGAACGATGTTTCGAGTGAAGAACGGTGCATGGGCGCCGCTTAGGTTCAGTAGCATGCTGTCGCTGCCCGCAACCGGAATAACCCGCATGCCGGCAACACGAGGAGAGAACTGCTTTTCGCTGAGCACCGGAAAAGTATTGCAGATCTACCGTCGGAACGAACCACCGGCGACCCCGGATTCTGCGATCTACCTGGT
>Ga0335072_10008400_pt1 | contig 14974 bp, 14 predicted proteins | sample Lox_Sample_21_FD_206725 | JGI IMG/M metagenome (GOLD analysis project Ga0335072, IMG submission 206725) | Soil microbial communities from Loxahatchee National Wildlife Refuge, Florida, United States - Lox_Sample_2.1 | ecosystem: Environmental > Terrestrial > Soil > Wetlands | place: USA... | reverse complement strand
GGCGCCAAACTCGGATGCGTTTATTGTCGGACGAGCTCTTGCGGGTATGGGTAGCGCGGGGATATTTTCCGGATCGATTATTCTCATTGCGGCCGTTGTACCGCTGGGCAAACGGCCAGCACTTGTGGGTATGATGGGGTCCATCTTTGGAATCTCTTCGATTATTGGGCCGCTGCTTGGTGGTGCTTTTACGGATAGGGCGACGTGGCGGTGGTGTTTCTATATAAAGTAGGTTCTTACCCGTCTCATCGCTTTGTATTCCCTAGCTTCTTTAACAATTGCTAATAAAATACTGTGTAGCCTTCCTATCGGAGCAGTTACGGTGGTTATTTTGGTCTTCATTTTGCACCTCGCTCCCGTCAAGCCGGTACCTTGGAAACAGCAGATCACTCAACTCGATCCCTTCGGAACCCTGGTGTTGCTGCCTGGAATCGTATGCTTCCTCCTCGCGCTGCAGTGGGGCGGTTCAACGTATCCGTGGAACGATGCCCGAATCATTGCTCTGTTCATTCTCGCCGGGTTGCTCTTCCTAACCTTTATTGGCGTTCAGGTCTGGCAGCAGGAAAATGCAACTGTTCCACCCCGCATCTTCAAGCAGCGAAGCATATTTTGCGGAGTCGCATACTCCATGTGTGTCGGAGGCGCCATGATAACGCTGATCTACTATCTTCCTCTCTGGTTCCAAGCCATCAAAGGCGTAAGCGCAGTCCAGTCCGGCATTGACTCACTACCCATGGTTCTCTCCCTCGTTATAGCATCCATTACGTCCGGCGCGATCATCACGAAAACGGGATACTACAATCCCTGGATGTTCATGTGCTCCACTCTGATGTCGATCGGCACCGGCCTAATCACGACCTTCCAAACTGACACTGGGTCCTCCAAATGGATCGGCTACCAGATTATTTTTGGTCTGGGCCTTGGCATGGGCATGCAACAATCCTCAACCGCTGCGCAAGCCGTGCTCGCCCGACAAGACGTCTCCACGGGCGTTTCTCTCATGTTCTTCGGTCAATCCCTCGGTGGCGCAATCTTCGTCTGCATCGGGCAGGCAGTTTTCGCCAATAATCTCGCCGATAGCCTCAGTCAGATACCCGGGCTTAATCCTTCTCTCATTATCACAACAGGCGCTACAGAGCTGCGGGATGTGATTACTGTAAAAGACCTTCCTACCGTTCTGTTCGCTTATAATGGGGCATTAAGCAAGGCATTCACTGTTGCCTTAGCTGCTGCTTGCTTCTCGATCGTGCCGGCGTGCGGGATTAAATGGAAGAATGTTAAGGGTTTGAAGCATGGCGGACCGTCACCGGCAGCGAAGAAAGCCGCTGAGAATACGAAGCCTGTCAACGCGCCCGAAAGTGGATAGGGAACGCCGGTGGTGTAAAGTAGCAAATGGTCTGATTCAAAATGATAGATTGGAAAATTGGATGTAAAACGGCGGTGGATTGCTGCCTTTGGCATAATTTCATGGTCCTAGGCGTTGTGGAATGGTGATAAAGACTTAGATTTTCAGCAACAGAGCTTAGAACTCATCACTTTTCTTTTTTTGTAACCTACTTTTAAGTCCTTCGGAGAGTGATAGACGCCTTTATGTTCATGCTAGCCTGCCAAAAGCGTGGGAAATTGCTGTACCGCTACTTTTCCCGCAAATACATGTGTGTGCCAGGCACTATTCTATAGTGACTATACTCCAAACGAAATTGCTTTTGAAGACATATTTTGGTGAATTCGTCTTACTGGTAGCTCAACTCCTTGTCATGCACACTGTGTTTGATACGTGGGAGTCTGAAGAGATAACTTAGCACGACACCTGCTTGCTTTTGGTGAGTCTCTCACCTCTTCAATTATGCCAGTTGAAAGCTACGCACAATCTCACTCCGAGCGAAGACCATGTTGGCCGTCCGGGTGGTGGATGAGCCATTCGGATAGTAAGATGGCTGTGCCGCTTGCAATCTCGATCTTCCTCTCTACTGAGAGCCCTGCTGCCCAAACAGATCCGTAAGACTTATGCGCCTCCCCGACGCCGGCCCCTCTGCCCCTACAGAGGTATTCCCCCCTCCAAACGTCCCACCTGCATTCTCATTACTGCCCACGGCCTCTCCCGCCACGCCATACTCCCCTTTGACCGCAGCCACCTTCTCCCAACATTGCTGGACCAGCGCCGCATTCACCTCCCTCGTATCATCCTTATCCTTATGGATCCAAATCCCCATCACCTTCTGGTCGCCCTCCGCCCCTTCCTGAAACCGTATTATCAGCAGTTCAGCTGTAACTTCTACGTCCTGCGCCAGCGCCAAGTCCAAGATCAGGTTGTCGAGTCCCCGCCGGTTGAGCACTACGACGCAGTATCCGGCATCGACGGCGCTAGAGGGCGGTTGCGTCTCGCAGATAAAAAGAGTGCCTTCGACGCTGGATTTCTCCCATTGTTGTGTTGAGGGTGTGAAGAGGTAGATTACGGCATTGGCGGCAATGGAGAGGATTGTGAGGATCGACGGGTTGTAGCGTCGTAAGACGGAAAGGTTGAGTTCGGTGTTAGTGCGCGTGGGTGGTGGGATGTTGTGGATGTGGGCGTAAATTTGGGCGTCGGATTCGTAGTCTGAGGCTTGGATGAGGGAGGGGGTGGGTCGGTGGTGTTGCTGGCGTTGCTTGGGCTTTCGTGGAGTCATTGCTGGTTGTGTTTTGTCTTGAGAAATACAGGACCTTCGATATGTGGAATTTTCTAATTCAGTGAGGTCTTAAAATGAGCTGTAAGGGGAGTTAAGCATTGCAGAGATCTCCCAGAGGCTTTAATGACCTGCACTGATGCGCGTCTCTTAGTGATTGTGTATATCTTGGAGAATGAAAGTGATGAGTAGATTAACTGTCTTGGGGCCCGCACGGGCCGCCCCGCTAGTTTCCTCCGCCAAAAATTGTTATTGTACGCCCAGTGCTAGGAAACTAAGGTTAGAACTAGTTTTCCCATACGAAAAAATCAGTATTGGACGCCCGGAGCTGGGAGAATAGTGTTAGGCATAGAGAAATTAAATCAAACAGCGGAACCTTAGTGAAGAACGCGTTGTAGTTTACATCCCATTCTCGCTAAGGTACATAACACTCCCGTGTGGGATTTGCCTCCTGTGCCATAGACGACTAAGCCATGTTAGATATACTGGCACATCAGGCATAGCAGCGTCTGCTTAATCTAAGATATATTGAGTTTGAGTTAGAAGTTTGAGTCATTATTGACTGTGAGTAGGCTATGTTCAGGTCGTAACCAAAGTCGCCATGCGTGAGCGTCTTGAACATGCAGTGGACATGAATAGCTAATATGAATTGGAAACACCTATCCCATGGGTTCCATGTCGATTAACGTCCATCCCTCAAATGATTTTATTTTTCGGGTACCCTTAACTCTCGCTTCTAGACACACTAGCCCTAATAGCTAGCGGTATTTTAAACCCTGCACTCGCTTACCGCCCCTGCTCCAGGGCGTTGCACGTGAAATGTAGACTTCTGCCTGAGGATTTAATCACGTCGCCGGCAATATCCCAGCAAATCACCCCGCCGCTTTTTTTCTTTTTCCACAGCGAACCTGCAAGGTGACGTTTTCATTGTGACGATCACCTGCTCTCATTCTGTCCATCATGTCGACTTGGTCATTGGCGAGGAGCCGTCAACATCTCTCATGGCCCGATCCACGTCTGCTACGTCTAGAACTTCGGCGGCAGTATCATCATCGTCGTCGTCCAGACCGTCTTCTAAGGGAGCTTCGTCGACAGCATCCTCATCATCGTCATCCAGACCATCTTCTTCTAAGGTAGCTTCGTCGACGACAGCAACGTCGATAGCCAAGTCAGAGCCTGGTTAGTATTAGCCTAGTTGGCAGCATGCAACGCAAAAGCTGATGATATCTAGGATCCGCTATCGTACAATATACAACCATTCCTGCTCTCTTTCAGCGCATCCGCTATGCCACCGAAGAGACGATCACCGTCCACAGCATATCTTCAGAAGAGTTTACTAAGTTTTTCAAACAAAGAGAGGAACAAGAAGGCACACCTCGCAACTTCCGCATATCGCTATACAGGGCCGACACGAAATGTATGATTATCACGATTCCATCAGCAGAACATGAAGGCCTTCATAGAGGTCTTGATGAAGATCTTTTTATTGATGCTGTTTCGATGGGCTTAAGACGGGAATTTTTTGGAATTGGTTCTACGACATTCATGGACAGAGATGCAAATGGAAATATTATTTCAGAGGGAGAAGGGGACTCGTGTCGAAAACCAACATCAATGCGAACAAACAGAGACCATTATCCAACATTAGTGATTGAGGTTGGTTGGTCACAGACTCTAGAGAAATTACGAGAGAAAGCAAGGTGGTGGTTTGATAAGTCTATAGGAGATGTGAAAATTGTTCTCCTTGTTAAGTCGTCTCCAGGATCGAACCATATTCGAATAGAAAAGTGGAAACTTGCTCCAGCCGCTTCTCGTCAAGGAGCAACAACTACGCGAGCGGCTACTGCTATGACGCCACAATGTGTTCACGTCGTTGAGATCGCCCGAGCGGCTGGCATTAACGATGCCCATCCGAATCGATTCAACCCAACATCCTACGTGGTTACGGGCGGTCCTCTACGGCTGGAATTCATAGACATCTTCCTCCGACAGCCAATTCCGCCAGGAGAAAGAGATTTGATACTTGGCAATACAATTCTACAAGAATATGCAGCTAACTTCTGGAGAGCCATGCAGTAGAATGAGGCGGATTGCAGTCTTTTCTTTCCTTTCCTCTCTAGCTACGTAGTCTAGAGACTCAATAGAGGTACATGATTCTATGACTCTGTGTGTCTATGTTTAACGTCCGCGGCGCGTGAGTGGCGCTGGCCTGTCCAGTTATATTTGCTGGTCTGCATCATTGAATAGTAATCAACACTAGTGCCTAACTTCAAACCCCGCACGTGTTCTCGCGACAAACTGTAACGCGAAAGAGACGGAGCAGGATCCCGTTAATAGAGGGCCTAAGCGCGAGGTTGGAGTACTTGTGCTTGTTACTGAAAGGACGGATTGAGCTTGCGAGATAGAGGCATAAATCGCAACTGCTGCATAAAGTAATAAGTGGGTAGCCACTTGCTATCGCGACTGATGATGTCTGCGAGACAATGTTTCTCTCAGGTGGTGACAATTATATAATTTTACCGAGATTACTATCGATCCTTGATCGCTTGATTGGAGGAGGTATCAGCCTGTGTGGCGATGTCGTATGACATGGCGCGTCCCGGCCGCCATAAGACTGAGAATAATAAAACCTGGGTATCTATATCTAATCGTTTTATGAGTTTGAAAAGTGGAAAAAGCTTGATGGTGGTGTTACGAGTCAAGGGGTCTATTATAGTGTCAAAGGAGGCCCTCTGTAAATTCAAGGGTGCGGCGACGACGCGGTGATAATTTTCGGAATGAATAGGTCAGGAGTGTTCGGGAGAGGTATATAATACAACTGAAATAAAAAGAAATAAAAATTTTAATACGTTCACAGATTTAAAGTCGCTTGAACTCGAAGTACCTACGTTTTGTCTCGTTACAGGGTGCGTCTCGGCACGCAGGGATAGACGTTACACCGCACCAATCGGTAGCGTTGGCCCCGCATTTAAGTATTCCCGAAAGATGCGTAAAATCACGTGATCTACTTTCCCATGATTCTTCCCTAACAACGAACTCGCTCTGAGCTGATGTGGCATTCTCGCATGAGCAATAATAATATAGCTTCCCAAAGGACAGCTGTCTGTACGAAATGAATTCCAGCAAAAGGATACCGGAATCTCCTCGTCATTTTCTACATGCCGTATCTCTGTTGCCTAAGTAAAATTTCTCTCACATTCTAAAAGGGAGCCAGCAATGATCGATCGCGTCCTCGACTCTTTTAACCAAATCCGCCAGTCTACGCTCCTTTCCGGCCGTTCTCTGTCCAGACTCATAAAGCTCAGCTGCCCTCAAGATGTCAAATATAGAGCTAAGCCCATCAGCGCCCTTTGCTCGCGATAAGAACATCCCAATCTACAGCATCGATCTCTCCCTCCCCCCTTTTGAGCGCTACACTCAGCTAGCTACCGACTTTGGCCCAAGGATGCGCGCTTTAACACCACTATTTGATGAGATTTTGTCAGCATTTATTCCCTGCAAATTTCTCCGCAATATCATCCATTTCTCCGCAAAGATCTCCCTACGGAAAGTCTACAATGAAGAAGAAACTCAAGAAATTCGAGGCATTTCCACTATCTCGGGAGTTGATTTATACCTACTAGTGGCATTGAATGTGTTACTTGATAGTCTCTTGGGTTGTACGTCGGGCGGAGTGATGACAAGGCCGCGGAGTGGAGAGAATAAAACAATGAGGATGATGCATTTGAGGACTCTAGACTGGGGAATGGATGAATTGAGGGATTTAATTGTTGTGCTTGAATTTGTAAGGTCTAAAGGGGAGGATCCGGACAAGGTAATTGGGAGGTGCATTACTTATGCGGGGTTTACGGGGATTTTGACGGGTGTAAGGTGGGTCTATTCGAATCTTATTCTTCCTTACATCTCCAAATCTCTTAAGATAATCAACAGCATTGGGACTTAGCAAAAGTTTAATAATCAGACACGATACTGATCTCTCACCCAACTAGAGAAAGCCTCTCTCTATCCCTCAATTTCCGCCCAACACACACCTGCTCAACTCTCAGCCTCCGCATACACCAACTCCTCGTCATCCTTGGCCTCCGCCAATCTATAGCCTCCACCCTCCGCTCTACCCTCTGGCATCCACGCCTTCAAAGAGGGCCAGGGGATTCGCTTCCACAATCTCTCATAAATCTCACAGAGACTCTAGCAAGCACCCGTGGTGCGCCCTGCTACCTAATCCTCTGTGACGGCTTCCAAACCACCGTCATCGAAAAGGATTTAACCAGCGGTAAAATCCGAACTGCTCAAGATTTCATCGTACATACAAACCATGACACTGAGCAATTAGATTCCGAAGAAGGTCTACAGCAACAGAACACAGCAATTCTAGGGATGGAGGCGTTGATTGAAGAATCTAAGGAAAGGAGGGATTGTATTCAGAAGAAATGGAATAAATATTCAATGCGACATGCTGATGGGACAATGCTAGCAATCACAGAAGAGACGCTAAGGAAATGGGTAAAGGCATATCCAATCATGAATGAATGTACGCATTTCACATGTATTTTGGATCCGAAAACGGGCCAGATTAGATGGTTGGAAAGAGGGGTTATGGAGGCAGATGGGGGCTAGGGTGGTAGTGCTGTTATTTCGAGGAACTTGAGAAGCAGGTACTTGGATCGAGAACGAAAGTCATGAGGATGGCGTACAAGAAAGCTTGAGGGACCAAAAATTTCTCGTTGAGTAGTAGAGGGTTTTGCATGATTTGGTCATGCACATCAGCAGATCCCGATCTCATTCCAGCTGCGGCCGCACTTGAAGCGCCTCTTTTCGCTAGGCCATTGTCATACAGGCATCGTTCCCTTGCACCTCATTTCATCGTCTTTGAAATCATTGTTCAGCCCGATGAAGGTAACGACCTAGCTACACTCTCTTTACGGCCTGGAGATGCTCAAGCATCCGATATATAAACACTAGCCAAATTCTCCACATTTCAATCCCAAAACTGCAATTCGTCACATAGGGCGTAGGAGATTAGTATTCTCTGATCTTGAGTGAGGCTAGTAAAAGTCACGTGGCCAAATTACAAATAGCTGTTATTTAAGCGAGCTGATACAGTAAAAACCGAAATCGGTTTCAAGCCTAAACACCTTAATGATTTAATTTTAAACCCACCTTTCCGGTATACTAGTGCTATTATGGTTAGCTGCATTTAAGATCCCTGCGTGACCTAACCTCCCCTGCCCCGTGGGGGCCACACATCAAAAGTGAACTACTGCCTGAGGATCTAACATATATCGGCCAATATCGGCGCTGAGCACGCAAGTTATTTTGGTAGCCGCTACCCCTCCTCCGGCCTCCGAGTTAATCACATACTCGAAAGAATCTTGCCGTCATCTTATTGGCTATATGGCGGCCATCATATTAGTTTGCACCCGCTAATGGCAAATCCCAAATATAAGTATTCATAAGACTCGTCAACTCAGCTCAAGGATTCATTCTTTTGATATATTACTCTTTTTCGTACTAACTCTAATCATTATAGTAATCATGCTAGCCTTCCCTCGACTTACCAGACGGCGTTATCCTATTTGAGGCTTTACGAAATTTGACTCTCAATTTATCCAGAAATTTTATACGGCTCTTCGGCAGCAGCGGCTCAAGTACAGCTAACGAGTCTGCCAAAGAACATTAGTAAACTTGACTACTGGCTGTCATAGATAGGAGATACCTTTTGGGTAATGTAAGGATTCTATGTTCCCTATGACAAGTTGGGACTTCCAGTGAGACGGCCCTAGAGCAGTCTGAAATCCCTCTAGCGCTCGCTGATACATGGCCTCCGCCTCCTTCAGCCGGCCCTGATCAGCGTAGAGGTTGCCCAAGTTGTTGACCGTGTTGAGAGTCGATGTGTGATCCGGTCCGAGCGCCTTCTCGGAGCCTTCCAGCGCCCGCTGATACATGGCCTCCGCCTCCTTCAGCCGGCCCTGATTCTTGTAGAGGCTGCCTAAGTTGTTGACCATGTTGAGAGTCGACGTGTGATCCGGTCCGAGCGCCTTCTCGGAGCCTTCCAGCGCCCGCTGATACATGGCCTCCGCCTCCTTCAGCCGGCCCTGATCAGCGTAGAGCAGGCCTAAGTTGTTGACCGTATTGAGAGTCGACGTGTGACCCGGTCCAAGCGCCTTCTCTTTGCCTTCCAGCGCCCGCTGATACATGGCCTCCGCCTCCTTTAGCTGGCCCTGACCAGCGTAGAGCAGGCCCAAGTTGTTGACCGTGTTGAGAGTCGACGTGTGATCCGGTCCGAGCGCCTTCTCTTTGCCTTCTAGCGCCCGCTGATACATGGCATCCGCCTCCTTCAGCCGGCCCTGATCAGCGTAGAGGTTGCCCAAGTTGTTGACCGTATCGAGAGTCGACGTGTGATCCGGTCCGAACGCCTTCTCTTTGCCTTCCAGCGCCCGCTGATACATGGCATCCGCCTCCTTCAGCCGGCCCTGACCAGCGTAGAGCAGGCCCAAGTTGTTGACCGTGTTGAGAGTCGACGTGTGATCCGGTCCGAGCGCCTTCTCTTTGCCTTCTAGCGCCCGCTGATACATGGCCTCCGCTTCCTTCAGCCGGCCCTGATCAAAGTAGAGGTCGCCCAACATATCCATTGCGTCCATTGCCATAGCGTCGTCAAACCTCCATTCAGCGCTATAAATCTCCACTACCCACCACGAGCACCTCTCCGCATGCGGGAGAAGCCGCCTCTGGAGTACCCAGTAGCCCTTATTCGTATCACTAGGCACCAAGGATCCGACTACCATCACCGCTAGCCGTAAAAACTCTCTTTTCTCAGAGGCACCTTGTATATGCGACGTCCATCTATGTACTACCGGGTGTATAAAGAAGCTGCCTTGTATAGACTCCTGCGCCTCGATCATCGAGTAGCGTAGCAACAGTCTCGTCGCGTCTAAGAACCTGACCTCGTTGCACGCCATCTCGCAGAGCCATCCAGGCCACTGCTCTCCGGCCTCGGACGCCGCTCGCAGCAGACCGTGCCACAGGTCTTTGTTGTCGATGAAGGCCCAGAGGAGGAGCAGATTCGCGGCGTTCTTGCTTCTCGCCTCGATCGCCTTGAATGATATTGTCCACGTCGTCCCAATGCTTCGCTGCTCGTAATCTACCAGTGGCGATCCAGATTCGCCGCCGGACCTCATCAAATCATCCCATTGCTGCCCATAGAGGCGAACATACGACATGGCGTCAAGCCCAGTCTCGCGGAGATACGAGGCAGCCTGCGCCAATGCCAGTGGCAGGCCGTCTAGTAACCCCAGCAGCTTGGTAGAGCCGGACACTGCGATTGTATTAGCCCCGAAGCCGACTTATAATCGCACGACGGAAGACTTGCCCAGCTTTCTTCCATACCACTTCTCGAAAATAGCCTTGCCCAGGTCCTGGTCGACCTTTCTCAGCTGCCTCGAATCGCCAAGTTGCGTCAGCCGCGACAGCCGAGTGGTGATTAGCACCGACCCGTGGTCGCCAGGCAAGTACAGCCGAACATCGTATGAGCCAGTCGCGCCGCCTTGCTCGTGGTTTTGGTCCACGTTGTCGAAGACAAGCAGCCAGTCGGCATTGTCCGGCCGTGCAAGCCATTCCAGAACGTCTCTCACCACAATATTGAGGTCGTCCTCGTCGCTCGGGACGTGGTTCCTACTCCTGTCTGGGATCTGGCCCTCGGGGATCCTGTGCGCACAGCCAGCGAGGCTCTGTCTCAGCCGGTCCTCCGACCTGCCGTCCAGCCAGAAGACCGAGCTGAATGTGGCCTGGTGGCGCCGAGCAAAACCGGCAGCCAGTTGTGTCTTCCCAATGCCGCCAAGTCCGTAGAGGACAAATATCTTGCGCCGCCGATTTTGTCGGGAACCCGGTCGCTGCCGCAGGAGGCAGCGTTCAAGCTCAGCGGTGTCGGACGGTCTGTCGACAAAGTTATTCGATATAGGCACGCCTTGTAGACTGAATTGCGTTCTGAAGGGACCATAGTCTCGCGCCTAGATCAGCAGAGGTCAAAGACAACTGAAATGGTGAATTGTAGCTAGAGAATAGCTAGACTAACACTTTCGTCCCAAGAGGTTGTTCGTACAAGCCTTCATCTGCTTGAATACAGCCTGCGACGCGACGTACCGCCCAGTCGCTGCCGCAATCTCCTTCTTCTTCTTCGACTCTTCCAGCCCAATGTCCTCAAGACCGTAGTCGACATTAAAACGGTAATAGCATCCGTCATCGTCTAAGCTCGACTTGTCGCGCCGGAACTGCTCGGCCGTCTTTTCTGTCTCGGTCGCAAGTTCTTTAAGGGTGGCCCAGATTCCAAGGACGTCGTCGCGCACCGGCTTCAGGGTAGGCACTCCCGTGCCGATCGACACTAGACATTCAAGCCTTGGCCTCAGCTGATCGCCCCACACGTCCTGGGCCTGGCTCCATAACGCGTTGACGGGGTTGTTCGCTCCCAACGCGCCGTCGACGAATTCCTCATCGAAAGGCCCAATGGCAATGGGGTCGAAGAAGGACGTGGCGGCGGACGTGGCGCGGCAGGCCTGCCATATTTTGGTCGAATCAAATAGGTGGGTGCCGCCGCGGGGAGATCGGTAACTAGTCAGGCAGACGGTGTCGGTGGTCTGTTTGCTGGTCGCGCAGACGAAGCTAACGGATTAGCATGCCATCAGCCGAAAGAGTCGATATAAACGTACACCTTGCAGGGCGCGTCGGGAGAGTCCTTGAGTAGTGCGTCTTTGTCAAAGCTGCGGTCTACCAAGATCTGCTTGACGGCCCCCTCGAGCTCGACCATGTCAAACCTGCCCTGGAGCTTGCCTTTAACTGTAACTCGGTGGCTCTTCTTCTCGAAGACCTTGTCGGACAGCGAAGTGTAGGCGTCGATGCAGTCGTCGACGGTCATCCGCAGGCGGCCCAGCATGATCGCGATGAGGCCGCCGGTGCTAGTGCCGCCGATCATGTCGAAGTACTCGCAAGGCTTCGGCGGCGACTCGGGGTTGACGGTCGCCATGAGCTGCTGGAGGATCATGAGCGAGGACAAGCCGCGCACGCCGCCGCCGTCGAGGGCAAGGAGCCGGATTCTGTCGCCAGGCATTGCGAGCTGTATTCACAGAGGTTCTGATTGATAGCAGACTCAAGTCGTAGTTAGCAAAGACGGGACCGCGCCAGTCAAAGGACAGCGGGGCTGTCGGTCGAAGCTCCGGCTCAGCCGCCGCCACATTCTGCAGGCCACATACAGGTCCTTATTTTCCCCTACAAGAGGAGAACGATAATGCCACATTGAAAGCTTGTCAAGCAGCCACGCGCTACGATCATCACCGTAGGGTGTCGGGAAGAAGTTGGAGGAGGCCCCACTTGGTCAGCCTTGAAAAGAGTACTGTAGTGACCTGGTAGAATACACGGGATGCCACCGAAATAAACTTGCCGATGAAATCTGTGCTCAGCGCCGATGTGTGACCCCGCGGAGCAGGGGAGGTTGGGTTCGCAGGGATCTTAAATACAGCTAGCTATAATAGTACTAGGTACCGGAAAGTGGGTCCAAAATTAAATTATTAAAATCTTCAGGCCTGAAACCAATTGCAGTAGACCAGCGCAAACACATGAACCAAAAGGTCAATTAAACGAATAACTGGTTATTCGTTTACTATCCGCAATTAAATAGCTATCAGACCAAGCTAGTCATCCGAAAATGACTTAACTCAGCGATGTTCCCCCTTGTGAGACTATTAGGAGGTAACAAAGTGTCCAAGTTCTGTCCACGCTGGCGCTGTGAAGCCTATTCTGACTCTGTGAGGCCTATTCTAGCTGTTTCTGCGCAGTGACTTGCTTGTCGCGCTGCCGCAATGAAGTTTATCGCACTGTACTACCTTAAAATTTCCGTGGGGCCATTCAAACATGCCTACCAATGAAATCTTAATTTGTATTTCTAAAATTAGGGGTGTAAGTACCTAAAAGAGAAGGTATCTTCACCCAAAGGTTGCCTTTACCCTAAAAGGCACCTACCAAATTAAAGGGTACTTATCGAAATGTAGGTGGCGGCCTGCCCTATGATTTCTAAGGTGTGACCGTAACTTTGTGGTAAGTCCCTTTCTTGTGAGGGTCCACTACAGCCCTAACATTTCTGCTGGTAACGATAACTCTATGGTAGTTGCTTTATTGTGAAAGTCCGTCACGTCTAGTAGCAATTTACGACGGTGGAGCAGTCTGCAACGCGATGTCCCTTCACATTCAGCATAATATTGTGCACATCGTCAGCAATACGACTTGTATGAATTAATTCGTAGATTGAAATGATTTTGGCTATCTATATTGAAGAAGGGAAATAGTCTACAACAATTTCCTGCGCTGCAAGATTAAGACTAGCTTTAGCGATAGTGGTCCCGCTCTGCAACGCCGCTTAGGGTCCCTATTTCATACATAGGCTTCGACAGTGTATTACGTCGCATAACCGACATCGAATTTGTAAATGCAGCGAACGATTCTTCCCAAATCGAATAATTCTAAGGATCCCCGTTTTTTTTTTTTTTTTAAAAAAAAAAAAAATTCATGGGGGTTTTCTGTGGACGGAGTATCAAGAAATCATAATTGATGCCAAGTTTCGTTCCCACATAGTACAGGTGCGAACATTCAGTATCACGGTCAGGGTGGAGAAGTGTAACATGCCTTGTCTTTGGTGAATGCCCGGTTCGGATCGAAATTTTTAAGTAGCGGATAATCTTGAAGACTCGCCGCCCGATGCTGAGTGCTTTTCGAGTCGTAACAGAATTAGCCAAAATGATATCTTTTAAATGATAAATGCTGTCCAGACTGGACAGCACGATCCAAGCGGCGAAGCGTTACCGGCAACTGCCGTTCCTAGAGCTGACTTGCCGCTTAATTTAAACATATTTAACATTCTTAAAATGTATACAAAAATGTACTGTAATTGATTACAGTGGGTATGGTGTTTCATTTTGCGGTCGCATTCTAGTTACCCCATGCCGCCGCCTTTGCATTTCTTAATGTTGCCTACCTAAGCGTGGTAAGTTCTACGTCATCGGCACGCGAACACCTCTTAACGGGACTTATCGTCCTCATCAAACACGGGATATGACCGCCATGATTTGATGCAGAAAGCAAGGGCGGATTGCCGATTAGAGTCTGTCAAACCCATTTCGAACTCTTCCGTTACGACAATGTCCAGGTCTTCGACCGATCTCGATGCTCAACCGGAAGAACCATATGAACACATCATCGCGCCGACCACCTCGACACAACATTCCCTCTCTCGTGCAGTCTATGAACGCCGGGTAGAGTATACTAGGCTACATACCATAAAGATCAAAGTTGGATCTTGGAATGTTGCTGCATGCAAGGACGTTGAGCGGGATATCGGGGGTTGGTTTGTAGAGGGGAAGGGAATTGATCAGAAGCTGGCAGGACTGGACATCTCAGATGGGATTGGACAAGACCACGGTCAAGCTGGACTCGAAAGCGTCGGAGAGCAAGAGGAGAGGCGGACTAAGAAGCATTCAACACTCCCACTAAATGACAAGGGAACTATTATCGGCGGAGGCGATATCGACCTCTACGTCCTTGGTCTACAAGAAGTTGTTGAGCTCTCATCGGCAAAAGAGTATCTCACTCGCGTTTATACAGATCCTTCTACTACCTTGAAATGGAAAGCGGCAATGATAGCGGCGCTGCCAGCCGGATATCAACTGGTTTCGGAACAGCAGCTCTCTGGTCTTCTGATGCTGATCTATGCTTCACCTGACTTAGCACCTACTATCAGCTCTGTATCTTCAGTAGCTGTGGGTACTGGCTTTTTTGGGTATTTGGGAAACAAAGGCGCTGTAATTACCAGGATAGTACTTGGGGAAACGACACGCCTTGTTTTCATCAATTGCCATCTGGCTTCTGGAACAGGCTTTGCACATTTAGAACGAAGATGCTGGGATGTCACGCAGATAGTAAGCAGAACTCAATTTGATCCTATCAGTCGCGCCGGTGTCTTGGATGATAATCATGAGGGAATCGGCGAAGAGGACTTTGCATTTTGGTTTGGAGATCTCAATTTCAGGCTGGAAGGTTTGCCTGGTGAAGATATTAGACGGCTTCTTATGCTACATACGAGAGGCGAGTATGGCAATGATGGAAAGACGCAGAAAAAGATTGACGAGGAATTGGGAGATAACGATGAGCCGATAGTGGTGCATCATGTTGATAGCGACGAGGAGTCGACAATATCATCGCCACCGCGAACCAATCACAGTAAGACAGACAAGTCTGATGAAGCTATGTGGAGTGCTCTGCCAGATCCCGAC
>Ga0335072_10008399_pt1 | contig 14974 bp, 12 predicted proteins | sample Lox_Sample_21_FD_206725 | JGI IMG/M metagenome (GOLD analysis project Ga0335072, IMG submission 206725) | Soil microbial communities from Loxahatchee National Wildlife Refuge, Florida, United States - Lox_Sample_2.1 | ecosystem: Environmental > Terrestrial > Soil > Wetlands | place: USA... | reverse complement strand
GCGAAGTCCTGATGGCACAGGACGGCGGCGACGCCGACCTCGACGTCGGCGCCCGCCTGAAGGAAATGTGGTAGGTAGTTGAAGCGCTGGATCCGGGCTCCTGCCCGGCCCAGCGCGCCGCGGGCAAAAAGCGCGGTTTTTTGCCCGCGGCTCCGCCACCTGCGGCGGCGGGGCACGTTGCGCTGCGCAATCCCTGCTGCGCGCAAGCCCAGGGTGTCCATCCGTGGACACCCGCTCGGCGCAGCGAAGCGAGGCTTCGCTGCAAGGCACCGCCTCGCCCCTGTGCCTTGCTACTTGTCCGCGTCGGGCCTGACGAATTTCAAAGTGAAGCGATCGCTCTCGCCAATGGCCGCGTACCTGGCGCGATCGATATTTCCCAAACGATAGTCCGGCGGCAGCGTCCAAACCCCGGTGGGATAGTTCCGGGTGTCCTTCGGGTTGGCATTGACCTCCGAAGAGGCCACCAGCCGGAACCCCGCCGCCTCGATCAGCCGGATCGCGTAATCCTGCCGGACATACCCGTTCCTGGCCCGCGGGTCCTGCGGTAGCGTGGGATCGCCGCGATTGTCCACCACTCCGAATACCCCGCCGGGCACGAGGGCACGGTAAATCGTGGCCAGCGCCTGCTGTGCATCCCCGAGTGCCATCCACTCGTGCAGGTCGCCGAAGCTCACCACCATGTCCACCGATCCCGGCTGCACCACATCGGCCCCATTCAGCGGAAAAGTCACCACCCTGACGCCGCCGTACAGGTCGGGCCGGGAGGCGAGCAGACGGTGATAGCTCGCGAGGCGCGCCTCGAGGAAACGGCTGCCCGGATCCGGCGCGATCACCCCTGCGATATAGCCGACGCCCCTGGCCTGCAGCAGCGGCGCGATGATTTCCGTGTACCAGCCCGATTCGGGCCATACCTGCAGTACCCGCATGCCCGGCCGGATACCGAAGAAAAGGAGGGTCTGCTTCGGATGGCGATACTGATCGCGCCCCCGGTCGGCCGCGGAGCGCTGACTGCCCGCGAGAGCGACGTCGATGGCGCTGGCGGTGGTCTCCCGGCTGGGAGTAGTAGTGGAGCACCCTGCCACCAGTCCCGCGGCGCCGAGGACGCAAGCCAGGACGGCCGGCCGGCCGGTGATTTTCAGCGGCAAATGCATGAGAGCGCCATTCTGGAGGGCCGCGCGAGCAAAAAAAACCCCGCCGAAGCGGGGTTTGTATCAGGGGCGTAGCGGACGCTGGTTTTTCAGCGTCTGAATGGACCGCCGCCTTGCCGCGCCCGCGGTGCGCGTTCCTGGGCCTCATTGACCCGTAGCGCGCGGCCGTTCATCTGAAAGCCGTTCAGGGCTTGTATCGCCCCCTGGGCCTCGCTCTGCGACATCTCGACGAAGCCGAAGCCGCGTGGCCGGCCGGTCTCGCGATCGTTGATGAGCTTGACCGAGTCCACCTTGCCATGACGCTCGAACAGCGCTTTTACGTCCTGCTCGGTGGCATTGAAGGGCAGATTGCCCACATAGATCGTCGTCATCCGGAAGTCTCTCTTCGGAATGCGCACAGCGGCGAGCCGCGCGAAGCGGTCGCATGTGCCGCGTTATCGTGGATTACGTGACGGGGAGGGGATTCGAACGAAACAACGGAACTCAAGTGCTCATCCCTGCTGGGATACCAACAGGAGACATGCTACTCCCGGTTTTTGCCGATGGCAAACACCGGTTGTAGTAATTCCACAACATCCATTGGCGCAAATCGCTCCCGGCGATTTGCGCGGCCAGCCCCCTGGCTTTGTCCGTCCCGCGGCCCGAGGGCTGCCTCGGGCCGCTACGTTATTTGCTTTCGAACGGCGCTCCGATCAGGCCGCCACTAGCTGCCGGCGGGTTCCAGGTAGGCGTATCCGTCGAGCTCGCTCTCGTAGAACCGCTTCAGCATCTGGCTTTCCGTGAGGGTCATGCGCCCGTCCCGGATCGCCCGCTCGCAGTCCCGGGCCAGGGCAGGGTAGAGCTCCGCGACGTCATACTCCATGTACTCGAGGACCTTGTTCGCCGTATCGCCCTTCACGATTTCCTCGATCCACCAGCCCCCCTCGTCGTGCAGCCGCACGTGCACCACGTGCGTGTCGCCGAAGAGGTTGTGCAGGTCTCCGAGAGTTTCCTGGTAAGCGCCGACCAGGAAGACGGCCAGGTAGTACTTCCCGCCCGGCTTCAACTCGTGCAGTTCCAGGGTGCGCTTGACGTCCCGCAGCGAGACGAAATGGTCGATCTTGCCGTCCGAGTCGCAGGTGATATCAGCCAGGACCCCCGTTCTCGCGGGGCGCTCGTCGAGCCGGTGAATCGGCATGATCGGGAAGAGCTGGTCGATGGCCCAACTGTCGGGCAGCGATTGGAACACCGAGAAATTGCAGAAATACGTATCCGACAGGATCGACTCCAGTCCCTCGAGCTCTTCCGGCAGGCGCTCCAGGCGACGGCAGGCATCGCGGATACGGGCGCACGTGGCCCAGAAGAGGCGCTCGGCCAGCGCGCGGAATTCCAGCGACAGCAGGCCGAGATTGAACATCTGCAGCACCTGGTCGCGTGCCGTCAGGGCGTCGTGGTAGCACTCCACCAGCCGCCGGTCGCTCACCGCGCGGAACGCTCCGAACAGATCCCGGACCGGCTGCGGCAGCTCCTCTTCGCCGCCGTAGTCCTCATCCTCCTTGCCGGTCACCCGGAACTTGTCGAGTGCCGATGAGCCGAGCGCGTCGAACACCAGCACGCTGTGGTATGCCGCGATCGCCCTGCCGGATTCGCTGATGATCATCGGGTGCGGGATGTCGCGCGCGTCGCAAACGCTCGCGATCCGATAGACGACGTCACTCGCGTACTCGTTGAGCGTGTAGTTCATCGACGACGAGTAATTCGTGCTGCTGCCGTCGTAGTCGACGCCCAGGCCGCCTCCCACGTCGATGTATTGCAGCCCCGCCCCCATCAGCTTGAGCTCCGCATAGACGTGCGCCAGCTCGTTGATGGCATCCTTCACGTGTCGGATGTCCTGCAGCTGGCTGCCGGGATGGCAGTGCACGAGCTGCAGGCAATCCAGCATGCCGCGCGCTTTCAGTGCCCCGAAGAGCTCCACGATCTCCGTGATGAACAGACCGAACTTCGACTTCTCGCCCGCGGACTCCCGCCAGCGGCCCGAGCCCTCCGTGGAGAGCTTCACCCGCACACCCATGCGCGGCCGCACCTGGTAGCGCTCGGCATGCTTCAGGATGAGCCCGAGCTCGTCGAAGTTCTCCACCACCGGAATGATCGTCCGCCCGAGCTTCGTAGCCAGCGTCACGGCCTCGATATAGCTGTCGTCCTTGAAGCCGTTGCAGATGATCAGCCGCTCGGGAGCGTTCTCCGTCATCGCCATCACGGCGAGTAGCTCGGGCTTCGAGCCGACCTCGAGGCCGAAGCCGAAGTCCTTCCCGTATCGGTAGACCTCTTCCACGACCAGGCGCTGCTGGTTCACCTTGATCGGGAATACGGCCGCGTAGCGGTTCTTGTAGTCGTTCTCCGCGATCGCCTGCGCGAAGGCGGCGTGCAGATGCTTCAGCCGGTGCGCCAGGATGTCGGAGAACCGCACCACGACCGGTGTGGTCAGGTCCCGCGCCTCCAGGCCCTCGACGACCTCGTAGAGGTCGATGTCCCGTCCAGGTTGCGCGTCGGGGCTGACCACGACGTGACCGGCTGCGTTGATGCCGAAGTAACCCTTGCCCCACGCACTGACGTGATAGAGCTCCAGCGAGTCCTCGATGCGCCAGGGCTGGGCGGGGTTGAACTTGCGAGCGCCGTTCGAGGCGCTCTTCGGGTCTACATTCATTTGGCGGAATTCGTCGAGACGAATTCCGCGAGACCCTACACGATTTCCGCGAGCCAGGGAACGGCATTGGTTCATTGGCGAAAATCGTCGAGACGATTTCCGCGAGACCCTACGCATTTCGCTTGGTCCATTGGCGGAATTCGTCGAGACGAATTCCGCGAGACCCTACGCATTTCGCCGCGGGCCAGGGAGCGGCTATTGGTTCATGGGCGGAAATCGTCGAGACGATTTCCGCGAGACCCTACACATTTCGCCGCGAGCCCGGGAACGGCCCGGGCCCGCTATGCCTCACTGGCGATCGGGTGTTTGGGGTCGCGGATCCACTCGCTCCAGGAGCCGGCGTAGAGACGCGCGCCCTGCAGGCCGGCCACTTCCATCGCCAGCAGGTTGTGGCAGGCGGTCACGCCCGACCCGCACATGCAGATCGCGGCATCCGGCGCCACCCCCTCCAGGGTGTTCGCGAACCGTTCACGCAACGTGCTGCGGGCGAGGAAGCGCCCGGCGGCGTCCACGTTGTCGGTGAATGGATGGTTGCGGGCGCCCGGGATGTGGCCCGCCACGGGATCGATGGTCTCGTTGCGCCCGGCGAATCGGTCGGCACTGCGGGCATCGACCAACACCACTCCCGCGGAGGCGAGCTGTCGTGAGGCGATCAGCTCCTCGACCTGGGTCGTGCTCACGACCATGTCCGCATCCGCGTGCGGCTCGAAGTGCCGGGCCGGCCGTTCGCGCCGCGCCGGAGACTCGACAGGCGCCGTCTCGAGCGGCAGCCGCTCCTCCTGCCAGGCCGCGAAGCCGCCATCGAGTACCGCCGCTCGCGCATGCCCGAGCCAGCGCAGCAGCCACCAGAGCCGGGCGGCGTAGGCTCCTGAGCCCTGGTCGTAGGCAACGACCTGCACCTGCGCATCGATGCCCCACCGTCCGAGGCGCTCCGCCATCTCATCGACGGCCGGCAAAGGGTGTCGGCCCGTCGAGGCAGAGACCTTACCGGACAGATCGTGGTCCAGGTGTGCGTAGAGCGCATGTGGAATGCGTGCGCTCGCATACGCTTCCGGGCCCCACGCCGGGCGCCCGAGATCGAAGCGGCAATCGATGATCGCCAGGTCCCGATCCTCGAGTCGCGCCGCAAGCTGCCGCGGAGTTATGAGCGTCGTCTGAGACATCGCCTGATCTTCGCGCCTTTCGCTACAATTGTCACAATGGGCATCGATATTCATTGGGGCAGCGGCAGCCCGTACGCCTGGCGGGTGCTGCTCGCGCTCGAGTACAAGCGCCTGCCCTACACCAGCCACCTGCTGCAGTTCTCCAAGCAGGAGCACAAGTCGCCGCAGATGCTCCACATGAATCCGCGCGGCCGCGTGCCCGTGCTCAAGGACGGCGACTACGTCTGCTTCGAGTCGCTCGCCATACTCTACTACCTCGACCTCAAGTATCCCGATCCGCCGATCTTCGGCCGCAGTCCCGAAGAGGCCGGTACCATCATGCGAGTCATTTGCGAGTACCAGGCGTATATCGAGCCGCATCTGACGCGGATTCTCGAGGCCGTGTTCACGAAGAGCGCGGACCTGCGCAGCGACGAGATCACGCGCGCCATGCACGCGGCCGCCAGCGAGGCGCGCACGATCGAGGGTCGGTTGTCGAAATCCGACTGGGTGGTGGGCGAGAGCTATTCGGCGGTCGACATGGTGATATTCCCCGGCTTCCAGCTGCTGAAGCGTGCGCTCGAGCGACCCGAGGCGCGTGAGCTGGCTTCCCGTTTCATGCCCGTGGAAGTGAACTATCCGGCGGTTGCCCGCTGGGTCGCGCGCATCGAGTCGCTGCCGGGTTACGAGCGCACCTATCCTCCTCATTGGCGCAAAGACGCCTGACGGCGCTTTGGGCCAGCGGCATGTGACTCTGTTGATCCCGCGGTCCGAGGGCGGCCCAGGAACGCTCACTCACGTGCTTTCGCACGGGAGGAGTGCACGGGCAGTGCCAAGATTGGTACCCTACGAGCATCATGACCGAGCACAAGATCCACGTAGAGTTCCCGGGCCGCATTCTCATCGTCGGCTTCGGCAGCATCGGGCAGGGCGTGCTGCCGCTCATCCTGCGGCACATCGGCATCGCGCCGGAGCGGATCACCATCGTGACCGCGGAAGACCGGGGCAATGCCGAGGCGGCGACCTACGGCATTCGTTTCATCAAGGAGCGCCTGACCCGGGAGAATCACCGGCGCATCCTCAACCCGCTGCTCGGACGCGGCGACTTCCTGATCAACGTTTCGGTGGAAGTGTCGAGCATCGCGCTCATCAAGCTCTGCTGGGAGAAGGGCGCGATGTATCTCGACACTTGCATCGAGCCGTGGCCGGGAGGCTATACCGACCCGACCGTCCCGGCCGGCCGACGCACCAACTACGCAATGCGTGAAGAAGCCCTGGCGATGCGTCCGGGCAATGCGCGCGCGCCTACTGCAGTGCTCACGCATGGCGCCAACCCGGGGCTGGTGTCGCATTTCGTCAAGCAGGCGCTGCTCAACATCGCTGCCGACAACCAGATCGACGCCGGCAAGCCCGGCTCCCGCGCCGACTGGGGTGAGCTCGCGCGCCAGCTCGGCGTCAAGGTCATTCACATCGCGGAGCGCGATACCCAGGAGGCGCGCGTGCCCAAGGAGCCGGGCGAATTCGTCAACACCTGGTCGATCGACGGCTTCGTCAGCGAGGGCGCGCAGCCCAGCGAGATGGGCTGGGGAACCCACGAGCGCAACTTCCCCCGTGACGGCAAGCGGCATGACTTCGGCTGCATGGCCGCCATCTACCTGATGCAGCCCGGCGCTGGAACGCGTGTGCGCACGTGGACACCGCGGGCCGGTCAGTTCCATGGCTTTTGTATCACGCATGGCGAGGCCATCTCGATCGCGGATTACCTGACCGTGCGCGACGGCGCGCAGGTCGTTTACCGCCCGACGGTGCATTACGCCTACCATCCGTGTGACTACGCCGTCGTGTCCGTTCATGAGCTCGCTGGCCGCAACTACGTGCAGCAGGAGCGCCAGCGCATCCTGATGGACGACATCGTGAGCGGCGTCGACGAGCTCGGGGTCCTGCTCGCCGGGCACAAGAAGAACGCCTACTGGTTCGGCTCGCAGCTGTCGATCGAAGAGGCGCGCAAGCTCGCGCCCTACAACAACGCGACCAGTTTGCAGGTCACCATCGCCGTGCTGTCCGGTGTGGTGTGGGCGATGGAGAACCCGAACTGCGGCATCGTCGAGCCCGACGAGATCGATTTCCAGCGCAATCTGGAGATCTGCATGCCCTACCTTGGGCCGGTTGTCGGCCGCTACACGGACTGGACGCCGCTGCACGAGCGCGAGCGGCTGTTTCCCGAGGACCTCGACAAGACCGATCCCTGGCAGTTCAAGAACGTTCGCGTGGCCTGGTAAGAAGGCCGTAGTCGATCTCGACGATGACCAGCGTGCGGCTGCCTGCCGGCAGCTCCACGGTCAATTCGTCATCCAGGCTGCGGCGCAGCAGCGCGCGGCCAAGCGGTGAGTCCATGCTGATATAGCCAGGCTCCCGGTCGAACTCGTCGGGGCCAACCACACGGTAGCGTGATTGCGTACCGTCGTCGGCCTCCACGGTGACCCACGCGCCGAAATACACCTTGTTGCGGTCCGTGGGCGGTTGATCGACGATGACCATGCCATCGAGGCGTTTGCGCAGGAAGCGCACGCGCCGGTCGATCTCGCGCAGCCGCCGTTTACCATAAGTGTATTCGGCATTCTCGGAGCGATCTCCCTGGGCCGCCGCCTCCGACACGGACTGCGTCACCCTGGGGCGCTCGTGCCGCCAGAGCTGCTCGAGCTCGTCCCGCAGGCGCTGCGCCCCCTCGGGCGTGATGTATTTGGAGGCCGCTGGCGCGGCGGCGCGGAATCGTCCCATGACGACGATTTTGTCAAAAGCCCGGTGTTCTGTGGAGCCGATCACGGACGCCGCCGCGCGGCGAAACTACGCTTTCCACCGTGGCTACCAAGTACTACACGCACTTCGTAACCGGCGAGCAGCAGGCGTTCACGGCGCTGTCGGCGAGCGAGTGGAGCGGTGTAGTGGAGCTGCGGCATCCGCTGGAAGCCGGCGGAGGTACGCGCGAGCTGCGGTACCTGCTCGCGCAGAGCTTCGATCTCGACTCGGAAGAGATCAAGATTTTGCATTGGGCGCGTTTGCATTGAGGTTGATTGGTATCCCCTAGCGGACTTCCTTCCCTTCATCGAAAGTCCGCATTTCAAACCCCGGTCCTGGCGGACCGGGGTTTTTTTATTGGCGCAGATCCCTTCCGGCGATTTGCCCGACAAAATCGCCTGGAGCGATTTTGGACGGCGCGAAGCGCCGGGCCCGAAGGGCCGAGGCCCAGGATGAGGCCCAGGATGAGGCCCAGGATGGGCCGAGCGACGCGGCCGTTGCACGGGATTCACCTCGCGGCCCAGGGAGCGGCCGGGGCCGCTTAATGGCATGCTTTCGCACGGCGCACGGACTGAGGTCGCGAAAAGCCGACAGGCTGACTTTGAGGACTGCCGGGATGCCATAATCCGCAACGATGAAGGCTTCCTCTGTTCGCATTGCCCTGGCGGCCTGCCTGGCTCTGGGTCTCGGTGCCTGCGCGCTGCTGCGACCGCCCCCGCATCCTGTCACGGTCACGCCCAAGAAAGTCGCGCCCCCCGAGGCTCCCGCGCCCCTTCCGGTGCAAACGGAGCGGTTCGTACTGACACCCGGTGAGGACGTCGTCGGCACCCTGCAGATCGTCAAAATCCGCAAGGACGAGACGCTGAGCGATATCGGCAGGCGCTTCAATGTCGGCCTCGGGGAAATGACCCGTGCGAACCCCAACGTCGATCCCTGGATACCCAAGCCCGGTACGGCGGTGGTCGTGCCGACGCAGTACATCCTGCCGGACGCTCCCCATCGTGGCATCGTCGTGAATGTCGCTGCGATGCGGATTTTCTACTTCCCGCCGCACAAGCGCGGCGAGCCGCAGGTCGTCATCACCCACCCGGTCGGCATCGGCAGGCAGGGCTGGAAGACACCGATAGGGGTTACCCACGTGCTCTGGCACGAGAAGAACCCCGTCTGGCACGTCCCGCCCTCGATCATCGCGGAGCACCGTCAGGAAGGGGACATCCTGCCCAAGGTGATGGGCCCCGGCCCCGACAATCCGCTCGGCGCCTACGCGCTGCACCTCGGCTGGTCCGGCTACCTGATCCACGGAACCAACAAGCCGGTCAGTGTCGGATTGCGCGTGAGCCACGGTTGTGTTCACCTGTTTCCGGAAGACATCGCGCAGATCTTCAGGATGGTGCCGAACGGCACCGAGGTGCGCGTCGTGAATCAGCCGTATCTCTTCGGCTGGAAGGACGGACACCTCTACCTGCAGTCGGCCGGACCGTTGGAGGACGACAAGCGTCCCTGGAACAAGCAGGCCCGCAGACTGCTCGCGGTCACGCTGACCCGTGACCAGCGCGTCGAACTCAGGCGGCATCATGACAAGATCGACTGGGATCGCGTCGTGCAACTGGTGAATGCCCCGGTGGGCGTGCCGGTCCCGGTCTCCGGCGTTGACCAGGGCATCGACCCGTCCGCCACGCCGAAGGTCGACGGCAGCAGCGGCAGTGATGGCCTCGAGCAGGTGCTTGCGCGCGTGCGGCTCGTGCAGAACGTTTTGCCTTCCGGCTCCACGTGGGATGGCAAGACTGACTTGCCGATGACGGACGCGGAGTTCAACAAGCTGATGTCCGGCACGGACCAGGGTGCATCAGACAGCGCCTCGTCAGGCGGTGCGCGCGCCGCTCCCGCGGCGGCCACGCCTGCCGCTGCCGCTACGCCCGCCGCCGCCACCGGACCCACCCGCAACTAGTACTGAAGCGCTGGATCCGGGCATCCTGCCCGGCCCAGCGCGCGGCGGTCAAAAAGCGTGGTTTTTGCCCGCGGCTCCGCCACCTGCGGCGGCGGGGCACATCCCTGTGCCTCGTTCAGGCGACTTATGGCGGCGGGGCACCTCCTGTGCCTGGTTACGGCATCGTTTGCTTTCAGGATTCGGGTCGGCGCCGGTCGTGGTGCTGTGATAGAGTCCGCGCCAATAACAAGAACGCGGCGGGGATTCACATCAGTGGTTGAACGCGTTGCGCCCGACCTGGAGCTCGCGCGAACCCGGGCAGAGCCGATCATCGCGCGGCTGCCAACCGCCGTCACCGCTTTCGTGGGCCGCACTCTCAAAGGTCCGGTGAATCGCCCGGTGGCGGTCACCAGCTTCGCCGAATTCCAACAGGTGTTCGGCGGCCTGTGGCAACCGTCGACCATTTCCTACGCGGTCGAGCAGTTCTTCGAGCACGGCGGCGGCCGTGCCATCATCGTGCGTGTCGCCAACGGCGCCCGACCGCCCACCATCAACCTGCCGGCAGGCACCGGCTCGCTCCGCCTCGCGGGCGTCAATCCGGGCTCGAGGGAGTATCTGCGGGCATCGGTCGACTACGACGGGATTCCCGAGGGCGATGCCGATCGCTTCAACCTGGTCATCCAGCGGATCCGCTCGGCGAGCTCGGAGCTCATCGAAGATCAGGAGATTTACCGCCGCGCTACCCTGCGCCCGGACCCCGGCGGCCGTTGCCTGGCCGACCTGCTGCCGCAATCGCGCCTGGTCCGCGCAGTCGAGCCTCTTCCGGCGCAGCGGCCGGACCGTTCCACCGGGCCCGGCGGCTCCGGGATCGGGTACGCATTCTCCAACACGGACGGCGACGACGGCGGCCCACTCACCGATTACGACATCATCGGCTCCGCCGCGGCGGGCACGGGGCTCTTCGCCCTGCGAGCCGCGGATGGCTTCAACTTTCTCTGTATTCCGCCGCTCTCGCGCGAGCACGACGTGGGTCTCAGCGCGCTCCTGGTCGCGGCTCGCTACTGCCGCGAGCGGCACGCGATTCTGATCGTGGACCCGCCCGCATCCTGGGCCACGGCGCGCGCCGCTCTCGATGGCATGCGCGGCTGGCCGTTTCGCAGCGACAACGCGGTGATGTACTACCCGCGCGTCCAGGCGCTCGACCGGTTGCGTGGGCGACTGGAGACTTTCGCTTCCTGCGGCGCGGTTGCCGGCATGCTCGCGCGCTCCGACGAGACCACCCCGCTGTGGTCGGCCGTCGAGAGCCGGGAAGTGATTCTGCGTCCGGGCATGCAGCCTGCGGTAGGGGTCTCCGACGCCGATCGCATGCGGCTCTCCCAGGTTGGAATCAACACGCTGTCCGTGTCCCGCCCGACCGCGGCGGGCAGCGGTGTTCGCGTGGATGCGCGCACGCTGGCGGCGGGTGGCAGCGGGTTTACCGGTTGGAAATATCTTTCGGCCCGACGGCTGGGTCTGTGGGTCGCGGCGAGCGTCGAGCGCGGCACACGCTGGGTGCTGCTGGAGCAGAACGGGCCGGCAACCTGGGCGCGCGCACGCTCGCTGATCGATACGTTTCTCGAGGTGTTGTCGGAGCAGGGCGCCTTCGCCGGCGCCGATGCCGGGGATCGGCACTTCGTCATCTGTGACGAGCGCGTCAATCGCCCGGACACGATCGCCGACGGGCGTGTCAATCTGTTGTTCGGCTTCGCAACCAGCAGGCCGGCGGAGTTCGATGCCTGGCTGGTCACCCATCACCCCGCCGCGAGCCGCGTGCGTCCGGTCAGCGTCAACCGGCTCGCCACTTCCCGCCAGCGCGTGGAATGGGAAATAGAAACCACGATTCTGAAAAAGATGGAATACAAGTAAAGCGCTGGATCCGGGGATGCGCTGCGCAGTCCGTGCTCTGCGCAAGCCCGGGGTTGCCATCCATGGCAACCCGTGCGACGCATGCGTCGCACCCTGCCCGGCCCAGCGCCGTCTCGATCAAAAAGCGTGGTTTTTGCTCGAGACTCCGCCACCTGCGGCGGCGGGGCACGTCCCTGTGCCTGGATTACGGGGTCGCACTGCTTCCCAACCTGCACCGCATGCGTGCATGATTCGCCCCGATGAGCCAGGGCGATAGCAGTCCGGACGATCCCAAAGCCGCGGCCGCGGCGGAAGTAGTCGTGGCCGGGCGGCACGTGGTCTTCTCCCACGGCAAGGAGAGCGGACCCTGGGGACGAAAGATATCCTCGCTGGCCGAAGTCGCCCGCAGCGAAGGATATGAAGCGCACTCCGTCGATTACCGCGGGCTCGACGATCCACGCCAGCGTGTTGCGCGGCTGGTCGAGTTCTGCAAGGAGCTCGCCGGCGACCTGGTGCTCGTCGGCTCCAGCCTCGGTGGCTACGTCGCCGTGGCTTCGGCATCCCTGCTGCACGCGCGCGGCGTCTTCCTGATGGCGCCCGCTCTCTACATGCCGGGCCTGCCGGAGCTGCGCCAGGGCGTGCTCGACTGTCCGGCTACCGTGGTGCATGGCTGGCGGGACGATGTCGTCCCCTACGAGCACAGCGTGCGCTTCGCGAAGAGCTATCGCGCCGCGCTCCATCTTCTGGAGAGTGACCACAACCTGCACAACCAGATCCGCGTCATTCAATATCTCTTCGAGTACTTCCTGATTGCGCTAGACCTACCGGCGCTGGCCTTCGAATAGAAGGGGGCGGGGTTGAACTGGCTGTTGCACCGCGTGCTCGCGATATGGGTGCGGTATCGGGTCCTGCCCGAGGACATCCCCGCCCGCCTGCAGAGCCGCGCCGCCGCCGTGTGCTACGTGCTCGAGCGGCGCAGCATCACCGACCTCGCCATCCTGCAGCGCGCCTGCGTACGGCTCAGGCTCGCTCGTCCGCGCAAGCGCCTGCTTCGCGGCTCCTCCGATCTGCGCTCCTACTTCTACCTGAGCCGCCCGCGCGGTTTCTGGGACGAGCGGCTCGACCGCCGTCCCCCGCCGCAGCTCGAGCAGATGCTCGCGGCGCTGGATGCCGATCCCAACTTCGATATCGAGCTCGTGCCTGTCGCCGTCTACTGGGGACGCGCGCCGCAGCGCGAAGCGTCCTGGATTCGGCTGCTGCTGGTGGAGAACTGGGCGCTGACCAGCCGGGCCCGCAAGCTTCTGCAGGTGGTCTTCAACGGCCGCAACACCCTGGTCGAGCTGGAAGAGCCCATCTCTCTTCGCAGTCTGCTCGGCGATGAGACCGGGCTCGCCGTGCGCGGCCGCCGCGTCGCCCGCTCGCTGCGCGCCCTTTACGCACAGCACCGCGCCGCGCGCATCGGGCCCGACATGTCGCACCGGCGCACCATCGTCACACGCGTCCTGCGGACGCGCGCCGTGCGTGCCGCCGTCGCTCAGGAAATGCGCGAGAAGTCGCTCACGCGGCGCATGGCATTGCTTCAGGCCAAGCGTTATGCCGAAGAGATCGCCGCCAACTACTCGCACGCCTTCGTCCGATTCCTCGAGCGGCTGCTGACCTGGCTCTGGAATCGCCTCTACGACGGCGTCTCAGTCGGGCACCTGGAGACTCTCGAGCGCGTCGCGCAGGGCAACGAGGTCATCTACGTGCCGTGCCACCGCAGCCACATGGACTATCTGCTGCTCTCCTACGTCATCTACGTCAACGGTTATCCCGTGCCGCATATCGCGGCCGGCATCAATCTCAACCTGCCCATCGTCGGCCGGCTGCTGCGCATGGGCGGCGCCTTCTTCATTCGCCGCAAATTCCGCGGCAACGGACTCTACACCGTCGTGTTCATGAAATACCTCGCGGCCATCATGGAACGGGGCCACTCCATCGAGTACTTCATCGAAGGCGGCCGCAGCCGCACCGGTCGGCTGCTGCAGCCGAAGACCGGCATGCTGTCGATGACCGTGCGCAGCTTCCTGCGCGACCCGGCGCGGCCGGTCGTCTTCCTGCCGGTGTACTTCGGCTACGAGCGCATCGTCGAGGGCGCCACCTATCTCGGTGAGCTCTCCGGCAAACCCAAGGAAAAGGAGAGCGTGCGCGGCCTGATACGGGCCTTGGGTAAGCTGCGGGAGCGCTTCGGACGTGTGTACGTCAACTTCGGGGAGCCGATCGCGCTTGCCGACGTCCTCGATCGCCACGACAGCGGTTGGCGCACCCGAGCGTTTGATGAAGACGCCCGCGTTCCGTGGATCGCAGCGGCGGTAGACGACCTCGCGGGGCGCGTCATGCGCAACATCAACGCGGCCGCCGCGGTCAATCCGCTGAACCTGCTTGCGATCATCCTGCTGGCCCTGCCGCGCCAGGCTCTTCCGGAGGCCGATCTGGAGCGCCAGATCGACCTCTATCGGGCGCTGCTGCGTGGATTTCCCTACAGCGGGCGCATCACGCTCACCGACCTCAGCGGCGCGGGCATCATCGCCTACGGCGAGGCGATGAAAGTGCTGCAGCGCCAGAAACACCTGCTGGGCGACATCGTGCGCATGAGCGACGAGAGCGCCGTGCTCGCCACGTATTACCGCAACAACGTGCTGCATCTCTTCGCCATGCCGTCGCTGCTGGCATGCGTCTTCTCCAGCAACGCCGAGGTGCGGCACGAGGATATCCATCGTCTCGCCTGGCGGATCTACCCGTACATCGCGGCGGAGCTGTTCCTCGCCTGGAGCGAGGACGAGCTGCCCGCGGTGGTCGACGGAGTCCTCGACTGCATGCGCGACTGTGGTCTGATTCAATCCGATGAGGCGCGTACCGTGTGGCGCCGGCCGCCGCCCTCCTCGGGCGAGGCCATGCAGCTCTCGGTGCTCGCGCAGGCCACCATCCAGACCATCGAGCGCTACTATCTGGCCATTGCGCAGCTCGTCGCGGCCGGCAGCGGCGCGATCACACAGTCGGTGCTGGAGGAGCGCTGCCAGCTCAACGCGCAGCGCATTGCGATGCTCTACGGACTGAACTCGCCGGAATTCTTCGACCGCACCCTGTTCGAGAACTTCATCGATCTGCTGCGGCGCCGCGGTGTGATCCGCTCGAGCGGCGCAAACAAGCTCGAGTTCGACGAAGTGCTGCTGCGGGTCGCCGCCGACGCGCAGTTCGTGCTGAGCGAGCAGATCCGCCATTCCGTCATGCGCTTCGCACAGGACAGTACTTTGTAATAGCGCTGGATCCGGGCTCCTGCCCGTGGTCTACCACTGGGTCCATGGTGGCAGGCCACCCGGCCCGCGCATCCGTGCGCGGGCGCTCGCCGGAGCGA
>Ga0335072_10008398_pt1 | contig 14975 bp, 19 predicted proteins | sample Lox_Sample_21_FD_206725 | JGI IMG/M metagenome (GOLD analysis project Ga0335072, IMG submission 206725) | Soil microbial communities from Loxahatchee National Wildlife Refuge, Florida, United States - Lox_Sample_2.1 | ecosystem: Environmental > Terrestrial > Soil > Wetlands | place: USA... | reverse complement strand
ATCGGTCAGCACCAGCGAGCTAGCCTGCCGCCTGAAAGCATGGATCGGAAGGCTGGCTGACCGGTCCCGGCCGCTCGCCGAGATCGACGAAGACCTGATCCGGGCGCTGGATGCCTCACAAGCCGATAGCGGCCTTAGGTCCCATGTAGCTGCCAGCTCCGGGGAACCCCGCCATGGCTAGGTCACCGAACCGCTGGCTGAACCCCAGCGATGGCAAGTCCGCGAGTTTGACGAACTCCACGCCCCGGATCGGACGGGTATCAAGACCAGCGGTCACCTGGCCGACGATCCCGCCGGCCCGGCGGGCCTCGAAGGTCAGGTGAACCACGTGCGTGCTGTCACCAGGCAGGTGATCACAGACATACAGCAGCCGGCCCGGCTCGACGTCCAGGCCGGTTTCCTCACGCATCTCCCGCACCAGCGCAGCCGCCAGAGTCTCACCGTCCTCGACCTTCCCGCCCGGCAGGCTCCACGAGCGCCCGGTACCGGTGTCCTGGTTCAGCGCAGGTGGCTCACGTCGTCGGGCTTGATCCCCGAGATTTGGGCCTCTCACCGGTCGCCCGCAGATGTGAGACCGCTCATGCAATGAGAGCGTCCGGCCGCGACGACTCTAGCGCGGAGGGTTCCAGGCTTTATGCACGAATTCCAGGCGGTTGCCATCAAAGTCGACGACATTAGCCGCGTAGTAACCGGGCGCAAAGTATGTTCGGTCGGCCGGCTTGCCCTGGTCGATTCCGCCTGAGCCAATTGCGGCACCGTAGGCGGCGTCAACTGCTTCGTTGCTCTCGCACACTATGCCGAGGTACAGGCCTGTCTCGCCAGGCGTGCGCTGGCGCAGCCAGATACTCGATCCGACTCCGGTGCCGGAGACGTATGTGGCGTCGCCGAGGCCGTAAAGGTTCGGGACGCTCGCAGGGCCGGCGGCCGCGTCGTAGTTCCCGATTTCACGCCAGCCTAGGGGCTTCAGCGCCTCGCGATAGAAGGCTAGCGATTTCTCGATGTCGGTGACGGAGATGTAGACGTGATCGATCATTTCGAGTCCTCCCTCCCCGCTGCAGCGTTGTTACGGGCGAAGTCGCCCTCGTGCACCCGCACATCATGCCCGAACCGAACCGGCCGGCGACCCGCGGCCGCCGACGCCGCTCCCGCGGACCGGGGGGGAGCATGCCAATGTCTGAGAGACTTGAACCGCGCGCTTACCTACCAGCGAGTGACGTTCGACGCGCGGGCACCACGCTGCGGCTGCGCTACTGCTGGCCGAGTTAGCTGAACCTGATGGCGCGGCTGGCCGGCCTGCGGCTGCGGGAGCGCTACCAGGACTGGGGCCCCGGCCCATTCACCGGGAGAGCCAGGACCACATCTCGGTCTACGAAGTCACCGCAGCGCCTGGCGGATGAACGTGGCCACAGCGACCGGCTTCGCGATGAACGCGGTGTGCGAGCCGTCAATGGTGTCGGTCGTGGCGCCCATCCGCTGCGCCATGAAGCGTTCCGCGTCTGGCGAGATCGCGTTGTCGTGCTCGGAGACCAGGAACCAGGACGGCTTGCTCTTCCAGCCCGCGGCGGTGGCGCTCTCGTTGAGCGCCGCGACCGCGAGCGGGCGCTGGGTCGCGAACATGACGTCGGCCATATCCACCGGCACGTCGGCGCAGAACGTCTCCCGGAACCCGTCCTTCTGGACGTACAGGTCGGGACCGCCCGCGGCACCGGGCGCGTCGTAGGGGGTCGGGGCGACGGTCTTGGCCAGCAGGGGCGGCGGGAACGGCTGCTGCACGGTTGTGCAGCTCTCGCCGACCTCCAACCCGAACGCCGCGAGAAAGACCAGGCCGGTCACGTTTTCCAGGTCGGCCGACGCCTGGGTGATCACGGCGCCTCCGTAGGAATGCCCGACGAGCACGACCGGGCCGTCGATGGCCTTGACCACGTCGGCGACCACGCTGGCGTCGAAGCCGACGCCTCGCAACGGGTTCGGCGGGGCGAGCACCGCGTGGCCGGCGCTCTCGAGCTCGCGGATCACTCCCGCGAACCCGGACGCGTCGGCGAAGGCGCCGTGGACGAGGACGATGGTGGGACTGGGCATGGGGTTCTCCTCAAGGTTGAAGAGGTGGCCCCAACGACGCTACGTCACCGGACCCGGGCGAGCCGACCCAGGGGTGCGGCGACCCGAGTGTTGGGATAGTAACCGCATGGAGGTGCCCGGGCACGGTGACTGTTGCTGCACGGCACGCCGCTAACGCCGCAGGTCTGGCGGCGTCGCCGGGCACTGCGCCGCTACGGACCGGTCTGGGCCGCTCTAGCGCCGGGTACGCCCCTGTTCGCCGCGGGCGTGGCGTGACCGGCCGTTACGGATCGGGTCGGTCGGGCCAGGCTGCCGTCGCAAAGATTACTGATGCAGCCGGACCGGGCTGGTCCGCGGGCCTGCGCGCGAGATAACCGCCGTTCGGCGGCTGCACCCCTGCCGCTGATGCTCGGCCCGGGCGCGCACAAGCGAGTGTTCTGCGTGATGGCGGAGCGCTTTGGCTGGGTGACTGACTGTCAGGCCGTTGACTGGCTTATCCCACACGTGGCTGTTCAGGTCGGGGCAACCTTGCGCCGGTGCTCTTCGTATTCCCTGATGACGGGACGGAGGCCGCTGGTGCAGTCCGAGGAGCAAAGGCGCACCCTGGAACGGTTTGTGGCCGAGTGCGGTGACCGGCTGCTGCGCACGGCGGCGCTGCTGGCCGGGAACCGGGCGGACGGGGAGGACCTGCTGCAATCAGCGCTGGAGCGGTTGCTGCGCAATTGGCGGCGGATCGATGGCGACCCGGAGAATTATGTCCGCCGCACCTTGTACAACCTGGCGGCCGATGGCTGGCGCCGTCAGGGGTGTGGCAGCGCAAAGCGGTGCTGTTCGAGCCGGCCCCGCCGGTTGACCCTGCGACTGCTGTTGATCTTCGTGACGCCGAGGTCCGGGTGCTGGTGCAGCTCACTCGGGTGCGCTGAGCAGGAGCGCGGTGGTGGCCAGCATGACTGCTGCCGTGGTGCCGTGCACGCCGTAGGCGGTTGCCTTGGGGCCGTTGTGCCGCAGCACGTTGGTCGCATCACCGATCGGGATGATGCTGGCGGCGGCCAGGTACCCGCCCAGAGCGTGCGGCTTTCCTGCTGCGAGCAGGACAAACACGGCAACGCCTGAGGCGATGTCCCGCACGCCTTTGGCAACAAGGTACGGACCGCTATCCGGGCCAGCTTGCCCGGTGGGGATCCCGTACTGCGCAGCCGCCGTCTGCGGCACGGCAAGGAATCGGGCGCCGATGACGATGATGCCCGCGCCCAGCAGCCCAGATAGCCCGTAGCCGATCTTCGTCAGCACCATGGCGCCTTCCGCATCTTCTGTAGCGTTTTGCGCTGCGCAGCACGCGGCCGGTCTGAAGGAAGCTGTCGGCCTGCCTCGCGGCTCGTGTCGCAGGGCAATCCCATTTCACGCGTACCCAGCCCTAGACCCGTCACACATCGCCGGTTCGTCCGGTCGCGGACAAACTAAGGGCTAGGACATCCTCCGGAGCGCATCCGCCAAGGAACCAACCTCGTGAGGCAACCCAGCTCCCACTTCCACCGCAGGCGGGCGGACAGGTACTTCAAGCCCGTCGCCGGCACCGATAGCTGCCAGGCGCATCACGTGGGAACGGTGGCGTCTGGCCAGTTGCACGTCCGCCATGATGACGGCACCGAAGTCCAGGTTGGTCCAGGCGACGCGTACGTCTGGAGTTACTGATAGCCGCGCGCCGAGCCGCCGATCTGCGGCAGTTAGGGCCTTGAGCTGGATCAAAGAGATGCGCGTCCAGAACTCGGCATTCTGCGCGGTGGGGTTTGGCGGTTGCTGGCCCCGCCCGCTGGGCCGGGAGATTTTCTAGCTTTCCGGGTCCTGGTATAGGGCCGTGCTAGAGCCGCCGGGCATGTGGACGGATATTGCGCTCGCTGGTCCTTGCGGGGGATTGCCCGGCCAACTTGGCGGACGTTCAAACGCTGACTGGTTACCCGGACATGTAAGGGTGTGGGAACCGGCCCGGCCCAGGAGGCGGTGGTGACGGAAGCTGACATGGAGCGACACCGGTGCTTCGAGGCGCTGTTCAGGGAGCACGTGGCCGGCATCGCCTCGTACTGCCGCTGGCAGCTGCGGTCTGCCGGTGATGTCGACGATGCGGTCGCCGAGGTGTTTCTGGTCGCGTGGCGGCGGCTTGCGGAGGTGCCAGCGGGCAAGGCTGCCCGGCCGTGGCTGTATGGGACGGCTCGCCGGGTGATCGCGAACCAGGCGCGGTCGCAGGCTCGCTGGAGCAGGCTGCAGGGCAGGTTGAGCGTTCAGCCAGGAGTCGCCCAGTGCGAAGAAGATGATCCGGTCGCTGGGCGGGTCCGCGACGCGCTTGGTGCGCTTGATCCGCGCGACCGCGAGGTCTTGCTGCTGGCCGAGTGGGAGGGTCTCGCCCCGGCCGAGATCGCGAAGGTGATGCATTGCCCTGCTGTGACGGCGCGTGGGCGGCTGTTTCGGGCCAGACGCCGTTTCCGGGCCGTTTTCGAGTCGCAGGACGCTGAGCCCGGCCCGGCGTGGCTATCGCCCGTTCCCGGCGGGTGCGAGCGATGAGTGCGTTGAGCGCGCGCACCAATCCCGGACAGCTCTCGGTGAAGGAGAACGACGATGCCGATTGACAGGAGCCTGCGGGTTCTGCGCGATGTCAGCCCGCGCAGCCAGCCCGGCTTCGAGGACTGGATCATGCGTTTCGACCCATTGCGGGAGCAGATCCCTGCCGCTCCGGTGCCGCCGCAGCAGCAGCGGCTCCCCAGGATCGCACGGCCGCGGCGCCTGATCGGCCTGTCTGCTGCGGCTGCGGTCTTGCTGGCTGCTGGGGTCGTCGGCCTGTTGCTCAGCGGGGCGGCGCCGCAGAGCGCGTATGCCGCGGCCAGCAAGGCGGTTGCCGCGACCGCCGCGGCCGGCTCCGGGACGATGACGATGACCGTCACTCACGACGGCACCACGGACGTGCTGGACACCACCGGGTGGTACGGCCATGACATCGCGGTATCGTCCGGGCCGCGGCATCTGCTCGGCCCTTACCGGAGGCTGCTGCTGGTCGGGGGCGGCGTGTATGTGCAGCAGGCAGATGGCACGTGGCTGCGGTACCCGAACTGGTCGCATATCGGGCCGAAACTGGGCCCGGCGGCGCTGCTCGCCGAGCGCAACGTTGCGGGCAACTCCGCCGGCGAGATCCTGGCCCTCGCTACCGGGCTGCAGGAGGCGAAGCAGCCGGATGGCACGACCCTGTATACCGGCACCATCCCGGACAGCAGCGCCGGTCCGCGAGGAGGGCGAGCCGGCGACGCGATCTTGCGCATGATCACCAGCCTGCGCAGCGGCAACGAGCCGGGCGCGCCGGGCGGTTCCCATGCTGGCCTGAAGTTGCAGCTCACTGCGGGAAGCGACGGTCGCGTCCAGCAGGTCAGCCTCACCTTCCAGCAGCAAGACAGCGGGTCGCCCGCAGGCGACGGCGCTTACACCTGGTGCGTCACCTACAGCCAGCTCGGCACCGCGCCGCCGATCGCTGTCCCGGCTACCTCGGCCCCGGCCTAGCTGCGGATCACGCCCGGCGCCCGCATCGGGCATACCGTGCATTCCATCGGCGCGACCACCGGCAGCGGCGTGCCTAGCAGTGCCATCACCATCTACCGTCCCGGCGAGCTGCTCCTGTTCGCCGCGTCAGGCCTGGCCATCGCGGCCGTCGGCGCACTGCTTCCAGCCAGCGGGGCGGCCATATCCAGAACCACCACTGTCCTCCACGCGGAATAGCAGAACCGCTCCGGGCGCGTAGCCGGGACAGGGGTCGCGCCCGAACGAACGGTCTGTGCGCTCACATGCAGCAGCGCAGCAAGCTCCCTTCGCGATCGCTAATCGGCTGTACGAGCCCAGTCGCTTCTTCGCTGACCATGCTTTCGCTCCGCGTAGCCGAGTTTGCCCTTTTCGACGACGGGCGGCATCGCGTGGCGACGCCAAATGATGCTCAGGTTTCAGCACCCGACGACAGCACGCGGGGTTGGCTCGGTGTTCACCTGTCCCGGGAACCGGAGACGCTCTATGGCGGTCGACCGCCGACGACTACGCACCGTGGGACATCAAAGGACGCAGCCTAACTCGCACGCAGGCGCCCGCCCGCCGAACTCCCAGCCATGCTCGACCACATCAACCGCAGTGCGGTCTCCGGGCTCCCAAGGCCGCGGACAGCCCGTCCTCCTCAACCCTGCCCAGGCCACCACCGTCGCTTGCACCTCGGCGCCAGACGGTGTCTGCGAAAGTCATCCGGCCCCTGGACCTGTTCCCTCCAACGGAGACGCTCCACGTCGAGGAACTCCCTGGTCAACAGCTTGCGCATCCCAGGCGCATGCCACTCACGGCCGGCAAGGTACTCAGTTCCAGATTCGAAAAATCGTCACAACCTGGAGCCCCTTACGGAATCGAACCGTAGACCTTCTCCTTACCATGAACCGCCGACATACTTTCTGACATGGCCATATGGCGCCTGACCAGAGCGGACACGAGCTTACGCAAACCACGACAGGCCCGGATCAGCCCTCACCGGCGGCAGTCTGCCCCCAAACTGCCCCCGAAAATGATCTCCGCGAGCCGGCCCGGTCGCACGACTCAGGACAGGCGAATTCATATTTGGATACACTTCTCCACTGCCGACGCGTCGATCCTCAGGCGTAGCGCGTAACAACCAACGATCTGTGCCTGACGATGAGGTTCCGGTCAGACAGCAGCCGGGGGCACTGGTCGCTTCGACAACTGTGTGACCCAACTCCGCTGTCGCCGGAACATCCGAAGTCAGAGACACGCCGGTTAGCGCAACTGAGCGACTGCTTGCCCGAGATCCGCAGACATGCGCAGTGGCGCGACCGCTATCGCCGCGCGGCGAGACCGCGCGGGAACGGATGATCTAAGCGTCGCTGGCTCCGGTCGCCGACTCGCTCACAAGTAGCCGATGAGCGAGTGTTGTCGGCTTGTTCCGAACCCGACGATCGAGGCATTCCGCGCAATTCGATCTAGCATTCCCTGCGTAATCAGACTCAATTCCGAGTCGTCCGTAATCGTTACAAGTAGATTAAGGTTGACATGAGACGACATGTTGTGGAGATGCAGATGGCGCAGACCCAAGACTCATCCTCAAAGGAGAGATCCGTTGCTGTGGCGATCATTGGTGCGATCAGCGCAATTATTGTCGCCTTAGTTGCGGGCTTCGTCGCGCTGGACGAGACAGGTCACTTACCCTGGCAGGAATCATGCCAGGTGAAGCTCCAACTCACAGAGCCGACAGAGGGCAGCAGGGTGCCGAATGGCAAGAACGGCGTTGAGATCAGTGGAAAAGCGTGTGATCTAAACGGTGATGAAGGCTGGCTCTTCGACTTGGACCTTGGGGATCACTATTACTACGAGGTCTACGATGACAATCCTGGTCCGGCAGTAGTTCATAGCGGTATCTGGCACTTCGAAGATTCGCCGATCGGCAGCCCCGGCGACCATAATGTTCGCTACATTATAACGCTAGTTGATGCTTCCCAGGCATGCAGCATTCGATTGCAGACTGCGGCTTTGATCGACGAGAATTACAAATTCAGGAGCTTCCCTCCGGGATGCCGCATTGTTGATAGCATAGATGTGTACGTCACGTATCTGTAGCGTGAATAAGAACCCCCCCTCAGATCTACTCTCTTGCCGCGTACAGGACGGAGATACCGTCTCCGCCGGTATTTGCGGCTAGCGAGGAGATCTTTCTGCACTGTTACCTGTCGACGTGCATCTTGTTGCCACGTCAGCCACACTGGCCGCGCCCGATGGCTCGGGTCCCATCAGGGTGACGGTGAAGGAAGTTGAGGAGACGAGCGGGCTGGCGACGATGTGCGGTTGTTACTCGACGGCCGATCGTACGACGGACCGCATTGTGCAAGCCCAGCTTCTCCCAGGGGCGCTGACCAACCCGAGAGCTTCCTCGTCACGTCGTACGAGCTCGACTGCGACGAGTGAACAACCGGCTTCGCACGCGTGGACTAAGCGCCCGATTTCCGCCGCCGATCAGGCATTTCTGGATCCGGGCTGCCTAATGAGCTCCAATGCAGGCTTGGCATAGTCCGGCGCAACCCGCACTCTCAGCGTGCGCTTAGCAGAGCATCGCCGTGGGCACCCTGGCACTTGTCCAGTCGTTCCGCGTGAGCCGACATTGCGCTACCTCCGCGGGAACATCAGGTTTCGAACAGAAAGATCATATCTGCCCCGGGTCAACCCCGATGGGCGGCTCCGCGTCCATCTTTCAGACAGGGGGAACCATGCCGTTCCCACAGCCCGGTCTGTGGAGGAGATGGCTCGATGGATGATGGAAGATACCGGTCTGTTTTCCATAGTCCCGTGCCGCCTGCTGGCTCTTATCTGGCAGCGCGCGACGAGATGCGCTTGTGGCTGCGGGACAAAGGTTACGACGTTGCCAGGTTCGACGACGGCGATCCTCGCGTCGGCGTTGGTGCCGTTCTTCTTCACAACGCCGCCAACTCTGCCGATGGATCGCAGACCTGGCGGTGGCAGCTCCGGGAAACCAGGGATGACGGGGCGTGGTTGTCGTCCCTCGTTGTGCAAGCGCCTGCGCAGGCTGCTGATCACGCCCGCTCTTGGTTCTGGGTTGAGGTCGAATTCGCCGTGGGCAATACTGCGGCTGACGCTGAGATGGGCACTCGGGCGAGTGTCCCTAGGCTGGCGCGCGGTCTGCTCGGCAGAGTCCCGGCGTTTGACTCGCTCGCCATGCTCACCAATGAGCCGGCGCTCGTCGGCCGGGAGGGCGTCGATGACCTGATCGATGTACTTTGCGATCCCGACCGTCGTCTTCCCGCGGTTGTCGCGTCCGCCCATCCTGGACTTGACTTCGAGGAGTGGCGGGGCGTCATTGCGCGGGTTATGCGCTATCTGCCTGGCCTGGCGAGTATTTACCTGCTCGATCCTCTTGGAACCACTGCATTCGTGACGGGGATCGGCCGCTCGCATGCGGTCTGGGGCGGTGCTGTTCGGACTTATCTGCCCGATGTTGACCCTGCTGTGGCAGAGGAGGCGCTTCGCCACCGCGTCTTGACAGGAACCCGGATCCTCGCGGATCCAGGCCGGGCTGCCGGCATCCTGTCGGTACTGCCCCGGCGGCTTGCCTCGGAGTCGCCGCTGCCCAAGGCACTGGCGGGGGTAAACCGGGCCTTGCTAACTCAGACGCCTGGCTCGGCTGCATCCTCCGATGCCGGGGCTATACAGATGCAGGTCACTGCGCTCACCGAGGAACGTGAGCTTGCGCTGAATCTTGCCGAGGAACAAGAGAGCCGTGCGAATGCTTTCTTCGAGCAGCGCGAGAGCGCCCTGGCCGAATTGGCCGAGCGGGATCAGCGCGTCTTGGACCTCGAGAATCTGGTCCGGTCATTGCGAAAGCGGCTTGTGCTCGCTGGGCAAGCTGGCGAGGCGTTTGCGTCTCCTGAACTGCCGCTCAGCCCCCCGGAGACTTTTGCGGAGCTCCTCGATTGGATGGACTCCGAGCTAGACGCGCTGGAGTTCACTGGGAACCGCGGCGCTCTGCTGGCCCTAGATCGAAGCCCTGAGGCGTCTACTTGGGTGCGGAGCTCGTGGGAAGCACTTCGTGCCATGCAGTCGTACGCTGAGGCTAAAGGTACTGGAGAGTTCTCGGGTGACTTCAAGATGTGGTGTGATAATCCCCCGCCTGACTCGTATATTATCCCGTCGGGGAAAGTCGTCAGGGACGAGTCCGAGACGGTTAAGCACAATGCCAAGTGGCGCCGAGAACGCGAATTTCCGGTTCCCTTTGCGCTTGACGCGTCGAAACGGGCGTTCATGGGCTCGCATATACGGATCGGCGCGAGCGCCAGCGGCCAGATCAGTCCCCGTTTGTACTTTCATGACGCCTCGGCTTTGACAGGCAAGATTTACGTTGGCTATCTTGGCCGCCATCTCACGAACACTCGCACGTGAGTTGACCGTCTGCTGATGCACTCTCTTGCCGCTGACCGATCTTTCTATGCCGCATGGACGGGTGTTTGTCGGCGATACTCGCACGCGAGGATTCCGAGCGTCCGACGCGTGTCAACTGTCTGCTAGCAGGGTTCTGCCGATGGTCACGAGACCAGACGCTCAGAGCCGCCGGGCAGCATGTCACTGCCCGTAGGTGAACGTGAGCGTCGCCGGGTACGCCGAGCAGTCCCCGGTGTCCACCATGTCGTCAGATTGGATCGTGTAGGTGCCTGGCGCGGTGTAGGTGTGGTCGGAGATCACCTCGTCACTGTTGTTGGCGCCGGGGAACGGGCCGACCGTGGCGGAGGTGCCGTCGCCCCAGGTGATGTCGTCGGTGAAGGTGCACGAGGTGGTGTCCCCGGAGTTGCCCACGGCCAGATCAATGATGGGGTCCGAGCTTGTGCAGGTGGGGTTGTCGGGGGCCAGCACGCACGTGGTGTCCGGGGGCGAGGGCGTGGTGGGCGGGGGGTCCGGGACTGGGCCTGGGCCTGGTGACGTGCGCGCTGGGCTGGCCGGCATCGTGGTGGCCGGGCTGGACGGGTAGGTGCCGGCTGCCGGGTAGGTAGTGGGGATGCTGGACGGCGAGGGCAGGCAGTCCTTGATCGTCAGTGCCACGGCCGGGAAAGACTCCAGGGCGGTGTACAGGTCCCTTGGTGATTCGTAAACGTTAGTGAACTCCAGCTTTTTCACCGTTCCCGGGAAGTCGATGATGTATTTCGCCTTGTCGTAGAGGCCTTTAGCCTTGTCTACCTTATCGGGCAGGGGTATAACGCTGACCAGGCAGGCGTGCCAGTCGATCTTGTAAGGGTCGAGCGGGATTGGCAGCTCTTCGTGAATGTGCTTCTTTTTCGCCACGGTGAGGTTCAGCTTCGGCGCTGCCGAGCAGGCACATAACCCCAGACCTGCGGCGACCGCAGCGGCCGCCAGTTTTCTCCAGGCGATGGTGGTTTCCCCCTTGCCGCGCCTCTGGTGGCCTCGCAGACGGGGCAACGAAGGTCGGCCCGACACCAGTCGGAGACTGCGGCCATTGGCCGCAACGGAACGCAGGATGCTCTTCATGGCTTCCCCCCTATGAAGGCAAACGCTACGATGTGTCTACACCCTCAGACAAGGCACTGCAATGGCCAGCCCGAGGTTAACCAGAAACACTCGCTCATGCCGCCAAGGGGGACGTGCTGCGTCTGTTGCTGAGATTTCTAGTCAGGCCATTGCACCCGGGTCCAGGGACCGGGGATCGTCTCTCGGATGGATTCCAGGTCGGCTGGTGTCTTGCCCCCGGCTAGCAGCCAGCAGTCCGGGCTGCGGCCGTAAATGCGCAGTAGCTTTCCGGACGCAAAAAACCAGCGAACCGTGACGCTGCGGTCATACCAGGACCGGTATTCGGGTAGCGGTAGCTGGTCGTAGGCGGACTCAACCCCCGTGATCAGCTCGGCGGGCAGCTGGCACATATCACCCAGCTGCCCGCGTCCGATCAGCACCTCGCTGAGCGCCATCTCCATGCACGCCGTCGACACGCGATCCAGGAACGGCTCCCACCTGTGGTCACCGGGCTGCCGCCGGACGTACACCGCAGGATCCGCGGGATTCCAGGCGTCCTGCGTCGCCACACCCCACTCGGCGCAATGCTGGTTCTCTGTGCGGAACACCAGGATGGATCCGGGGTGATCGGCGCGGAGCCGGTCCGGCGGCACGAGCGGATCCTGCGCGGCAGCAAGGTCAGCGCGCCGGCCGAACAGCAGGTAGGCCTCGCGCAACGCGGCCGGAAGCTGCACGCCCAGACGCTGCTCGGCCGCCCACAGCACATCCGCGCTGAACCCGTCACCCGCCGCGAGCGGGGAAGTCCATTCCGCGGCGAATCCCCGGATGAACTCCCATGCATGCTGACGATCACCAAGCCCGGCTCGCATGGCTCCTGCCGCGTCAAAACCCCCGCTCATGTCTGCCGAGGCTACTGAAGGCATACGACAGCGGGCCCATGCTGCCTGCGCACCGTTGCGATTGGAACGGCCCGGCAGATCCAGCCGATGCACTATTTTGCCGCTGGTGCGCGGTTGCGCCTGGCGGCTTGCTGGTGAGCCGGACGGGTCGCCGCCGTGCTGAGATGGGCGCGGCTCCGCGCGATTCTGCTGACAACCGCCGCCCCGACGGCTGTGGCGTGCGCAAGATAGACCAGTTCTGTTGCCTGTGACGTCGATAATCGCCCAAGGGGTACGCGGCAAGTGGCACGGCGACGGGGACGGGGGACTACGGGACGACGGGGACTCACAACCCCGCGGTCCGGGCACGCGGGTGTCGGCATGCCGGTGGTCCGCCTCCGATGCCGGGGTTGGGCAGCACTGGCAGGCCTTGGCCCGAGCGACGCCGAGCTGGTGCGGCGGCGTTTGTGTTAATCGATTGGCGGGCCGACGGGCAACCGCGGTCGGAGTGCAGGCCTGTCGGATCTAGAACCTCGAGAACTGTGCGTAACCGTTCCTGTTTAATTAGTATTCCAGACTGTGTAGCACTCGATGGTATCGCCGTGACCAAAGGTGTAGCGGTATCCCTGTCCTCAACCCAACGTCGCTCAGGTTTCGACCTCTAATTAAAGAGGAGAGATAATCTTTTACTATGGTACAGAAACGGGAGCCAGTTCCGACTGGCGAGGCAGGTTCTACAGACGCCGATCGCATTCTTCAGGTCCTAACTATGGAATATGAAGCATTGAACGCTAGGATGGTTGCGCGCATATCGGCGCGCTTCCAGTTCCTTGGGTTCCTGACTGCAGGCGCAGCGATACTGGCGGCAGGAACCGGCCATTCGCTTCCCTTCCAGGGGACTTGGATTCTGGCGATAGGGGTATTCATACTCGGCCTAGTAAGTTTTTGGGGGATGGGCCGGACAATAACTGCGCTTTCCCGCCATCTCGCCGAGGTCGAGAATGGGATCAATGAGCTTATAGCTACCGAGCCTAATGCCTCCAAGCTTTTGCATTGGCATTTGGACAAGTTGGGCCGAGGAGGACTTCTGGCATTCCTTCTAGGTTCTGGGTACTTTAACGGCATTCGTTTTGAGAATACGAACAAGCATAAAGAGTGAGCGTACTCGGTCTTCTGCTTAATAAGGAAATTCCCTCCTGCATCAGCATCCGGTCGGTGTAGTTGTAAGTCGCCCGCGATGCGCTATCGATGGCCGCCCAAGCGGGCATGAACTCTGGGCCTGACCTGCTTATGCATTGCCGACGCTGGGCGTGGTCGTCCGCTATGCGGCTGGCCGCTAGGCTGGGTCAGCATCAGTAAACAGTGCTTTGAGCAACGTCGGATCGCTCTGCACGCTCGCGACCGACTCATAGCGCTCCACGTCGACAGATCCATTGGCCATGAACTCGACCTCCCAGTGCCAGCCGGGCAGCGAGATGTCAATCATCACGGAGTCGGGCCTGGTGTGCCCAAGCACATAGAAGATGTGTGCCTCATCGAGCTTGTTCAAGAAGTCAAGAAGTCACTCGAAGACCCCGCCCGCAGCGGCACGGCGAGCAACATCAGCTTGTTCCATCGAAGAATTCTCGCAGCAGACCACGCATGCCCCTGACCAGACGCACGCTCATGCCGCCGACCGCGCACGGCAGCGACCCCGTACCGCCGAAATAACGGATCTGGCGCGTACGCAAACGTTGTAAGACGCAGGTTGAGACCGGCCCCGCATGCGATCCGTGCTGAGTCGGCGGCGGGCATAGGTGTGGCTCTTTTAGTCGTGGCTGATCGAGAAGCCGATGACGACTGCTGCTGATACGACGACGTGGCCCGGTGCCAGGTCCTCCGGAGCGGGACCGCCGGCCGATGCTGCGCTGCGGTACACCTGGATGGTGCCGTGCTCTGGATCGACGTCGTCGATGTGCAGGACTGCGCCGAGCCGGACCCCGGCTGCCTCTGCGTACAGTTCCGCTTTGCTGCGGGCGGCGGCAACCGCCTGCCGTCTGGCCTGTGCCCGCAGTTCCGCCTTGGCCGTCACGTCGAATTCGACTGCCTCGATCTCGTTGGCGCCGGCCGCGACGAGGTCGACGAGCAGGTGCTGCACGTCATCGAGGTTGGCGGACTGCACCGCAAAGGACGCCTTGCATTGATAACCGAGGAACGTGCGGTCCGGGCCGTAGCTACTGAACGAGCTTGTGAGGTCTAGCCGGGATCGTTCGACCGCAGAGTCCGGAACCTGGTGCGCGCGCAGCGCCTCGCGCACAGCGTGGACGGCGTCGCTGGCGGCAGCGAAGGCCTGCGATGGCGTTTGCTCGAGCCGGATCACCTTGAACCGTGTCCGGACCAGGTCAGGCGCCGCCCGCACGCTTGCCGCGCCGTGCGCCGCCACCCCCCAGGGCCGCTCGATCATCTGCATGACCATCATTGAATCAGCCCGCCCAACCCGGAGCAGGCGAAGAATGAACGCTACCGCTGCCGTTTGAAACCCAGTCCATGCAGCTAGCCGAGGACCCGTGTCACAGTCGACGCCGAGCCACCCGAGTCAGGTCAGGCGGCGCTGCTGACATGAGCGGGCACCAACGTACTCACCTGACCGCGTTCAACAAGGTTGCATGAATATACGTGCCTGTCTGGCACCAGCAATGCGCGCATCTGCCGCGTTGGGCGAGCTGCCATAGCGTGAACACCCGCCTCGTCAGGCCGATGAGCGGCAGCGTTAGCTGCGACGGCAGACAGCATCGCATATGGTGATCACCAGGCTCACTCGAGCGCGTACGCAGGCGATCTGCGTGACTGGCCGTTCGCCGTCGCCTCCGGCTCGCCCGACGCCCGAGCGGATGTTGCGTTCTGAAACATCAACTTTGCTCCACGGGTGTCGAAAAGATTTCCGTGCGCCTTGCCTGCGGATTTCTGGTGGGTCAGGGGTGCTGATCAGTTCAGGCTGCTTCGATGCCGGGC
>Ga0335072_10008396_pt1 | contig 14976 bp, 18 predicted proteins | sample Lox_Sample_21_FD_206725 | JGI IMG/M metagenome (GOLD analysis project Ga0335072, IMG submission 206725) | Soil microbial communities from Loxahatchee National Wildlife Refuge, Florida, United States - Lox_Sample_2.1 | ecosystem: Environmental > Terrestrial > Soil > Wetlands | place: USA... | reverse complement strand
GCGGCCTCTTGCGTCGCCGCCCATCCCCGCCAGACCCTGGCAATCATTGGATCCTCCACGATTGTTCAGCATCGGGCCATGCTTAACCCTGTTGTTTGGGCCTGGATTGGTCGAAATTGTGCGACGCCTGGATTGCCGGCGCATACGGAGAGAGCCATGCCGCGTTCGGATCATCGGAACACAAGCCGTTACTGGAGCGACCGGGGGCTTACCGGGCTGAGCCTGCTGCAGGCAGATTTCACGACACATGAGTATGCCCCGCACAGTCATGACAGCCTCGTGATTGCCATAACGGAGCAAGGCGGCGCCATCATCAGGAGCGGCACGCAGACGTTCGAAGCGCGGCCGGCTGTATTGTTCGTTTCGAATCCGGCGGTGCCGCAAGCCGCGCAGATGGGCCGCAGCCGGCGCTGGCTGTATCGATCCCTCTATCTGGGAGAGCCTGCCCTTTCCGAGGTACGGCGACACATCGGCATGGCTGATGAACCCTATTTCGCGCAGAGCGCTTTCGGCGATTCAGAGCTCTGCAGCGCCTTTCTCGCCCTGCATCGTGAGCTGACGGAAACGCACGACGAGTTCCGGGCGCTGGAACTGCTGGTTACGACGTTTGGACGATTGTTCGTGAGACATGGCGCTGGTCAGGGACGCGTCGAAGCCGTTCCGGCCGAGCACCGCCGGCTCCGGCAGGTCCTGGAACGCATGCATCAGGACTATCGGGACAGCCTTCGGCTCGCAGATTTGGCGAAGATGGCCGGGCTTACAGTTTTTCAGCTCATCGGGCTGTTTCGCCAGGCCACCGGTCTCACGCCACATTCCTATCTGGTGCAGCTACGGCTGAATGCAGCGCGTCAGCAATTGACGCAGGGCGTGTCGCTTGCGGAGGCTGCGACCGCCAGCGGTTTCTATGACCAGAGCGCCCTCACGCGGCATTTCAAACGCTGCTACGGCATCACGCCGGGGCAGTTCGTGTCTGCCATTCGCTCCGGCCCGATCCAGATGCGTACCGCGTGTGACTGATCCCGGGTGCGGCGTATGCGGTTTCCAACACGTTTCGTATGTTCTTCCATGCTGCCCCCGCTGGGATACCGGCGCCAGGCCGGCCATAAGCGGCGCCCCTGCGCGCCTGTCACTGAACCGCCCCTTGACTCACCCGCCCTGCCCCGACTCAAGTCACGGTTGCCCACCAACACCAAAAGAGGAAACCGCCATGGATGTCGTCACGCTGAAAGACATACCCGTCCTGCCGGCGGAAGGTGCCGCCGAGCGCACCGAGGGCTGGACCGGACCGGTGTACCGCACCCGCCAGACCATCATCGAGCCCGGGAACTCCGCGAACTACAACTGCAGCGTTGTGAACTTCAGCCAAGGCTGCAACACCGGATGGCACACCCATGACTGCGACCAGGTGCTGATCGTGGTCTCCGGTTCCGGCATCGTGGCAACCGAACGAGAACAACGCGAGATCAATGTCGGCGACGTCGCGCATATCAAGGCCGGCGAGCGCCACTGGCATGGTGCCAAGGCCGATACGACGATGGGACACATCACGATCACCCTGGTCGGCAGCAAGGCCACCTGGGGGTAAGTGCGTCACCGCCCGGCTCGGTGTTGGCCCGACCGCGAATTGCTACGGTGGCTGGAATCCGCGGGGTGGGGAGACCGACGCGCACCTGGTAAGCCGGCCGGGAACGCTGGCCGGGCGAAGGCGTATCGTCACGCCGGCTTGCGGAGCCTCGTGGAGCACTAGGCCGGATGCGGACCATGCCGTGCGCGCTCACGAATTTCATCGATGGAGCCGCCGAAATAGAAGGCCTTCACGGGTAAATCATCGTGCTGCCCTTGGATGATCTCACGCGCCCCACGAACAGCATCTGGCAGCGAAACGTGCGATCCGACCTGTTGTGTGTAGCGCTCGGAGGCGAAGAACGGCTGCGTAAAGTAGTTCATCAGTTTCCGCGCACGTTCGACTGCCACTGGATCCGCGTTGCATTGCAGCCCACGACTGTCATCCCAAGACAGCACGGTTAGCACATCTTTGACACACCGTGCGGCCGCTGCATGCTCCTCGCCGACATGCCCTTCCTCCAGGAGGCGCGAGCGGCAATGTCGTGGATCAACTGCCGGATAGAGCCGCGCCGCGGCGACTTCATTCGAAAGATGGATAACCACATCGGCAGCATTGAAGGCCGAAAGTTGTTGCTCCGTCCAAGGCGCCTCCTGCCCGCGCAGGAAAAAGCTCTGCACGGAGCCGACCGTGCCCTCGCTGTACCCCTCCTCTTTCAGCGCACCGGCCAAGGTAAATCCGTCCTTCATCGATGCGGGCCACTGCGGCGAAGACGGGGGCATCAATAGAAACAGTGACACGGGCGCGCTGCCACCGCTTAATCGACGCACCAGTTCCTCCATCAGGACGGTCTGGCCGGCGCCAGGCTCACCCGCGATGACAATGGTACCACCCACGACGAGCGGGCACATGACGTCAATCACTTTGATACCGGTCTCGATGAGTTGCAGCTTGCCGACCGCGGGATTGTTGGCGTCTCCGCGCAAGGTCACGACATGCTCGAATCCAATTTGGTAGAGCGGCGTGGTCGCTTGCCGGCTGGAACTCAAGACACTTGCCCCGCTCTGCAGGCGGTCCGGCGGAGCAATCGCGACGCCCCGGACAATGCCACCTCCTGGCCGCTGCACCACCTGAACCGTCACGGCACGCCTGCCGGCTTCGTCGCTGATCAGAAGTTCCGTCAACAGGTCGGGCAGTGAGGCCGGGTCGAACTGTGCATCCACCACGCTGCCCCGCGCCGCAACCAGACGGCCGACCCGATTCGCGAAGTCATTCGGCAGACCCTGGGATGGAAGGGTGTTTTCAACCATTGCCGGCATCCTTCGCTTGAACTGCACACGGGCTGTGTGCAGGCGGTTGTTTACTGTCGTCACGGGCAGGTTGAGGAAGGCCGCTATGTCCGGCTGCGAGCAATCATGGATGTAGAAGAGTGTTGCCGGCTCCCGCAGTTCAGGTGACAGATCGGCGAGAGCGCGAAGCATCAGCGCGTATTGATGACGTGCTGCGAACACGCGGTCGGGCGTCGGTTCTTCGCTGGCCACCTCGGCGGCTTCGGTCAGCGGGACGAAATCGAGCTGCCGCCGGCGCAGAATTCGGAACGCGCAATGTCGGACGATCGTCCGGAGCCAGCCTGGGAACGCCGCCGGATCGCTCAGCTTGGGCAGCGCCGACCAGACAGCAATGAATGCGTCCTGGGTGACATCTTCGGCAAGTTGGAAATCATGCAACAGCGCGAATGCCGAGCCGAATGCCAGGTGCTGAAAGCGGCGCGTCAGCGCGACGAATGCCTTCACGTCGCCCTTGCTTGCAGTCCGAACGAGGTCCACGAAGTCCATAGGTCTTTCCCCACGGCTTAAAGTGCCAGGAAATGGGGAAGCCCTTTACCCAGGCGTGAGCGTATTTTCGTCAGGATCTCCACCCAACCATACTACCCCCTCGCCTCCACCCCCTCCGGCGGCGGCGCCACCGCTCCCGGCGCCACAGACCCCACCAGCCAATCGCGGAACAATGCGATCTTCGGCACGTCAGCCGTATCTTCCGGCGCCACGACGTAGAACCCGGCATCCGCCGGCAGCACCACGTCGAACGGCACCACCAGCCGCCCCGCGGCAATGTCCGCCTCCGCATACGCCGTCCGCCCGAGCGCCACGCCCAGCCCGTCCGCCGCCGCCTGGATCGCCATGAAAGACTGGTCGAAGCTCAGGCCGCGGCGCGTCGCCAGCGACTTGGGCAGCCCCGCCGCCGTCAGCCACAGCTGCCAGTCCTCGCGCGACGCCGTCGCATGCAGCAGCGTGTGGTGCGCCAGATCCTCTGGCCGCCGCAGCGGCTTTTCCCCGGCCAGCAGGGCGGGGCTGCATACCGGGAAAATGTCCTCGGCCATCAGCCAGTCCGCGCGGATCCCGGGCCACGCCCCCCGCCCATAGCGCACGCCCATGTCGATTTGCTCGCGGCGGAAATCGACCAGGTGGGACGACGTGGTGATGCGCACCTCGATGCCCGGATGCGCGTCCTGGAACGCCGCCACCCGCGGCACCAGCCATTTCGCCGCCAGCGACGCGGTGGTGCTGACGGTCAGCACATCCTCCCGCTCCGGCCGTTGCAGCCGTGCGGTGGCCTGGCGCAGGTCCTCGAACGCCGCGCGCACGGCGGGCAGATAGCCCTGCGCCTCCCGCGTCAGCGCCAGCGCGCGGTTGCGCCGCTCGAACAAGCGGATGCCAAGCTGGTCTTCCAGGCGCCGGATCTGATGGCTGATGGCCGTCTGCGTCACGTTCAGCTCGGCCGCGGCCCGGGTGAAGCTGAGGTGGCGCGCGGCCGCCTCGAACGCGCGCAACCCGTTCAGCGAGGGAAGGATCGCCATGCGGGCAGTCTATCCATGACATTGTCTCATGTGAAGCAGGACAAATCATCCTTTGTCCGGGGCCGCAACGGCTCCCAGCTTCTGGTGTAACAAACCCATCCAGAGGAGGAGGGCCATGGCCGTCCTGGTTCATCGGTCAGTGACAAATTCTCAAGCAATCGCGCTGGCAGGTTCGCCGGCTATGACGTTGCCGGCGCGGTTTGGCGGGCCGACGGGCCCCTCGTTGTTCGCCCGCACCGGCAGGACGCTGCGCCTGTGGCGCCGTCGAATACGCGAGCGGCAGGAGCTGGCATTGCTCCCCGAGCGCGATCTGCGTGACATGGGCGCGTTGTATGCCGATGTCTGGCACGAGACTAACCAGTGGTTCTGGCGCGCCAGCCGTCCGCTCTGACATCGCCATCCAGACACCATGAACAAAGGACCCTACACGATGAGTCTATCGATCGACTCCCTGCCGCAGGTCGAGGCTGCTCTGCACTACCTGGCGCCGATGGCTGAACGGCCGCGGAATTATACCTATGATCCGCCCGCAGGAGTGCCGCGTTCCAATATCGTTTCGGACACGCATATCGTGCCGATCTACAGTGCTCGCCCGCTCGAACGGGACGTGTCGCTGGATCGTGAGGGGTTTGCCCTGATCCACCAGAAGAGCGCGGTGCGCGATTTCTATGATGATGAGGAAGTCCGTCGCGTCTATTACCCCGAGGCCGCGGCAGCACTCGCCGAAGCGACCGGCGCGAAGCGGGTGTTCGTGTTCGACCATACCGTGCGGCGGCGGGTGCCTGGGGTCGAGGATCGCGCCGCCGGTGCGCTCCGCCAGCCGGTACCGCGGGTCCATGTGGACCACACGGAAGCGTCCGGTCCGCAGCGCGTGCGCGACCTGCTGGGCGACGAAGCGGAGGAGTTGCTGCGCGGCCGCGTGCAGGTGGTCAACCTGTGGCGCCCGATCCGCGGGCCGCTGCGCGACGCACCGTTGGCGGTGTGCGACGCACGCACAGTGGCGCACAACGATCTCGTTGGCTCCGACCTGGTGTATCGCGACCGTGTCGGCGAGACCTATGCCGTGAAGTACAACCCGCTGCACCGCTGGTTCTACGTGCCGGAGATGCAGGCCGACGAAGCGCTGCTGCTGAAGTGCTACGATTCGCTGAGCGACGGCACGGCCCGCTTCGCCCCGCACACCGCGTTCGAGGACCCGACCGCCGGCCCCGATATCCTGCCGCGCGAGAGTATCGAACTCCGCACCTTCCTGTTCAACTGACCCGATTGTCCCCTCTCCCGCGGGAGTGCGCCCACTCTGTCCCCTCTCCCGCGCCGTGCGCGGGAGAGGGTTAGGGTGAGCGTGCCGCGAACAGTACGCGGTCTTTTATAAACTCCGGCGCGCCGCTTTATTCCGGCAACAGCACCGCATTCACCACCTGGATCACGCCGTTCGACTGCGTCACGTCGGGCACGGTGATCTCGGCCTTGCCGCCCTTCGCCCCCACGACCCACAGCCGGCCGCCACCCATCGCGACCGTCAGCGGCTCGCCCTGCACGGTCTTCAGGACAGCCTTGCCGTGCCCCGCGCGTACAAGGTTCATCAGGTCAGCCTCGGTATAGCGGCCGGCGACCACATGATAGGTCAGGATCGCGGTCAGCATCGCCTTGTTCTCGGGCTTCAACAGCGCGTCCACCGTGCCGGGCGGCAGCTTGTCGAACGCCGCGTTGGTAGGCGCGAACACGGTGAACGGGCCGGGACCTTGCAGCGTATCGACCAGGCCAGCGGCCTTCACCGCGGCCACCAGCGTTGTGTGATCCTTGGAATTCACCGCATTCTGGACGATGTTCTTCGACGGGAACATCGGCGTGCCGCCGACCATGACGGTGCGTTCCGTGACCTGCGTTGCCGTGCCGGTCATTTGCGCCTGCGCTGGGACCAGCGTCGTGCACGCCAACATCGCCAAGCCGGCAGACAGCAGAAATCCTGAAACTCGCATGGGATTATCCTCTCCGTTGTGCCTGCGCCGTTCTGTGGCGCCGTTCGCCCTACGGAGGGGTCAGCCCGCTGGATGCAGGCACGCGCAAAATATTTTTCGTGCCTTCATCTGCATCCGTTCGCCCGCTGTGCGCGTAGGCCATGCATGACAAGCGTCCATATGTCATTGCGAGGAGCGAAGCGACGAAGCAATCTCCTGCCTGGCGAGCGGTCGAAGCTTCTCCCGCAGGGGATTGCTTCGTTGCTTCGCTCCTCGCAATGACATGGTACCGGGTGTGTCGCAGTTCTCGGAATCCAGGCACCAGGCTCGCCGCGTCGGGCGGCGCACTGTCGATGCTTGTGCCGCAAGACACACACTGCTGGAATTCGCTGGATTGGACGCGCGTCCTCTATGCCGGAAGAGGTGTGTTCTACTTGGCCGAAACAGACCGATATCCCGGCGTGCCCGATAACGGTGCGGAAGACGCGACGCTGTCGGCGTTGCTGGCGCAATGCGGTCAGGGGGATCGCGCGGCGTTCCGGCGGTTGTACGATCTTGAGTCGAAGCGCCTCTATGGCCTTGCACTGCGCATCACGCGGCAGCCCGCACTGGCCGCCGACGCGGTGCATGATGCGCTGCTGCAGACCTGGCAGCGGGCCGCACGGTTCGACCCGGCGCGCGGCTCGGCGGCGGCGTGGCTGACCGGGCTGGTGCGCTATCGCGCGATCGACGCCATGCGCAAACGGGCCCGCGAAGTCACCGGCGTTGAGCGACCGGAAGAAGCGGATGAAGCACCGGGCGCGCTGGACCGGTTGCTGGCCAGCGCCGCAGGTCAGGCCCTGCATCGCTGCCTGAACGGGTTGGAGCAACGACAGCGCCAGGTCATCGTGATGGCATTCGTCGAGGGCCTGTCTCATGCCGAACTTGCCATGCGGCTGGAAAGCCCATTGGGCACCGTGAAATCCTGGATCCGCCGTGGATTGCAGGCCCTGAAAGCGTGTCTGAACTCATGAGCGACCTGCCGGACGACCCTGACTTGCTCGCGGCGGAATATGTGCTGGGCACGTTGGACCCCGCGACGGCGCGCCAGGTCGCGGCGCGTGCCGAGGCGGACCCGGCGCTCCGCCGGGCGATCACGGCGTGGGAGGAACGCCTGCACCCGCTGTCCGCGATGGCGAACGAAGCGGTGCCGCCCGATGGGCTGTGGCGGCGGCTGGCCGCGTCCATCGACGCTGCCGAGCCGATCGATGCCGCCGCGCCGATGCATGTGGCGGCGCGGGCGTGGCGCAGCCTGGCCGTGTGGCGCTGCGCCGCCGCAGCGGGCCTGGCGCTGGCGGCGGGCCTGGCGGCGTTCATCGTGCTGCGGCCGGCGCCGCCTTTGCCGGTTGCTGCGCTGCTGCCGTCCGGCAGTATTGCTCCCGCCTACATGGCGCAATTGCAGCCGGACGGCACGCTGCGCGTATTCGCGCTACGCGCGGCGGCGGTGGCGCCCGACAAGGACCTCGAACTGTGGGCGCTGCCGCAAGGTGCCAGCGCACCGATCCCGCTGGGCGTGCTGCCGGCGCAGGGACGCGGCGTCGCCTCCCCGAACGTCCCGGCCAATGGCACTCAGTTGCTGATCAGCCTGGAGCAGAAGGGGGGATCGCCGACCGGCCGGCCCCAGGGGCCCGTGCTGTATGCGGGGACACTGCACGTCGTGGATTGAAGGTTAGGCCATCTGGGCAATTTTTTGCCGAACACGCCCGGCAGGTGCCGCTCGTTGCCGGCAAACTTGTCGCTGAGGACGATGAGCCACGGAGGTTGCAGAGAGTCACGGGACAAGGCCGGCTTGATTCCTGCAAAATTGAGGGCGCCGCAATGGATCGAGCCGGTGCGCAACATCCGCGTGTATCAGCGTGCATCTGCGGCGAATCTTTCTTGGCCGCGAGACCCGGTCACTTCAGAAGGTACTCGAAAGGTTCGTGCTGCCGGCGACAGCGAATAGAAGTTTTTGCCGCAGATGCACGCCGATACACGCGGATGCTCCCGGTATTATGCAGCAACGAGCACTTAATTCCGCGAGCGGCCCGAACCCTGCCAGCTTACCATACCAGGGATGGGCAGCACATACGTCATCTCGGGGCTGCGGCAGAAGCGCGCCAGGCTGGCGGGAGAAATCGCCCACGCGCGGAAGGTGATCGCCCAGCGAAGTGAGGAGCTGGCCGCCGTCGATACCGTACTGCGGCTGTTCTCCCCCGACTGCAACCCGGACATGATCCCGCCGATCAAGCCGGCCTCGCACGGGCTGTTCTTCCGATACCGCGAGTTGGGGCGGATCTGCATCGACGTTCTCAGGGACGCGCGCGGGCCGGTGGCGTTAGACCGGATCGTGACTGTGGCGATCGAGGTTAAGGGCCTGCCGGATGACGCGCGGCTGCGGAAGCACGTCACAGACACAGCGCGGGCCGCTCTGGGACGGATGGAGAGACGGGGGCTGGTCCGGCGCGTACTGAACGGGCCAGACGTGTGGTGGGAGGTAGCGGGAGCGGAATGACTCCGCTCCCGCCAGTCGCTACCGTGGGAGGTGCCAACCAAGCCCAGGAGCGAATCCTATGGACGAAGAAACACGCGAGGCTATCGCCTCGCTCACTGCCCGCCATCTGGTAGTGCGGGAGATGGTGGCTCGTCTACTGGCTTACGAGGCCTTGCGCCACGACGACCAAGAGGAGCTTCTGCGGTCTTTTTCCGAGGGGATCGAGCACAGCATTTTCCGGGCGCAGGAAGGGACGACGCCGGGTCCGAAGACGATGAAGGCACAGGAGGACGCGCGAATTGAATCAGACTGGATGGTCGCTGCCGCGCGGAAAATGATAGACCACGCAAGTGGTCAATAGTCGCGTCCCATGCCGCAACTAACTCTTGGTGGGTCGGGTAGCGATCAAAGCGCCGCACGCTTAACCCCTTCTCTGTTCCTGGTGGGAGGTGGCCGGGACGGACTGACGCCCATCCCGGCCTTCGCTATCCTGGTGGTTGTCCAGACCTTCAGGGAGCGAATGCTATGAGGAGCGCCCTCGTTTACGCCGTGCCTCGCGGTTATCCTTCGGAAGATTGGAACATTTTTCTGCGTGACTCGGCTGGTCTAAATTTACCGTCTGGGGCGGACCGGATAACTGAGCATGTCTGGCTAGTGCCTGACGAGGCGCCCGAATCGGAAGATTTTGCGGCGCGGTTGTCTCGGATCGCGCAGAGGCACGCAATCTCTCTCCTGTCGCTACGAGTTGATCGTGAAGCTGAATGGACCAACGGCTTCTCAGTTTCCGGCCACAAGAAAAGCAATACTTCGGGGAGTGCTCCTCGTCAGAGGCGGCGGTCGAATCAGTCTGCGCGCTAGACATGTAGAACCTGGCTGCCTACGATGTGGAAGCCTGAGCAGGCACCAAGATTAGAATTTACAGCCTCAAAAGGAACGGCGCAGGACGCGGCTGGTACCCGCGCCTGTCGCCACCTTCTTATCACACCCTGATATGCCGTTGCCAGTAGCCCGACCAATCAACCGACGGTCGGCACGCCATTGCCAGCCGCGAGACCATGTCAACCTGCCGACCGTTATCGACGCGGCGATAATCCTCGCGCCAAGCCGACTCCTGAGCGTACCGCACGAGGTATGGGCCACTGATATGGTGGTGGTGCCCGATCTCGCCGCGCCGCACCCGACTGAAGAACGACTTGGCGTTGTTCGTGTAGATGCCGCCGGCCAGGGAGTAGGCTTCCTGGTGATTGATCCGCTCGACCTGATAGCGGGCAGCCAGGTCGTTCCATGACGGGGCTTCGTCGGCCATCAAGCGGGTATCGCGCGCCACACGGGCGTTGATCCAGCCCAGCGCCGCGTCTTCCGTCTTGAAGACCGCGGGCAGCGTCCGGCCGCCACGCTCGCGGACGACAACCACAACCTTGCGCTTGCCGTTCTGGTTCTTGGCAAGGCGCCGATCGCGGCGGTTCTCTTTATTGTTGGCCGGCTTCACGTAGCCGCCGGCATACATGCCGTCGATCTCGACCGTCTCGCCCTGGCCGCCCAGCTTCATGCCCTTCATTTCCGACGCCATCGACTCGCGGAGCTTGTGCGCCAGCACGAACGCGGTGCGGTACTGCACGCCCAGGTCACGCGAGAGGGCCAAGGCCGACTTGCCCTTCACCTCGTTGCAGAAGATCGCGATGGCCGCGAGGTAGTTCCGCAGGCCCATCTTGCGGTGGGCGAAGATGGTGCCTGACGTGATCGAGAACGACTTGCGGCAGGCTTTGCAGCGCCAGCGGGCGGTTCCGTTCGCCTTCCGGCAATCCCATACGATCGAGCATTCGCAGCTCGGGCAAATGGGCTTGCCACCCGGCCAGCGCACCCGGATAAAGGCTTGCTCGGCTTCCTCATTCGACATGCGCAGCACCTGCCCCAACGAGAGGGTGCGGGCGCGGGCAGAAAGGAGGAAGTGCTGGGACATATCTCGTATCTGCGATCCTTTTCGCGGATAGAGTATGCCTGCGACATACCCTTGTCAACAGATAGTTCGCAGATTTAGTATGTTTTTGCGGATTATAGGAGACTGGCATGGGATTGGCAGCGACAGAGAAGGAACTGGGGGACAAAGCCGCCCGCTACCTCAAGGGGCGGTTGAAGCAGGCCAGTGTGACCTACGCCGAGCTGGCCCAGAAGATGGAGGCGCACGGCATGCGGGAAAGCGCGTCCTCGATCGCCAACAAGCTAAGCCGGGGGACCGTGAGCGCCGCCTTCTTACTGGCTACCCTAGCGGCACTGGAGATGGAGGGGATGCGGCTGGAAGACCTCTAACGCCGTTCGTCGCTCTCGTACCTTTCGACTTCAAGGCGCAGTTTTTGTTGCATACCATCGGCACGACGGCCGGCGGCGACCATTCCTCTCGCCATGTAGTCTAGGAACTCCCGAGAAAGATGAGGCCGGAGCTGGTAATAAATCGCCTGCTTTGCCAAGTATCTCCTGAACTCTACATCTCCCATCTTGTAAGTAGCCGCGTCGTCCAGGAGTGTCCTAGCGTTCGCGATCAGCGCTGCTTTGGCTTGGTCTGATCCGCCCTTCGCTACAGTCGCCATACGCGCCACATCTTCGAGCGCTTCGGCCTGGCGGAACTCCCCCACTGACATACGCTGCACGCCTTGCCGTCTTGCCTCTCGGTAGATTGGGTTGCCTGCTACTTCCTCCTTCGGCCTCATAATGGCGTCCAAGTAAACGCCAACGGTGAAGCCGATAATGATGCCGCCGATCCAGTGGAACCAGCCGCTGCTGGTGATAATGGTGAGGTATCCCAGCCCCCACGTGAGAATCTGGATCACGGCACGCACCGTACGGTTCGGGTCCTCGTACCAACCGTTTTGGTTCGCCCAGACGATGAAGAAATTGCCGATGGGCGCAACAATGGCGCAGGCCATCACGAGGCCAGTGAGATAGCCCCCCGTGCGCCTGACGTGTCCCCACCCGATCCCCATGGGCACCAGTCCGCCCATATCGTTTTCAGTCCGTCAATAGACGCGTGGAGAACTGAACGGACGGGACTGGAGCCGTTCACGGCGCACCTCCGACACTGGAGGTTGGAACGCCGTTGCCGAACCGCAAATTTATCCTGGTGCTCGCTGCTGCATAATGCCGGATGCTCCGTGCTGTTAGTAGCTTCGCGGCCAGCTCGAGGGCCGGCGGGGGCGAGCGATCACCCGGCGGCGGATCGCCGATATCCCTCGCGCGCAGGGCGGGGTAGGATGCCACGTCACTGGCCGTGAAAACACAGCGGCCGGCACACGGAGGATCAGGGCATGATCGTTGTCAGCGTGATGTACCCCGCAGCCGCCGATGCCAGGTTCGACATGAAATATTATCTGGAGAAGCACGTTCCCATGGTCGGCGAACGGTGGCGCCCCATGGGGCTGCGCGAGGCAAAGATATTGCAGGGCGCCGGCGCGCCGGGCGGCGGCGCAGCCCCCTTCCAGGTCATGGCATTGCTGACCTTCGACTCGGCAGCGGCGCTGGAACCGGCCCTGGCGGCCCATGGCAAGGAGATCATGGGGGACATTGCCAATTTCACCAACGTGCAGCCGATCATTCAGGTCAACGACGTGCTGGCCTGACCAGGGGTACGTGCATCGGTTGCGCCAGGCGCGCGTACGCGATGCGGCGTTGACCAAAGCCAAGGATCGCAGCGGGTAAATTGCCATGACGAGTCGCACCATACGGCCAACCGCGGACCTTGCGCCGCCGGTCCCAAACGGCTGGCCGGTTGGCCGGCCTCTTGCGGTGTCGGTGAACGTGATGCTGGAAGGCTGGGCCGAGGGCAGCGCGCCCGGCATCGGCCCAATGGGCAACCCACTGAAACCGGGCGTGCCCGATCTGCAAGCGCTGTCCTGGGCGGAATACGGCCCCAAGGTGGGCACGCGCCGGCTGCTTGACCTGCTCCGCCGCACCGGCGTGTCTGCGGTATTCTATACCAGCGGCGTGGTGGCAGACCGTTACCCCGCACTGCCCGCGGCGATCGAGGCGGAAGGCCACACTGTTGGCGCGCATGGCTGGAGCCAGGGGACGATCCCGCCCTACCTGACGCCCGATGCCGAACGCGAGGACATTGCCAGTTGCGTGGATGTGCTGACACGCACCGCGGGGCGCGCACCGCGCGGCTGGCTGAGCCCGCGCTGCACCGCCAGCCCGGTAACGTCACAGCTTCTGGCGCGGGCCGGATTCCATTGGCATGCCGACATGTTCGATTCCGACCTGCCGTACCCGATGGTGATCGAGGCCAGGCCGCTGCTCGGCATGCCGTTTACCATGGAGGTGAACGACATGCCGCTCTATGTCCGCTACGGTAACGAACCGGATGCGTTCACCCGCACCCTGGCCCGCATCGTCGAGGGCTGGCCGGCGCTGGGCAGCCCGTTCGCGTGCCTGGACATCACGGTCCACGCGCACGTATTCGGCCGGCCCTATGGAGCGATCGCGTTCCTGGACTCGCTGGCGCTGGTGCAGCGGAGTCCGCTGTGCTGGCTGACGAATCATGCCGAGCTGGCCGCGTTGTATGCAGGAGTACAGGGGTGAAGGTCGCAATTCTGGACGATTGGTTCGACACGCTGCGCACCCTGCCCTGCTTCGCCAGGATGGCAGCACACGACGTGACGATCTGGAATGACCACGTGCAGGACGTGGACGCTTTGGCGGACCGGCTGCGCGACACCGAGGCATTGGTGCTGATCCGCGAGCGCACCCAAATCCGCACGCCCGTGCTGGAGCGCCTGCCGAAGCTGCGGCTGATCAGCCAGCGCAGCGTCTATCCGCATATCGACGTCGAGACCTGCACGCGCCTCGGCATCGTGGTGTCGTCCAGCCAGCATGCCGACACGCCGTCCTATGCCACGGCCGAGCTGACGTGGGGCCTGGTACTGGCCGCGATGCGGCAAATCCCGCAGCAAATGGCATCGCTGCAGGCCGGCACGTGGCAGTGCGGCGTAGGCTCCACGCTGCGCGGCAGGACGCTGGGCATCTACGGCTATGGCCGCATCGGCAAGGTGGTAGCCGAGTATGGCCGCGCCTTCGGCATGCACGTTCAGGTCTGGGCGCGCGAGGCATCGCTGGCGCGGGCACGCAATGAAGGCTGGACCACGGCGGCAAGCCGCGCGTCGTTTTTTTCCGGGTGTGACGTGATCTCGCTGCACATGCGGCTGGTGCCGGCAACACGGGGCATTGTCACCGCAGCGGACCTGGCGCTGATGAAACCAACCGCGTTGCTGGTGAACAGCAGCCGCGCGGGACTGGTCGAACCAGGCGCACTGGTGGCGGCGTTGCGCGCCGGCCGCCCAGGCATGGCGGCGGTCGATGTGTTCGAGGACGAGCCGATGCGGGATCCAGCGCATCCCCTGCTGACCATGCCCAACGTCGTGTGCACGCCGCATATCGGCTACGTGTCGCGCGAGGAATACGACATCCAGTTCACTGATATTTTCGACCAGATCAACGCTTATGCGGCGGGAACGCCGATGAACGTGGTGAATCCCGACGTTCTGGCAGAACGGCGCGGTTAGTGAGAATCCGGAAGCAGTACGACGTCCATCTGCCATTGCAAGGAGCGAAGCAACGTCTCGCTCGTCATTGCGAGCAGCGCAGCAACATTTCCGATGTCATTGCGCGGAGCATAGCGACATTTTCCGATGTCATTGCGAGGAGCGTAGCGACGAAGCAATCTCGTTCGACGAAGCGCCCGGACCGACCGTGCGCCCTGCCGACCGGCATTGCTTCGTCGCTACACTCCTCGCAATGACATGAATTCCAGGGACCCGTCCACTCTGCGATTACTGCGCCGCGACGAACCCCATCCGCTGCACGCGCCGCCACTGCAGCACCAGTGGGCCGACGATGATCAAATTCAGAAAATTGAATCCGAGACCCGCGGCAAACGCCGCATCATAGAACCCGGCATGATCGTAAATCCAGCCCGCCAGCCAGCCGCCAGCCGCCATGCCGGATCCGCTGAACAACAGCATGGCGGGCACACGCCAACCCGCTTCCGCCGGTGGGAACAGCTCGCGCACGGCGAGTACATAAGCTGGGATCAGGCCGC
>Ga0335072_10008395_pt1 | contig 14977 bp, 14 predicted proteins | sample Lox_Sample_21_FD_206725 | JGI IMG/M metagenome (GOLD analysis project Ga0335072, IMG submission 206725) | Soil microbial communities from Loxahatchee National Wildlife Refuge, Florida, United States - Lox_Sample_2.1 | ecosystem: Environmental > Terrestrial > Soil > Wetlands | place: USA... | reverse complement strand
AATCCATCACTGCGCAACCGTTCGGCGACGGCACGGCCAATGCCTGACGCACCGCCGGTCACGACCGCTGTCTTCGCGCTCAAGTCGCCCCTCCATTTTCCTGAGCGATCGCTCAAACGGTTGGCTCCACATGCCTATCACCCGCGTCGATTATGGTCAAGCGATGGACCGCCCCCCGTTCCGCTTCGCAGTGCAAGCGACCAACGCTGCCGGGGGACGCGAGTGGCGCGACACCGTTCGCAAAGTCGAAGACCTCGGCTATTCAACGCTTTTCCTTGCCGACCACTACCTGGGACCGGGCCCCGCGCAGCGAGCCGCGCGCACGCCTCGCCAAGACCTGGCGCCTATTGCTGCGATGGCGGCGGCGGCCGCCTGCAGCGACGAGTTACGCATCGGATGCCGGGTGTTCTGCATCGACTATCACGTGCCGGCGGTCTTGGCCAAGGAAGCGGCGACGCTCGATCTGCTCTCCGACGGCCGGCTGGAAATGGGGGTCGGCGCCGGGTGGAGCGAGGTCGAGTACACCGCGATGGGGCTCGAATTCGACCGTGCCGGTCGCCGGATCGCCAAGCTGGCCGAGGTCGTGTCACTCATCAAGGCCCATTGGCAAGGTGAAGAACTGGACTACTCGGGCGACTTCGTCCGGGTGCGCGGGTACGCGGGGCGACCGCGGCCGGTGCAACGGCCCCACCCGCCGATCATGATCGGCGGCGGCGGACAGCGCATCCTGTCCTTCGCCGGCCGCGAAGCCGACATCGTCAGCCTGTCGAGCGTCCCGTTCGTGCAACGCGACGCCGACGGCCTGGATCCGCAGGCGGTCGCACAGCGCCGGATCGGCTTCGTACGCGCCGCGGCCGGTGAGCGTTTCGGCCGTCTCGACGTCGAGAGTTCGCCCTACTTCACCGAGATCACCGGCGACCCCGAGACCGCACTGGCCGGCCTTGCCAAGTCGACGGGCATTGCTGTTGACCTGCTGCGCAGCCATCCCAACGTCCTGATCGGCTCGCCGGAAAGCGTTGTGGAATTGCTGAGTTCGCGCCGGGAGACCCTGGGCGTCAATTACGTCACGGTGCAGCAGTCGCAGATCGAATCCTTCGCGCCCGTGGTGGCCGTCCTGCGCGGGCAGTGAACCTTGACCGCCACCACCATAGGTGGGATATTTGGGCGATCGCTCAAGGGAATGGGACAGCTGAATGGCAAAGCGGACGAGATACGGCGAGTACCACGATCGGTACGCCAACTATCGGCTCGAGCTCTCCGATGACGGCATCTTGTTCATGCAATGCCACACCGACGGCGGCTCCCTGGTGTGGGACTGGCGGGCGCACGACGACATGTCGGATGTGTTCGCCGATATCGCCGGAGACCGTGAGATCAAGGTGCTCATCCACACCGGCACCGGGAAGAACTACAACGCCAACTGGGGGCGCATGCCCAACGGCGACCCGGTCGAAAAGCCCGAGTACCTACTGATGCAGGGCACCCGAGGTCTGCTCAAGCTCGACGAAAAAGCCTGGTATGCAAGGCAGCTCATCACCAACGTACTCGACGTCGATGTGCCGATGATCAGCGCTGTCAACGGCCCGTGCAACATGCACTCCGAGGTGCCGTTGCTCGGAGATATCGTCCTGGCCTCCGAGGACGCCTACTTCCAGGATGCGTCGCATTTCCCCCGGGGCCAGGTGCCAGGTGACGGCCAGCATGTCATCTGGAGCTTCTTGGCCGGCCACACCCGCGCCCGCTATTTCCTGTTGACCGGCATGAAGCTGAGCGCGGCCGAAGCCAAGGAATGGGGTGTGGTCAACGAGGTACTGCCCAAAGACCAGTTGTTGGACAGGGCGTGGGAACTTGCCCGTGAATTGGTCAAGCGGCCGCCGTTGACGCTGCGGTACTCGCGTCAGCTGTTCACCAACCCGCTCAAGCGGGCCTTCATCGACGAACTCGGCCACGGCCTGGCCCGAGAAACCTACGCGCAACGGGCGTTCTTTCCGTTCGGCGGCGAAATGGCCCCGCTGGATAGAGCCTGGGATGACCAGCCCTGGTCGACGACCGACGGTCAGCGCAATGAAGGAGTGCCATCGTGACGAGCATCCAACAGCGGCTGTCGACCGGACGCGGAAAGTTCACCACCGACTACCCCGAACTCGGGACCGCCCCGGTCAACTACGAAGATTCCATCTCCGAAGAATTCTTCACCGCCGAGCGCAAGGCTGTGTTCGAACGAAACTGGTTGTGCGTCGGACGTATTGAACGGTTGCCGCGCAGGGGTTCCTATTTCACCCGCGACCTGCCCGGGCGCCTTGCCTCGATCGTGATCGCCCGCGATCTCGACGACACCGTGCACGCGTTTCACAACGTGTGTGCCCACCGCGGCAACAAGGTGGTGTGGCAGGAGCACCCCGCGCGGGAGTCCTCGGGAACCTGCCGCGCGTTCGCCTGCAAGTACCACGGTTGGCGGTACGGGCTGGACGGCAAGGTCAACCACATCACCAACGAGGACGAGTTTTTCGACCTCGACAAGGACACGCTGCGGATGCCGCCGGTGCACTGCGAGGTCTGGGCGGGCTTCATCTTCATCAACCTGGCCTCCAAACCGGGACAAGTTCCGGTGCCGCTGCGCAGTTTCCTCGGCGACGGGCTGCTGGGCATCGAGGCCTACCCGTTCGACAAGATGACACAGCGTTACGGGTTCTCCACGCGTATCAACGGAAACTGGAAGCTGGCCGTCGACTCGGTCTGCGAGTGGTACCACCCGCCCTATGTGCATGGCCGCTTCATCGACCCTGACGTCTCCAAGGCCGAGAAGATGGTGCCGCCCGTCGACGCCTACCACTACGAGTTGTTCCGGCCGCACATGCTCACCTCGGTTCCCGGACCGCCTCCGCTGCCACCCCGCGAACCCGGCACCGCGGGACCGGCCCGCCAGGACCAACGCTGGGTCTACAAACTGTTCCGCGCCGGGCTTTTCGGGCCCGACGATGTTCCCGATATCGGCCCGGCTCCGGATTTCCTGAACCGCGGCAACATCGCATCGTGGGGCAACGACCAATTCTGGATCTTCCCGAACATCTCGATCCAAATCTGGGCGCGCGGCTACTACATCACCTACACCTACTGGCCGGAGACCGTCGATTCGCACATCTACGAGATCGACATGTACTTCGTGCCACCCGCAAACGCACAAGATCGACTGGCGCAGGAATTAGTGGTGGACAGCACGATTGAGTTCGCGATGCAGGACGTGAACACCATCGAGGCCACGCACTCGGCGCTGAAGACAAGGGCGCAGAACACCTTCCACCTCAGCGACCAGGAACTGCTCATCCGCCAGTTCCACACGGTCATCCGCGACACCGTCGCCGCCCACCAGGCCGGGGAGTCGTCATGACCAATTTGGCATTGCCGCAAGGATTCGCCGATCTCGAGCCGTTTGTCGCCGACTGGGCGTTACCGACCCGGGCCCTGCGCTACGAGGCGCGACTGTCGAAGCCCTACGACGAGCTTGTCAGGTTTTACGACGCTGTCGCGCCGAGAGCCGAGGAGGCGATCGCCTACCTTGATGGATTCGACATCAATGAGTTGCCGGACGACGCCGCGAGGCTGCTGTACCTGCTTTATTCGATGATCCTGGTCTCTTACGCGGTCAACGTGTTCAAGCAGAATCGCATCCCCGACTCCGGGGCCGCCTTCTTCGACATGGTCGCCGAACCCGCGGTGTGATAGGACGACAAGGTGACCGCCTCGCAGCGACCCAAGCCCCGCGATTCGACTACCCGCGACATGCTGGTCGACGCAACGAGTCAGATCATGGTCGAGGAAGGTTACGCCGCAGCCACGTCGCGCCGGGTCGCGGCCAAGGCCGGCGTCAAACCGGCGTTGGTGCATTATTACTTCCCCACGATGGACGAGTTGTACCTGGCCGTCTTCCGCCGCGGCGCCGCTGTCTACCTGGAGCGCCAGCAGCAAGCGCTGGCCTCTGACCGCCCACTGCACGCCTTCTGGGACACCCTCACCGAACCCAAGGACACCCGACTGCTGTTGGAGTTCATGGGACTTGCCAACCACCGCAAGGAAATCAAGGCCGAGATCGCAGCATGGTCTGAGCGGTGGCGCGAACAGCAGATCACCGCGCTGAATTTTGTTGTGCGCCAGCATGGCATCGACACAGACGAATTCCCACCCGCAGCCATCGCGGTCGTCATCGCCTCAATTGGCCGCACCCTGATACTCGAGCAGGGGCTGGGCAGCGTCGGAGGTCACCACGAGGCCGTCGCACTGGTCCACCGCTTCCTCGACCGTTTCGAGATGCCATCCCCCAAAACCCGCCGAGAGCTCGGCGCCCCGAACTGATCCCGGCCCGTGCTCAGGGCAGCACCAACCGCAGCCGCTCCCACCCGCGGACGGTGGACGTCGAGGCCAATTGCGCCGAGTCGTAGTCGATCTCCCACTCCGGCCAGCGGTTGAGGATCTCGTCCAGCGCGACGCGGCCCTCCAGCCGCGCCAGGTTGGCTCCGAGGCAGTAATGCACGCCTTTCCCGAAGGTGATGTGCGAGATGTTGTCACGATGGATGTTGAACGTGTCCGGATCGGTGTATCGGCGGGGGTCGCGATTAGCGGCACCGAACAGCAACAGCATGGCGCTGCCGGCCGGGACGGTGGTGCCGTAGCACTCGAAATCCTTTGCCATCCAACGGGCGACGTGCGGCCCGGTCGGCTCGAACCGTAGCGTCTCGTCAACGGTGCGATTCAGCAACGACCGATCATCGCGGATTTCACGGCGCTGGTCCGGATGCTCGGCGAGCACCTTGGCCAGCCAGCCGATCAGCCGGCCCGTCGTCTCGTTGCCCGCACCGGCCACCACCTGCGTGTAATGCAGTATCTCTTTGCGGGTCAGCTTCCGGTGCACGCCCTGCTCGTCGTCGAACTCGACGTTGAGCAGCTGCGTCATCAGGTCATCCGACGGATTCTTGGATCGCCATTCGACGTAGTCGGCATAGATTCGGCCGTCGGCGATGGAGTCGGCGTCGGCGACCCGCAGCGGCGCGCCGGGCTTGGTGCGCAGGTTCGCGTCGTTGGCGTCGCGGACCGAGATCTGCTCGGACTCAGGGATTCCCAGCAGCATGCCGATGACTCGCATCGGCATCATCGAAGCGAGCTCGGCAATGATGTCGAATCCCTCGGATCCGACGAGCGGATCCAGGCAACCGATGCAGTATTGGCGTATCTGATCCTCGATGGCGCCCATCCGGCGTGGGGTGAACACGCGCGACATCAGACCCCGCAGCATGGTGTGCTCGGGCGGATCCTGAAACATCATCACACCGCGGGGCATGTCGAATTTCGACTTGACCAGCTCGAGGATGTCACTTCGGCGGTTGGAGAAGGCCTCCCAGTTCCCCAGAGCCTTCTCGACGTCGAAATGCCTTGATATCGCCCAGAAGTCGTAGCGTTCGTTGTAGTAGATCGGGGCCTCTTCGCGCAGTCGCGCGTAGGTCGGATACGGGTCGGCATTGATACCGACGTCGTAGGGATCGTAGTAGACGTCCGTGTCGTTGGCGACGGTCATCGATGCTCCCTCATTTCAAACAGCTGCCGGCATCCACCGGGAGTGCAACGCCGGTGATGTAACGCGCTTCGTCGGAGGCCAGGAACAGCACGGCGTTGCTGATGTCTTCCGGCGTCACCCATGGGATGGGCAGGAAATGGAAGCTTTGGCAAACCGGCGCGAGGTCGTCCGGCCCAGGATTCTCCAACTCCGGCCGAAAAGCGCGATAGGTGCCCTCGTTCATCAGCAGCGGCGAGCTCGTGTGTGTCGGGAGAACGGCGTTGACCCTGATCATGCGCTGACCCAATTCGACGGCAAACGAACGCATCAGGCCAATCACACCATGCTTCGCCGCGACGTAGTGGCCGACGTGCGGGTAGGCCTTGTTGCCGGCGACCGAGGATGTCAACACGATCGAGCCGCCGCGGTCGCCCGCCAAAATGTGCGGTATGCCGGCCTTCACCGTCTTCCACACTCCGCTGAGATTGACGTCGATCATCTCCTGCCACAACGCCTCGTCGGTCTTGTGTAGCTTTCCCGCCGTCGTGCCGATGCCGGCGTTGGCCACGACGACGTCCAGGCGCCCAAGCTGTTCGACACCACTTTCCACGGCCGCTCGCAATGCGTCGAAATCGCGGACGTCGACTACGGCGGTCACGATGCGGCCACCGGCGTTCTTGACCATGCCCGCGGTCTCGTCGAGATCTTCGGTGGTCGCACCGGATGCCGGCGATGCCTCGAATTTCCGGCAGATGTCGACGGCAATGATGTCGGCGCCCTCCTGCGCGAGCCGGACCGCGTGGCTTCTGCCCTGCCCGCGGGCCGCGCCCGTCACGAATGCGACCTTGCCGTCCATCCGGCCCATTGCAACCTCCGCCTAGCCCTTATTGGGCGATCGCCCAAATTTGTGGCCAGGCCATGTCTAGCAGCCTCACGACGAGCTCGTCAAGAGCGCGATTCGCCCGCCAGCGCGGCGTCGATCAGGGTGGCCGCGGCCGCCCGGGCATGTACCACCGGCGCGGTGTCGTTCAGCGAAGTCGCCATCGCCGTGGCGCCCTCGAACAGCACGGCCAGCTGCTGCCCCAGCAGCTCGGGGTCCGCGACGCCCACCTCACGTGCGACGGCGACGAGACGACGGGTGAACTGCAGCTTGTGGCTTCGCACGATCTCGTCGGTACTCGCCAGCGACCCGGCGGATTCCACGGCCGCGTTGTGAAAGGCGCAACCGCGCACCACATCTGAATGGCGCAGGTCGAAGATGGCCAGCAGCCGTTCGCGTGCAGGCGGTCCGACCTCATCAAGGCGCCTCTCGGTGGGTGCGCCGCCGCGAGCGTCGATGCGGCGAAGGTAGTTGTCAACGATGTCGTTCTTGCTGGCGAAGTGCTGGTACAGCGTGCGCTTGGACACGTTGGCCTGCTGTGCGATGAGTTCGACGCCGGTCGCGTGGATCCCGTTGCGGTAGAAAAGCTGCGCTGCTGCGCGCTCAATACGCTCACGCGCTCCGCGCCCTCCGATTGGACGCGTTGATTCGGTCATTTCAGCAATATACACCGTTCGGTTTACTTCGGCGGAAAATCCGGCTACGTTGGGACCCAACAGGTAAACCGATCAGTTTCTCAGGAGGGCTCGGCCGATGTCGGCTACCCAGGACACTCGCGGTGGGGTCAGCGACAGCGAAACCACATCGGGTTGGGGCGAGGAACAGTCGCGATTGGTCAGCTGGCGCGACCCGAGCACCAGCCAGGCCACATCCGCGTCGATGTCCGGCCTCGCGTACTGGACGGCGGTCGCCGATGGGCATTTGCCGCCGCCTCCGATCGCGGAGCTGTTGCGGATGCGCATCCTCGAAGCGGAGCGCGGCCGCATCACGTTCGGCTGGATGCCGGACGCGTCCATGTACAACACCCTCGGAATGGTTCACGGCGGCGCGATCTGCACCCTGCTGGACTCCGTCACCGGTGGTGCGCTGCACACCACCTTGCCCGAAGGCGTCGGCTACAACACCGTCGAAATCAAGGTCAACTACCTCAAGGCGGTCACCGTGGCCGGCGGCCCACTGACCGCGGTGGGCACCATTGTCAGAGCCGGGTCGCGGATCGGTTTCACCGAAGCGAACATCACCGACGCTTCGGGAAAGCTCGTCGCCACCGCGACCAGCACACTGTTGATTTTCGATTTGCGAAGTACCGCAAAGCATTCCAGTGCCAACGGAAATCCGATCGACTGAGGAGACCCAATGCAGCAACCGCACTCCGAGAAGGCACCGATCCTCGTGATCGGCGCGACCGGACGGCACGCCGGTACCGGCGCCACCGTGGTGGACCGCCTGGTGAGCAGTGGGCGCCCGGTGCGCACATTGGTCCGTGCCGAGGACGGCCGAGCGGCCGCGCTGCGGCGTCGCGGGGCGGCGACCGTAGTCGGCGACCTGCACGATCGGGCTTCGCTCGTCGACGCCGTAAACGGCGTGAGCGCCGTCTATTTCACCTATCCCATTGCGGCGGGCGTGATTCCGGCTGCCGCCAACCTCGCATCGGTTCTGCTCGAGGTCGGGTCGACCGCACACCTGGTGGTGATGTCGATGGCCGTGTCATCGCTCGACAGCCCCAGCAGGCTCGGTCAGGCCCAGGCGGTCGCCGAGGAGGTCTTCGTCTGGGCCGGCCTGAACCCCACCGTGCTGCGGTTCGGCGGCCTGTTCCACGAGAATGTCCTACTCCTGCACGAGGTCACGATCAGGGAGAGCGGCCTGATCGCCAACAGCTTCGGCGAGGGCGCGGCGCCCTGGATCGCCGGTGACGACGCGGCCGAAGTCGCCGTCACTCACCTCCTGGCCCCACCACCTTCGTCGCCTCAGATCAGCTACCTACCGCCGGCCGAGGTGATCAATCACGCGGAGGTAGCGCGGATCATTTCGGGCGAAATCGGTCGGCCCGTCCACTACGAGCACATCCCTGCGGCGACGTGGCGCAAGCAATTGGAGGTCGCCGCCGAGTCTGATCCCAGCTCGCCAATCAATAACGCTATGGCACAACATATCTCGAGCATCGGAGCCGCGCTCGCGCGTCGAACCGAGCCGCTCATCCCATCGAACCCCGAAGCGCTGACAGTCATGCTCAACCGTCCGCCGACTTCCTTGGCCCACTTCGTTCGGCAGAACGCGCCTCGCTTTTCCGCGTAAGACCCAGATCTCTTAGTCGTGGCGGGCGGCCTCTTGGGCGAGCTGCACCCGAGACGTCAGGCCCAGCTTGGTATAGACGTGCGTGAGGTGGGATTGCACGGTGCGTGGTGAGACGAAAAGCCTTGCGGCGATGTCGTTGTTGCCGAGCCCTTCGCTGACCAGCCGCACCACGTCGCGCTCGGCCGGCGTGAGCGAGGCCCAGCCGCTGGTCGGGCGTTTGCGCTGGCCGCGACCGCGCCGCGCGTAGGCGATCGCCTGTTCGGTGGACATTGCCGCGCCCTCCGCCCATGCCGACTCAAAGTCCGCCTGGCCCACCGCATTTCGCAGCTCTGCTACCGCCGTTTCGTACCCGGCATCCCAGACCTTGAATCGCACCGCACCGATACGCTGCCGGATGGCCGATGCCGCGCCAAAAAGCCGGGCGGCTTCCTGGTGACTGCGGGTGTCCACGGCCAGCGTGGCGAGGCACTCGAGGGTGTCGGCAATGCCAATATGCCGGGAACCTTCGGGGACGCTGGCCAGCGCGTCTTGGGCGTCGCGCTCAGCCTGCTCTGGCTCACCGTGTGCGATCGCCACGCGGGCGCGCGTGGTCAGCGTCGGCATCAGCAAGGCCCAGCCCATCGCTGTCACGACCGCGTCGTCGGCGCAGGTCCGGGCCGCGATCAGATCCCCGACCGCCAGTGCGGCCTGCGCAATGAGCGGGCGCAGGTGCGCCGCGAACCCCGGCAGAACACTCCCGTGCTCCCAGGCCGCCGCGGTCGCGTGCCGCGCCGCCGTAGCATCGCCGGCGGCCAGGGCCGTGTTTGCCAACGCAAAGTAACCAACGCTCGCAGCGAGCCCGGCGAACTCGGATCCGGACTCCAGGCTGGCCTCGGCAGCGGCGCGAGCGGCACCTACGTCACCCGCCAATGCCAGCACGGTGCCCTGATGCGCGAGGCTGACCGCTTGGAGGAGCCCATCGTGGACGGCCGCGGACTCGGCGGCCACCGCGCCAAATTCTGCGACGGCAGCAGCCAGATCGCCCTGGGTTGCCTGTGCCAAACCCAGGGCGATGCGGCAGTGCCGCGAGTTGGACCCGTCACCGATCGCGTCGGCGAGGTCGCGTCCTTCGGCGGCCACGCGCGCCGCGATCGGGTCACCGGCGGCGATTGCTGCGCTCGCCTGCCAGGTCAGAGCCTGGCTGAGCCTCCACTTATCGTCCAGCCCCCGGGCCAGTTCGATCGCCTCGGCGAAGTACGCCCCTGCAAGCTCGGCATTGTAGGCGGCGGCGAAGCCGCAGGCGGCCAGCGTCCTGGCCAGCACGACCGGATCCTCGAGCTCGCGCGCGAGCATCAGGGCTTGCTGCGCCGAGTCCAAGCTGTCGGCGGCGACCAGGATGATGTCAAGTACTGCTTTGTCGGCGAGCGACCGGGCGCGTGCCGCGGCCGCCACCCCGGCGTCGTGTGCGACCTCGTCGGTGAGGACGGCGTCGAACCAGTCCAGCCCTTCCCGAGGCCGGGCCCGCGCGAGCCACAGTGGTTGCAGCGACGACGCCAGCGCCAACGCCAGTTCGACGTCCGCGTTTTCGCGGCTCCAGCCAAACGCGGCGCGCAGATTGTCGATTTCCATTTCGGCCTGATCGAGACGCTGCTCGTAATCCCTGCCCGCCGGGGCGTCGAGCAGGGCGGCCAGCGCCGTGTAGTGGTCGCGGTGGCGGGTGCGCACGGCGTCGGCTTCGCCTGACTCGCCCAGCTTTTCCAATGCATACTGGCGCACCGTTTCCAGCAACCGGTACCGCGTTCGGCCCCCGGTCTCGTCCGCTACGACCAACGACTTGTCCACCAGCAGCGTGAGCTGATCCAGCACCTGATAGCGCTCCACGTCACCGGAGCCGGCGACCGTTTGGGCGGCGTCAAGATCAAAGCCACCCTGAAAAGCCGCCAGTCGGCGGAACAGCGCTCGCTCGGGCTGAGTCAACAGGGCGTGCGACCAATCCACCGAGGCGCGCAACGTCTGCTGTCGGCGCACCGCGGTCCGCGCACCACCGGTCAGCAGCCGGAAGCGATCGTGCAGGCTATCGAGGATCTCGGGCAGCGACAACGCCCGCACCCGTGCCGCCGCAAGCTCGATTGCCAGCGGCACCCCGTCCAGGCGTGTGCAAATCTCGCCCACAAACGCGGCATTGTCGTCGCTGACGTCGAAATCCGGCCGAGCATGGCGGGCCCGGTCGATGAATAACTCGATGGCTTCAGTGACCAGCGACAGCGACGGCACCCGCCAGCTCACTTCACCGGCCACGCCGAGCGGCTCTCGGCTCGTCGTCAACAGCGTCAAACTCGAGCTCGTTTCCAGCAGCGCCACCACCAGCGCAGCGCTCGCATCCAGCAAATGCTCGCAGTTATCCAACACCACCAGCATCTGACGCTCGGCAACAAACCGGGTGATCGTTTCCATCGTCGAGCGACCCGGTTGATCCGGAAGCCCGAATGTGCGGGCCGCCCTGATCGGCACCACCGCGGGGTCGGTGATCGGCGCCAGATCTACATACCAAACCCCATCGGCAAACTCGGGGGCCAACTGAGCCGCAATCTCCACCGCCGCGCGGGTTTTGCCTACCCCGCCGGCACCGGTCAAGGTCACCAGCCGGCTGTCGGCCAACAGCTCGCGCACCTGGGTCAGCTGCTTGTCGCGGCCCACAAAGCTGGTGAATTGCGACGGAAGATTATGCACAGCAATACTTTTCGCCGTGCGTAGCGGTGGGAAGTCGTTCACCAGATCGGGATGACACAGCTGCACCACCCGCTCGGGACGGGGCAGATCGCGAAGCGGATGGGTACCGAGATCGGTTGCCCACGCGCCGTCCGGAAGCCGATCAACCACCAACTGTTCGGTCGCGCCGGACAACAGGGTCTGGCCGCCGTGCCCCAGGTCGCGCAGCCGCGCTGTCCGGTTGATCGTCGGACCGGCGTAGTTGCCCTCATCGCGCAGCTGGATCTCGCCGGTATGCACGCCGATCCGTAGCCGGATCGGTGCCAGCGGGGCCCGCTGCAACTCCAACGCTGCTGAGACCGCATCGGACGCGCGGGCGAACGCCGCCACGAAGCTATCGCCCTCGCCCTGCTCGATCGGCCGCACCCCGTCGTGCGTCGCGACGATGTCCGAGGCCGCCTCATTCAGGCGAGCTATGGCGCCTGTCATCTCGCCGGGCTGGGTCTCCCACAGCCGCGTCGAGCCCTCGACGTCAGCCAATAGCAGCGTCACCGTGCCCGTCGGCAAAAGCCCGCTCACGTCAAGATCGCTCCAGTCCACCAGCGGCGTATCCGCACGTGGATCAATCTCGCTCATGCTAGCCAGCATGCGGCGTCCATGCGCGGCAAAACATCAGCGGAAACGCGGAGATTGCGGCCGGTCGATGGCGCATATTTGCCCCTCGCCGGGACGTCCCCGTTGTGAATCCGTGAAGATTAATCGCGCCCGTGTGAAAGCTTCGTTAAGAATGTGGCCGATTCCGCGGCGGACCTGCACCGTTGTTGTATGACGCTGTTCGAGCTGCTTCCGAGGCTGCCGCACGGGTCGAACCCACCCCTGGACCGCGAGGTCTGGCCGCTCAGCGCCTACGTCGACGAATTGGGCCGGCTGTGTGTCGGCGGGGTGGCCGCCACCGAGATTGCCACGGAGTTCGGCACGCCCACCTACGTGGTGGATGAAGCGGACTTTCGGGCCCGCATCCGGCGCTACCGCGCAGCGTTCCCCGGCGTCGAGCTGATCTATGCCGGGGAGGCGCTGCTGAGCACCGCGGTGGCCGGGTGGGCCGCGGCCGAAGGCGCCGGCGTAGACGTCTGCTCGGAAGCCGAACTGGCCACCGTCCTGGCCGGCGAAGTGCCGCCGTCGCAAATCATCCTGAACGGCAACGCGAAGACCGTCGGCGAGCTGGACAACGCGGTCGCTGCGGGGGTAGGGCGCCTGGTGATTGACACCCCCAACGAGATCGCGCTGCTGGCCGGGCGGGTGCGGCGTCGCCAGCGCGTGCTGGTACGGGTGATTCCCGATGTCGACACCGGCACGATCAGCAGCGGGGTGCTCGACCAGAAATTCGGCTTCGCCTTGGCCAGCGGAGAAGCGGCCCGGGCGATCAAGCGCGTGCTGGATCAGCCATGGCTGGACCTGGTCGGGTTGCATTGCCAACTCGGCTCGCAGCTCACCGACGCCGGGCTCTACGGCGAGGCGATCGGGCAAATGATTGCCGTGATGGCCAAGGTCCGGGACCACTACCAGGTTGTGCTCAGCGAGCTCAACCTCGGCGGTGGTCACGCGATCCCCTACATGTCCGGCGACCCGGAACTCAGCCTGCGCGCGCTCGCCGCTGTGATCGACGTCGCGCTCGGAACCGCTTGTGCGAACTACAAATACCCCCGGCCGAAGATCGTGATCGAGCCGGGCCGGGCGATCGCCGCGCGCGCCGGGATGACCTTGCACCGCGTGATCGCCGTCAAACGACAAGCCGGCGGGCGCACTTTCGTCGCGGTAGACGGCGGTATGGGCGACAACCCGCGTCTTGCCATCTCGGGTGCGAAACACACTGTGGCACTGGCTAACCGACATCTGGCTACGCACACAGCCCCGGTCACGATAGTGGGCCGGCACTGCGAGGCCGGGGATGAAATCGCTCGCGATGTGGAACTGCCCGCCGACATCCATGCCGGCGATCTGTTGGCGGTGGCATGTACGGGCGCCTACCACTGCTCGATGGGATCGAGCTCCAATCTGGAGGGCCGCCCGCCGTTGATCGCCGTCGCCGGCGGTCGATCTCGTGAGTTGGTGCGTCGCGAGACCGTCGCCGACCTGCTGGCCCGCGACCGCGGCTGGTCCGGCCGATGATTTCTAGCATCGCGGTTGCGCGGGTCGCGTCCGGCGCGTCGCAACTGCGGGCCACGGCGGCGTACGCGGTGGTGCTGATCGGAGTCTCTCTTACCCTGACGATGCTGGGTCCGCATGCGCGCGATGCCGCGGTGAGTCGTATGAGCACCAACTTGCACAATCTGCGGCACGGCCACATGGGCACCTTGGTGGGCAGCGCGTTTGTCGACGACGGCGGTGCCGTCTATATCTGGTTGCCAGGCTTGGTGTGCTTACTGGCGCTGGGCGAACTGATTTGGCGCAGCAAGGGTTTGGTCGTCGCATTCGCGGTGGGTCATATCGGTGCCACGCTGATAGTCGCGGCAGGACTGGCCACCGCGCTCGAGGCGGGATTGCTGCCGATGTCTGTTGCGCGGGCCAGTGACGTCGGGGTCAGTTATGGCGCGGTGTGTGTTCTGGGCGCGCTGACGACATCGATACCATCGCGCTGGCGCGCGGTCTGGATCGGTTGGTGGCTGGGCGTGGCGGTGGTGGCAGCCATGGGCGGCGACTTCACCGCCTTCGGTCACATCTTTGCGCTGCTGCTGGGCATCCGTCTGTCGTTCGAACTGCCTTCAACGACGCACTGGACACCCCTACGGGTGGCTTTGCTCGCTGGCAGCGTCGCGTTCGGCTACTTCGTGCTGTCCGGGTCGTTGCTTGTCGCGCCGGTCGCGGGCCTCGCTGGTGCGCTCATCGCGTTCGTCGCCGCGTGGCCCCTTCACTTGTCGCGGGAAAAGGCGGTCCGAGTACCCACCGATAGTTTTCCGGATACATATATCCACGAAACGTAAAGGCGTGTCGAAGCGCGCATATGTGCCTCGCTTGGGGGCATTATGGCTCAGGGCGTCTTTTGTTCGAGGAGTTGCCGGAATGACATCGGACGAGTGGCAGCCGGTGGTGCGCGTCGGCGAACCCAAGTTCATAGCGGGCATTGGTAGCCGGATCAAAGTGGAGCTGAGGACGAGAGGATGGCTCAGCCGAGACTGGCGCGGCTACTTCGGTTCGCAGGTGTCGCAGCAGCAACTCGATGCCAGATACTGTTCTTTCCTCTCCTGGGACGAAATCCAGCGCATTGAGGGCTCGTGCGCCCAGGACGACGCTGAGCATTACATCGAAATGATCGATGCTGCAATCCACTACGCGAATAATAAGTTTCGCAGCGATGCCCTGCCGGGGCTGGTTGCCCAGACATCGCAGAAGGGCCGGGGGCCGGGCAAGGTGAAGGATCGCCAAGCCGCACTTGACGACCTGGCGAGGAAGTTGGCGAGGCCCGAATGAAGGGTGTTCGGGTGAACGGAAAGGTGAATACCTAAACCCGCGAGAGCCTCGACAAAAGATTGCCGTGATAGTCCCGTGATGTGGGGCAGAAGCAAACCGAG
>Ga0335072_10008394_pt1 | contig 14977 bp, 9 predicted proteins | sample Lox_Sample_21_FD_206725 | JGI IMG/M metagenome (GOLD analysis project Ga0335072, IMG submission 206725) | Soil microbial communities from Loxahatchee National Wildlife Refuge, Florida, United States - Lox_Sample_2.1 | ecosystem: Environmental > Terrestrial > Soil > Wetlands | place: USA: Florida... | reverse complement strand
AAGCGTCGCGCCACCATGGTCTTCAACGACCGCTGCGAGCTCATCGACGACCCTCACGGAGCCGAGCAGCGGCTGCTGCAATCGCTCGAGGCTCGCGCCTAGCGCTCTTCCGCCAGCGCCCCCCCCCCTCTGCGGTGATCGCCGGCATCACTCAGTCGAGCGCTGCGACATCGGCAACGGTGGGACTCATCGCCGGCGTCGAGCTGGGCGGGACCCAGTGCCGCTTGATTCTCGGCACCTGCGCCGAGGACGTGCGCGCGGAGCACAGTGTGCCCACGCGCGATCCCGCGGCAACGCTCGGTGAGATCGGCGCCATCCTGGATGCGTGGCGGACGGTCCACGGCAGGCCCGCCGCGATCGGCCTCGCTTCCTTCGGGCCGATCGAGCTGCGGCGTGATTCGCCGCGCTACGGCCGTATCGGGGCGACGCCCAAGCCAGGCTGGGCCAATGTCGATGTGAGCGAGTTCTTCCTCAGGCGCTTTGCGTTGCCGGTCCATCTGGAGACCGACGTGACCGGCGCGGCGCTCGCGGAGGCGCGCTGGGGCGATGCGCGCGGGCTCGCGGACATCGCCTATGTCACGGTCGGCACGGGGGTTGGCGTCGGGCTCGTTGTGAATGGGGCGCCGCTCCTCGCATGCCATCATCCCGAGCTTGGCCACGCGCGCATCGTGCGGCTGCGCGGGGATCTGTGGCCCGGTATCTGCGGCTATCACGGTGATTGCATCGAGGGGCTCGCCTCGGGACCCGCGATCGAGGCGCGGTGCGGTGCGCCGCCGGCGAGCCTGCCGCGTGACAGTCCGGTCTGGGACGGCGTCGTGCACGCGCTCGCGCAGCTTGCGCACCTCATCGTGGTGAGCGTCGCGCCACAGCGCATCCTGCTCGGCGGCGGAGTGCTCAGCGGACAACCGCACCTGCTGCCGCGCATCCGCCGCGCGCTGGTCGCGAGTCTCAACGGTTATCTCGCGCTCGAGGAGCTCGGGCCGGGACTCGATCGATATCTCGTGCCTGCGGGGCTCGGAGCGCGCGCCGGCGTGCTCGGTGCGCTCGCGGTCGGTGCCGGACGCCCGCGCCGATAGTCGATGCAGGCGGGCCATTGAGGCACCATAATCTGCTGGCATGCTCAAGTGGCTGTATCTCGCCGGACTCCTCAGCGTCGTGGGCAGCGCCCTGGGGGCGGAGGACCTCGAGTTCCGCGCGCCTGCGAACGTGACAGCCCCGACAACCGCGGCACAGCTGCGCAGCCTCGCAGTGCGCGCGCTCCCGGTGTATCAGAATGCCGACCGCGCGCGCTTCTTGGCGACGCTTGCGGCCCTGCAGTCGGTCGCAGGCGAGTACGCCGCGGCGCAGGCGACCCAGCAGTCACTCGATGAGCTCGAGCGCGAGAGGCACGCGACGCCGAGCGGGCCCGCGATCGTCTACGCGATGTACACGCGCGCGCGGGCGCGCGCGAGTGCCGAGCGAATTCCGTTCGACCGCGCCTTCGCGCGGGTCTTCCGCGAGGTGGTTGCGCCGCTTGCCGACCGCGACGCCTACCGGATCGACGCCTGGCTTTCCGTCTCGCCCGATGCGCTGCGACGGGAGCTGCAACTCGCGTTCGCCGAGCTCGACGGCAAGCAGCGCATCGCGCTCTCTGAGGCGATCGCGCTCATCGAGCGATACCGCGACTTCGATGCATACCGCTCGCTCGCGCCCCTGGTCGGGCCGCTCATCGCGGAGGACGATGCGCGGCGCTACATCGTCGACGACGCGGTGCTCATTCGTACTCCGGCGCGCGCGAGCATCGCGGCGATCCTGGTGCGGCCCCGCAGTCCCTCGGGACGGCTGGCCGCGCTCCTCGAGTTCACGATCGACGCCAATGCCGGCGCGCTTGCCAAGGAGTGCGCGGCGCACGGCTACGTGGGCGTGGTGGCGTTCGCGCGCGGCAAGCACGGCAGCCCCGATGTGGTGGCGCCCTACGAGCACGATGGTGACGATGCCCGCGCGGTCATCGACTGGATCGTCAAGCAGCCCTGGAGCGATGGACGGGTGGCGATGTACGGCAGCGGCTACAGCGGCTTCGCGGCCTGGGCCGCCGCCAAGCGCGCCCCGACCGCGCTCAGGGCGCTTGCGGTCTCGAGTCCCAACGCGCCCGGCATCGACCCACCCGAGCTCGATCGGATCGCGGGCGTTGCGCCCGCGCTCTATCGGCGCTGGCTCGCCCACCCGGCGCTCGATGCGTACTGGCAGCGCATGATGCCCTACGAGGAGGACTTCGCTGCGCTCCACATTCCCGTCTTGACGACGACCGGCTATTACGACGAGCACGAGCGCGGCTCGCTCTACTACTTCACACAGTACGCGCGCCATGCGCCGTCCGCGGAGGAGACGCTGCTCATCGGGCCCTACGATGCCGCCGCCATGCGTGCAGGCCCGTCGCGCGTGCTCGATGGCTATTCGATCGATCCGGCGGCGCAGATCGATCTGCGGGAGCTGCGCTACCAGTGGTTCGACCATGTGCTCAAGTCCGCGCCGCAGCCCGCGCTGCTTTCGCAGCGGATCAATTTCGAGGTGATGGGCGCGAATGCGTGGCGGCACGTCGCCTCGCTCGATGCCATGGGCCGCGGCACCGTACGCCTGTATCTCGACCCGCTGCCGGCCGGCGACTTCTTCCGGCTGGTGGGGCACGAGCCCGCCGTCCACCGCTCGATCGAGCAGAGCGTCGTGCCGGCCGCCGCCGCGCCCGCGGCCGCCGCATCCGGCCCGATCCTCGCAAGCGACTTCGATCCGCCCCCCGGCAGCCTCACCTACGTGAGCGGGCTCGTGCAGCGCTCCATTGAAGTGAGCGGCTCGCTGCTCGGGCGGCTCACCTTTGCAAGCGACGGCGGGCCCCTCGCAGTCGCCCTGTCGCTCTACGAGCTCGAGCCGAGCGGTGAGTATCTGGAGCTCTTCGCGCCGCCGGCACGCTTCGAGGTGGACTCCACCGCCCGCGGTGGCGGCGGCCGCCGCACCCACGCTCGCGAGCACTGGAGCCTCACCACTGACCGGCTTACGAGCGTGCGCTTCGCGGCCGGCAGCCGCATCGTGGCGGTCCTGAGCGCATATCGTCCGGGGAGCGGCGCGGGCGCGACGACGGTCAAGTGGTTCGCGAGCAGCTACATCGAGCTGCCGGTGGAGCGCGACGGCGCCGGCCGATGAGCGCTGCGATCAGTTGGCCGCGGGGGTCGTCGCCCGCCCCACGGCGACCCGGCGCGCCGCGCGGCAGGTCACGAACGCTGCGTAGCTCCATGCCAGGTGCCGAGCGGAGCTTTGCGCGCCGGTGTGCCGATCGAACTGCTCGGACAGGTCCCCGCTCTGCGGAGTGTAGGCGCGCACGGTCTCGAGAAAGGCGTCGCCCCGCTCGGTGAGAGCCCGGCGCTCGGCCGCCGCCGGCGCGCGCTCGGCGGCGGCGCGGTAGCAGAGCTCCGCTGCCGCGAGCGTCGCGAAGTAGTAGGCGCCGCCCGAGTAGTAGACATCGCCCGCGTAGCGACCGAGCGCCACACCGCGCCCGGCGGGTCGATCGCGGTTGATGGGATACTCGGCATCGAAGAGCCGCTCGAGCGCGTGCAGCGTCGCGTGAACGCGCGGATCGGCGGGCGCGTGCGCTGCGTCCGTTCGGCCCGCATGGAGCGCCGCGAGCACGACGGAGATGTCGAGCTCCTTGGCCGAGGGTTCCCCGGACTCGAGCACACGCGAGCGATAGTACCCGCGCTCGGCGAGCCAGTAGCGATCGAGTTGCGCACGGATCGCGAGCGCTTGTGCACGATGGGCACGCGCGGTCTCGGGCTCACCGCGCGCCTCGCTCCAGGCGGCGCCTTCCGCGAGCGCCGCGGCACTCACGCAGAGCGTGTAGTAATGGAGACCCTTCTCTTCCTCCCAAATATCGAAGCACGGGGTGCACCAGTGCCGCGAGGTGTAGCGAAGATCGAGCTCGATCAGCTGCGCCGCGGCGGTTGCGAGCGCGCGATCGAGCGCGGCGCTGCGCGTCCAGCGCACGACGGCGAGCGCACGGAGCGCGGGTCCGTCGTGCTGCGGGCGCGGCCAGCTCGAGATATCGAGCGTGGCATCCGCATTGAGGCGGGTCTCCGCGAGAATCGCGTCCCCGTGCACCGCCGCGAGCTCCGCGTCCGAACGCACGAAGCGGCTGAATTCGGCGTGGATGCGCTCGCGCCAGACGGAGGACGCGGCGAGCTCGCGGCCGTCGAGCTCATGGAGCGAGAGACTGAAGCCCACGAAGTCGGCGAAGTCCGCGAGCCGCTCATGCTGGCCGTCCGCGAACAGCAGCCGCAGCGCCTCGACCACGATCGCCGAATCCCGGTACCAATGAAAGAAATAATCGGGGTCCGGGTCATAGGCGGCGAGCACCGGTGAGGCGACGATCGCGCCTCGCTTGGGCACGATCTGCTGCCCGAATCCCGGCCGGACTTTGCGGATTCCAACCGGCGAGACGCTCGCCAGCATGGCGGCGCCGGCATGCAGATACTCGCGCTCGATCCATGCCTCGAGCGGCTCGCTCACGGCGTCTCATCACTCGTGAGGTAGGGGCTCGAGAAGCCGAGCCGACGCAGCCCGCGGCGAACCTCGGGCACGCTCATGAAGAGCTTCCACAGAAGTCCGGTGCGGAAATTCTCGATCATGAGGATGATCGGGCCCTGATCGATCGCGAGGAACGAGTCGGCGGTCCAGCCACGTGCCTCGCAAAAGGCATCCACGAACCCGTAGCGCCCCCAGATGCGCTCACCGTGGCGCTCGAGGAAGTGACGCAACGCCTGCATCGCCTCCGCGGGGGCATACGGGAAGCTCGCGAGCGCGGCGGTGGGAGAGATCGTGCCGTTGTCCTCATCCGGTGCGTGCGCCGCATAGCCTGCCGGATCGTCGCTCGCCGTCAAACCCCAGCAGGACGGTCCGTAGCCCCGATGACCGAAGGGGTTGGCGCTGCAGTGCGCGTGCTGAATGCGCGTGTGGCGCACGTTCTGCTCCCAGTAGTTGGCGTAGCGGTCCGCGAGCCCATGGGGATCGAGCCCCAAGAAGGAGTAGTGCGCGAAGAAGAGCGGGCCCCCGTAGGGTCTGCCGAGCGGCAGCTCGATGCCATAGTAGGTTCGGCCGTTCACGAATTCGCGGCCTGCCGCGAAGCCCCGGTGATACACGAGCGGATCGACCGGGTAGCGGGGAGCGGAGGCCGCGAGCAGGTAGGTGATGAGACATTCGTTCCAGCCGCGGATCTCGTGACCGACGACCCAGCCGTTGTTCGGGCTCCAGTGCCAGTAGAGGACGCTGCGCCCGCCCTGGGTGTACCAGCTCCACTCGACGTCCTCCCAGAGCTGCGTCAGGCGTGCGCGCAGCTGCGCCTCCGCGGGGGACGCGCCGCTGAAGTACTGCCGCGCACAGAGCAGACCCATGCACAGGAACGAGGTCTCCACCAAGTCGCCACCGTCGTCCTTGCGGCTGTAGGGGATCGTCGCCCCGGTGCGGCCGTCGAGGAAGTGCGGCAGCGCGCCGTGATAGCACGGCGCGCGGACCAGGAGCTCCAGCATGCGCGCGAGCCGCTCGAGCGCGGCACTGCGCGCTATCCAGCGGCGCTCGGCGGCGACGAGCAATGCCATGATCGCAAAGCCCGATCCGCCGACTGCCACCTTGTCGTCCGGCGCATCGGCGCTGCGCGGGCGCCGGTCGAGCGCGAGCCCGCTCAGCGGATGGGCCCCCTCGTCGAAGAAGCGGAAAGTTTGCCGCTGCACGAGCTCGAGCAGCTCCTCCTCCGGAAGGCGAGCCAATTCGGCGGCGCTCGGCTCGCGCGAATCCCGGCGGTCGGCGCTCATGCGCTCACTCCCCGACGGCGGACCGGCTCGTGCGCGCGAGGGGCACGGCGCCAAGGCCCTCGCGATGGGCGGGGGGCACTTTCACGAGGTGCACGATGCGCGAGAAGAGCGGATCGTGCGCCTGCCCGCTGCCGATGTGGATGATGCTCGTCCAGCGCAGCTCGGTGGTGAACACATCGATGATCCGATCGAAAGTGTCGGCGTCGAGCGAGCCAAACGTCTCATCGATGAGCACCCATGGCGGCGCCTGCAGCAGGATGCGCGCGAACGCGACGCCCAGCTGCTCATCGGCACTCAGATCGCGCTCCCAGCGGTGCATTTCCTCCAGCATCGGCACGAGACGCTCGAGACCGAGCCGCCGCAATGCGCGCGAGCAGTCGCTCTGCTCGAAGTGCTCGACCGGGTGCGGATAGGCGAGCACTTGGCGCAGCGTGCCGCGCGGAAAGTAAGGCGTACCGCGGGGCACATAGGTGATCGGCTCGCCCTGCGGCAATGTGATCCGCCCGGTTCCCCAGGGCCACAGCCCGGCGAGTGCGCGAAACAGCTGAGTCTTGCCCGTGCCCGGCTCTCCGACGATGAGCAGCCGCTCACCGGAGCGCACCTCGATGCGCCGCTCGCGCAGCATGTTGCGCCCGCTCGGAGAGATCACCTCCAGGCCCTCGATCGTGAGGCGACCGGGCTCCCCGGACTGGTACTCGATGCGGCTCTCGACGCCGCGCAGCAGCGTATCGGTCGTCACCAACGCCTGATGAAAGCTCGCGACCCGCAGCAGCGTCGCGCGCCAGTCGGCGATATTGCTGAAGTTGTCGACGAACCAGCGGAGCGAGGACTGCGCCTGCTGGAAGGCGGCCGCCGCCATCATCAACCCGCCGAAGGAGATCTTGCCCGAGAAGTAAAGCGGCACCGCGACCAGGATCGGTGCGACCAGCATCACCCAGCCGAATCCCGAGGTGATCCAAGTGAGGTTGGTCAGCCCGGAGACGATCCGTCGCGTGGCGGCCAACACGGCGGTGAGATCGAGCTCGACGCGGCGGCTCTCATCCGCCTCGCCGGAGGCGAGCGAGATGCCGTCGAGATGCTCGTTCACGCGCACGAGCGAGAAGCGCAGATCCGCCTCGCGCGCGTAGCGTTCGGCGTTGCGGTGAATGAGGCTCTCCCCCACCCAGTACGAGACGAGCGAGCCCGCGCCCGCGTAAAGGATCGCTGCCCAGAGCATGAACCCGGGCAGCGGAATGTCCCGGCCGCCGAAGTGCAGCGCGTAGTCCTTCGAGAGTACCCAGAGCACACCGGCGAAGGTGACGAACAGCACCGAGGCCTGCAGCAGCCCGATCCCCAAGTCGGAGGACAGCTCGCAGAGCTTGCGCGCGTCCTCGTGCATGCGCTGATCCGGATTGACGCCCATGTGGCCGGCGTTCGCGAGCCAGAACGCTCGGCGTGGCGCGAGCCAGGCGCGAATGAGGTCGCGCACCAGCCCCTCGCGGAGCTTGAGCTTCAACATCTCCCCGAGCCATCGCTGGGCCACGTTGAGCACGAGGAGGCAAGCGACGATGACGAAGAACAGCCCGAGCTGCACCAGGAAGTCGAGGAAGTCCCGCCGCGATAGGGCATCGTAGAACGGCTTGTTCCAGGCGTTGAGCCGCACCTGACCGTACGCCGTCGCGGCGATGATGCCGAAGACGGCGAGGACGAGCAGAATGAGGGTGCTGCCGACGGGGGAGGCGGAGAGAACGCGCAGAATCATCCCGATCTGCGCGAGGAGGCTCGCGGCAGGCGGATCCGCCGGATCTGCGGGGCTGATGGCGGATTCTTCGGGTCGCTCTATCATCGTGCCCGCACGGCGCACTCCCGGGCCGCCGTCGGTGACGCCGGAGTCGAGGACGTGAGCAGAGTCGAAACGCTCATCGCACAGATGACCCTCGCCGAGAAGCTCGGCCAACTCACCATGGCGGCCGCCAGCCACACCGTGACGGGACCCGTCGTGGCAGACGAGCCGCTCGCTGCGATCGAGGCCGGCACCATCGGCAATGTACTCAATCTCATCGGTGCCGACCATGTGCGCGAGCTGCAGCGCCTCGCAGTTCAGCGATCTCGTCTCGGAATCCCCGTGCTGTTTGCGCTCGACATCACACACGGGTACCGGACGCTCTTTCCGGTGTCCCTGGCCGCCGCCGGAATGTTCGACCCACCCGCCTGGGAGCACATGATGCGCGCCATCGCGCAGGAAGCCGCCGCCGAGGGCATCGCGATGACCTTCGCCCCGATGCTGGATGTGGCGCGCGATCCGCGCTGGGGCCGGACAGTCGAGGGGCCGGGCGAGGACCCCTGGGTCGCGGCTCGCATGGCGCAGGCGATGGTCCGCGGGCTTCAGTCCGCAAACCTTGCAGAGGCGAATGCGCTCGCCGCCGTCGCCAAGCACTACTGCGCCTACGGAGCGGTGACCGGTGGACGCGAGTATGCCTCAGTCGACCTCTCCGAGCGTACCGTGCTCGAGGTTCACGAGCCACCGTTCGCGGCCGCCGTGGCCGCGGGCGCGGCGGCCATCATGCCGGCATTCACGGATCTCGCGGGCATCCCGATGACGGCCAATGCGCGCCTGCTCGAGCGCGGGCTGCGCGCGCGGCTGGGGTTCACGGGCGTGCTCGTGAGCGACTACAACGCGATCGGCGAGCTCATGGCGCACGGGATCGCCGGCGATCTTGCCGAGGCGGCCGCGCTCGCACTCGATGCCGGCGTAGACATCGACATGATGTCGAACGCCTACCGTCGAGGGCTGCCGGTCGCGCTCGAGCGCGGACGGGTGCGCACGGCGCAGATCGACGCGGCGGTGCGCCGCGTACTGACGCTCAAAGAACGGCTCGGCCTGTTCGATGACCCGTTCCGGCGCGGTACGACCCCGGAGGCCGACAGCGCGATTGCGGCGCGCCGCGTGCTCGCGCGCTCCTGTGCCACGCGCGCGCTCATCATGCTGACCAACGAGCACGCGACGCTTCCGCTCTGCGAGCGCGTACGGCGTCTCGCCGTCATCGGACCGCTCGCCGATGTCTCGGCCGAGATGCGCGGCCCGTGGTGGGCGGCGGCGGCGCCTGAGGGCCACGTGACGGTGCTCGAGGGGCTGCGGGCGGCGTTCCCAGAGGCACAGATCCTGCACGCCGAGGGGGTTGCGATCGAGGGGGGCGACTCGAGCGCGATCGGCGCGGCGATTCGCGGCTGCGCGGGCGCGGAGGCGATCGTCCTGTGCATCGGAGAGGCGGCCACGATGAGCGGCGAGGCGGCAAGCCGCGCGCAGCTCGATCTCCCCGGCCGCCAGCGCGAGCTCGCCGAGGCGGTCCTCGAGCATGCCAGGGCGCACGCGGTGCCCGTGGTCGCGGTGCTCTTCAGCGGGCGGCCGCTCGCCGTACCCTGGCTCACCGAGCGCGCGGACGCCGTGCTCGCCGCGTGGTTCCTCGGGAGCGAGGCGGGGAACGCGATCGCCGATGTGCTGAGCGGGAAAGCCTCCCCGAGTGGGCGCACGCCGGTGACGTGGCCCCGCGCGCTCGGACAGATCCCGATCTTCTACGCGCAGCGCCCGAGCGGCCGTCCGAGCGACGCGAGCAATCGCTACTCGAGTGGCTACCGTGATGAGACGAGCGCGCCGCTCTTCCCGTTCGGCCACGGGCTCACCTATGGGCGATTCCGCTATGCGAGTGTCCGCGCCGCTCCGCTCGAGGTGAGCGAGCGCGACACGATCGAAGTGCGCGTCGAGCTCACGAACGAGGGGACCCGGGCGGCGGAGGAGACCGTGTTTCTCTTTGCGCACGACAAGCTCGCGAGCGTCGCCCGACCGCAGCTCGAGCTCAAGGCGGTAGCGAAGGTCGCGCTCGCTGCCGGCGCATCGGCAACGGTGTCGCTCGGCCTGCCCGCGCGCGACCTGCGCTTCCTCGGCGCAGATCTCATCCCGCGATTCGAGCCGGGCGAGATCGAGCTCTTGGTCGGCCCGTGCGCCGAGCGCGCGCGGCTCATCGGCTGCGTCGTGTCCCTCAGGGCCTGAGCGACCGTCGCGAGCGCTGCTCGGCCGGTCTCGCGCCGCGGCTCAGGTTGTGCGCCGTGTTGATGATCGCGATGTGCGAGAAGGCCTGGGGGAAGTTGCCGATGAGCCGCTGCGCCTGCGGGTCGTATTCCTCGGCGAGCAGCCCCACGTCGTTGCGCAGCGCGAGCAGCCGCTCGAACAGCCGGCGCGCATCGTCATTGCGACCGAGCAGGACGAGGTTATCGGCGAGCCAGAAAGTGCACGCGAGGAAGGCGCCCTCATTACCCGCGAGTCCGTCACGGCTCTTCCCCTGGTCGTAGCGCATCACGAAACCCTCGCACATGAGCTCGCGCTCGATCGCCTCGATCGTGCTGCGCATCCGCGGATCCGTTGCCGGCAGGAACCCGACGAGCGGCAGGAGCAGCACGCTTGCATCGAGCGCCTTGACGCCGTAGCTCTGCACGAACGCACCGAGCTGCGGATCGAACGCGCGAGCGCATACCTCCGCGTGGATTCGCGCGCGCAGCGCGCGCCAACGCTCGAGCGGACCCTCGAGGCGATACTCCTCGATGCTCGTGACGCCCCGGTCGAAGGCCGCCCACGCCATGACCTTCGAGTAGGTGAAGTGGCGCGCACCGCCGCGCACTTCCCAGATGCCCTCATCGGGGTCGCTCCAGACCGACTCGAGGTGCCCGAGCAACTCCTTCTGCAGCTCCCAACCGGAGGCGTGCGCGGCCAGCCGACCCGCGCGCGCGTGGTGCAGCGCATCCATGATCTCGCCGTACACGTCGAGCTGCGTCTGCGCTGCGGCCGCGTTGCCGACGCGCACCGGCCGCGAGGCCTCGTAGCCGTCGAGCCAGGGAACCTCCCATTCCGTCAAGCGGTGCTCGCCGGCGAGTCCGTACATGATCTGCAGCTGCGCGGGATCACCGGCCGCAGCGCGCATGAGCCACGCAGTCCAAGCCCTGGCTTCCTCGTAATAGCCGCAGTTCATGAGCGCGAGCAGCGTGAAGGTGGAATCGCGCAGCCAGCAGTAGCGGTAATCCCAGTTGCGCGGACCGCCGATCCGCTCCGGTAAGGAAGTGGTCGGTGCAGCGACGATCCCGCCGGTCGGTCGGTAGGTGAGCGCCTTCAGCGTGACGAGCGAGCGCGTCACGGCATCGGCCCACGGTTCGGCCTCGCGGTCGGGCGGCGCCCACCCATCCCAGAACGACACCGTGTCGGCGAGCGCGGTGGCCCCGTCGATCGGGGCAGGCAGCGGGCGGTGCGAGGGGCCGTAGGTGAGCACGAAGGGAATCGTCTCTCCGCTCCCCACGCTCAACTGAGCGACCGTTTTGCGCTCCTCGCCGCGCAGCTCCGCCGGCGTGCGCAGCACGACCATGTCCGGGCCGCTCACCGCGCAGAGCGCCTGGCCTTCGCCCGACGTGACCCAGGGGACGAGCGAGCCGTAGTCGAAGCGAATGAGAAGCTCCATGTCGAGGGCCACCGTGCCGCGGCGGCCCACGACCAGCCGCACCAGGTGCGAGGCATGGGCGCGCGGCGGCATGAAGTCGATCACCGTCACCGCCCCGGTGCCGGTCTCGAAATCCGTCTCGAGGATGAGCGTGCGCGCGCGGTAACGCCGCGTGACGCGCGCCTTTGGATCCCGCGGCGCGATCCGCCAGCGTCCGTTCTGCGCCGTGCCGAGCAAGGCGGCAAAGCAGGCGCCGCTGTCGAAGCGCGGCCAGCACAGCCAATCGATGGAGCCGTCGCGGCCGACGAGCGCCGCCGTCTCGCAATCGCCGATGAGCGCGTAGTCCTCGATTCTGAGCGCCATGGTTGCCTCCGCCTCCTGCCGGTGAGTCCGGGTGTCGCTCGCAGGATAGCGCCGCCGCGGGCGAGTGCCGGTATCCTTGCCGCGCCGAGCCGTTTCGGCGGGGAGGGAAGGGGAGCGGGAGTCGATGGCCGCAACACCGCTCGCGGAGGAGGGGGACAGGAGCCAGCGCGCGCGGCTCACGCCGCTCGCGCTCGCCGCGCTCGGCATCGTCTTCGGCGACATCGGCACGAGCCCGCTCTACACGCTGAAGACGGTGCTCGACCTCACCGGCGCGGCGCCATCGCGCGCGGTGATCCTGGGGGTGCTCTCGCTCATCGTGTGGACGCTCTTTCTTGTCACGACCGTGAAGTACGTGACGGTCGCGATGAGCATCGACAACGACGGGGAGGGTGGGATCCTCGCGCTCATGTCGCTCCTCGGGATCAAGCGCGAGCAGCGTCCCGTGATCGTTGCGCTCGGGCTGTTCGGAGCGGCGCTCATCTACGGCGACGGGGCGATCACGCCCGCCATCTCCGTGCTCTCGGCGCTCGAGGGTCTCAACATCGCCGTGCCGAGCGTGCGTGCGTACGTGCTGCCCGCGGCGATCGCCGTGCTGATCGCTCTGTTCGCCGTGCAGCCGCTCGGCAGCGCGCGCATCGGCAAGGCATTCGGGCCGATCATGGCGCTGTGGTTCGTTGCGATCGGCGTGCTCGGCGCGTGGGGCATCGCGCGGCATCCGAGCGTGTGGGTCGCGGTCGACCCGCGCTACGCGCTCGAGTTTCTCGCGCAGCACGGTCGCGAGGGCTTTCTCGTGCTCGGGGGCATCTTCCTCTGCGTGACCGGTGCCGAGGCGCTCTACGCCGACATGGGCCACTTCGGCGCGGCCCCGATCCGCATCGCCTGGTCCGCGCTCGTCTTTCCGAGCCTCGTGCTCAATTACGCCGGGCAGTCCGCGATCGTGCTCGACGGCGCACCGACGACCGACAACATCTTCTTTCGCCTGTGTCCGCCGCTCGCGCTGTTGCCGCTCGTCGCGCTCGCCACGGTCGCGACGATCATCGCGAGCCAATCGATCATCACCGGCGCCTTCTCGATGACGCGCCAGGCCATGCAGCTCGGGTGGCTGCCGCGGCTCAGGATCAAGCAGACCTCCGTGCAGGGCTACGGACAGATCTACGTCGGGGCCGTCAACTGGCTGCTCGCCGCGGCGACGCTCGGCCTCACGCTCGCGTTTCGCAAGTCCGACAATCTCGCCGCTGCGTACGGAATCGCGGTCTCGCTCACCATGCTCATGACCTCGGCGCTGCTCTTCATGGCCATGCGCACCGTGTGGAGCTGGAGTCTGCCGGCGAGTGCCGCGCTCGCCGGGCTATTCCTCTGCGTCGATGCCGCGTTCTTCAGCGCCAATCTCGAGAAGGTCGCCGAGGGGGGCTACGTTCCGCTGCTGCTCGCGACGCTCATCTACGGGGTCATGCTGGTGTGGCATCGGGGCACCTCCGCAGTCGCGCGCTTTGCGAGCGCCGCGGCGATCCCGGTCGGTGAGTTTCTCGCCGAGGTGGCCGCGGAGCACATTCCGCGCGTGCCCGGAACCGCGGTCTTCATCACCCGCACCGTGCGTGACACCCCGCCGGTCATGCGCTGGCACGTCATGAAGAATCGCGCGCTGCACGCGCGGCTCCTCGTGCTGACCGTGCTCACCGAGTCCGTCCCGTACGTCGCGGAGGCGCAACGACTCGCGCTCACCGAGCTCGCGCCGGGATTCTGGCGTGCGGTGGCGCGCTACGGCTTCATGGAGCGGCCGGACATCCCGCGGTTGCTGCGCCACGCGACCGCGCTCGGCTGCACCATCGGCCTGGAGGACGTGACGTACTACCTGGGCCACGAGACGATCGTGCGCCGCGAGGATCGCGGCGGACTGCACGGCTGGGAGGTGGCGCTCTATGCGCTCATGGCGCGCAACGCGACGCACGTGAGCGACTTTCTCAGGCTGCCGACCGACAATGTGGTGGAGATCGGCCGGCAGATTGCGATCTGAGTCGACCGGCTCAGAAGGCCCAGCCGAGCGACACCACCACGGCCTGGGGACCAAAACTGATGCTCGAGGTGCGCAGCACCCCGGCCGTATCCGCCGTGAGCTTACTGCGGATCGTCGAGGCCGAATAAGAGGCGTACACGTGGAAGCGGTTGGCGATGCGGTAGCTCAAGCCGACGGTGCCCGCGATGCCGACGGAGGCGGGAAGGGAGATCTGGGTCGGGCCGCCCGAGATCTCATCGCCGGCGGCCGTAGACTGGCGGGCGAAGAAGCGCGTGTAGTTCACGCCCACTCCGAGGTAGGGGCGGAACCGGCGATCCTCGTCGAAGAAATTGTACTCGAGGAGTCCGGTCGGCGCGAACCACCGGGCGGTGGAGATCACCACGCCGTTGTAGGGAACCGATCCCACCGTCGCGGGGCCGCGGCCGACTGTCTTCGTGAGGGGAGGATAGCCGGCGGTGAGCTCGAAGCTGAAATGCGGCGAAAGCCGCCGCACGTATGCGGCGTAGAGCGTCACCAGGTTGTTCAGGTTCACATTGAGATTCTCACCGGGCGGGATGCCGGGCCCCGCGATGTCGCTCGCGCTCACGTCGTAGAAGACGTAGTACATCCCGAGCCGGACATCGTTGCTGTAGACCGGATCGTCGCCGGCCCGGGCGATCGAGCAGGCGAGCCCGAGCAGAGCCCCGAGAGTCGCGACGGCACGTGTGACTCGCATGGTAGATCCCCGCTCAGAAATTCGCGAAGAATGCGCGCGCGGCGACGGTGCAGAACGGCGCCACGGTCGTGTGGTAGTTCTCGTACACCGCGGTCTGACCACTGCTTGCGAGCAGGCCCGCGAGCGTCTGCTGGAAGGCCACCTGAAGCGGCGCAAACGGATCGCCCGCGGTCGGCGGCGCGTTCACGTCGAGCACCGTGATCAGTCCTGCCGGTAACGCGCTCCAGTACGACTGCATCGTGAGCGTGTTCACGCTGAAGAAGACGGTAGGGTCCTGATCGCCCCCGCACATGAGGACCGGACTCGAGGGCGCCCAGTCGCCGTTGCGCATGTCATTGAGCTTGAACGCGACGCGCAAGCTCTGTTGTGGATTGGTCGCGAGCGGCAGGCCGGGCTCCGGGGTCGGGACCGCCCCGTCGGGATTGGCGGCGGCATCGAGCACGTAGTCCAGGCGGTAGTCATCCGTGATCAGGCCCGGTGAGCCGAAGCCGAGCGCGAAGAGCGGATTCGTCGGTACCGCGAGCGCCGCATCGAGTTGCATGTAGCCCGGGACCGAGGTGGGCACGGTAGGCGGCGTGCTGCTGAACAGGGCGGT
>Ga0335072_10008393_pt1 | contig 14983 bp, 15 predicted proteins | sample Lox_Sample_21_FD_206725 | JGI IMG/M metagenome (GOLD analysis project Ga0335072, IMG submission 206725) | Soil microbial communities from Loxahatchee National Wildlife Refuge, Florida, United States - Lox_Sample_2.1 | ecosystem: Environmental > Terrestrial > Soil > Wetlands | place: USA... | reverse complement strand
GGTCGCTGCCGCGCGCGATGGTCGCGTCGATCGCGTGGGCCCGGCCGCTCACGCCGCTGACGACGGACGCGTACAGAACCTGCGGGACACGCTGACCCTTTCGCGGGCCGGCAAGACACAGCTGCCCGGTGACCGCGCCATTGTCGGCACGCTCGACCAGCAGACAGAGCGTGCGCCCGTCGTGGGCCAGCGCTCCGGGGGAGAACGGCTGGCTCATCTGCAGACGCCACACGAGCTGCTGACCGTCCTGGGTCAGTGACGCGCTCTGCACCGCCAGGGGCTGGCTGCCGACGCCGGTCGCACCCGCCACGTGCACGACAGCGAACAAGAACGCGACGACCGCTGCGGCAAACCTCGCAAACCCAATCCTCATGGTGCCTCCCCTCAGATCCGACCACGGGACCCTACTACGTCGCCGATCGGTCGGGCGAGGGGCGTGATTCTGCGCCGGGCGGAATGCGCCCGCGCTCGCGACCGAAGCACCGGGCAATCCCAGACATACCGTGACCTTTCGTTCGATCGTTCCCGGCATACCGACGCCCGCTCCATCCCACATACGTCGCAACCGAGCATCCCCCCTCACCCACACCCACCCCGCCTTGCGGGGGAAGCAGGCCCCACGGGCAGCGACCGATGTCCCATTAGCGATCGACGAGCGAACGCCTCGCCGGCGCCGGACCCGCACACCGCACGCCGTCTTGACCCGTCGCAATCGCCGAAGCTTCAGCGGCCATCGAGGCGTGTGAGCCGGATCCGGATCGGGACGCTGAAGCGCGCAGCATACGAGACCGGCGTCATCCCGAACTGCTCGATCTGCGCGGCGTACTTCTCCAGCCAGGCGGGAACCGCGTCGACCGCCGGGGCGTCGGCTTCCACCTGGGCGATCCCCGCGAGCACGACGATGTCCCCGCCACGCCCGTCGCCGTCGAAATTCAGGGTGACTCTCGGGTTAGCGGCGATGTTGCGCACACGCGCGCCGGGCTGGCTGTAGATCGACACTACCTCGCCGCCATCCCAGAGGAACCCCACCGGACGCGGCAAAGGAGCCCCCGCCCGCGTCACGGTCGTCAGCCAAACGACGATCTCCTCGCGCAAGCGCCGCGCGACCCTCGCGCCGAACTCGGTGTCCTGGTCGATCGCGTCTGTGAACCTACCGCTCGTCGGCGACGAACTTACTGACGCACGCCGTCGCAGTCGCCGATCGCCCTTCGCCCGCGAACCGGGCCCGATGCCGGCGGCGCTGCGGTCGTCGTGGCCGCGTCGCACCTCGGCCCGGTTAGCGGGCGCCAGGACGGGCGTCCGTGAACCAACGATCAACGAACAGGGCGTCGAGACGGCCGAACCTGCTCCTGGCGAATAGGACGTCAATCCCTCTGGTGGGTGGTGCACCCGCTTTTCCGTTAGCGCGCAGCCGTGGCCCGCAGGACGGAGTGTGGAGGTCGTGTTGGGGCTTGATCGCGGTTCGGGGGGGGCAGCTGATCGAATGTGGTTGGGTTATTGGGCGATCATCTCGAGCTCTCGCGTTTCGATGACGGTTCGGTCGGCGACACGTCGGCCTGTGTCCGGGTCGTGGGCGACCGCGTAGACCGTTGGGGTGCCGGTAGCGAACGAGCGGATTCGCTCGAGTGTGGTCCTCGCGACGGCGTCATCTGGCGAGACGCCGTCGATGACGCCGCGGAGCATCAGGTCTTGGTTGTATGAAGCGTCTCCCGCGAGCAGAACGCTGTGATCGCCGTCGTCGACGATCACGCCGATGTGCCCGGGGGTGTGGCCGTGCAGCGGGACGATCCTGACATCGCCGGCCTGTGTCAGCGTGAGGCTCTGCGGGAACGGCCCGATCGGCTCCCTCTTCAGGTCGATTGCGGTCGGGTCAAACCATGTCGGCCACCGCCGATTCGGATATCCACGCAGCCGGCCCAGCCTTCCCGAGGACAGCTTCAGATCGGTCCGCGAGACGAGGATCTCGGTGTGCGCGAAGTGGTGCAGTCCGCCGGCGTGATCTGTGTGCATGTGGGTCATCACGACCTTCGGAACGTCTTTCGGCGTGATCCCAAGCGCAAGCAGCTGCGGCCCTATCTCTTCTTCGGGATCGACCCACATCCGCACCCCGAACCGGAAGAACGGATGCCAGCGTGGGAAGTACACGGTCTCAGAGGTCCTCGCGGTCTCGCCCGTATCGACCACGATCACGCCCTCCGGATGCTCGATCGCGTAAGCGTAGGTCGGCAGCGGCTCGGACCACTCCCGGTCCAGAATCATGTTCAGCGTGCGACGATGACCGTGCCCGACACCCGCCATCTGGCGCGTCTTTACTGCGACAGTTCCGGTCTGAATAGCGTGGATTTTGATAGCTGGTCCCGTTCCTCTCTGAGTTCTGACTGTTGCGGTGGGTTGGCGGCTCGCGCTGGGGGCTCGCGGCCCGTTCTCAGCGCGTGGTGGTGCGACCGTCTTGCAGGGTCGTGGTTCCTGTCTCGAGCAGCTGCTTGAGCTTTCCTAGGTTCTCAGCGACCGCGGCTCGGATCCGGCGCTCCCCCAGTAGCTCGACCAAAGGGTTGGGTCCGCTGTGAAGTTGCCAGTGGTCGGTAAGGCGGGTCCCGTCGGGCGTCGAATCGAAGTCGTAGCGCATCGTGAATGCCGGGTCGATCCGGGGGTGGTGGTGACCTCCACCCGCCGGTTAGCGATCGAGTCGGTGATCTGTAGCTCTGCCGGTCGGTCTTGCGGGTCTGGTCGAACACCGTTCCGACGCCGATCGGGCCGCTCGATCGCTTCTTCACGTCGGTCACGAAGTAGTTCCACTTCGGCGCGTTCTCGAAGTTGGCGATGAACTCGAACACCACTTCGGGTGTCAAGCGAATCTCGACTTCGTTGGTGACCTCGATCATGTCTGTGTTCCCCTCAACCGATAGTTACGTATGACTTACGGAAAAAGCGTATGGCATACTAGAGTCGATGTCGAGCGAAACAAACAAGCAGCGACGAGCGCGTCGCCCGTGGGGCAGCCTGACCCGGGAAGACGTCATCGACGGCGCCCTCGAGATCGTTGACCGCGACGGCCTCGAGGCGCTCACCATGCCGTGCCTCGCCCGGCACCTTGGAACCGGGGTGATGACCCTCTACGGCCACATCGACAACAAGGCCGACCTCGTCGACGCGCTCGCCGAGCGCGTACTCGCCGGCATCGAACCCATCGACACAAGCTCCCAAAACTGGCGAGGGTCGCTGGCCGGGTCGATGCGCCACCTGCGGCAAGGCCTTCTGCGCCACCCCGCCCTCGGAGCCGTACTCGCCGCCCGCGGCCTCACCACCCCCTCCGTCTTCACCCACCTGGAGGCCGGCCTAGGTGTGCTTCGCGCCGCGGATGTCGACCCCCGCGCCGCAGTGGAGATCTACTACGCGCTGCTCACCTACACGCTCGGTTTCGTCGCGTGGGAAGTTCCCAGGGTGCACCGCCAGCCCGAGGCCGCCTACGCGCAGCAGTGGCAGGACGCGCTGGCGTCGCTCCCCCTGACCGAATACCCCACCCTCCACAACCTCGTCGAAGAGCTCCAACAGGTGGCCGGCAACACGCAATTCGAGGTCGGCCTCGACGCCCTTCTAGACGGCTTCATGGCAGGCACGACGCACGCCCCGGAACAGACCTGAGAACGCGCGGGAGACAGTCAGCCCCGCTCCTCACGTACATAGTTCGCATCCCGCCCGTGCGCGCGAGCGGCTTACCTCCCTGGGCCAGCCCGTCTCCGCTCGGCAGCCGGTTGCAGATCCAGGCTCTCGCTTTCTGAGCCGGCATGTACTTGAGCGGCCCAGGCAAAGACCTGCCACGCGCGGAAGGTATGACTTTGATCGGGCGGGCTGCTGGTTCAGATCGCCTTGGAGCATGCGCGCGACTATGTTGGGTGCATGCCGAGCGCTAACAGCGACGGTGTGAGCATCCATTACGAGCTCGCCGGGATGGGCGACTGGCTGGTGCTGATCGGTGGGCTGGGCGTCCACACCGGCGAGTATCGACCGCTGATCGACGCGTTGACCCAAAACCATCGAGTGCTGGCCGCCGACAACCGCGGTGCTGGCCTGAGCGACAAGCCCGACGTGCCGTACAGCTACGCGATGATGGCGGCCGACACGCTCGCGGTAATGGATGATGCCCGTGTCGACGGCGCCGACATCGTCGGCTTCTCGATGGGGACGCGCATCGCCATCGAGTTGTGCCTCGCCACCCCGGAGCGGGTGCGGACCCTGACGCTGATCGCCAGCCGTCCCGCCGGTCGCTCGCGGCGACGTGTGAGGCTGCTGACAAGGTTCGCGGCCGCTACCGAGCGTGACGGCGGGCACGGTATACGCCGACAGCTCGAGGCCGGGCGCGGCTATGACGCCAAGGGGCGTCTGATCGACATCCAGGTTCCGGCGCTCGTGCTGCACGGCCGGCACGATTGGATAGCGCCGATCGCGGGCGGTCGCGAGGTCGCCCGCCTGATCCCCGGCGCCGAGTTCGATGCGATGCCCGGCGGCCATCTCGCCGTTCTGCGCGCCCAAGCAGTCGCATACGCCCAGCGCATCGACGCGTTCACCTCCAGAGCCGACCGCCGCAAGCCATAACGCACGCGAGACTTGCGCCACCGGAGCGCGCACGCAGCAGGTCTCCACGGCGGCTCGCGGCTACTCCACCCCCAGAGAGCTCAGCCCGTCGCTCACAGCGACGCTCAACGGACAGCATGTCCGAGGCGGCTGCACCTGCTTCGGGCGGATCTTCGGTGCGGACAACTGGCGCCTCCGCTGTCGACCTTCTGCAATCGCCGCCGCGACGCGCCTGCGCCGAGCATCACCTCGCAGCCACTCGCCCGCGTGTCGCCGTGGCCGTCTAACCAGCGTCGGCTATAGCCCCTGGCCGTCGTCGGGGCGGACCTCTTGCCGAGCAGCGGTACGAGAGTACCTGTGCGTTGGGACTCCCCCACCCCGTGACCTGGTCCCGGCCGGGGAGGGCGCGATAGCGGTTGATTCGCTCGCCTGACGGCAGCGTGACGGTGTTGTTGCCGTGGGTGATGTCGTGGAAAGCGTCGTGATAGCGTGAGATGTGGCCGATGCGGTACACCGCCTGGTTGAGAAACCCCAGCTGACGGTGAGCGTCCTGGTCGGCGCGCGCGCAGCAATCCGGGCCCACAGCGGCACGGAAGCGCTCGTGGCGCCGCCCGGGCCGGTGGCCGCATGACCGTCGGGGGCGACCTGCACGACCGCGAGGCCGGATGCATAGGCCGCGTCGGCGGCGACGTCTGGCACGCCGCGGTGGTCGCCGATCACCGCATGCCTTGCTGGTAGCCGGGCCGGGCGTAGCGCGCGCTGACTCCGCCGCCGGTCGCCTGAAGATCCGCGAAGGACGGGTGAGGGCAGTGGCCGACGTTGTCGTTCCACGCGGACCCGGTCCCGTACGTGCCGTCGTAGCGCACCGTAAGCCTGGTGCCGCCGACCGCGGTAACGAGCGGCCTGGACGTAGCAGCCCGACGCCGCGCGTCGAGCCTGGCACCGCCGCGGAGCTCTCGCCGTCCGCGCCGTAGTCACCGGCGGCGGCGAACAGGTGACGTGCCGGTCGCGCCCGTGGCGCAGCGGGCGGTTAAACGAGCGCAGCTGCCCGGCGCTGAGGCAGTGCGGGCATCCGTCATAGCTGTCCGAGACGATGTTCCCGCGCCCAGCGGCGGCCCGGCGGCCCGCCCCAGGTAGACCGGCAGGCTCAAGCGCGGCCCGGAGAAGTTGATGTTGATCTTCGCGCCGGGTGCGATCGCGTGGACCATCTCGGCGTCGAGTACCTCCTCGGGCCCGGCCAGGTAGCGGTCGCCGGCGTACCCAAGCGCCCGACTCAGCGTCAGATCGACCCTGGGGAGGTGATAACGCTTGTCAAACGCCGTCAGGTCCTCATGGATATCCGGGCCCGGTGGTATGACCCCGGCGGTAAGCGAGCTGACCGCCGGGCGCCGGGATGGGGTTTTGCTCGGGCAAGACAACAATCTCGCCGCGGCTGTCGACGCCCTCGCGCAACAGCGGCAAGACGCCATATGAGCTCCGGGCGTGAGGGGATGGCCAGGGCGTGTTCGTAAGCCAACCTTCCACCGAACTTGACGCACGGCCTGTTCGTCTCGGCTAGTTGGAGCAGTACAACCCCCTCCTCGGTCTGGACGGAGGGTCGCGACAGCGTCTAAAGAATGCGGCTGCCTTTCTAAAGAGTGCGCTGAAGGGACTGAGCATTTGACCAATAGGCAGGACCGAGGTTGGGGCGGATGATCGTTGTCCGGTACTAGGTCGATCGAATGGAGAGCATTGTGCGCTGTCGTGTTCGGGTGGGCGGGATGATTTTCGGAGCGGGAGTGGTGGGCTGGATGCTCGCGTTGGGGTGCGGGGCGTTGCTCGCGCCGGTGGCGGAGGCTCAGGGCTGTCAGACGGGTTCGGTGACGTTCACCTCGATCGGCGCCGAGCAGTGCTATGTGGTGCCGGCCGGGGTCGGCGCGCTGGGAGTGGTTGCCGTTGGCGCGCCGGGAGGAGCCGGGGGCAGTTCGGTGAGTCCCGCGGGAGGGGGTGGCGGTCTGGGCGCGCAGGTGAGCGGCGATGTCGCGGTCACGCCGGGCGAAACGCTGTATGTGGAGGTCGGCGGTGCGGGCGGCGCGGGAGCCTTCACCCTGACCGGTAATTTGGTTCCCGCGGCGGCAGGGTTTAATGGCGGAGCGCCCGGTGTGGCGGGACCAGCCGGGGTGGTTTCGCCGGGGGGCGGTGGTGGTGCGTCTGACGTGCGGACCTGCTCGATCAGCGGCGCATCGGCGTGTCCGGCAGGCAGCACGTTGGCCTCGCGCCTGCTGGTGGCCGGGGGCGGTGGCGGTGGCGGCACGACCGAAGGCGGCGGTGGCGGCGCGGGCGGTGGGGCGAGCAGCATCGGCGCGGACGGCGCCGCCGGAGGCGGGGGCCAGTTCGGTGGTGGTGGTGGCGGCGGCGGTCAGCTCGTGAATGGGGGCACGGCCGGTTCCCCCGGAGCCTGCTCTATGGGTCTTGGCGGCCCGGCAAGCTCTGGAAGCCTGGGGCAGGGTGGGATCGGCGGATACCTGGACGGCGGCGGCGGAGGGGGAGGCGGTGGCCTGTACGGCGGCGGCGGCGGCGGCGCTGACGGCTGTGAGGCCGTCGGGACTGGCACCACCGTATTCGGGGGCGGTGGCGGCGGCGGCGGTTCGAGCTTCGGCCCCCCCGGCAGCACATTCGCGCAGGACACGACCGGCATTCCGCTGGTGCGGATCAGCCCACTCGCGGCGCCGGCCGCACAGGTCACACCGACGACCCCGGCCGCGTTCGCGAGCACGCCGCAGGGCGAGGTCAGCGCTCCGCTGACCATCACGGTCACGAACACCGGGGCGACTGCGCTGTCAATTACCGGACTAACGTTCGCCGGGACGGATCCGGGTGATTTCATCGTCGGTTCCGACGGCTGCCTGGGAGCGGTAGCGGCGGCGGCAAGCTGTGTGTTGACGGTCAACTTCACCCCTCAGGGCCAGGGGATGCGCACGGCGACTCTGCAGATCGCCAGCAACGATCCCAACAGCCCGGCGACGGTGAGCCTGTCCGGTACCGGCGGCCCCCTGCCGACAGGTCCGGTCGGTCCCGCGGGCACGCCAGGACCGACCGGCCCGCAAGGACCCGCCGGTCCAGCCGGCAAGATCGTATGCCGACACACCGCACTCGCCCAAGGCCTGTGCGACATCGAGTTCGCGCCCGGGACGTGGACGGTGCAAGCCAGCACCGAGACCGCCGCGTTCACGATCAAGTCACACCGGCGCACGATCGAACAGGGCACGCTGAAGCTACGACGCGGAGAGATCAGCTGGCATGCGATCCAGCGGCTGCGCCCCGGGCACTACACGCTGGTCATCACGACCGGCCACGGACGCCATCGCAAGGTACTGCTTGACCGGACATTAACTATCCAGGCATAACCGCCAAACCCTTGGAGCGGGCCGCCAATCCCGCGGCCCGCTCCCAGCGTCCTTCTGCGGGAAATCGTCCTGTTAGGCTCGCGGACTCGCGGCGAGGCGCATAAGGAGTCCGACCTAGATCTGCTTGTCCTCCTGGACACAATCGCCGATCGCTCACACGAGCGAGAACGGCTGGCTGACGTTCTCTACGACCTCGAGCGTCGACTCGCACCGCCGAGGTCGCCCGCGTGGGCGGTCGTCGCGCTCCCGGCGGGGCTACTCCTCGACGTCGTCCGCCTCCTCCCGTTGTCACCAGGCTCCCGTCCCACCCGTTTCCGAGCACCGCCGTGGACCCAGGCCGGCAGCTCGTCGCCGCTCCTTCGCCGCCCATCGAGCAGCTTCGATCGGACTGCCCGTTCTGCGCCAAGCCGTAGCCCGGTCGCGGTAACCGCTCCAGGCGTCAAGCGGCCATGCTCGGGCCGGGCGCACTACGACCAGCCCCAGACCTGCCCTCCCGATCGAACACGCACCTTGTGGGCAGCGTGAGCCCTCCCGCTTGGCGCAAAAAGCCCGCCTTTGGGCAAGGCAAAACCCGGTCCTTATAGCGATCGGCCAGCGGACGTCTGGCGGTCGGTCAGGCCGGGCACTGGCAGCGGTCTGCTTCGTCGCAGTCGCCGAACGCTCAACGAACGGCAGCCTGGAGCCGTCCGATCTACGTATTGGCGAGAGGGAGGGCGCCAGCCCTCGTCGTGACTAGCACCTGCTCTCGCCGCGACGCGGAGCGCCGGCCGTTCAGACCCTGGCTTGTCAGTCGGGAGGGCGTTCCCGTTGGAGATCCATCACCCAGTTGAGCTTCCAGGTCTGCCCACCGTCGTAGGAGAATGACTGCTGCCAGCGAGGCGCGTCGGTGTTCGCCGTCAGCCATTCAAAGCGGACGACGACCCGGTGTCCCGCGATCTCGTCCTCGGATTCAAAGACGCCGCGAGCCGCTTCAAAGCGACCCTCGACCGGCGGGTCGAGGATTCCGGGTGCTCGTGTGGAGGACCACCAAATCCGCCACGTCCGGGTTGCCGGGTCAAACAGGCGGAGCGTGAACCCTTCAAAGCTCTCGCCATCCGGTGGATCGGTGACGTACATGCGGTCGACGTGCCCATAGCGGTCAAGGACCGGGGTTGCCTCGCTATGTGCCTCGAATTCGACCCATTCCCCACACGTCGGGTCGGTGACGTCGACGAGTTTGCGGTTTCGCACGATCCATCGGCCGAAGATGAAGTCAAACTCGTTGCGGCCATCATCGTGCACCGGGAAATGCTAATCGTCGGCGCGACGATCCTCCGCGTGCTCGCCCCACCCGCGGCGTGGCGGTGTCGGGCATCTCGCTTGCAGCTCCCGGTCCGTCCTGCATCGGTCGGCCAACCGGTCTAAAGCACGGAGCGCGAGACGTACTCGCAACGCGCGGAAGGGGCCCGTTCGAGTCGTCACAGGCTGTCCGAATACGGATCGGCAGCCGCGAGCCGCGCCTCTATTCCGTGCGTTTCGGGGCGCGGAGTTGCTCCAGGAGGGTGCGGTTGTCGGTGCGAACGTACTCCTCGACGAGCCGACCGTCGTCGTCCATCTGAAAGATGTTGATGAGGTCAAACACGATCCGCCGACCGTTGGGCGGGATCGGTCCGGCGGGCGACTGCGTGAACTCGCGGACGAAGGTTCCCTCAATCCAGGTTTGGCAGGCGATGGTGCTGCCGTCCACGACAATGATGCCGCGCCGGATCGAGCGGTCCTCGAAAGCGTTTCGGATCGATTCGAAGTAGGACGTCAGCCCTGCGTAGTCTGATTCGAAGCCGCCCGGCCCGTGGAAGCGGAACTCCGGGGCGAAGTAATCGCCGACCTCGTCCGGGTGCTCGCCCGACACCTCAAGCTCGCCCGCACGTACCAGGCGCGCCACCAGTTCATCGCGGCTGTATGTCTGTGCCACTTCGCGTCTCTTTCTGATCGATAACTCGTGTGCGGCGCGTCGGCGGGTTCGGCTCGCGCAGCCTGCCGCCGGCTTCACGGTAATCCGGCCCCATCTGATCTGCGTTGATGCTGCGACGCTCGAACCCGACGACCTCAGAGAGTCGCTCAGCGGGCGGCTCAGGCTCGATGCGTTCCCCACCGCGCCGGCTGTCCTCGTTCCCCGGGCTCTCGCCCGCGTTCATAGACCAAGCCTCAACGGACCGCACTTACGGTGCGTCCGTGCCAGTAAACAGGGCGACGGCTTCGACAACCTCGCGGAGGCGGTCAACTGTCGCCATCGGGTTACCGGGGATCTCTAGGCGGTGGTCCGCGTCCTTCAGCACGAGCGAGTCAGCACCGAGCGCCTCACGAACTGCCTCGTGCGCCTCAGGATGGTGATAGTCGTCGGCGTCCCCGGCAATCAGCAGCGAGCGCCAACCGTGCGCGATCGCACCCGACCTCACCGCCGCGTAACCGAATAGTGGCGTCAGCCAGATCGCTTCAATCCGGGCGTGCGAGAGCACCGCGGGGTCGAGATCAGCAAGGATCCCGGTCCCAAACGATTTCGCCACGAACGTCACGCGCTCAGCGACTGCGGCCGCGGCTGTGACTGCCCTCGCCACCTGGGAGCTGGCTGCCTGGACAAGTTCCTCGAGCGTCGCGCGCTGCTGTCGGTCACCTTGTGGGTAGTCGACGACCACGGTGTCCGCCCCACGAGCTTCGAGGACGAGAATCGGGAGGCGTAGGACGGCACCGATTGGACCGTAGCCGCCACCCGGCAGAACGATCGCAACCCACCGGGACACGTCCACATTCTGCTGCCCGAGGCGCAGCAGGGGGCTCCGGTGTCAGAGCCGCCGCGAGTTCGGCGGTGCGTCGGCAGCCGACCGTCGGAGGAGGCCCCGCCCGGCGGGAAGCTCGGCGTCATGGCAGATCGGTCTCAGATGAGCCCCTGATAGGACGCCGGGGGCGGCGTCCAGAGACCAAGGTTCATCGAGACCGTGTTCGCCGACGACGCACCCTGCGTTGCCGTCGGGGCTCGTCGCGGGCCGGCCGTAGGTTGCCTAGAGAGGACAGCCGTGTTCGCGGCCGAGGACCGGCGCGCGCTCGTGCTCGTCACGACGAGAGTGCTGTGCAGCTTGGCAAGTTCGCAACCTTCTTGCCTGCCGAGCGTTCCGGCAGTGGGACCAGATCGACGGAGGGAGGCGAGTATGCGAGGCTCACGTCAACGCCGGGCCGGGATGCTCGTGACAGTGGCGATCACGGTCGCCGGGTTTTGTCAGACAGTGCCATCCCAGGCGTCGCAGCCCGAGTTCTCGGCTGTGACAAGCCTGCAGTGCCCGTCGAGTTCGCTGTGCGTCGGGATTGCCTTCGGCGGCGCGAATCTGGTCACGTCTCGCGCGCCGCGTTCTGGCGCCGCGGGATGGGCCGCGCAGACGATTGATGGTGCGCGCCGGCTGAGGTTGCTCAGCTGCGCGTCGGTGCGGTGGTGTTTGGCGGTAGACCAGCAGGGTCGTGTCCTGATCTCGACCGACCCTGCGCGCGGCGCGGCTAGCTGGCGGCCGGCGGCCGGCGGTCCCGCGAGTCACCTCGACAACGTCGGCTCGCTGTCGTGTCCGACGGCCCGTCTGTGCATCGGTGTCGCGGGGCACTACGTGATCAGCTCGGTTGACCCTGAGCGCGGCGGGGCTGCCTGGCCACAAGCGTTGGTCAACCCCAACGCGCCGACCGACGCCGTCGACTGCCTCACCACGACGCGCTGCATTGCCGCCGCGTTCGACGGCCAGGTGCTCACCTCCAGCGACCCGACCGGGAGGTCGGCTTGGAAGACCACGCGGTTGGCGCGGCTCCTCAGACCGTTGGGAGCTGGGTCAGACAGCGTGTCGTGCGCGTCCTTGAGCGAGTGCGTCGTGGCCGTCGGCAACGGTCAGTTGTTCAGCACGACCAACCTCGACGCGCCCGCACCACGCTGGAATCGAGCGCGCCTGCGGACCAACCTGCTTCTCCGATATGAGCCGCTGCGGCTGACCGTCTCGTGCACCGCCGCCGATGTCTGCGCCGCCGTCGGCAACGACGGTTCGGTGTGGGCCTCGCCCGCGCCCAGCCGCTCAGGCCAGCGCCGTTGGCGACGTGTCGCCGTCGATCCCGAAGTCGGAGGGTTCCCGGACCCATTGACGACCCTGGCGTGTGTGAGCGTGCAGCTGTGCGTGGCCGCCGACCAAGACGGTCACCTCTTGACCTCGAGTGCGATCACTCGACCAGGAGCATGGCGTCAACAAACAATCGGGGTAGGCATCGCGGGAGCAGCCAGGCAACTCCTCCCGCTCCCGGCCGCCGACGTCCGCTGACCGAAGGAAGTTCCAACGGACGTTGGGCGGATTCGTGTGGGGTAACGTGGGCAGGCGAGAGGCGATTGCGCCGAGATGGCATGCGCTGGAGGGCGAGAACGTGGCTAACCCGCTGGTTGACTATGAATACGTTCAGTCCCAGGGGGCCCATGGTCACCATGCCGTCGGAGCCTTCGACGCCTTCGTCGGCTCGCAACGCGAGATCTGGATTGGTAGCGACGGGTCAGGTCTGATCCGGGAATCCAGCGGACCGGTCAGCTTCTTCACCGTCAAAGGTCGGGAGGACTGGAAAGGGGCCGGAAGCCCGGCGCTCGCGCACGCCGCCGGCATCGACCTGTTCGCCCCGGGGTGCCTGCCCGGAAGCAGGGCCCGGCGCGCGAGGCTTCCGTCCGACCCAGACGGCATCGAGGCCGCGCTAAGTGCGCGATCGCCGCTGACCCTGCACACCGTCCAGGAGCTGTTAGGCGAGGCGGTGGTCGCGCCCGACTTCTGCCGGGCGATGTATCGAATTGCCAGAGGGCTGTCCGGAGTCGAGGTTCTGAACGAGACCATGGATCAGCTCGGGCGCTACGGCCACGGTCTCGCGCGCGTCGAGCATGGGGAGCGGCTTGAGTTGATCTTTGCCGGCGACACGAGCGAGTTGCTCGCCTATCAGCGATTCCTCGCCGAACCCCAGTCGTTCGCGCCGACAGGCACGCTGAATTCGTGGAGCGCGTTCATCGCCCGTCGCGTAGTCGATGCCCTTCCCGAGGACATCCCGCCGGTCCCGGCCCTGCCGTGCGTACCACCGGGCGCCGGCCGCGGCTTCGTGATCCGTCCCGGCTTCCTAGTTTCCACCGGCTATGTCAGCGACCCGCTTCCCCAGCTTGCTGAACTGCGCGCCCAAGGCGTGATTACCCCTGCCGAATACGAGACCGCCAGGGCGAACGCGCTCGAAACCGAAGCGCACGACTGACCATCGGGTACGGACGTCCAGCAGCCGCCGCGTGGAGCAGCCCTAGCGATTCGCTCTGTCTCAATCGCCGATCGCCCACCGGACACGGCCACACGCCGGGCGCTGCCAATCTCTGGTCGGAGCGTGCTGTCGCAGATAGGGCGTTCGGTGACTTTCGCAATGACCCCTGGCCATGCGAACGGCCTGCCGAGGGCCGGCAACCGCCTGGGCGGTAGCCTCGCACCAGAGCGAAAGCGGGAGTCTCCACGTCCTTGACCGCCGCACCCGCCATTCGCCAATCTCGAGACCACCTCTCCGCCCGTAGCCAGGTAACGCTCGCCGGTCGGCCTGCCAGTCGCGCTTTGGCTCGAACTCGGGTGCCAGGACAGCCGCGACGGCGTCCTAGTGGAGTGCTTGCTGGACGGCAGTGTTGACGCCGGCCGGCAAGCACCGCGACACGGCGCACCGCCGCGTAAGGAGTCGTCACGAGCGGCGCGGCCAGACGCGCGCTTCGCCACGGTTCCGATAGCCGCGCCGACCGCGTGGCCGTGATTCCCCGCCGATCCCGGAATTGTGGGCTCCGTACAACCGACGGCTCTGTCCGACCCCGCGACGGTCGAGACAGTTGTGCGGGTCGGACGGCCGGAAGGATGTCGACGAAGCGCGAGAAGTCGCTGGCGGCATCCTTATGCGTGCTGGTCCAGGAACCTGATGTCGATCCGGCGAGGGTCCCACAGGCGGCTCGGGCGCCCATCCGCGGTCATCGCCGGCGCGACCGTGACCGACTCGACGGTGCCGGTGATCAGCCGTCGCCAGGCCGCTAACCGTTTCGCGGGGTCGCGCAGCTTGTCGATCTCGTCAGGACGGATGACATCGCTCTCGCCTCCATCGCCGCTCGCGGGCCGGCCCAACAATCCAAGCTCGCCGAGCTGGCGGATCGTGTCATCGAGATCCGTGTTGGCGCGTTTGATCGCCTCGTCCGCCTCGCGGATCTGCCGCTTGCGCGACGCACGTCGGGCAGGTCGCCGGTGGCCGAGTACACCCGGACCGCGTCCAGCGTCATCGCCTCGACCCGGTCGGCCTTGACCGCCGCTCGTCGCCGGCACCGGTTCGCGCTCGTGTCGCCGCACCGGTAACTGCCGCTGTCGGAGTTGATCACCATCCGCGAGGCGCACGTCCCGCACCGCAACACCCCCAGGCGAGACAGCAGCCGGTCCGACTTGGCTTGGCGCCCGCGCGAGACCCTCCGCCGCTGCACCCGCTCGAACAGGGCGCGATCCTTGACGATCGCCTCGTGCGCGTGCGGGTTGTGCAGCTCGCCGAAGTGGATCTCACCCAGGTACATCCGCGAGCGCAGCATCCAGGCCACACCGGAGAGCGCGCGCTCGATCCCGTTCTCGGCCAGCCACGCCTGGATCTCTACCAGCGAGGCACCGCGATCGCGGCGCCTGAACGCGTGCACCACGACCTTCGCGGCCGCGGACTCCACCACCAGCACGCCATTCTCACCGCGCGCATACCCCACCGGGACCTTCGGGTGCGGGTAGACCCCCCGCGCCACCGCCCGCGCCTGAGCCGCCGTCACCTTCTCGCCCGTGATCTCGGCAAAGTATTGGAACACCGACCCGAGCATGTTCGTCGACAGACGCTGCGCCGCCGTCCCGTTCGTCAGCTTGCCGTGATCGAGCGCGAATATCTCCCCGCCCGCCCGCTCCACACGCTCGATCACCTCCAACTGAACCTTGAGCGAGCGCACCAGCCGATCGAAATAC
>Ga0335072_10008390_pt1 | contig 14983 bp, 12 predicted proteins | sample Lox_Sample_21_FD_206725 | JGI IMG/M metagenome (GOLD analysis project Ga0335072, IMG submission 206725) | Soil microbial communities from Loxahatchee National Wildlife Refuge, Florida, United States - Lox_Sample_2.1 | ecosystem: Environmental > Terrestrial > Soil > Wetlands | place: USA... | reverse complement strand
AACTGGGGAACTTCCTCGGTCGCACACCCTCGCAACTTGCCGACCGTTTTATTCGAGACGCCGGCGATCAGCGCAATCGACCGATCCGACCAGTGTGGGCACGACCCCAAGACTCGTCGCGCCGCCGCCTTACGCTCGGCGAGGGTCAGTGGCAGGCCATGGGTCACATTCAGAAATACGGCGAGCGCGAAAGCCTGGGCGTCGTCGCCGTCGAAAAACCGGGCTGCTATCTGCGTGCCCCCGCGCAATTCGGTTGCGCGCAAACGGTGTACGCCGTCGATGACCCGCATCGAGGCCCGATGAATCACGATCGGCGGCAGTGACAACGGCGACTGCGCCAAGACCGTCACATGGTGTTGGTTCGTCTTGGCCTTCCTCGGCGAAAACGAACGGCGAATCAGGGTCAGCGGAACATTCTCGACCGGCAGGGAGCGGCCGCGGCGTACCCACTCCTGTACCGCGCACGATGATCTCGCGTCCGAACTACCGGACGCGCGTACCACGGAAAGCGCCTGTCTGCCAGGCGATAACCCTGCGTCGCTCTCGTTAAATAGAGACATCAGTCCGAAAGCCTGAGCTGTCTTCCTACCTGTTTTCCGTCGACAATCCACTTACGCCCGCGTAACCTACTCAACAGTAAGTACTGCCCGGCAACTTGTCAACCGGTGGTGACATAGCCCGTGCCCGGCGCCCTTCGATGCGCTCATTGGTTGTGGCAGAACATATTTCGGGTCTCTACCGATGCTCGCGCGACCAATCGGTGCCCGGCTAACGCGTGCGTCGGCCGGTTGCACATAATGAGTCCAATCGCACCGGCAAAGGAGCCCTGGATGACCACGACCAGCACAGACCGTCCCCTGCGGTTGATCCAATGGACCACCGGCAACATCGGCCGGCGATCGCTGCACGCGATCATCGGCAGGCCGGACATGGAACTGGTCGGCGTCTACGCCCACGGGCAGGACAAGGTCGGGGTGGATGCCGCCGATTTGTCCGGCTGGCCGGAGCCGACCGGTGTGACGGCCACCAACGACATCGACGCGCTGTTGGCGCTTCGGCCCGATGCGTGTTGCTATAACCCGTTGTGGCCCAACATCGATGAGTTGGTGCGCCTACTCGAATCCGGCGTCAACGTGTGCACCAGCGCGGCGTGGATCACCGGCGGCAAGCAGACGCCGCAGGACGTGCAGCGCATCACCGATGCCTGCGAGCAGGGCAAGTCGACGATATTCGGCAGCGGTGCGCACCCAGGCATGACGAATCTGATCGGCATGGCGCTGAGCGGCTCCTGCCAACGCGTCGATGAGATCCGGATCACCGAGTCGGTGGACTGCTCGACCTACGAATCGGCGGAAACCCAGACGGCGATGGGCTTTTCGCAGGATCCCGACACTCCGGGGCTGGCCGAGAACGTCCGGCGGGAAAGCGAAGTCTTCGCCGAGTCGGCCGCGATGATGGCCGACGCGATCGGGGCGAAGCTGGACAGGATGACGTTCGACGTCACCTTCACCGCGGCCACCGGCGATTCCGACCTGGGCTTCATGAAGATCCCGGCCGGCTCGGTCGGCAGTGTGTACGGCTACCACCGCGGCTGGGTCGGCGATCACAACGTGGTCAGTGTGGGGTTCAACTGGACCATGGGCAGCCACGTGGTGCCGCCCAAGCCGCTCGAGCATGGGCACGTCATCCAGGTGTTCGGTCTGCCGAACATGCGCACGGTCGTGCACTGCCTGCCCCCGAAGGACTGGACCGAGCCCGGGTTCATGGGGCTGGGCATGATCTACACCGCGATGCCGGTGACCAATGCGGTACCCGCGGTGGTGGCGGCCAGGCCCGGCATCGTCACGCTGGCCGACCTCCCGCCGATCACCGGCCGTGCTGCGCGTTAGCTGTGCGAGTGCTGACACTTCCATGCACCTAACGGAACGCGGCCGTGCCCTATGCCCTAGCATAGTTAGCCGAGCGAAGGTTCCGATGGCATCGGCGACGGTGACCTGAGAGGAGACCGAGTGAGGGCGTTTTCGATCGGCGGTTTGCTGAAACGCGGCTGGATCCCGTTGCTCCTCGTGGTGGTCCTGTCTGTCTCCGCCCTCGTCGTGCTGCGCCTGCACAAGGTGTTCGCCTCACAGGACCTCAACGCGAACGCCGGAGCCGGCATCAAGATCGTGCAGTTCAACCCGAAAGTCGTGAAGTACGAGATCGACGGTCCGCCCGGCAGCGTCGCCAACATCAACTACTGGGACGCCGACGCCAACACCCATCAGATCAACAACGCACCGCTGCCATGGGAGTTCACCATCTCCACCACGCTGCCCGCGGTGAGCGCCAACATCATGGCCCAGACCGACGCCGGTTACATCGGCTGCCGCATCACCGTCGACGGGGTGCTACGCGAGCACCGGAGCTCGGACGGTCATAACGCCCAGACCTTCTGCCTGGTGAAGTCCGCATGACCCACGCTGACACCACAGAAGCCAAGCCGCACCGCCCGTTCATCCCGCACGTCATCCGGATCTTCGCGATTCCGATCATCCTGGGCTGGGTCGCGCTGACCGTCCTGGTCAACGTCGCGGTTCCCAGCCTGGAAATCGTCGGCGAAAACCACTCCGCGCCGATGGCGCCCCTGGAGGCACCGTCGAACCAGGCGATGATGCGGATGGGGCACAACTTCCACGAGTTCAGCTCCAACAGCACCGTGATGGTGGTGGTGGAGAGTCAAAAACCGCTCGGCGAGGCCGCGCACCACTACTACGACAACATCGTCCGCAAGCTGCGCGCCGACACCAAGCACGTCCAGCACATCCAGGACTTCTGGGGTGACCGTTTCACCGCGGCCGGCGCTCAGAGCGCCGATGCCAAGGCCTCCTATGTCCAGGTCAACATCGCCGGTAACCAGGGCACCACGACGGCCAACAAGTCCGTCGAGGCCGTCCGCAAGGTCGTCGACGACGAGCCCGCGCCGCCCGGGGTCCAGGCTCATGTCACCGGCTCGGCGGCGCTGTCGGACGACATGCACGTCATCGGCAACGACAGCCTGGCCAAGATCACGTTGTTCACCCTGGCCGCGATCGCGATCATGTTGCTGCTGGTCTACCGCTCGATCGTCACCACGTTGATCCAGCTGTTCATGACCTTCGTCGCGCTGGCGTGTGCGCGCGGAATCGTCGCGGTTCTCGGCTACAACAACGCCTTTGGGCTCACCACGTTCGCCGCGAACATCCTGACCATGCTGGCGATCGCGGCCGGCACCGACTACGGCATCTTCCTGGTCGGCCGCTATCAGGAGGCGCGCCGCGCCGGCGAAGACCGCGAAACCGCTTACTACACAACGTTTAGGAGCGTCGCCCCGGTCGTGCTGGGGTCCGGGCTGACCATTGCCGGCGCGACGTATTGCCTCAGCTTCTGCCGGTTGCCCTGGTTCCACACGATGGGCGCACCGGTGTTCGTCGGCATGATCGTCGTGGTTGCGGCCGGCCTGACGCTGGGCCCGGCCGTAGTGTTCCTCGGCAGCCGGTTCGGGCTGTTCGAAAAGAAGGGTCAGGCCCGCGGCCGGCTGTGGCGGCGGGTCGGCACCGCCGTCGTGCGTTGGCCCGCACCGATTTTCGCAGTGAGCGCAGCCGTCGTCCTGGTCGGCATGGTCGCGTTACCCGGATACAAGCCAAGCTACAACGACCGTCATTACCTCCCCGAAACGGCGCGGTCCAACGTCGGCTACGCCGCGGCCGACCGGCACTTCTCCGAAGCCCGGATGAACCCGGACCTACTGATGATCGAGGCCGACCACGACATGCGCAATCCGGCCGACATGCTCGTGCTGGACCGGGTCGCCAAGAATGAGATGCGGACCGTCGGCATCGCGATGGTGCAGGACATCACCCGGCCGTTGGGAATTCCCATCCAGCACAGCTCAATTCCGTTCCAGAACAGCATCCAGGCCCAGACGACCATGCAGAACATGGACTTCCTCAAAGACAGAATGAAAGACATTCTGCGGATGGCCGATGAGATGCAGATCATGATCGACGTGACGGCACGCCAGGCGAAGGTCACCCACGATCTGGCCCAGGCCGCCCGCGACAGCGCGACAACCACACAGGAAACCTCGGAGATCACCGACACCCTGCGCGATCACATCGCGGACTTCGACGACACCTACCGCCCGCTGCGCAGCTTCCTCTACTGGGAGAAGCACTGCTACGACATCCCGGTCTGCTACGCAATGCGGTCGTTGTTCGACTCGATCGACGGTTTCGACCAACTCGCGGAGAAATTTCACGCGCTCTCCAGCGACATCGACCGGACCGCGACAGCCTCCCACGAGTTGGAGCAGCTGATCCCGATCATGCTCGACACGCTGAAGACGACGCACGGTCTGACCTTGACCATGTACCAGACGTTCAAAGCGATGATCGATCAGATGGAGGCGATGAGCGACACCTCGATCGTGATGGGGCAGAGCTTCGACAAGTCGCAGAACGACGACTTCTTCTATCTACCGCCCGAGGCGTTCAGCAACCCGGAATTCATTCGCGGCGTGAAGTTGTTCTTCTCCCCCGACGGAAAGTCGGTGCGGTTCTTCATCACTCACCAGGGTGACCCGATGTCGCCCGAGGGGATCGAGCGCGTGTCCGCGGAGCGCACCGCGGCCCAGGAGGGACTCAAGCAGTCGTCGCTGTCGGACGCCAAGGTCTACCTCGGTGGGACGGCGGCGACCTTCCGGGACATGGCCGACGGCGAGAAGTACGACCTGATGATCGCGGTGGTGTCGGCCTTGACGCTGATCTTCATGATCATGCTGCTGCTGACTCGCAGCGTGGTGGCGGCATTGGTGATCGTCGGGACCGCGAGCAGTTCGATTGCCGCGTCCGTCGGCCTGTCCGTGCTGATCTGGCAGGACCTGTTCGGCATGCACCTGCACTGGATCGTCGTCGCGCTGTCGGTGATCATCCTGCTGGCCGTCGGTTCGGACTACAACCTGCTGCTGGTCTCGAGGTTCAAGGAAGAAATACACGCGGGGCTCAAGACCGGCTATATCCGGTCGATGGCCGGCACCGGCGCCGTGGTGACCTCGGCAGGCCTGGTATTCGCGTTCACGATGGCGGCGATGCTGGGCAGCGACCTGACCGTGTTGGGCCAGTTCGGTTCGACGGTGTGTATCGGCCTGCTGCTGGACACCCTGGTGGTGCGAACGTTGTTCATGCCCTCGCTGGCCACCATGCTGGGCCGCTGGTTCTGGTGGCCCCTGGTGGTCCATCCGCGCGGTGACCACGGCAAGCCGAAGCCGCCGGTAGCACCCGCGGAAGAGGAGAACACCGCGCCACTGGCCGTGCAGAGGTCTTAGTCGTCCACCTCGACACACACCGCAAGAGCGCCCGCTCCGACGTGTAGCGCCAGCACCGGGCCCAGGTCGGTGACGATTGCCGGTGTGCAGTCGGGCAGCCTCTCTGCCAGGGCCGCAGCCAGATTCGCCGCGCCGTCTGGGTTGGCGACATGGTGCACCGCGATCGAGGCCGACCGCCCGTCGACGACATCGCATACCCGGTCGATCATCGTTGCCACGGCCTTATTGGCGGTGCGTACCCGTTGCGCCAGAACGAGTTTGCCGTCGTCGATGCGCAGCAGCGGCTTGAGCGACAACTTGGTGCCCAGCCAGGCGCCTGCTCCACCTATGCGCCCGCTTCGCCGCAGGTTGTCCAGTTGGTGGACGACGATGAAGCCGTGATTGCGGCCGACCGCGTCGGCGGCGGCTTGCGCGACCGTATCAAGGTCGGCGCCGCCGGCGGCCGCTTGTGCGGCGGCCAGCGCGACGAAGCCGGTGTTCATCGCAGCTGACCTGGAGTCGAGAACCCTTACTGCGGGACCGATCTCGGCCGCGGTAACCTGGGCGGCTCCGATCGTTCCGGACAACGCGGCGGAAAGGTGCACTGCGACGACGCCGTCGCCGCCGCTGTCGGCCAGCGCCTGCCGGTACGCATCACCCAGTTCGACCGGCGTCGCGGCGGCGGTGGTGGCCTGCCCGTAATCGTGGATGTTGTCGGGAATCTCGTCGACGCCGTCGCGCAGGTCGGTGCCGTCGAGCAGGATGTGCAACGGCACCTCACGGATCGCCCACTGCTGTCGCAGCTCATCCGGAAGGCGCGCCGACGAGTCGGTGATTACCACGACAGGCATGAAATCAGCCGCGCGGATTCTCGGTCGCCACGCCGGCTTCGGCCAGCGCCTTGAGCATCAACTCGGCGACCGCCTGATGCGCCTCGAAGTTCCAGTGGATGCCGTCGGGGTTGCCGCGCCCATTCATAACTTGTTCGGCGACAGCGGCTTTCAGGTCCACCAGCGGGATGTCATGCTGATGGGCCCACTGGGTGATCGCCGCGACCGTGCCGGCCCGGCCGTGATGGGCCTTTCCGTACGTCTCGGCGATGTGCACCGACGGCAGCGACGCCACGATCGGGATGCCGGGGCGGTTGAAATCGATTGCGCCACGGGTCTGTTCGAGGTATTCCGCGGACAGGTGGGGCGGCAGCGCGGCCCTGGCCACCGGCGACAGCCGCGGTTGCACCCAGCCGTAGCCGTCGCGCACCCAGCGCCGCAGCCACGACGGGCGTACGTAGCGGATGGATTCGCGCAGCGCGGTCGGCAACGGCGACGGCAGCGAATCCATTCCACCGGTTGCGAATATCACCGCACCGGCACGCGGCAGGGCCGCCCAGGCCCGCGGGTCCTGGGTGGCCGCCCACCAGACGTCTCGGCAGGTCCAGCCGATCCGGCCGATCAGCTCGAGATCCCAATCCAGCTGTGCAGCTACGATATTGGGCCAGATCCGCGGGTCGTCGGCAGGCAGCCCGCCGGTGGGCCCGTAGTAGGCCAGCGAGTCGGCGAAGACCAGCAGCGCCGGCCGCGGGTCAGAGGACATCGCCGGCGACCTGTGCCGAAGCGTTCCACACGTCCAAGCGCCACCGGATCGCGTCAAGATCGTCGGGTTCGCCGTCGGCGGAGTGCCCCGACAGCTGCGTCGAACTGGCATTGCCCATGCCGCCCAGCGCCGGCCAGTTGGCGACCGGCAACCGCAGTAATGCGGCGGTCAGCGCGGCGATCAGGCCACCGTGGGCGACCAGCACCACCGGACGCGCCGGTTCGTCGACGGCACCCCATTCGGGCTCACCGGCGACCAGCTGGGCAACCAGCGGGACGCTGCGCGCGGCGACGTCGACCCGGTTTTCCCCGCCGTGCGGCGCCCAGGTGGCGTCGTCGCGCCACGCCATCCGCGCACCGGGTGCTATCGCGTCGATTTCGGCATGTGTCATGCCTTGCCAGTCGCCCAGGTGGGTCTCCCGCAGGCGGCGATCGACCTGAACCCGTAGTCCGCTGCGCTCCCCCAAGGCGACCGCCGTGTCGTATGCGCGACGCAGATCGGACGACACGATCAGCAGCGGCTGCTGTTTGGCCAGTGTCTCGGCGGCCGCGACTGCCTGAGCACGGCCCAGCTCGGTCAGCTCGGTGTCCAGCTGGCCCTGCATGCGGCTGCCGAGATTGAAGTCGGTCTGTCCGTGCCGCAACATCACCAGCCGGCGCATCGTCATGGTCGGCTCGCTGAGTTCTCGGACTCGTCCGACAAGTCCACCGCCAGGATCGGGCAGTCACGCCAAAGCCGGTCGAGCGCATAGAAATTGCGTTCGTCCTGATGCTGAATGTGCACGACGATGTCGACGTAATCCAGCAGCGTCCAGCGGCCCTCGCGGGCGCCCTCGCGGCGCGCGGGCTTGTAGCCGGCCAGCCGCATCTTTTCTTCGACCTCGTCGACGATCGCGTTGACTTGACGTTCGTTGGACGCCGAGGCGATCACGAAGCAGTCGGTGATGACCAGCTGATCGGACACGTCGATGACAACGACGTCGTCGGCGAGCTTGGACGCGGCCGCGCGCGCGGCGACTCCGGCCATCTCGATCGCCTCAGCGGTGGCCGTCATGCCTCGGCCCCGGGTTTGCGGTAGAGCTCGCGCTTGGAGAGGTACTGCAGGACACCGTCGGGCATCAGGTACCACAGCGGTCGGCCCTCTTCGGCGCGCCGACGGCAATCGGTCGACGAGATAGCCAGCGCGGGGATCTCGACCAGGGTCAGCGCGTCCTCGGGTAACCCCTCGAGCACGTCGGCGAGATGCTCGCTGCCCAGCTCATAACCGGGCCGGCTAACCCCGACGAAGCGTGCCAGCGCGAACAATTCCTCCAGGTCCTGCCAGGACAGGATCGAGGCCAGCGCGTCGGCCCCGGTGATGAAGTACAGGTCGGAGTCCGGGTTGAGCGCCTGCAGGTCCCGCAACGTGTCCTTGGTGTAGGTGAGCCCGCCGCGATCGATGTCGACCCGGCTCACCGAGAACCGCGGGTTCGCCGCGGTGGCGATCACCGTCATCAAATACCGGTCTTCGCCGGCGCTGACCTGGCGTTTCTTCTGCCACGGCTGCCCGCTCGGCACAAAAATGACCTCGTCGAGATCGAACAACGAGGCCACTTCGCTCGCGGCGACCAAGTGGCCGTTGTGGATGGGATCGAACGTCCCACCCATCACCCCCAGCCGCCGCTTTCGCATGGTTTGCCAGCTTACTGGAGCGCTCGGGCGCAGCTCACCGGGCGGATCGCGGCCCAGCCGGCCTCAGACCGGCAGCAGCTGGTCGATCACCGCGGCCAGCTGCTTGGCAGACCGGCACTCGTGCATGGTGATCACTTCTTGGTAGCGCACCACCGCGGAGTCACCGCTGTTCCATAGATGCTTGGGCTCGGGGTTGAGCCAGTGTGCGTGCCGGCTACTGGTCACCATGTGCGCCAGCACCTTCGTGGCCGGGTCGCGGTAGTTGGTGCGGCCGTCGCCGAGCACCAGCAACGAACTGCGCGGCGAGAGCACGTTGTGGAACTGCTCGGTGAACGAGATGAATGCATTGCCGTAATCGCTGTGGCCGTCGCGGGTGTAGACCCCGGCTTCCCGGGTGATCCGCTGAATCGCGACGGCCAGGTCGGCGTCGGGGCCGAACATATGCGTCACTTCGTCGGTGGTGTCGATGAACGCGAAGACCCGCACGCGGGAAAACTGCTGGCGCAGCGCGTGCACCAGCAGCAGGGTGAAATGGCTGAACCCGGCTACCGAACCGGACACGTCGCACAACACCACCAGCTCGGGGCGGGCCGGACGCGGTTTGCGCAGCACCAGGTCGATCGGCACGCCGCCGGTCGACATCGACTTGCGCAGCGTCTTGCGCAGGTCGATCGCCCCGGCCCGGGCGCGGCGGCGGCGCGCCGCCAGCCTGGTGGCCAGGGTGCGGGCCAGCGGCTGCACCACCTTGCGCATCGCGCGCAGTTGATCGCCGGAGGCACGCAAAAACTCGACGTTCTCGGATAGCTGTGGGATTCCGTACATCTGGACGTGGTCGCGGCCCAGCTGTTCGGCGGTGCGTCTCTTGGTCTCCGCGTCGACCATCTTCCGCAACTGTGTGATCCGCTGCGCGGCAAGAGCTTTGGCGATCTGCTCCTGCGTCGGCGTTGGCTCGTCGCCGTAGGGCGCGAGCAGGCCGGCCAGCAGCTTGCCCTCGAGCTCGTCAAGCGCCATCGCCTTGAGCGCCTGATACGAGGAGTACGACGGGCCGCGGCTGGAGTTGTATTTGCCGTAGGCGTCGACGATTTGGGCGATCATCGCGACCAGCCGATCGTCCATGTCGGCGAGCTCGGGGTTGTCGGTGAGCAGGTCCAGCAGCATCTGCCGCATCGCCTCGACGTCGTCGGGCGGCAGCTGGAGCTCCGGGTCGGCGGCGTCCTCCTCCGTGACCACGGCGCGCGCGCCCAGGGCGGCGGGCCACCACAGGTCGAACATCGCGTCGTAGGTCTCGCGATGCTCGGGTCGGCGCAATACCGCACACGCCAGCCCTTCGCGCAGCACCTCGCGATCGCTGAGGCCGAGGACGGCCATCACCCTGCCGGCGTCCACCGTCTCCGATGGCCCAACCGAAATACCCTGCCCGCGAAGCGCTTCCACGAAGCCAACCAGATGACCGGGCAACCCGTGCGGGGCCAGCGGCTGGCTGGGGCGAACGCGGCGGACGGCCATCAGTCGCGTCCTAGTTGAGCCGGAGCTCGCCGATGGCGCGCTGCTGATCGGATTGGTGTTTGAGCACCACGCCCATGGTCGCGGCGATGGTTGCGTCGTCGATGGTGTCCATGCCGAGCGCCAGCACGGTGCGCCCCCAGTCGATGGTTTCGGCGACCGACGGCAGCTTCTTGAGCTGCATTCCACGGAGCACGCCGATGATGCGCACCAGCTCCTCGGCGATGTGCCCGGGGAGTTCCGGGACGCGGGACAACAGGATCCGGCGCTCCAGGTCGGGGCTGGGGAAGTCGATGTGCAGGAACAGGCAACGGCGTTTGAGGGCTTCGGACAGCTCGCGGGTGGCGTTGGAGGTCAGCACCACGAACGGCGCCCGCTCGGCGGTGATGGTGCCCAATTCGGGGACCGTCACCGCGAAGTCGGACAGCACCTCCAGCAGCAGACCCTCGATTTCGATGTCGGCCTTGTCGGTTTCGTCGACGAGCAGCACGGTGGGATCGGTGCGCCGGATCGCGGTCAGCAACGGACGGGACAGCAGGAATTCTTCGCTGAACACGTCCATCTTGGTCTGGTCCCAGTCGCCGGAGCCGGCCTGAATACGCAGAATCTGCTTGGCGTGGTTCCACTCGTAGAGCGCGCGGGCCTCGTCGACACCCTCGTAGCACTGCAGGCGGACCAGACCGGACCCGGTGGCCTGCGCCACCGCGCGAGCCAGCTCGGTCTTGCCAACCCCCGCGGGGCCTTCCACCAGCAGCGGCTTGCCGAGCCGGTCGGCGAGGAAAACCGCGGTCGCCGTGGCGGTATCGACCAGATAGCCGGTTTCGGCCAGCCGCTTTTCGACGTCGTCGATATCGGCGAAGAGCGGGACGGACCGCGCGGGCACACTCACGTTGCGTTTCTCCTAAGCGCCTCAGGCAGGGCGAGTCTGACCGTCTCCCCAGACGATCCACTTGGTTGAGGTCAGTTCTGGCAGCCCCATCGGGCCGCGGGCATGCAACTTCTGGGTGGAGATGCCGATCTCGGCACCGAACCCGAACTGCTCACCGTCGGTGAATGACGTCGACGCGTTGACCATCACCGCGGCTGCGTCGACTGCTTCAGTAAACCGTTGGGCGGCAGCCATATTCGTGGTGACGATGGCCTCCGTATGCCCGGTCCCGTATTCGTTGATGTGGGCGATCGCGTCGTCGACACCGTCGACGACCGCGACCGCGATCTCCATCGCCAGGTACTCGCGGCGCAAGTGGTCTTCGTCCGGGTCGAGATGCACGGTGACGCCGGCGTCTTGGAGCGCGCTGATCAGCCGCGGCATGGCCTGGTCGGCGATGGTCGCGTCGATCAGCAGCGTCTCGGCGGCGTTGCACACGCTTGGCCGACGGGTCTTGGAGTTCAACAGAATCCGCTCCGCCACCTCGAGGTCGGCGGCGTCGTGCACGTAGACGTGACAGTTGCCGACACCCGTCTCGATAGTCGGCACCTGCGAGTCGCGCACCACCGCGTCGATCAGGCCCGCTCCCCCGCGAGGAATCACCACGTCGACCAGGCCGCGGGCCTGGATCAAGTGCGTAACGCTGGAGCGGTCGGCGGCCGAGATCAGCTGGACGGCATCGGCGGGCAGGTCCTCGCTGACCAGCGCGGCGCGTAACGCCGAGACCAGCGCCTCGTTGGACTTCGCCGCCGACGAGCTGCCGCGCAGCAGCGCGGCGTTGCCGGACTTGAGCGCCAGACCGAACGCGTCGACGGTGACGTTGGGCCGGCCCTCGTAGACGATTCCGACCACACCGAGCGGGACCCGCTGCTGGCGCAGCGCCAGCCCGTTGGGCAGCGTGTAGCCGCGTAGTACCTCGCCGACGGGATCGGGCAGCCCCGCGACCTGTCGCAGGCCCGCGGCGATTCCCTCGATGCGCTTCGGGTCCAGCGCCAGCCGGTCGAGCATGGCCGTCGGTGTGTTGGCCGCCCGCGCCGCCTGCAGGTCTTCGGCATTGGCCGCCAGCACCTGGTCGGTGTTGGCCACGACCGCCTCCGCGGCGACGCATAGTGCCTGGTCCTTGGCGACGGTTGGCAAGGAGGCCAGCACGTGGGCAGCGACCCGGGCCCGGCGTGCCGCGTCGTGCACCTGCTGACGCACGTCGGGAGCCGAGAAGGCATGCACACTCATTGACCAAGGGTAGCGAAATTGCAACCGCCTGGTTGAAACGGCCCCGGTCAGCGGGGGCGCCCGGCCGCACGGAAGTCGGCGGCACGCGGTAGGTCGCGTTAGGCGACGGCTGAAATCGCTTTGCGCATAACCATTCCGGCGCCCGGCCTAGGATCCTGGGCCGCCGAGTCGCTCACGGTGCCCGACCCGGTATGTTTCCTTTCGCCGGTCGTCGATGATGCGGCCCAACTCTTGAAGCAGCAACGGTGTGCGCAGCACAAGGTCTTCGATGTGCTCGCGACCGATCTCCAACGCGGTGACTTCTTCCAGCGCATACGCCCCGGACGAGCTCGGCTGGCGGGTGAGCGAAGTCAGGCCGAGGAACGAGCCCTCCTCCAGCAGGCTGACCGGGATGACCGAACCGTCTTCGGCGGTCGCGGTCAGCCGGATGCTGCCCTTGATCAGGAATGTCATCGCGGTGGGCACGTCACCGGCATATTGCACGACTTCATCGGTGCCGTACCGAACCATTTTCGCGTGCGGGACCAGTGCCTGCTGGTCGGTGAGGCTCAGGCGCAATGCCGGCGCCACTACCGTTCGCATCGCCTTCTGCACCCGCGCCGGTGTGGAGAAGTCGTCATCGGCGCGGTCGAGGTGCAGGCCTTCGCGCCGCGCCGCGTACCAGATCCACCGCAGGAAGGTCGCCTGTGCCAAGCCGTCGTCGGCGGGCGATTTCAACGCGATGCTGACCTGGTACTCGCCGCCACCGACGACCGCCGTCGTGGGTGCGACGTCGGGTTTGCGGTGCGGCAACGCGACGGCGACCCGTGACAGCAGACGACGCACCTTCTCGGGCGGATCGACCAACGAGAACGTGAGGGTCATCGACAGTCGGTGCGCGCCGGGCGGTCGGCTGAGATTGGTGAACGACGTGGCCGCGAGCACCGAGTTCGGCGTGATCTGCAAACCGTGGTCGGTTTGGATGTGCACGGCACGCCAGTTGGCTTCCACGATGCGTCCGCGCGCCGTCGGGGTTTCCAGCCAGTCACCGATCCGGAATGGCTGCTCGAACAACATGAACAGCCCCGACACGATCTGCCCGACGGAGTTCTGCAACATCAGGCCGATGACCACCGACGTGACGCCGAGCGCGGTGAACAAGCCACCGACGCGCACGCCCCAGACGTAGGAGAAGATCAGTGTCAGACCGATGGCGATCAGCAAAAACCTTGTGACGTCACGGAATATCGTCGGCACCCGCTGGCGCCACGAGCCGTGCGGGGCTCCCTCGAACAGGGTGGCGTTGAGTCCTGACAACACCAGCAGCAGAACGACGAAGCCGAATACCGTAGCGAGCACCCGCACGGAGGTGATCTGAGCCGGCACCTCGGCGACCTTGACCACCAGCGTCAGCAACGCCGCCAAGGGGACCAGGTAGGTGCGCAGCAGGCTGACCGGGCGGGCCAATGCGCTTTGTCTGCGGACCAGGTAGTGATGCCATTCGGTGAGACCGATCAGCGAGACCGGCAGTCCGAAGGCCAGTCCGACTACCCAGTAAAGCCAGTGCGGGTCGACGTCGTTCATTTGCGCTCCGACAATCGCCAGATCGGCTGCTCCGCGCCGTCGACGGCAATGCTGCCCGCCGGGGTGAAGTGCCGAATGTCACGCATCACCTCGTAGACGTCCGACGTGACGAATATCCCGGATTCCGTTGTTCCGCTGCGCACTTGGTGGGCGAGATTCACCGCGGCGCCCCACATGTCGTAGACGACGCTGGTTTTGCCGACCAGCCCACTGATGACGTTACCGGTGTTGACGCCGATACGAATGCCGAGGTGGCGACCCGAACGACTGTTGAATCGTTCGATGATCCGCTGCATCTCGATCGCGAAGTCGATGGTCCGCGGGACGCTGTCCAGCCGCGGGACATTCAATCCGCAGCTGGCCAGGTAGCCGTTGTGCAGCGTCCGAATCGGCTCGACGCCAAGGGTTTCCGCCGCCGAATCGAGTTCGCGGACGAGTTCGTCGATGATGCCGACCAGCTCGTCGCCGGACAGGTCGTCCGAGATCTCGTCGAGGCCGATGATGTCGGCGAAGATGACCGTGACGTCCTGATGCTCCTGTGCGATGGTCTGCTCGCCCTCGCGGTAACGCTGCACCACCGCCTCGGGCATCAAGGACAGCAGCAGGCGGTCGTTTTCCTTGCGCTGCTCGGCGAGCAGGCCTTCTTTGATCTGCAGATTCCGGCTCATCTCGTTGAAAGCGGCGGTGAGCTGGCCGACCTCGTCGCGCGAGGTGACGGGTATCGACACGTCGTAGTTGCCCGCGCTGATTTCCTCCGCGCCGGCCTGCAGCCGCCGGATCGGTCGTACGAAGATCTGGGCGATCAGCATCCCGAGCACGCAAATCACGAAAACCACTGCCGCGGCGGTCACGATCAGCGTCCGGGTGAATGACTCAATGCGGGCGAAGGCCTCGGAACTGTCCCTGGTCGCCAGGAGCGACCAGCGCAGGTCCGAATTCGGGATGGTTACCGGGGTGTAGGCGGCGAGTTCGCGGTCCCCCAGGTAGCCGGTGTCGACGACGGTTCCCGCCTCCCCGCGTTGGGCACTGTGAAAGGCGGTGGTTTCGACGGGCTGAACGAGTGTGGTGCCGTGCCAGCGGATGGCCTTCGCGACGACGTCGGGTGGTGTCCCTGCTGCTATGGCGTCACGCTGGTATTTCGCGGGATCCTCTAGAAACAACCGCGAATCGGACCGC
>Ga0335072_10008389_pt1 | contig 14983 bp, 7 predicted proteins | sample Lox_Sample_21_FD_206725 | JGI IMG/M metagenome (GOLD analysis project Ga0335072, IMG submission 206725) | Soil microbial communities from Loxahatchee National Wildlife Refuge, Florida, United States - Lox_Sample_2.1 | ecosystem: Environmental > Terrestrial > Soil > Wetlands | place: USA: Florida... | reverse complement strand
CGCGCGGGCATGCCCTACATCAACCAGCGCTGGCTGGGCGGTCTGCTGACCAACTGGGTGACGGTGCAGAAGTCGGTGAAGCGCCTTCAGGAACTGGATGATATGGCCACGGACGGCCGCTATGACCTGCTGACCAAGAAGGAAGTGATTCGCCTGGAGCGGGAGCGCAAGCACCTGCAGGCCAACCTGGCCGGCATCAAGAGCATGAAGCGGCTGCCGGACGCGATTTTCGTTGTCGATTCGAACAACGAAGCCATCGCGGTGAAGGAAGCGCGGAAGCTCGGTATCCCGGTGGTCGCGGTTGTCGACACCAACTGCGATCCCACGGTGGTGGATTACGTGATTCCCGGCAATGATGATGCGCTGCGCGCCATTCGCCTGTTCACTTCGAAGATCGCCGATTCGGCGGCCGAGGGCGTGAACCTGGTGGGCGACAAGGCATTCGCAGAAGAGCAGCCCGCGGCTGAGGGTGAGAACGCCGAGCCAGCGGCTGATGCGTCTTCCACCGAAGAGATCGATCTTGATGCGGCCCTTGGCGCAGGAATTCGCAAGGCTCCAGCCACGGTCGAGACTCTGGAAGAGGCCGAGGTAGCGGAAGGCTTTTAATCTTATTTGCACGCTTCGGCGTGCATACTGAGACGAGCGTGGCCGCGAGAACGTGGGTCACGCTTTTCTTATGGCGCCTGCGGTGTGGCGCGCCCATCAGATAGCCCGAATAGAGTCGAATTTTAAGAGAAGGAAGCGAGATGACGGTGGCAGAGAAGATCGATGCAAAGTTGGTGAAGGAGTTGCGCGAGAAGTCCGGCGCACCCATGGGCGACTGCCTGAAGGCTTTGCAGGAGACAAAGGGAAACATTGAAGACGCGTTCGTGGTGCTGCGCAAGCGCGGCATGGCTTCCGCGCAGAAGAAGGCGTCCCGCACGACCAATGAGGGTGCGGTGGGTACCTACATTCACGCCGGCGGCAAGATCGGCGTGCTGCTCGAGGTGAATTGCGAGAGCGACTTTGTGGCGCGCACCGAGGACTTCCAGGAACTGCTCAAGGACATCGCGATGCACATCGCGGCCAGCGATCCACGCTATGTGAAGCCGGAAGACGTGACCACCGAGGACCTGGAGCGCGAGAAGGAAATCTATCGCGCGCAGGCGGCTGCCACCGGCAAGCCCGCGCCGGTGATCGAGAAGATCGTCGATGGCAAGATGGCGAAGTTCTACGAAGAGGTTTGCCTCCTGGAGCAGCCTTTCATCAAGGACCAGGCCATCAGCATCAAGGAGCTGATCGCGCAAAAGGTCGGCAAGCTCGGCGAGAACATCACCGTGCGCCGCTTTGCGCGGTTCAAGGTGGGCGCGCCCGACTGGACGGTCGCGCAGACCAAGCCCATGGAGGCTGCCGGCGAGTAGTTCTTGTCAAATCGAAGGAACAAGGCCCGGAGCGATTGCTTTCGGGCCTTTCGTTTTGGGCGGCTGGTTCGCGAGAGACGGGCTGAGTTGAGCGTGAGCCGGTCGGCGAATCGTGATCGAGCGTTCATTTGCGCCTTGATTCTTGCCTCCGCTATGATCACAGCGCTCAAAATAGAAGAACGCGCTCTGCTCTTCTCGCATGGGCGGAGGAGCGGAATCCGACAAAAGGCAATGAGTCGAACGAATTCCGCCAAGTCGAGTGGTCCGAAGTGCCTTGCCATCGATCTTGGCGCGGGAAGCGGAAGAGTCGTACGGGGTCAGCTACAGGATGGCCGCTGGACACTTGCCGAAGTTGGCCGATTCCGTACCCCGACCAAACGCAACGAGCCGTCCGGCTACCAGTGTTGGGATACGGAAGGCATTCTCGGCGAAATCGAGCGATCCATCGCTGCGGCATGCGCATTGGGGAGGCCGGCGAGCCTCGGCGTCGACAGCTGGGCAGTTGATTATGTTCTGCTCGACGGGGACCTGCGCGAAGTCGGGTTGCCCGTGTGTTACCGCGACAAGCGGACCAGCGGCGTGATGGAGCGTTTTCAGAAGCGGGTCGCGCGCGAGGAAATCTACCGGCGAACGGGAATTCAGTTTCTGTCGTTCAATACCCTCTACCAGCTGGCGGCGTGCCTCGAGCAGGAGCCGAAGTGGATCGATGACGCGCGTCACTTCCTCATGATTCCGGATTACCTGCATTTTCGGCTTTCCGGCGTTCTCTCGAACGAGTACACGAATGCGACCACGACGCAGATGTGCGGCCTCGACGGAGAGTGGGACCCGGTGCTGATGGAGGCGATCGGGCTGAAGCAGTCGATGATGCGCTCGCCGGTCGCCGCCGCCACCCTTCTTGGAGATGGCATCGGCACGGCGGGCGGGATCAAGGTGATTGCGCCGGCCACGCACGACACCGGCTCCGCGATCGCCGGAACGCCTCTTGAGGCCGACGAGGCCTATATCAGCTCGGGTACTTGGTCGCTGATGGGAATCGAGAACCCGGTTCCGATTGCCACGCCCGAAGCGCTAGCCATGAACTTCACCAATGAGGGCGGCCTTGAGAGCCGCTTCAGGGTGCTGAAAAACATCATGGGGATGTGGCCCATCCAGCGCATCTGCGAGGAACAGAATGTTGGCGACTATGCTGCACTGGTGCAGCAGGCGCGGGAGACTGATCCCTGGCGCTCGATTGTCCATGTGAACGATCCCGAGTTCCTCAATCCTGCGTCGATGACGGAATCGATTCGCGCCTACTGCCGCGCTTCGAGGCAATCCATTCCTGAAACGCAGGCCCAGCTTGCGCGCTGCGTGTTCGATAGCCTTGCTCTCTCTTATCGCCAGGTCAAGGGGCAACTCGTGCGACTGCTGGGGCGGAGATTGACGCGGATCCGCATTGTGGGCGGGGGATGCCAGAACGAGTTGCTGAACCAGCTGTGTGCGGACGCCTGCGGACTGCCCGTGATCGCCGGGCCGGTAGAGGCCTCGGTTCTCGGAAACCTGAGTGCGCAGATGATCGCGCTGGGCGAGTTAGAGGACTTGAGCGCGGCGCGCGCGCTGGTTCGCGCGTCCTTTGAGATGAAGGTGTACGAGCCTGCCGGCATCGTGCCCGAAGCGGTCGTCCGGCGTTTTGAAGAACTGCTTGCGACAGCGGAATTGAAAGGAGCGGCTTGCCCGTGACCGACAAGAAGATCAAAGATGCATACGCAATCGCACGCGAGCGTTATGCGGAGCAGGGCGTAGATACCGACCAGGTGCTGCGCAAGCTGGATGAGATTCCCATCTCGATGCAATGCTGGCAGGGCGATGATGTACTGGGCTTCGAAAGCGCGAATGCCAGCCTCACAGGCGGCATTCAGGCCACCGGCAACTATCCCGGCCGCGCACGCAGCGTGGGGGAGTTACGCTCGGATCTCGAGCTGGCTCTGTCGCTGATTCCGGGCGCGAAGCGCGTCAACCTGCATGCCATCTATCTTGAAACTGACAAGCCGGTCGAGCGCGACCGCATCGAGCCGCGCCATTTCCAGGGATGGATTGACTGGGCGAAGAACAAGGGACTCGGGCTTGATTTCAATCCCACCTGCTTTTCGCATGCGAAGAGCGAGCAGAACCTGACGCTGAGCCATCCCGACAAGGAGATCCGCAAGTTCTGGGTCGATCATTGCGTTGCCTGCCGCAGGATCAGCGAGCACATGGGCAAGCAGCTGAAGAATCCGGCGGTAATGAACATCTGGATTCCGGATGGATACAAGGACACGCCCGCGGATCGCATGGCTCCGCGCGAGCGGCTGCTCGCATCGCTGGATGAAGTACTGGCCGGCGCGAGCGGCAAGCATCACAAGGTTGCGGTGGAAGGAAAGCTGTTCGGGATCGGCGCGGAAAGCTGCACCGTGGGGTCGAACGAGTTCTACCTGGCCTATGCTGCTACGCGCAAAATCCTGTTATGCCTCGACGCCGGTCATTTCCATCCCACCGAAAGCGTGGCCGACAAAATCTCCACGTGCCTCTGCTATCTCGATGAGATTCTGCTGCACGTCTCGCGTCCGGTGCGGTGGGATAGCGATCACGTGGTGCTGCTGGACGACGCGACCATCGCCATCGCGCAGGAGATTGTGCGAGCAAACGGCATCGGAAAAGTCCACATCGGCCTGGACTACTTCGACGCCAGCATCAACCGGGTCGCAGCGTGGGTGATCGGCACGCGAAACTTGCGCAAGGCACTGCTGTTCGCACTGCTCGAGCCGCAGGAGGCGCTCCGCAAAGCCGAGCGCCGCTTCGACTTCACGGCTCGTCTGGCGCTGATGGAAGAAACGAAGTCAATGCCATGGGCGGCGGTGTGGGATTACTACTGCAACTCGAAGAATGTTCCGCATAACGCCGAGTGGCTGACCGCTGTGCGCCAATACGAGAAGGATGTGCTCAGCAAGCGAGTTTGAGGTACCAGGCCGCGCCAGATCGAGTGCGGCCTACTCCCGTTCGCGTTATTTCGTCATCGAATACAGGCTCACCGGCCCCAGCAATCCCGATGGCAGCAGCGGAGAGTTGGCCTTGTAGGGTTTCACATCCGCAAAGGTGATGCGCGTTGCGCCGGGCTGTTCGTCGCCGATGAGCCGGTTCACCCAGGCATTCGTGACCTTCACCTCCAGTTCGTTCGAACCGGGCTTGAGCGCTGAAGTGATGTTCACGCGATAGGGCGCGTGCCAAACGATTCCCAGCGATTTTCCATTCACGAGGACTTCGGCAAGGTTCTTCACATCGCCCAGATCGATCCAGACCTGAGCGCCGCGACCGAACCACGAAGACGGAGCATCGAAGGTCTTGGTGTAGGCGCCGATTCCGGAGAAGTACTTCACGCCGAGGTTGTCGCTGTCGCTCCACGACGCGAGCTTGTCCATAGTGATGGAGTCGGGCGCGCCGCGGCCGCTCTGGAAGCGGATTGTCCAGGGCCCGTCGATCGTCGCCAGATCCTTCTTCTCGCCGGCCGGAACGGTACGGCTGGTTTGAGTCGTCGATTTGCGGAACACAACGAACACGCTGCCCCACGGCTCCAGGTCGAGAGGAACGGTGGTTCGTCCGTCTGCGATCCTGAAGCTGGCAGGCTCAGTCTCGCCGGTCTCGGCATGCCACAGCTCGGCTTCCTTTCCCGCTACGCGGAACGTTGCTTCGACCTTGTGGCCGTTGTCTCCGCGGTTATCGACAAAATAGAGGTCGCCATCGGGAAGCCGGCGATGAACAAACTCGAGACGCGTGTCGCCGGATTTGGGGTAATCGAAATCAGGCGCGACCTGCATCGCCTGCAAGGCCGCGCCCAGGCTCTGGCCTGCGTAAACGGTGCCTTTGCCGACCTTGTGCGTGCCGGTGCCGTCGCCGAAGAGTTCGTCGTCGAGAGTCTTGAATTCAGCCTGGTCGTCGGCGAGGCTTGGGTCGTTGTCGGGCTTGGGACCCGCAACCACTGCACCGTTCTCGACAAGCGTGTGAATCGCACGCAGCACGGGCAGTGACATGTGCCGGCTGTAGGGGTCGAGTCCGAGCACGCGGTAGCTCATTCCGCTTTTCGTCTCGATGCGCCCGTTCACGGAGTGCAGTTCGTGGATCAGCGCGTCTGCGTTCACGTAATCGAAGCCATAGCCGGCCGGAACGTCCGGCGACTTCCTGTCGAAGATGGCCGTCAGGTTCGAATCTTCGCCGTAGAAATAGAGGACGTCAGCGCCGAATTTTCCCTGCTGCAGCAGGAAGCTGGTGCGGGCAAGGTAGTCGACCCACACACCGGCCTGATCCGCCCAGGTCTCGTTGCGATTGAACCATTGACCGAAAGGTCCCAGCGTCATCCCCGGCGCCTTGCCCACAAGCGGCTGGTGCGCCGACTCGTGGATCACAAAGCGATTGATGCCGTTCAGGAATTCCTGGTCCGCGGTGGGCTTGAGTGTTGCCGGCGACCAGGCCCACGGCGCTGCCGCGGCGGTCATCGACTCAGCGGCGGCAAGGTTCTGGCCGTAAATGTGAGCTACCGAAGCAGACTCGCGGTCGTCGGCGTTGTAGCCGTACAGCTCATTGTTGACGCCGGGAGTCTGCGTCCACATCGCACTCATGGGCACTTCGTTGAACTTCTTCACCTCCATGCCATCGGCGACGAAGGCGCGCCCCGATTCGTGCGACTCTCCGTAGTGCCCCATGTTCCACTCGTGGAGCGTTTCTTCGAGCTGGCCGTAGTGTTCGTTGGCGATCAGGTCGGCGATGGTCTTGCGAAAATCCCACAGGAATTGGTCGCTCGCCTCAGCGCTCACGACCACCTCGCCGGTGAGCACGGGCAGCCACGGAGTGGGGTCGTATCCGCGGAGCTTCTTGAACTGCGCGATCATGTCGTCGGTCCAGTTCTGCGACCCTGCTTCCCAGCTGTCGTTGATGACGTAATGGATGCCGTGCCTGCCGATCAAGTCAGGACCGACGGTTTCTTTGTAGCTGTCGAGATATTTCTCGAAGTAGTTTCTGACGTAGCGGTGGTTGAGCTTGTCCACTTCGAGGCCGGTGGCTTCGGGCGTGGCAGGATGATTGGTGATGCCGAGCAGCGAATAGCCCAGACGCACTACCACCCAGTCGCCCGCCGGAGGAGTCCAGTCAAGCTTGCCGTCGGCGGTCATCTTTGCTGTCAGGTCGACAACGTTCGACTTTGCAATCGCGTCCTCCGCGCCGACCGGCGGAGTTGCCAGATGATAGAGGTCATCCTCGGGCACGAAGGCTGCCTTCTCTTCGAAGTGATTCACGCGTGCCCCCGGATGGAGAACGAGCTCCGCGATCGGATAGCCCCTGGCTGCTGGCGGCATATGTGCTGCGAGGGATGCAGGATCAATTCCAACTGCCCAGTCAGGAACTGGGGGTGGCGGCGTGCGCTTGAAGGTCACGCGGAAGAATCTGGCTGTCACCGGGGCGAAAGAGATGGTCTGCTCTGGGGCATCGCCGCTCTCCAGCTTTGTCACCAGCTTCCAGTTCTGGCCGTCGTCACTTGATTCCAGCGCCTTGTCGGGCGGGGCCAGCTTGTACACGAGCGATTCCTGCCAACTGGGATCCCGGGTGACGAAGGTGATGGCGCGGATGGTTTGCGGGTGCGGAAATTCGTATTGAATCCACGAGGCCTCGCCCTCCGCGGGAATCGGAAGGAAGGTTTCTTCTTCGAGATCACCGTCGGTGAGCATGGCCGCGTCAAGCGACTCACCGCTCGAGGTGATCTTTGCGTCGAGTGCTTGCATAGAGTCGTCGGTGCGCGGCCTTTTGTAGGCGAAAACCGCGGCATCGGCGTAGAAGTCCGGAGTCTTTTTCTGGTCGGCCGCACCCATGTCGTCGCGGATGCCGATATTCTGGAAAGCTCCCGTGTTGGTGGGCGGATGGTTCAGGATTCCGGAAAATGGCTTTCCGCCCGCAACCAATGTTTCGCCCCACACGTACTTTTTCATGCCCTCGGACGCGGGAACCCACGGACCGCCGCTCTCGCTCCAGCCGGGCGAACCGGCAATCGCCATCTCCATTCCGTATTGATTGCCGAGGGTGATCGCGTATTTGAATGCGTCTTTCCACTCCGGCGTCATGTAGGCAAGGCGATGCTCGACCACCTGCGGAGTCTGCAACGCGGCATCGAAGTTCTGGAAGCCCGCGAGTCCGATGCGGTGCATCCAGTCGAGGTCGAGCTTGATGCCCTCCTTGGTGATGTTGCCGTTCATCCAGTGCCACCACACGCGCGGCCGCGCGCTTTGCGGCGGATTTTCGAAACCGGCCTTGAGCGGATCGGAGGCGGATTGTTCCTGTGCACCCGCGACCGCGGCCGCTGCAACCACCAGAAATGCGGTAAGACGAAGGGCATGGCGGATCATGAAATCTCCTTTCAAACGCATTCGGAATCTTCGGCTCGCATGGATTTCAGTCCCCTTGTCTTTTCATTCGCGGGACAGGCAGAGCGCGGTCCGTTTCAGCGGTTGACATTGGAAGTGAAGAACAGTGCGCCTTGCACTTTAACAGCAGGACGCGCCTCTTCGGAAGAGGGAACGATCTGGTTTTGAACTGCGCAGGTTTTTCCGCCTGTGAATCACGCGAATGATGGCAATTTCCCATAGTCTAAGAGCGGAATCTGCGAATGGGAGCGGATGATGGCGGATACAGAACTGCGCGTGGGTCTATGCGGGATCGGGCTCGATGCTTACTGGCCCCAATTCGAGGGTCTCCGCGAACGCCTCGAAGGCTATGTGGCCGAGGCCGCGCTTCGCCTCAGCACGGCTGGTGCGACGGTCGAAATGCTGGGGCTGGTCGACACGCCGCAGAAGGGACGCGAAGCAGGGATCGCATGCCGCCGCGCGAATGTCGATTTTCTTATCATCTACGTGACCACCTACGCGCTTTCCAGCACCGTGCTTCCCATGGTGCAGCGCGGCGGAGTTCCCGTGCTGGTGCTCAATCTGCAGCCGCAGGCGGCCATCGCCTACGCCGCATTCAATCGCTTGGCTGATCGCACTGCCATGACCGGCGAGTGGCTGGCCTTTTGTTCTGCCTGTTCGGTGCCCGAAATTGCAAATGTCCTGCTGCGCGCAGGAGTTCCGTTCCACCAAGTGACGGGCGTATTGGGAGACGAGGCGACGTGGGCCGAAGTCAGCGACTGGATTGCCGCGGCGCGCGTGAAAAAGGCGCTTTTCGAAAACCGGCTGGGGCTCGTCGGTCACTACTACAACGGCATGCTCGATATCGTCACCGATCTGACCCAGGTGGCGATCACGTTCGGTTCGCACATCGAGTTGCTGGAAGTGGACGAACTAAGCGCGCTGTGCGCCGAAGTGAACGAAGCGGAGATTGCCGAGCGCGTCGCGATGTTTCGCGAGCAATTCGACGTGCAGCCTGACTGCGCGGAAGAGGAAATGGCGCGGGCGGCGCGCACTTCGCTGGCGCTGGATCGTTTCGTGAAGCGTCACGACCTGCAATCGATGGCGTATTACCAGATGGGCGCCGGAGTCCCGGAGAATGAAGACACGCTCAGCTCGATCATCCTGGGCGCCTCGCTGCTGACAGCCCGCGGAATTCCGGTGGCCGGCGAGTACGAAGTGAAGAATGCAATTGCGATGAAGATCCTGGACGAATTCGGTGCGGGCGGCTCGTTCACTGAGTTCTACGCCCTCGATTTCGATCTCGACCACGTGCTGATGGGCCACGATGGTCCGGGGCACATCGCGATTGCAGAAAGCAAGACGAAGGTGCGGCCGCTGGACGTGTACCACGGCAAGGTCGGCCGCGGGCTTTCTGTGGAAATGACGGTGAAGCATGGGCCCGTGACCCTGTTCTCGGTCGTGGAGGATCGCAGCCGCGGATTCAGGCTTCTCGCCGCGCAGGGCGAGTCGGTGCCGGGCGAAATTCTGCGCATCGGAAACACCAACAGCCACTATCGATTCCCGCTCGGCGCGAAGCGATTTGTGGAAGCATGGAATGCCAATGGTCCGGCGCACCATTGCGCGGTAGGCGTGGGACACCTGGCGGGGCGCATCGAGAAGCTTGCGCAGCTTCTCGCAATTCCGTTTACGCAGGTCTGCTAATTGCCGGGATTTGCAGCGGTGCGTGGCTGAAGAGGCGCCACACGAGCCGGAACGCGTGACTTGCCGGGCGCGATCGGGGCGGACACGGGTTTTTCAGACGCCGGAGTGCTTTTCGCTTCAAGCAGGGTGTTGTCTTCCTCGTCGCCGGGGAACCGCTCATCGGGAGAGCCGGCAATGGCGGCTTTCATAAACGTCATCCAGATCGGCAAGGCGGCTCGGGCTCCCGTTTCCTTGTTGCCCAGGGACTGTTCGTTGTCGTAACCCACCCATACGCCGCAGGTGATCGAGGGGCTGAAGCCGAGAAACCAGGCATCGGTGAAGTCGCTGGTTGTGCCGGTCTTTCCTCCCAGGGGATGGTTCAGTTGCGCAACGGCTGCGCCTGTGCCGTGCGCAGTGACCGCGCGCAGAAGAATCATCATGGAGCGGGCCGTCTGCTGGCTGATGACTTCGTTCACCGCCGGGCGCTCCTGCCACATGGCGATGCCGTCATAATTCTCAACTTTGCGGATAAGGCGCGGCGTGACCCGGAGCCCGTCATTGGGAAAAACAGAGTAGGAGTCGACCTGTTCCTGAAGCGTAATGCCGGCGGCTCCCAGGGCCACGGGAAGATATGGCGGAATCTCGGACGTGACGCCGAAACGGCGCGCGGTTTCAATCACCTTGCGTATGCCCACGCGGGCCGCCAGTTTCACCGCGGGAACATTGCGCGATTCGGCGAAGGCGTTGATGAGCGTCATGGCGCCTTTGAAGTCGTTCTCGTAATTGTGCGGCGCGTAGCCTCCGAAATTCACGGGCGCATCGACGATCATGTCGGTTGGTTTGGCGCCTTCTTCGATGGCGGTGGCGTAGACATAGGGCTTGAAGCTGGAGCCGACCTGGCGTTCGGCTTGCGTGGCGCGATTGAACTGAGAGAGAGCAAAGTCGCGGCCGCCCACCATAGCCAGTACGTCGCCGGTTATGTTGTCGATCGCCATCAGAGAGCCCTGGGCGCCTGAATCCTGCTCGAGCGTGGCGCGATAGGCTCCGTCGGCGACCGCGCTCGTCAAGTGCACATAGATGAGGTCTCCGGGCTTAACCAGCGTGTCGCCGTAGCGCTGACCCGTCCATTGCCAGTCCGCGGGGAGCAGCACCACATCGCCGGTGCCGACCCGGGCATGCACTTCGAGGGGCAGCGCGCGCGTGACCAGCGCATGCACATAGTCGCCCGGATTGCTGGCCGCGGACCAGTCAGGATGCCGGTAACTGGCCAGCGTGTAGCCCTCGCGCAGCACATTCTCCAGCTTTCCAGTCCAGCCTTTGCGGCGTTCATAGGTGGCCAGGCCGTCTTCGACCGCGCGATTGGCGGTTCTCTGCAGGTCCAGATCCAGCGTCGTCTCGATGCGAAGCCCGTCTTCGTGCACTTCTTCGGTTCCAAATCGCTTCTCAAGTTCACGGCGAACTTCGTCCTCAAACCATGGTGCAATCGATTGGTCCGGCTGCGTGATGTGCAAACCCAGGGGTTCGGCGCGTGCTTTTTCAGCCTGCAGGTGCGTGATCACTCCGTCCGACTCCATCTCGCTGAGAACCAGGTTGCGCCGGCGCATTGCCTTCTCAGGATTGAGCAGCGGCGAATAGGCGACGGGGCCTTTGGGAAGGCCGGCCAGCAGCGCCGCCTCGGTGAGGTTCAGATCCTTGGCGTGTTTGCTGAAGTAGAACTCCGAGGCCGCTTCGAAGCCGTACATACCGCTGCCGAGATATATCTGGTTGCCGTAGAGCGTGAAGATCTGCTGCTTGGTGAAAGCGCGCTCGATCTGGATGGCCAGATACGCTTCCTCAAGCTTGCGCGTCATGGTTCGCTGAGGCGAGAGAAAGAGATTGCGCGCCAGCTGCATGGTGAGTGTGGATGCACCCTGGGAGCGGCCGTGGCTGCGCAGGTCATGGATCAGCGCGCCGGCGATGCGCATGACATTGACGCCAAAGTGCGATTCAAAGCTCTTGTCCTCGATGGAAATGACGGCTTCGCGAAGGATGGGAGCAAAGTCGTTGTAGTTCACTACGACGCGGCGCTGCAGGGCAAACGAGCCGATCACGCGACCCTTGCGGTCGTAAAGGTCGGTGGTTGTGGAAGGGCGGTATTGTTCGAGGTCATGAATCTGCGGCAGGTCGGCCGAGTAGACAAGGATGAGCCCCGCCATGGAGCCCGTGGTGATGGAGAGAAGGAGAAGTGCAGTGAGAGCGACCTTCCCCACGAGCTTGCGGCGGGGGGGTGCCGGTTTTGGCTGGCGCTCCACGTCGCGGAGGTGCGCTCGACCGAGGCCGCGCTGCGAGTAAGTTGAATTGGGATTGGCAGCCAAGAGCTACAGCCTCGCAGAATCCCGACGAGCCGGGCAGGATTGCCTTAGCTCAAGGCTAGCATGGCAGTGTTTACCTTAGGCTGCAAGCTGCGCGGCTCTGAACCACGCAGTGCAAGAGCGGGAAAACCAACGGAAACTATCCGTTTTTGGACTTGAGAATGGCCAGCGCCTTGTCCAGCGTTTCATCGCCCTTCGGAGTCTGCGATTGGATGTCAAAGTCGTCGTCGGCGTTCTCTCCGGCGATCACGTTTGGCATCACCGCCTCGTCCTGAATCTTCTTGCCGTCGGGCCCCTCGTATTTGGCCACAGTGAGCAGAAGAGCTGCTCCATCAGGCAGTTCGATGGTCTTCTGCACGGAGCCCTCGCCGAAGGTGCGCTCGCCCACGACATCGCCGCGCTTTGAGTCCTTGACCGCATCGGCAGTGAGCTCGGCGGCCCCGTACGTGCCGCGATTGACGAGCACGGCGAGCGGGGCGGAGGTAATGAATTTGGAGGGATCGGCAGTGAAGGTCTGTTCGGGGAACTTCTGTCCTTCGAGGGTGGCAAGGGTGCCCTGGTTAATGAAGAAGTTCGCCAGGCGAAGCCCTTGCGCTGCATCGCCTTCGGAGCAGTCCCTCAGGTCGAGCAGAACCTTTTCGGTCTTGGGCGCAGACTTCAGCTTGGCGGCGATCTCGCTGACCCGTTGCTCCGTGAGTGTGCCCGGCTTGAAATAGAGGATGGACGAGTTGTCGTATTGCTGCTCGTTCATCGCGGGCGGCTCGGTGATCGTGCGAAGCAGGGTGATCTTGTCCGGATCGGGCTTGCGGCGACGGACAACCGATATCTCCAACTGGGAGCCGGGTTTGCCCTCGAGCATGAGGCGAATCACGGCAAGGGACAGGTCGCGGGTGGACTGATCGCCGATCGATTCGATCACGTCGCCATCGGCCAGGTGTACTTTGTCAGCCGGCGATCCGGGTTCGACGGTCACGATGTCGGCGTAACCGAAGCGCTTGGAAACGGTGATCCCGACCTGGGCCACACCCGTCGCCGGGCGATCCTTGTAAATCTTGTATTCGGCAGCAGTCAGGTAGCTGGAATCGGGGTCGAGCGACTCCAGCAGGCCGTGCAGCGCACCGGTGGTGACATGGTCAATATTGGGCTCGGTCACGTAGTCGCTTTGAATCCGCTTCAGAACCTCGGCGTAGACGTGCATTTGGCGATAAGCGCCATCCTGCTCACCGTCGGCATGGACGCCGACAAAGCCGAATTGTCCGAGAGCAAATCCGAGGCCGAGAGCTGCAAACACAGCAATGGCCAGCACAAAGACGAGACGTTGAAAGAATCGCGACACGCACACCACCACGCCGGCCCGGGGGAAACAAAGGCCGTACATTCTATAGACGCAATGATAACGCAAGCGGCGGCACGAGAAACGCGCGCAAAGGGTGGGGCGTAGAATCATTTTTTCATTCGAAGGAGACGGGCCGGATGCGGGTAGAGATTTGGCCGTTCCACAGCCTCGTTGACAGCCTCAAAGGCCGTTGCAATGAAAAGGCTTCCGCACCCCGAAGGCTGGGCTTCGGGCTGGCTGGGTTGCTTCCTGTGATTCTGGCCGCGCAGTTTTCGGTGGCCCGCGCTGCGCCCGGTCCGGGACCACAGGTGGAGTTCAGCCAGTCGGCGGAGTCGGTGGCAGCGTTCGATTTTGTCGAGGTGACCGCGAAGGTTGCGAACCCTGCCTTCGCGAATCCCTTCACCGGCGTGTCGTTCGTGGGCGACTTTGGCCCGGCGGGTTCAGGCCAGCGTGTGATGGTTGCCGGATTTTGCGACTCCAGCGACGGAAGCGTCTTCCGCATCCGCTTTATGCCCGACAAACCCGGCGAGTACTCGTACCGCGTCATGCTGAAGATGGGCAGCGTGGCCAGGGAATTCAACGGAAAGTTCACCGCCGCGGACTCACACTGGAAGGGGCCGATCCGCGACGATCCCCAGTACCCATGGAGCTTCATCTGGCAGGGAACCGGCGAGCATTACTTCTTCAACGGCACCACGGCCTACTGGCTGCTGGGCTGGCGTGACGAACACACCATCGACTACAGCATCGACCGGCTGGCACGGCTGAAAGTGAATCGCATGCGCGTGACGCTCGCGGGGCGGACGAGCACGTTTTACGGCGAGCCGGTGATGAACAGCGAGCGCTGGAATATGCTGCTGGAACCGTGGCCGGCCAGGGATATCCACGACTTCATGCACCCCGGATTCGACTACACCCGCTTCAACGTCTCTTATTGGCAGAAGTGGGACCGCATGCTGCGCCACGCGCGCGAGCGAAATGTGATCGTCTCGATCGTACTGGGAATGAATGATGAGCACGATCATCCGGCAGCGGGCAGCGAGGATGAGCACCGGTATCTGCGCTACGCGGCGGCAAGGCTGGGCGCCTTCTCGAACATCACATGGGACCTTGGCGACGACCTGGATGGTTTTCGCGACGACGCGTGGACGCACGAGACGGGTAGCCTGATCGAGGAACTGGACCCGTATCATCACCTGGCGACGAGCCACCCGGTGAAGACGATCCACCAGGACCGCGGCTCGAGCTGGTTTGGATTTACGTCGTACCAGGACTGGTCGCGCGATCAGCACGCCCTGATGCTGGAGTCGCGCAAGCTGCAGGAAAAGGCCGGCAGGATCATTCCGCAAACCAATGAAGAGTATGGCTACGAGGATCACTACCCCGAATGGGCGGCGGCCGGTTCTGATTCTGCCGACGTGCTGCGGCGAACGGCATGGGCGATTTACATGGCCGGCGGATACCAGACGGCAGGTGAGAGCGCGCGGCGGGGCACGAACATCTGGCCCGACACCGGCGGCGGCTGGATGAATGGCCGCGGCGACGATACGCAGACCATGTTTCTAGGCTACGGACACATCGTGGAGTTCTTTACGAGCTTTGACTGGTGGAAGACAAATCCTCACGACGAACTGGTGAACGCAGGGAACTGGTGCCTGGCGGACGCGGGCAACGTGTACGCGGTGTATCTGCCGCACGGGGGCAAGATCACAGTGCAACTGGCGCCGGGGACGTACCGTGGTGAGTGGTTCAACGCCACCAGCGGGCAGTGGATTCCGGTGGACGGAACCATCGCCGGGACCTCGTGGAGCG
>Ga0335072_10008387_pt1 | contig 14984 bp, 13 predicted proteins | sample Lox_Sample_21_FD_206725 | JGI IMG/M metagenome (GOLD analysis project Ga0335072, IMG submission 206725) | Soil microbial communities from Loxahatchee National Wildlife Refuge, Florida, United States - Lox_Sample_2.1 | ecosystem: Environmental > Terrestrial > Soil > Wetlands | place: USA... | reverse complement strand
CGACCAACGCGCGAATCATCGGACGGATACCTCCAGCTTCGAACGCAATGACAGAGAGGAAAAACAACCGGGAGGAAGGTTGCAATCGCTTCGCCCGGGGGAAATTTTGCCTCGGTCATGGCCAAATCAAGAGAAGGGGGTGATCCTCAGGTGGCCGATGCACCTCGAACGAAACGAGCGATTGCGCGGCAGCGAGGACCAGGAGTTCGGCGAGGAGGAAACAGAGCGTCAGGCGACGGGAGGAGGGCGGTTCTCAATGGGCGAGAGCGCGGGAGCGGATGGCAGATCGATGCGGAGTTCCGCGATTCCGATGAAACGGCACGGCAAAGCAGCCGGTACCAACGCAGCACTTTCCGGGGGGCAGGACGCAAAAGAGACTGGTGTGCAGAGATCGGCGGCTTCATGGTCGCGTCGCTGAATCGAGTCAGTCTCAGCGGGATTCTCGGCCGCCATCAGATCGTCGGTGACCGAAATGACGGGGAACAGAACCAGAAGCAGCAGAGCCAGGGCGACCCACTGCTGGGTCCGGCTCACGCGCTTCACGTCTTCTGCCGGAGCGCAGCCCAGCCACAGGCACACCATGCCAGTGGCCAGGACCGCCCACGCTACATTGAGAAAAAGTTCCACTCTCTTTCACGATTCTAAAGACTGAGCCCTGAACAGAGCGAGCAGAATTTGGATTGCCGCATTGATCCTGATGAACTTTTTACGAAAATGCTAAGGAACGCCAGATCGCGGCTTCACGGCAGCGACTTTCTGTGCGGCCGGCGTCGCGGCTGCAGGCTCACGCGCGCGAGCGGGTGCGAGCAGCGCAGGCTCGCGCGGCAAGGCAGCTTTCAGGCTGGTGTCGCTGTCCTCGTCGGCGAGGAACTGCTCGTCGTCCTTGCCCTTGATTGCCTCTTTCATAAACGTCATCCAGATGGGCAGAGCGGCTTTCGCCCCGGTTTCCTTTTCGCCCAGCGACTGCCGGCTGTCGTAGCCGACCCACACCCCGCAGGTGACCGACGGCGAAAAGCCGAGGAACCACGCATCGGTAAAATCGCTCGTAGTGCCGGTCTTGCCGCCGACGGGGTGGTTCAGCTGCGCGGCCGCAGCGCCGGTGCCCATGCGCGTGACCGCGCGCAGCAACGTCATCATGGTGCGCGCCGTCTGCTGGTCAATCACCTCGTCCACCTGCGGAGCATCTTCCCATAGCGTGATGCCATCGGCATTCTCAACCTTCCGGATCAGCCGCGGCTTCACGCGTAGCCCGTCGTTGGGAAAGACGGAGTAGCTGGCCACCTGCTCCTGCAGCGTGATCTCCGCCGCTCCCAGTGCGACCGGCAGATAGGCGGGAATGTTGGACGTGACGCCGAAGCGATGCGCCATGTCGATGACCTTGTGGATGCCCACGCGCGCGGCCAGCTTGAGTGCCGGAATGTTGCGTGACTCCGCAAAGGCATACGTCAAGCTCATGGCGCCCTTGTAGTCGTTCTCGTAGTCGTGCGGCGTGTAGCTGCCGAAGCTCACCGGCGCGTCGACGATGGTGTCGTCCGGCCTGGCGCCCTGTTCGATTGCGGTGGTATAGACGTAGGGCTTGAAGCTCGAACCGGTTTGCCGTTCAGCCTGGGTGGCTCGGTTGTATTGTGAAAGCGCATAGTCGCGGCCGCCCACCATCGCCAGCACATCGCCCGTGGTGTTGTCGATCGCCATCAGCGCTCCCTGCGCGCCCGAATCCTGCTCCAGTGTGGCGCGGTGGCCAGATCCCTCCATCGCGTCGGAAAGCTGGACGTAAATCACGTCGCCGGGCCTCACCAGCGCATCGCCGTAGCGCTCGCCCGTCCACTTCCAGTCTTGCGGCAGCAGCACAATCTCGTCGGCGCCGACGCGGGCCCGAATTTCCAGCGGCAAAGCGGACTTCACCACGGCATGAACGTAGTCGCCCGCTCCGCTCTTTACCGCCCAATCAGGATGGTTGTAGGCTTCGATCGTCGAGCCCTCGACGAGCACATTCTGGAGCTTGCCTTTCCATCCGTGCCGGCGTTCGTAGGCTGCGATTCCATCGCTGACAGCGCGGTTCGCGGCCTGCTGAAGATCCAGGTCGAGGGTGGTCTCGACGCGCAGCCCAGCCTCGTGCACCTGCTCCGAGCCAAAGCGCTTTTCGAGCTCGCGCCTGACTTCTTCCTGGAACCACGGCGCAACCGACATCTCCGGCTGCGCGATATGCAGGCCCAATGGAGCCGAGCGCGCTTCTTCGGCCTGCGCGTGGGTGATAGCGCCATCCGATTCCATCTCGGTGAGAACGAGATTACGACGGCGCAGCGCCTTCTCAGGATTCAGCAGAGGCGAATAAGCCGATGGCGCCTTGGGGAGCCCGGCCAGCAAGGCCGCTTCGGTCAAAGTCAGTTCTTTCGCGTGCTTGCTGAAATAAAACTCCGCGCCGGCTTCGAAGCCGTACATTCCGTGGCCGAGATAGATCTGGTTGCCGTAGAGCGTGAAGATCTGCTGCTTGGTGAAGGCGCGCTCGATCTGAATGGCCAGATAAGCCTCCTGGACCTTGCGCGCGGCCGTGCGCTCCGAGGAAAGAAAGAGATTGCGCGCCAGCTGCATGGTGAGCGTCGAAGCGCCCTGGATGCGCCCGTGGCTGCGCAGATCGTGCCACACTGCGCCCAGCACGCGCAGCACGTTGATGCCCCAGTGCGACTCGAAGCTCTTGTCCTCGATCGAGATTACGGCCTGACGCAACACGGGTGCGAAGTCGTCGTAGTTGACCACCACGCGGCGCTCCAGCGCGAATGAGCCGATGATGCGACCCTTCTGGTCATAGAGATCGGTGGTGGTCGAAGGGCGGTAGTGTTCGAGATCGTTGATCTGCGGCAGGTCGACAGAGTAAACCAGGGTGAGGCCCGCGAGAGAGCCCGTAATCACGGCCAGGACCAGCAGGGCGGCGAGGGTAAATCGCCCGGCGAGTTTGCGCTGGCGGACCGGCGAGCGGGTGCGCCGCGGCGGCTCCGAGGGGTCGACGAGTCGGTGAGTCCGGCCCAGGCGCCTTGTTTCGACCGGCTGAGTGGGGGTGGCAGCCAAGCGATTCGGCCCTCACAGATGATTGAGAAATGCGCAAAGAGCTAAGGCGCATCAGCACTGAGAGTAGCACGCCCAGAGTAAGGCCGCGCGCTCGCGCTGCATCATCAGAATCAGACCGTACAAATGCGGGAAACGCCGCTGCGATCAGCCATTCTTTGCCTTCAGCAATTCAAGCGCTTTGTTCAGCGGCTCGTCCACCTTGTTGGCAGGCGTTTCCTCGTCCAGATCATCGTCGGATGCCGTATCGACCTGGACGCTTGGCGTAACGGCTTCATCCTGGATCTTCTTGCCGTCGGGTCCCTCGTACTTGGCCACAGTGAGCAGCAGCGCCGCACCGTCGGGCAGTTCCATGGTCTTCTGCACCGAACCTTCACCAAAGGTGCGCTCACCGACCACGTCGCCGCGCTTGGCCGCCTCGATGGCCGAAGCGGTCAGTTCCGCCGCTCCGGCGGTGCCGCGATTTACGAGCACGGCAACCGGAGCATCGGTGAGGAACAAGCTGGGGTCGGCATTGAAAGCCTGCTTGGGGAACTTCTGCCCTTCCAGCGTGGCCAGCGTCCCCTGCTTTACAAAGAAATTCGCCAGCCGGATGCCTTCCTGCGGATCGCCTTCGGAGTCGTCGCGCAGATCGAGCAGCACCTTGCGGCCCTTCCCCTCTGCCTTGATTTTGGCGGCAATCTCGTCGACGCGGGCGTGGGTGAGAACGATGGGCTTGAGATAGAGAATACTCGAGTTATCGTATTGCTGCTCGCCCATTGCAGGAGCGGCAATCACGGTACGCGAGAGCGTGATCTTGTCCGGGTCCGGCTTGCGGCGCCGCACCACAGAGAGCGTGACGGTCGAGCCGGACTTGCCCTCGAGCATGAGCCGAATGACCGCAAGCGACAACTCCCGCGTCGAGGTATCGCCGATCGACTCGATCACGTCGCCGTCTTCCAGGTGCTCGCGATCGGCCGGCGAGCCGGGCGTGACACTCACCACCGTGGCATAACCATAGCGCTTGGAGACCGAAATGCCGACCTGTGCCACCCCGGTCGACGGACGGTCCTTATAGATCTTGTATTCGGTCGGCGTCAGGTAGCTTGAGTCAGCATCGAGCGACTCGAGCAACCCGTGCAGCGCGCCCGTGGTCACGTCGTTCATGTTGGGCTCGGTCACATAATCGGTCTGGACCTTCTTGAGCACCGCCGCATAGACGCCCATCTGTTTATAGGCGCCATCTTGTCCGCTGCCGGCATGCACACCGAACCAGCCAAATTCGCCGAACACGAATCCAGATACCAGTGCGGCGAAGATCGCCACGGAGAGGACAAAGACAATCCGCTGTATATTTTTTGACACCGACACCGCCATTGCGGCCTATTGAGGAAAGAGACCGCTCAGTCTATAGACCCAATGATACCGCAATCGGGGTCTCCGGCCAAAGCCTCAGGCCCTGGCGGCTCGTTAGGAGGCACCGACGGACCGCCGCATTAGCGTTGTTTGCGTTTGATCGCTGCCAGCCACCTTCTGGCCACGGGGTCGGCACGAATCGCTCCGATCAGGCTAGGATTGCTCTGGTACTCTTCCCGATCCCACTGAAAATACCGGGCAAGCTTGACCCCGGCGCGGTCGGCGGCGGCGATCTGGTCGCGCAATGCGGCAATTTCCCGGTGCAAATCCTCTTTTGTCTCTTTCACTTGCGCCATCCCATGCCTCCGCCGCATGGCCGGTACCTTCGCATCTTCGATTAGCAGAGCAGTGGCAGAAATCTGTGCGCCTGCTCGTCCCATCGCTCGATCCGGCCGGAAAGGATGTCGTAGTACCAGCCGTGCACGTCCAGCCGGCCCTCAGCCACAGCCCGCGCCACCGACGGCTGGGTGCGCAGGTTATTGAACTGCGCCAAAACGTTGCCGCGAATGAGCGAAGCGAGCTCAGCATGTTCGCCATCGGCGGGGTCGAGCGGCTGCCGATGCGTGAATGCGCCCTCAACGTGGCTGAGCCAGCGCTTCGCCTTGGGCAACTGCTCCAGGTGCTTGCGGTCGAGTGCCGCCTTCAGCGCGCCGCAGTCGGAATGCCCGCAGAGGATCGCATGTCTCACCTTGAGCACTTCGACGGCATACTCGATGGTCGCAGTCACCCCATCCACGTCGTGCGCCGCGACCGGAACCACGTTGCCGGCGTTGCGGGTGATGAAGAGGTCACCTGGCCCGGTGCCCAGAACCAGGTCGGGGACAATGCGCGAATCCGAACAGGTGATGAAGAGAAACTCGGGCGCCTGGCGGTCAGCCAGCAACTGGAACTGGTGCCGCCGCGCCGGAAACACCGAAGAAAGAAAATGCTTGTGGCCTTCAATCAATCGCTCCATGCGCCTCTTCCGCTCTTTCGCGGACCTCCAGTCCACGATCAGGCTATCGCATCGCCGGCCAGCCAGCGGCGCTGAGATATAGTGGGGGCCATGAATATCGAGCGACGGGCTACCTGCTCTATTCCGGCGATTACGCTGATGCTGCTCACCGCCTTCCCGGCTGCCGCTCAAACGGTCGACACCGCCGACGCGGCGCTGCGCAGCCGCATCGACCGCATTGCCGAATCGGTTTTAACGCAAACCGGCGTGCCGTCAGCCTCGGTCGCAGTGGTGATGGGCGGCAAGCTGGTTTACACGCATGCTTATGGTAAGGCGCAACTCGACCCGCCGCAGCCGGCAACCACGTCGATGCGCTACTCCATTGGCTCCATCTCGAAGCAATTCACGGCTACAGCGATCCTTCTGCTTCAGGAAGAAGGCAAGCTCTCGATCGACGACGCGGTAGGCAAATATGTCCCGGGCCTCACGCGCGGCGACGAGGTGACCATCCGCGAGATTCTCAGCCACACCTCCGGCTACCAGGACTACTGGCCCGAGGATTACCTGATGACACCCATGCTCAAGCCGGAAACCCCGCAGCAGATCCTCGACACATGGGCAAAGAAGCCGCTCGATTTCGAGCCGGGCACGAAATGGCAATACTCCAACACCAACTTCGTCATTGCCGGACGAATCGTGGAGAAGGTTGCGGGCGAACCGCTGATGGATTTCATCACGCAGCGCATCTTCCACCCACTGGACATGAAGTCGGTGTGGAACTCTGACGAGGCCAAGCTCACGTCGGCGGATGCGAAGGCGTACTATCGCCATGCCCTGGGGCCGCTGCGCCTGGCACCGAAAGAAGGCCGCGGCTGGATGTTCGCCGCCGGAGAATTGGCCATGACCGCGCACGACCTCGCGCTGTGGGATCAGAGCCTGATCGCCCAGACTGTGCTGAAGTCCGCGAGCTACAAGCAGATGTTTACCGAAGTAAAGCTCAAGGACGGCACAGGAACGCATTATGGCCTCGGGGTGGGCGTGAGAGAACGGGATGGCCACCGGTCGATCGAACATTCGGGAGAAGTGTCAGGATTCGTCTCCGACAACGTCGTGCTGGTAGACGATGGCGTGGCCGTGGCTGTGCTCACCAATCAGGACGCGGTGGATGCGGCCTCAATCATTGCGAACATGGCCGTGCCCGCCGTCCTGGGTCCCGATTCCGGGTCGCCCGCCGAGCGGCAGGCGATCGCGATCTATCGCGGGCTGCAGAAGGGAGAAATCGATCACGGCCTGCTCGCGCCGAACCTGAGCGATTATTTCACCCAGGAAGCGATCGACGATTACCGCTCAAGCCTGGCGCCGCTGGGCGAGCCCCTGAGCTTCACGCAAACGAGTGAGCTGTTGCGCGGCGGCATGACCTTCCGCTCTTTCCGCATCGTCTATCCCAACAAACGGCTTGAACTCACCACTTACACCTATCCCGACGGGAAGCTGGAACAGTACCTGATCGCACCGGCCGATTGAGGCTTTGCCGCACGCGGTCGGCGACGAATTGAGGCGCACGGCCCGCCCACTCCGCCGGAGGAGCCATTCGGGCTTTGGTTGGCGCTGGGCAATCGCACGGCACAACCTCCGGCTTCAGCGAGGCCGGGAGTCGCGATAGACTTAAGCTTGAGTTATGTTTGAGAACCTTACAGAAAAACTGCAGCGCGCCTTCAAGAATCTGCGCGGCCAGGGCACGCTGACTGAAGAAAACATGCAGGAAGCGCTGCGCGAGATTCGCGTGGCCCTGCTCGAAGCCGATGTGAACCTGAACGTCGCGCGCGACCTCATCGAACACATCCGCGAAAAAGCGACCGGCACCGAGGTGCTCACTGCACTGTCGTCCTCTGAGCAGGTCATCAAAATCGTGCGCGACGAGCTGATCGAGTTGCTGGGCAAAGACACGGCGCGCTTCAAGTTCGCCTCGCAGCCGCCAACGGTAATTCTGTTGGCCGGCCTGCAGGGTTCCGGCAAAACCACTACCAGCGGAAAGCTGGCCGCGTGGCTCAAAAAAGGCGGGCATCGGCCCATGCTGGTGTCGGTGGACGTCTACCGGCCGGCCGCGCGGGAGCAGCTCAAAGTCGTCGCCAAATCCATCGAAGCGCGGCTCTACGAAGGTAAGACGGATGGCGACGCTGCCGGAACAGCGCTGGTGGAGAGGCTGGCCAAAGAAGCGCGGCGCGAAGCCGTCATCATGGGCTGCGACACGCTGATTGTCGACACCGCCGGCCGCCTGCACGTGGACGAAGAGCTGATGACGGAGATGGAGAAGCTCAAGAAGCTGCTCTCGCCCTCGGAGATTCTCTTCGTTGCCGACGCCATGACCGGCCAGGATGCAGTGAACTCGGCGCAGGATTTTCATTCTCGTCTTGGACTGACGGGAGTCGTTCTGACAAAGATGGACGGCGACGCGCGCGGCGGCGCTGCGCTCTCAATTCGCCACGTGACCGGCCAGCCCATCAAGTTCATCGGCATAGGCGAAAAGCCCGACGCATTCGAGCCGTTCCATCCGGACCGCATCGTCGGGCGCATCCTGGGCATGGGCGACATGCTGTCGCTGATCGAGAAAGCCGAGGCCAACCTCGACCGCAAAAAGAGCGAGGATTTCGCCAAGAAGGCCTTGCTCGGCGACGGCTTCACGCTCGAGGATTTTCGCGACCAATTGAAGCAGATCAAGAAGCTGGGTTCGATGGAGTCGATCCTGAAGCATCTGCCCAGCGTGGGTCCGTTTGCCGGCATGCAACAAGCCGCGAGCCAGGTGGATGAGAAACAATTCGTCCGGCTCGAGGCGATCATCAACTCCATGACGCCGCTCGAACGGCGCAATCACGACATTATTTCGGGCTCGCGCCGCAAGCGCATCGCCGCCGGCTCAGGCACCACCGTGCAGGACGTGAACCAGCTGCTGCGCCAGTACGCGCAGATGAGCCGGATGTTCAAGCAGATGGGCAAAGGCGGCCTGGGCAAAGCCATGCTGCGCGGCGGGATGGGCGCAATGGGATTGGGCGCACGGCAGAAGTTTGGACGGTAAGGCACGATGACCGCCCTTCAGGACCAGCTCGACGAGATCACCTCCAACACGCGCCGGTTGGTGCAACCGGAGCGCATGGCCGTGGGCGAGCGCGCCGTCGAAGAGCTGTTCGGCTCGGGAATCCAGGATCGCATTCTGTCCGTCGGCGCAGTCGCGCCGGAGTTTGCGCTCAAAGACTCGAACGGCAAGGCACTGCGTGCAGCGGACCTTCTAAAGCAGGGCCCTCTGATTGTAAAGTTTTTTCGCGGGCGCTGGTGCCCGTATTGCATGACCGAGCTCGAGGCCTGGCGCGATCTTTATGGCCGCCTGCGCGAGCGCGGCGCGTTGCTGGTTGCCATCTCGCCGCAGATCGCGCGGCAAAGCGACTTCATGATCGTGCAGCACGGGCTTCCCTACCCTGTGCTGTCAGACCCTGGTTGCGCTGTGGCCGCGCAGTTCGGCCTCGTCTACACCGTGCCCGAGTATCACCGCGAATACTACCGCTCGATCCTCGTCAACATTCCGTTCGTCAATGGCGACCAGAGCTGGCAGCTTCCCTTGCCGGCGACCTATGTCATCAGCACCGCCGGCCGCGTCGTCTTCGCCGAGGCCCACGCGGATTTCCGCGTGCGCCCCGAGCCGGAAGAAGCGCTGGCTGCGGCGGTCAGCTCGGTTGACCGCTAGCGCAATCCCGCAATCAACGATTCAATTCGCGGCAGGTTCACGCCGCGCAGCAGAAATACCTTGTTTCGCGATAACTCGCCGGAGATTAGATCGACAGAGCCTTTGGGGATGGCAAAGAACTCCGCGAGAAACGCGATGAGCGCATGGTTGGCGCGGCCTTCAACCGGCGGCGCCTGCACGGCGATCTTCAGTTGCGCCGCATCGCCTTCGCCGTAAACGCCGACGATCGCGGTCTTCCTGGCGCCCGGCTGCGCACGCACCGCGAGCGTGACGCCGTCGCGAGTCTCGCGCAGCATCGGGGTTTTCGTGGAACCGAATTGCGTCATGAGCGAACACCTTCTCGGAATTTCCAATTAGCGAGCCAGCTCCCGCTGCACGGAATTAGAAGATAAGCGAGTTCGCGGATGCATCAGCTTGGCCGCGGCGCGCGCTTGCCGAAGAGAGCCGTACCGATGCGAATGCGAGTCGAGCCTTCTTCGATAGCCAGCGCGAAATCGCCGCTCATACCCATGGAAAGCACATTGAGCGCGAGCCTCGGATGGGCCTGTGCCCAGCGGTCGCGCCACTCGCGCAACGAACGGAAGCACGCGCGCGTGTCATTCTCCGGCGCGCCCCACGGCGCAATCGTCATCAGCCCGCGCGCTTCAAGATGTGCGAGATCCGGCAGGCGCTCAAGCAGCGCAGCGGCTTCGGCGGATTGCGGATCGATCCCGGACTTGGTCTCTTCCGAACTCAACTTCACTTCGATCAGGACCGGCAGGCGCCTGGTCAACTTGCCGGCCGCGTCGTCCAACCGCTCAGCGAGACGAAGTGAATCGAGCGAGTCGATGCCGTCGAAAAGTTCCGCCGCACGTCCGGATTTATTTGACTGAAGGTGCCCGATAAGGTGGACGTGAATTGGTGGCTGCACGTTCCGAGGTTCCAAAACCGAGACGTGGGGCGCCCAGCGTGCAGCCAATTCAGGCGCTTTGGCTGCGAACTCCTGCACGCGGTTCTCGCCAAACAGCGTGAGGCCCAGGCCCACGGCTTCGACAATCGCATCAGCCGGAAAGGTTTTCGACACCGCCATCAGCTCGACCTCTCCCCGGGTGCGCCCGCAGCGGCGGCAGGCGGCGGCCATCTGCTCCTCAACCCGTTCGAGATTCTCGGCCAGTGCGGTCATTTCGTCCCCATCCGAGTCCGCGCCACGTCGTTTCACGGGCGATTTCCTGCAACTTCAACGGAATCTGCTGCGTCCAACCAAACCATGTGGACAGTCATTCTGCTCATCTGCTCCAACATTTTCATGACAGTTGCCTGGTATGGCCACTTGAAGTTCGAGAACCAGCCGTTGTGGAAGGTCATTTTGGTCAGCTGGAGCATCGCGTTCTTCGAATACTGTTTTCAAGTGCCCGCCAACCGCATCGGCTACGGCAGATTCAGCCCGGTGCAGCTCAAGGTAATTCAGGAGATCGTCACGCTGACGGTATTCGGCGTCTTCGCCACCTACTATTTCGGCTCGCATCTGAAGTGGAACCACGGCGTGGCTGCACTACTCTTAGTGGGCGCCGCGTTCTTCATATTTCACAAGTGGTGAAAACAGCCGTCAATCATTCGCGGTCAGTGATCAGCGCCCGTGCTCTTCGAGGAATTTCTCTGCCTCCAGCGCGGCCATGCATCCTGTGCCCGCGGCGGTGATGGCCTGGCGGTAGCGCCGATCCTGCACATCGCCGCAGGCGTACACGCCATGGACAAGCTCGCCCTTGCGCAAAGTAAACACATTATTCCGCGTGAGGATGTAGCCCTCCTCGTCGAGATCGAGCTGGCTGTGGAACATCTTGGCGTTGGGTAAGTGCCCGATGCCGAGGAACAGGCCGCTCACCTCGAGCGTGCTGTGCGCGCCGGTCACAACATCCCGCAGCTTGAGGGCCTTCACTTCCTTCTCTTCGACACCCAGCACATCTTCAACCACGGTGTTGGTGCGCAGCACGATATTGGGATGGGCGATCGCTCGCTCCAGCATGATCCTTGAGGCGCGGAAGGTCTCGCGGCGATGGAGCACCGTGACGCGGGTGGCGAAGCGGGTAAGGAAGAGCGCTTCCTCCATGGCCGAGTCGCCGCCGCCCACCACCGCAATCTCCTTGCCGCGGAAGAAAAAGCCATCGCAGGTGGCGCAACTCGAGACGCCGAAGCCGATGAGCGCCTGCTCGTTGGGCAGCCCCAGCCAGCGCGCGCTAGCCCCAGACGCCACGATGAGCGTGCGTGTGTGCACCTCGCCCAGTGAAGTGTACAGCTTGAACGGATGTGAAACGAGCTGTACCCGGTTAAGGTGTCCGAGCTTGAACTCCGCGCCGAACCGCGCCGCCTGTTTCTTCATGTTCTCGATCAGCTCGGGGCCTTGGATGCCTTCAGGCCAGCCGGGAAAGTTTTCGACCAGCGTGGTGATGGAAAGCTGCCCGCCGGGCTCGTGGCCTTCAAGCACCAGCGGCTTGAGGCCGGCGCGAGCCGTGTAAATGGCAGCAGTGAGTCCGGCGCAGCCGGAGCCGAGAATAACGGTGTCGCGTGTCTCTGTCATTGAGTTCCCGTGTCGATTGTAGACGGATGCGTCGACAGGAGATATCCCGGACCGGAAAACCCGGGCCTGCGGTTCTGCCTCTCAACGGCGTCCTGCCGTTTCTATAAGATGAAGCACATGGCGAATCTGACTCTGATCTACGGACTGCGGCTGTTGCCGGAAGGCGAAGTAACCGAAATTCAAGACGCCACGCTGAAGCTGGCCAACGGCCACGAAGCGCACGTGACCATGCACGTGATCGAGGGGTCGCGCGAGGAGATCGAAGCCCAGCTCAAGCAGAGCTTAAGTGCGTTTTTCGACTTCTACCCGGAGATTTGACCACGGCATCTCGTCCTCGGGACGCGCAATACGCCGGACCGCCCGGAAGTGACTGGATGGCACAGTTCGGATTGCGCCGGCGATGGCTCCCTGGCTTTGAGTCGTCCCATGAGAGCGCAAAAATCCGCCTACGGCCCTGAAGCCTTCAGGGTACACTCAGGCTTTCTGTCGCGATTTCAGCCAGTTCTTCTAAAGTTCCGCAAAGAATCCTCATGTTACTTAGAGAATTCTCGCCATTTGGCACTGGCGCCGATGAAGTCACCGTGGGTCGCGTTGGGGTTCGCTTAGAAAAGCCGCAACGCGCCGCAGATTCTTCACCTGGCGCGCACCTTGCTCCGTTCGCAAACAACTCGACGCCTGATTCGCCCGGTCGGCCGATGCCCGGGCCTGGCGCGAACGATTCTCTTCTCCGCAATCGGCCTGGCTGCACAGTTGGCGCACGCCGGTGGACCGAAGTATGTCGCTGGAGCCAGGTATTTCAATTCCAGCGCGAACGGCCGTCCGATTCGCTGGGCCAGCGGCCAGGTCAACTACTTCGTCGACCAGGGGCCTCTCAGCCTCTCGGTTACCAACCAGCAGGCGGTGGCCCTGGTGGATACTGCGGCTGCGCTGTGGAGCGCCGTTCCGACGGCCGGCGTCACGCTCACCGACATGGGCCCGCTGAACGAGGACGTGAATGGAACTGACATTGCCGTCGCGCGCAGCGAAATCACGGCTCCGCGGGATGTGACGCCCTCCGCCGCCGGCTACCCCGTGGGCGTCATCTTTGACGAAGACGGCTCGGTGATCGACGCTCTGTTCGGCGCCGGAACGAGCGAGCCGCTTCACTGCCAGCAGAACAGTGTCTTCGCCTGGCTCGACAACATTACGGCCAATGCCACCATCGCTCACGGTGTCATTGTGCTGAACGGGCTTTGCGCCACAAACCAGAACCTGCTGGCCATGATGAGCTTCGAATTGGAGCGGGCCTTCGGCCGCATTCTTGGGCTCGACTTCGCCCAGGTAAACCCCGGAGCGGCAGCGGGCGGCGAGCCGGACGGAGAGCTGGGCTGGCCGGTGATGCAGCCGGAGAGCGGATTGTGCAGCAGCCAGGGCGGGGCGTGCATTCCCAACCCGGGCGCGCTGCGCTGGGACGATATCGCCGCGCTGAATCGGATCTATCCCGTGACAGCGCAGAATCAATATGAGTTTCCAGGGAAGGCCATAACCGCGGCCAACACGGTCTCGATTCAGGGGACGGTCAGGTTCCGCGGCGGTGAAGGCATGCAGGGCGTGAATGTGGTAGCGCGGCCGCTCGACGCGAGCGGCAATCCGCTTTACGAATACACCGTGACGTTTGTCTCAGGGTCGTACTTCAACGCCAACCACGGCAATCCGGTTTCGGGCTCGACCGACTCCAACGGCGAGCCCCTGGCCATGTGGGGATCGAATGATCCGGCGATGCAGGGGTTCTTCGACCTGAGTGGGGTGCCGCTCCCGCCGGGAATGAAATCAGCCAGCTACGCGGTGACATTCGAGGCCGTGAACCCGCTCTTTAGGCTCGATGCATCGGTCGGACCTTATGTCGACGGCACACCCAGCCCGTCCGGCACGCTGAAGCCGGTCATCGTAACGGGCCTGAACCCGGGCAGCGCAAAGATGCTGAACCTCGATGTGGCCGATTCGGCAGTAGGCGGCTACAACGATGCCTTCGGCACGGCAGCCGCGCCGCGCCCGATGCCGGCCATCGGCGCGTGGTGCGGACGCCTGAGCCAGGTTGGCCAGACCGATTGGTTCGATCTCTCTGTCCGCGGTGGTAGAACCTTCACCGTGGTCACGCTGGCGCTGGATGAATCCGGTGCGCCCAGCCAGACCAAGGCGACGCCGGCCATCGGTGCGTGGGACGCTTCATCGCCCGTTAGCGCGGCTCCGGCAAGAGCCACTCCGGGGTTGAACGGCGCCGCCATGGGCGAGACGTGGCTCCGCGTGACCACCGACGGTCCTGATGTAGTACGTCTCGGAATTGCCGATCAACGTGGAGACGGCCGGCCCGATTATGCCTACGCGGGCTGGGTGCTCTATGCGGACACGGTTTCTCCGCAACGGCTGCCGGCCGCAGGCGGGACCATCGTCATTCAGGGGATGGGCTTTCACGCGTCCGATACCGTCCTGGTCGGCGGGCGGGCGGCAACCGTACTCAGCGTCTCGCCAAATGAGATTACAGCGGTTGCGCCGCCGGCTGCGGCGGGCACGAGTGGCTTGGTCGACGTTGAGGTCGACGATTTGCCGGTCTACTCGGCCGCAGCAGTCATCTCCGGCGGCGTCAGTTACGACTCAGGCGCCGGCGATGCGCTAAGGCTGGTCTCTGCACCGATGAACACCGTGCCGATCGCTGTTCCGCAGCCGTTTTCCGTGCTGGCGCTGGGGCCGGACCTGAGCCCGGCGGGCGGCGTTACCGTCACCTATTCCGTGACCAGCGGAACCGCGACCCTGGGCTGCGGCAATGCGGCATGTGCGGTGACCGCAAGCGGCGACGGCCGCGCCACCATGAGCGTGACGGCGGTGAATGGCAGCCTGGCCGTCGTCACCGCATCGCTCACCAATGGTGCGAGTCTTCAGGCGCAGTTCAGCGGCGTTGCACCGCCCCTGCTCGCGGCGCTCACACCGCTGCTGTCCGTTGCTGCCGGCGCCAAAGTGACGTGGACCGTGCAGGCGCTGGTGCTGAGCAATGGCATCCCCGCGCCTGGCCAATCCGTCACCTGGCAACCGGCGGCGGGAATCGCGGTCCGGAGCACGAGCACGATCCAGACGAATTCGAGCGGAGTCGCCGCAGAGCTGCTCGTGGTGGGGCCGCTGGCTGAAGGGCAGCTCGAAACAGCAAAGGCGTGCCTCGGCCGCTCCAGCCAGTGCGTGACATTCTCGGCACTTGGCGCGCGGCCGGAGTATGCAGCTGTCGAGGCGGTCAGCGGCACCCGCCAGAACCTGCCTGCTCCGGCTGCGCCGGCGCC
>Ga0335072_10008386_pt1 | contig 14985 bp, 17 predicted proteins | sample Lox_Sample_21_FD_206725 | JGI IMG/M metagenome (GOLD analysis project Ga0335072, IMG submission 206725) | Soil microbial communities from Loxahatchee National Wildlife Refuge, Florida, United States - Lox_Sample_2.1 | ecosystem: Environmental > Terrestrial > Soil > Wetlands | place: USA... | reverse complement strand
GCGGGGGCCGGCCCGCCCCCCCCGCCGGATGAGCGCGACCTATGGCAGGGACTGGCTCAGGTCGCCGTCGGCTTGACCCACGCGCTGCGCGGCAATGCTCACGGCGCCGCGAGCCTGCTGCAGCGGGGCGCTGACCGCCTTGCGGGCTACCCGGCCAGTGGCCCTTATGGCATCGACGTGGCCGGCCTGCGGCTGTCATGCGCCGAGCTTGCCGCGGATATCGAGCGGACGGGCGCTGGCCGGCTTGACCCTGACAGCCTGCACCTCAGGCTGCAGGTCCCTGGCGCGGCAGACCGCGGCTAGCCGTCCTGACAGCTCTGGGTGGACACGTCTTTGGTGTCCTGACTGCCCGCGGTGACATCGCTCATCACCTCTCCTGACGTCAGTGCGTAGCCGATATCGGCATAAGCGGTGGAGGCAGCGAACACAACTCCGTACACCTGGCCGTCGCGCGCCAGCAGCGGACCGCCGGAGTTGCCCGAGCGGATGTCGGCCTTGATCGGGTAGATCTGCCGGGTGACGTCCTGCGTCGCGTAAATGTTCGGCCCGGAAGCCTGCATGCTGTATCCGATCCTGGCCGGCACGACCGTGAAGGGATGATCCTCCGGATAGCCGGCCACGATGGCACTGGTGCCGTTCGACGCGGGGCCGGCCAGTTTCAGTGCCGGCGCGGACAGGCCGGGCACATAGAGCACGGCCAGGTCCCGTAGCGGATCGTAGAGCACTACGTGAGCGGCGAGCTGCTGGCCGCCCGGCTGGTAGACGTACGGACCGACCGTGACGCCCGCGACCACGTGCGCGTTGGTCAGCACGTGATGCGGAGCGATCACGAAGCCCGAGCCCTCGATCTGCTGAGAGCACGAGGAAGCGATGCCTTCTATCTTGACGATGCTCTGCTCGTCCCTGGCCAGCGCCGGCGCCTTCAGCACGGCCTTGCTAGCCGGGGCCAGGGTCAGGCTGCCCTCCGCCCCGATGGCACTGAATACCTGCGAGTACAGCCCGTTCGACAGCAGGCTGTGCAAGCCGGGAAAGACCGGCAGGTACAGCACGGCGCGCGGCATCACGGCGTCCACCGTGCGCAGCACCGCCGAGTCGTCGACCTGCCGCGAAATTGTGGAGAACTGGGCGTTCTGCAGGAATGAGCCGATCAGCCAGGCGACGATCAGGACCGCGACTATATTGACGGCGGCGCCACCGAGCGAATCGACGACCGTTGCGGGCCGGCCTGTCACCCGGGACCTGACCGCAACGCCGAGCCCGGACGCTATCAGCATGCCGATGATGGCCGCCGCGAATACCACCAGGATCGCGATGAACGCCTGCCATTGCACGCTCTTGGCCAGCGCACGGGAAATACCGGGCGCGATGAACGCGCCGCCGGCTACGCCGAGCACGAAACCGGTGAGTGACAGTACCCCGATGATGAAACCCTGCCGGTACCCGGCCACGGCGAATGCGGCGATCAGCGCGATGAGGACGAGGTCAAGCAGGTCACCGGGCACCTGAACAACTTATAGCGTGGCTGGATACGCTGCGGCCCGGTGTGGCCCCCGACACGTCAACCGCTGAGCGGAGGCCACCCGGCCGGCCGGTCCTGCACCGGGAGGCTCGTCAGCTGGCCAGAGTTCCATGGTTGCTCCCAGCCCCCGAGGGCGAGCACACGGTCGAGGAGCATGGCCGTGAAGCCCCAGATGAGCAGGCCAGCGACCCTGAACGCGTAGCCGCCTTGCCCGCCCGGGTAACGGATCATCATCCGGTTCGCCGGGCTAGCTAGTTCTGCTATGGGCACCCGGACAACGGCGGCAATCTCGGCCGGATCACCAGGCGCGACCGGCACCGGCGTGTGCCACCAGCCGATCACCGGCGTCACCCGGAAATCGCTGCGCCAGATGTAGAGCTCAGGCATTACCACGAGCACCCGCACTCCGGCAGGATCAACCCCGGTCTCCTCGGCAGCCTCCCTGAGGGCAGCCTGGACCGGACCGTCGTCCGACTCATCGATTGCGCCGCCCGGAAAGGCGGGCTGGCCCGGGTGCTTGCGCAGGCCGGCCGAGCGCTCGATAAACAGCAGATCTGGGCCATCGGGCCCGGCACCGAACAGGATCAGCACGGCTGCTGCCCGGCCGCGGCCATCCGGTTGAAGCTCAGCCGGCACTTCCATGTGAGAGGCACGAGCAGTCAGCCCGGCTAGCCAGGCAGGAACGCCCCCGTCAGGTGCGGCTGACGCCTGGCTCTCGCTGTCAGCGGTCAAGAAAACGGCCCGCTCTTCACCAGCTTGGCGGCGGTGGCCTCGTCCGTCGGGCCGGTGCCGAAGGACGGGCAGAGTGCGGCAACCGTGCACGCCCCGCACGCGGGCTTACGCGCGTGGCACACTCGGCGGCCGTGCCAGATCAGCCGGTGCGACAGCATCGTCCACTCAGACTTCGGGAACAGCTCCCCGACCTCTTTCTCGATCTTGACCGGGTCGTCCTGACTGGTCCATCCGAACCGGCGGGCGAGGCGCGTGAAGTGCGTGTCCACCGTGATGCCAGGTACGCCGAAAGCGTTACCGAGCACAACGTTCGCCGTCTTCCTGCCCACGCCAGGCAGCGTGACCAGGTCTTCAAGCCGGCCGGGCACCTCACCGCCGAAGGAGTCCCTGATGGCGGCCGACAGGCCGATCGCAGATTTCGTCTTGGCCCGGAAGAAGCCGGTGGGCTTCAGCAGTGCCTCAATCTCCCCGGGATCGGCCGCAGCGAGGTCCTCCGGGGTGGGGTACTTCGCGAAGAGCGCCGGAGTCGTCAGGTTCACCCGGGCGTCGGTGGTCTGCGCCGACAGGACGGTGGCGATCAGCAACTGGAAGGGGCTGGTGAAGTCAAGCTCGCAGTGCGCATCCGGATATGTCTCCGCCAGGATCCGGTTGATCTGTCGCGCACGCCGCACCAGGCCCAGCCGGGTCTCAGGCTTGCGGATGCGAACGCGTGTCTGCCCCGCTGTTTTCGTCACCATGCCGCCAGACTAGGGCTTCACCGGCTGAGCATGGACACTAAGCAGCCCCGGACAGTACGCGGACACCGAGGCGCGGGTCGCCAGGCTAGCGCGCCGAGCCAAGCCATCCACGGCGGCGGAATAGCCAGTACAGCCCGGCGACGGCTACCACTTCCGTGCCAAGGCCCACGATCACGAACGTGGGCCAGCCACCGAGGTTGCCGACCAGCCAGGCGAAGTTCTGGCCGAAGAACCCGGTCAGGAACGACAGCGGCAGGAAAATCGTGGCGATGATCGCGAGCTGCTTCATCACCTCGTTCAGGTTGTTGGACACCATCGAGAGGTAGGCGGACATGGCGTTGCTCAGCAGGTCCCGGTAGCTGTCGATCTGGTCGCTGATCCGGATCGTATGGTCGTACAGATCACGCAGGTAGGGCTCCCCCTCTTCGGTCATGCCCGGCATCGCTACCATGCCCGCGACGCGCGCTGCCATCATGTCGCGCTGCGGCGCGACCAGCTTGCGCACGTTCACCAGCCACCGCTGCATGTTGAAAAGCTCCGCGAGCTGATCGTTACTCGGCTTGGCGAAGATCTGCTCCTGCAGTTCATCGATACGGTCGTCGAAATCCGACAGCCTGGGGAAGAAGCTGTCGATCAGGCTGTCCAGGATGTGGTGGACGAGTACCAGCCGCGTCGGTCTGCCGGTACCGACGGGCAGACCGCCGGGCCTGCCCAGCCGCTCCCACAGCGCGTCGAGCGCGTGACAGTGGTCCTTCCTGATCGTTATGAGGTAGTCCTTGGCGATGAAGATGTGGACCTCAGTGAGGTCGTCAGTGCCCTGCCCGGTGAGACCGTAACTGACGAGGTAGACGACACCGCCGAAGTCCTCGACCCTGGGCCGCTGGCCGAACTCGCTGACAGCTTCGATCGCCACCGGATGCAGCTTGAAGTCATCGCGCAGCAGCGCGATACCGTCCGGATCGGCAGGCTTGAAGTCGAGCCAGAGCAGCTTGCCATCCGCGAGTGCGCTTTTGATCGTGACTTCGTCAAGCGGAGCCGTGGAACCGTCGATCAGTATGAGTTTTCCGTCCACGGCAATATCGCCCCAGTCCCTGAACGCGGGCATGATCAGACGACGTTACTTGCTTTCGGCCAAAGCCGCCAAAACAAGCCAGCGCTGACACGCCGGCACAACGCTGACCACGGCCGTCGCGCCGGACGCTCACAAGCGGCCGGCCAGATCGGCGGCGCACCTGGCTGTCAGGCGGCCCGGCGGCCCTTACCGATCGCCTCGGCGCGCTGCCCCAGCGCACTTGAGACGGATCCGACCGCCCCGGACAGGCCGCCCAGGCGACTCCGGGCGACGCCCCGCCCCGCCAGTACCTCGCGTGCCAGCACGTCCGCGAAGCTCATCGCCTCGCCGGCCAGCCGCTTGACCTCGCCGGAGTTCCAGATGTCCGCGGCGGCCGCGCGCAGCCGCTTGACGCCATCCGGACCGTCCTTGCAGCCGGCGATGTAGCCGGCCACGAAACCAATGAGAGTTTCCATGGTCCTGCCTTGCCCTCTGGGTCCGAATCGAGCTCGCCTGCCGGGCGTCCGCAGGCCCGGCCAGCCGCCACCGCTACATGTCGCGTATTTCCAGGTACCGCTTGATATCCGGCACCGATTGCACGATCGCGGCAATCACCGCCGCAAGCAGTGCTGCCTTGAGAAGCTTCACAATCATCGTTTCCCTCCCTCCGGCTCCTCGAGCACCTCTCGCACCGGCACTACCTCGTCCGGCGCGAAGTAAAGGAACCTGCCGTGATTACGGTGCAGGTCGGCGGCCGGGTCGTCGACGGGTGTCACTGCTAGGTGCACCTGGCCGTCGACGTCGAAGAGAACGGCCTCCACGATCGCCTCGCGTCCGGTGAGGAACAGGTCCTGTGCATCCGCCCGCCGGCTGCCGGGCTGCATCAGCACGCGCGAGTTCCTCGCCACCCGGACGCCGTCGATCAGAACATGATCAGTCTCCGGCGACACCGAAACGTCCGATCCCGGATCCCACCACGGAACCGCTGGCCGCTCGGTGATCTGCGGGGGTGGTGCACCGACGGTGCCTCCGGCCGGCCCTGACCGCAGGTACCTGATCGCGCCATGCATCCGCTCCAGCATCTCGGGCGGCATCTCATCCACCCGGTCCAGCAGCTCGGCCGCACGGCTGTCGGTCGCGCGGGCCAGCCGCTTCTCGGCATCAGTGAGCGTCAGCGTTCGCAATGTCAGGATCTCGTCGATCTCGGTCGCGTCGAACAGGTCTCCGGCGCTCTCCGCAGCCACCTCGGGGTGGTCATAGAGAATCACCGGAGAGGACAGCATCAGCTCAGCACAGTCCTCCGGTCCGGCCAGCACCGGCCAGGTGCCGGTGTTCTGGCACGCCGCGACCTCACCTGCCGCCCACTCGGGCGGGTCGGTCATGGACAAGAACTTTCCGCCGGGGACGCCGATCAGGGAGTGCGCGGCAATCAGCGCGTACCGCAGCCCGTCGCCCCGATCACGCACCGGCGCTGACGGCGTCGTTGTGTTCTCCAGCCCCAGGCGCAGCCGGAGCGCCTGGAACGGGCCGGCCACGCGCTCAGCGTGCAGCCTGATCACCCCGTCGAGCGCAGCCCACTGCCTGGTCAGGACGCCGGCCACCGTGCCGCTCGAGCCGGTCAGCTCCTGTGTCGAGTCACCTGCAGGGATGTGAAACTCGCAGCTCACATCGCTGACCAGCAGCTGCGACACAGCCGCAGCGATGTGCTGCTCCCGTTCGGCCGCCTCGTCGAAGGAGCTGTACACGGTGCCGTCTACGGACACCGTGCCGTCCGCTGTTCCTGGCGCCACTGGCGTGGCGACGCGCCGCTGCAGGTGCAGGAACCTGAGAGTGACCTGCACCTGCGCATCGCCCGGACACTCCACCAGGCACTCGGTCTGGCAGGAGCCGGCCTCGCTGGGGTCTACCCGTTCGTAACCGCGCGGCATCAGCACGCCGAACTGGAACCGGACCTGATTCTTCTGTGCGGCCTTGTGGTACGGGTACAGCAGGTATCCCTCGTAGAGGATCGCGTCGGCGACCCGACGGGCGTGCTCGAGGTGCTCGGCGGACAGGCTCATGCCTGGTCTCCGGCACGATCAACGGCAGCCGGGCCGACGGCAGCCTGATCTTCAGCAGGCCCATTGGCTGCTTCGGAGAGCAGCTGCAGGATGGTCGCCTCCCAGGTCGCAAGTCCCCGCGCGGACTTGAACCTGAGCAGGTCGTCGAAGGTCGCCGTACTGAGCCTGATCCACGCCGAGTTCGGGAAGTGCGCGTCGATGGCCTCGCGCCAGACGCTGACCGGCAGCCGGTAACTGGCCTCTTTGCTCCACGGCACCTGCGTCACGCGGATCCGGCCCTCCGCGACTCCGAACACAGTGCCGCTGAAGAGCAGCAGCAGCGGTATCTCGCCGTCGTCAAGCCCGGCGAAGTAGCGGGTGGCACCGATCTCCATGTCGTAGGTCAGGGGGATCTGCAAATCGACCTCGGTGCTCCCGGCAAAGCCCGGCACCATGATCGAGAGATTGGTGAACTGAAGTGGCTTAAGCGTGTCCGCCCACCGCTGCGTGTCGCCGAACAGGTCGTTCAGCGCCGCGGCCTCGTGGTCAGAGTACCGCCGCCTCGCGGGTTCGATCCGGAACTGGCAGCGCAGCGCGATCGCTTCGATGCGCTCGCCGCTAGTCTCGCTGATCCGCAGCGTGACGAACATCGATGGCACGACCGCGTACTTGTCAGCCCGCGCGCCGGTGCAGTCAAAGGTGAGCTCAGGCATCCCGGCCATCCGGGCGGAATGGCCGGGCGCGGTCGCGCACAGCGCCCAGGAAAGCGGCAATGCTCTGGTTCGCCTCGGCGCCGCCGTCGAATCCGTGCCAGCTCAGGCGCATCCGGCCAGCCAGTTCATAACAAACGTCGACCGGAACGAGGAAGCATTCGACGCCGTCGGCCGCACGGCTGATAAGTACGGCCTCGATGTCATCGGCCGCTTCCGACAGCAGCGGGTAGCTGGCTACAAGCCGCTCCCACAACTGAAGGTCAAGCTGGCACTCGGTCACCCCCGCCGGACTCGGGTAGAAACCGGCCAGGGCGCCGGAATCGCGCGATGTGCGCAGGAAGAACGCCAGCCCGACCGGCACTTCCAGCTGGTCCCATTCAGCGTGCGTCATCACCCGGCTCGGGTCATGCAGGTACCTGTCTGGCACCGCGCGGTACTTTCCCCGGCCGACGGCCGGCTGGGTAAACAGCAGATAGCATGCCCGGCACGCGCACAGCAGTGACGCGGCCCCGACGTCAGCCACGTGGCCGTGCTCGCCAGGAATATCGGTCGCGCATAGCTCGCAACGTTCCGCGTCGCGGCCAGCCTGCGCATCCCGCTGCGGCGAGGCAACGGGCTGGCCGGCCTGCGGCCGGACGAAGCGGCGCAGGCCGGTCTGTCCGGTCACGACGGCACCGCGGCCGGGACGGCAACACGGACACCCTGGCTGTCGGCCAGCAGCGGCAGCGGCTCCAGGTGCATGCCTGCCACACAACCACCCAGCCCTTGCCCGGCCAGGCGGACGTTGTAGCGGCCGCCGCAGCCCGGGCAGGTGAGAGTCTCGCGATCCAGCACGCCTTCGGCTAGCGACGCGCCGCACCCCGCGCACGCGTCGCGGTAGGCGTACAGCGTGCCGCGCACGGCGCAGACGACAACTGCCACGCCGTCCGCCGACGCGCTGACCGGCCTGGAACTCGGCGGGCCTATATTCGGCAGCTGTACCCAGGAACTGCCGTTCCCGCCCTGAACGCGGTCGTCGGGCGGCCGCTTGCCGATCTGCAGTAGGGCCGGCTCGGGCGGGGCGGTCATGCCGTCCACCACAACTTCTCCGACCTCCGGCGCCGCGTCTTGGACGGCCGTCGTGATGGCCAGCTGAACCGTGACCGTTGAGGACGGGCAGCCGTGGCAGCTGCCCTCGAGGCGCAGCCGGGCCACGCCATCGGTGACGCCGAGGTATTGCACGCCTCCTGCGTGCGAGCCCAGGTACGGCCGTACCCGGTCTAGGGCTCGCTGGATCCTGGCATCGACGTCAAGCGGGTGCAAGCCGTGCAACAGCAGCAGGTTTTCCACCAGCGGGTCGTCGGCGAGCTTCGCGACCATCTCGGCACCGGCCGGGCCCTGCGCGTTGAGCACGGTGACGATCTGCGACAGGCCATCGCCGTACAGGCCGACCAGCAGGCTGACCAACTCCTCCGCGGCTGGCGCCGCGCCGCCGAAGCCGCCTGTGCGCATCGCGCTGAGCAGTTCCTCTACCCGTGCGCCGACTGACTGCACGCCGGTCATACGCCTCGCCTCCGTCTGCCAGCGAGCCGGACTGGCCCGCGGACGAGAGCCCCCGGGCCAGTCCAGGCCCTATCAGGTCGCCAGGATGGCCGCCATCGGCGAATGCACCTTCTCCAGGTGCCGCCCGTTGCCCAGATACATGTGCACGCCGCAGGGCAGGCACGGGTCGAAGCTTCTGACGGCGCGCATGATGTCGATGCCCTTGAACTTCTCTGGCGGGTTCTCCTCGAAGATCGGAGTGTTCTGGACTGCGTCCTCGTACGGGCCCGGCGTGCCGTAGCTGTCACGGACGCTGGCATTCCACGGCGTGGGCGGGTACGGATGATAGTTGGCGATCTTGCCGCCGCGGATCACCATGTGATGCGACAGGACGCCCCGGACGGCCTCGGTGAAACCGCAGCTGTTGGCCTCGTCCGGCACGTTAAACGGCTCCCAGGTCTTGGTGTGCCCGGCGCGCAACTCAGCCAGTGCCTGCTCCATGAAGTGCAGCGCGCACGCCGCGGCGTATGCCTGGAAATAGGTGCGGGCCCTGTCGCGCTCGATCGCGTTCGATAGTGGCGCACCGGTTTTGTCGGTCGGGATCGTCCACTCAAAGGTGACTTCGGGCTTGGTGACGGTACGGGGCAGGTTGATGAGCACGCTGTGGCCAGTCGACTTGACGTAGCCGAAGTCGACCAGGCCGCCGAGCGCGGTAGCCCACAGCCGGGCGATCGGGCCGCCACCGGTGTCCGCGGCCAGGTAGTTTTGTCCGTCGAACCAGCGTGGCGACATGACCCAGCTGTACTTTTCGTCAAAATCGCGCTTGGCCGGCCGCGGGATCGTGTGCTGGTTCCACGGGTGCCTGCGGTCCACCGGGTTACCCAGGGGGTCGCGGGTCACGAACATTTCCTGGTCTTCCCAGTCCTCGTAGTAGGAGCTGCCGAGCAGGATCCGGATACCGAGGTTGATCTCGACCAGGTCGTTGGTCAGCAGCTGGCCGTCCCTGATCACGCCGGGGCTGACGAACATTTTCCGGCCCCAGTTGGTCATGTGGTCGTACCGGAAGTCGCAGTGCTCGGGGTCGTTCAGGCTGCCCCAGCAGACCATGTCGGCGCGGCGGCGGCCGACTTCTTCATAGCCGGGGAGTGCGTCGTAGAAGAAGTCGAACAGGTCGTTGTGCATCGGAACGACGCGCTTCATGAACTCCACGTAGCGCATCAGCCGGGTCAGGTAATCGGTGAACAGCTGCACGGTCGGCGTCGTGCCGACGCCGCCCGGGTACAGCGTGGAGGGGTGCACATGCCGGCCCTCCATCAGGCAGAACATCTCCCTGGTCGAGCGGGATACCTGCAGCGCCTCGCGGTAGAACTCACCCTCGAGCGGGTTAAGCGAGCGCATGATGTCGCCGATGTATTTATAGCCGTGGTCGGCGGCGTGCGGCGCCTCGGTCCGGTTGGCCAGCTCGAGGACCCCTGGATTGGTCTCGCCGACCATCCGTTCGCAGAAGTCAACGCCGACCAGGTTCTCCTGGAAGATGTTGTGGTCGAACATGTACTCGGCCGCCTCGCCGAGGTTGATGATCCATTCACCCAGGTGCGGCGGGCGGACGCCGTAGGCCATGTTCTGGTTGTAAACCGAGCAGGTGGCGTGGTTGTCGCCGCAGATGCCGCAGATACGGCTCGTGATGAAGTGCGCGTCCCTGGGGTCCTTGCCCTTCATGAAGATGCTGTAGCCGCGGAAGATCGACGAGGTGCTATGGCACTCGACCACCTTCTTCTGGCTGAAGTCGATCTTCGTGTAGATGCCGAGGCTGCCGACGATTCTGGTGATCGGGTCCCAGGCCATCTCGACGACGCCTGTGTTGTCCTCAACCGCAGTCATAGCTAGTTCCTTCTTCCGCGTGCGGAGTCGCCAGCCAGGCCCGCGGCCCGGCAGTGCGGTGCGCCGTGAGTCACCAGGTCTGCTTGTAACCAGTCAGGAGCTCGTCGCCCTTCTTACGCCACTTGGGCTCTTCGTCAGCCGTCCTCGCGGTGAAGCCGCGCAGTGCGCGGATGACGGTTCCGTACAGGCTGCTGGCTGCGGTTGACACACGGGCGCCGGGAGGCTCGTCCATGAAGGGCATGAACTTGTCCGGGAAGCCCGGCATAGTGCAGGCAATGCAGATGCCGCCGACGTTGGGGCACCCGCCTACGCCGTTGATCCAGCCGCGCTTGGGCACGTTGCACTTGACGACCGGGCCCCAGCAGCCGAGCTTGACCAGGCACTTCGGCGAGCCGTACTCACCAGCGAAGTCACCCTGCTCGTAATAGCCAGCGCGGTCGCAACCCTCGTGCACCGTCGCGCCGAACAGCCAGGTCGGCCTGAGCGCCTCGTCCAGCGGGATCATCGGCGCTGCACCAGCCAGTTGGTAGAGCAAGTAGAGAATGGTCTCGGACAGGTTGTCGGGGTGGATCGGGCAGCCGGGCACACAGACGATCGGGAGCCCTGCCTTCGACCGCCAGTCCCAGCCCAGATAGTCCGGCACGCCCATCGCGCCCGTCGGATTGCCGGCCATCGCATGGATGCCGCCGTAGGTTGCGCAGGTGCCGACGGCGAGGATCCCGGTCGCTTTGGGCGCCAGCCGGTCCAGCCACTCGTTCGTGGTCATCGGCTGCCCGGTCGCCGGGTTATTGCCGAAGCCACACCAGTAGCCCTCGGGCTTAATCGCCTCGTTGGGAATGGAGCCTTCGACTACGAGGACGAACGGGTCCAGCTCGCCCCGGTCAGCCTTGTGCCACCACTCGATGAAGTTGTCCGCGCCGGTTTCCGGGCCGCACTCGAAGTCGATCAGCGGCCAGTGCACAGCGATCTTGGGCAGTCCGGGCAGCGCGCCGAGCGCGATCTCCTCGATGCTCGGTTGAGTCGCGGCTGTCAGGGCGACGGAGTCCCCGTCGCAGCCAAGTCCGCCGTTCATCCACAGGATGTGAACTACTGGCTCGCTGGCATCGGCCGGTGAGCCAGCCGACGCTGAGTCAGTCTGCGTGTCAGTGGTCATGACGAGGCCACCTCCTTGCTTCCGGGACGGCTGGATGCAGGCCGGGCTGAACCCGGTGGGTGCAAAGACGATTGGGTGCAGAGACGATGACGACGAGCTGTGCAAGCACCAGATAAGGGGTGCTGCCCCGGTCCCCGGCAATCCGGTCCGCCCCCGCGGCTTCGGTCTGCGCGCGAGCCTAACAGCCGGGTGAATGGCGACGGCGCTTGCGTGGCGAGTGCGCGTGCAGCGAACGGCAGTGCACCAAACGGCAGTGCGCGGCTGCAATGGCTCACGACGCACCTCGCCTTCAGTGAAGCGCGGACGGTCGCAATGCTAGACCCGGCGTTAACCGGCGACAAGACGGAAGAGTCAGTTGACTGGACAGAAATGTCTGCTTGCCGGATGTCAGCTCGGTCAAACCTGGCCAATTACCGCAGGCGGCTGAGACACTTTTGCCACCAGAGCAGACAGGCCGGGAATGCCCAGACGGCGGCGCCAGGGCCTCGGTCAGATTGCGCACAGGCTTTCCGTTCCCGGTTCCCACCACGTAGATTGGTGGCAACCCCGGGTGCCGCACCAAGGGGTGGCGGCCAGAGGGAGACGTAGCGGTGGCGGAGCCCAGTTATGGACCCGCGGGGACCCCGATTGAGGTAGTTCCTGTTGTCGTGCTGTCGCAGGTGTTCCCGGCACGGCCCTCGTCCATTCCCGACATCAGGGACTTCGTCCGGCGGTGCCTGGCCGAGTCGCCGCTGACGGAAGAAGGCACCAGAGAAGTAGGCGAGACGGTCTTCCGTGCGCTGCTGGACGCCGCCGGCCCGACCGGTTCAATCCAGGTTGCGTTCCGCATCTTTCCTGAGCACGTAGAGGTCGACGTGCTGCACTCCGACACTGCCATCCAGTCACCAGTGACTCCCGGCCCGCCCGCCAGTTACACAATGCCCGGCGCGGCCGGCCCGTCGCTCGCTGGCTTGCCAGCCACATCTGTCCGGCCGGGCGCAGCCGGGCGGGCGCCGACCCCGCTGCACGCAGTGCACGAACCATCGCGCGCGACGGAACAGACAGTCTCCGGCCGCCCGGCCGGAGCGGAAGCGCGTTCCGCGCACCCGGAGACTTTCGCGGAGTGGATGTCAAGCGCGCTGCGCCGGGAAGGGCTCACGCAAGAAGCCGCAGCCCGTCAGCTTGGCGTTTCGGTGAAGACAGTCAGCCGCTGGGTCGGCGGCGCCACCGAGCCCCGGATGCGTGATCTGCGCCGGATTCAGGAACTGTTCGGCGAGGTCCCCCTCCCCTGATCCGCACTGCCGATTCCCGCTGGACGATTCGCACTCGCCCATTCGCACTGGCCGGTTCGCGGTGGCCTGGTCCACTGACATCTCGCAGCAATTGCCCAGAATGGTCATAGCTGTCCAACCGGCTCACTAGACGTCCCCCCACTTGTGTCCTACGGTTCAGCTATGCCGATGCAACCAGGACGGCACACCATCGGGCCGGCCGCGGGCCGGATTACCTTACGAACCCATCGTGACGGCCTAGCCGCGCAGGCAGGGCATGACCTGACCATCGAGGCACCCAGGTGGACTGGCGAACTGGTGCTGGCCGATGACCAGAGTCCGGTGAGCTTGGCGGTCAAGGTCGACATCGGCGCGCTGGTCGTGCGTGACGGGTCGGGCGGTATCCGGCCGCTCAGCGACAGGGACAAGCGCGAGATCGCAATCACCGCCCGTAAGGTGATGTCAGCTGACCGCCATCCGGAGCTGACATTCGCGGCTACGGACTTCGAAGCCAGTGCCGACCGGACCGGCGGTACCATTACCGGCACACTCAGCCTCGCAGGCCAGTCCAGGCCGCAGCAGCTGCAGGTGAGTCAGACTGCGCCCGAACGCTACCGGGCAACCACAACCGTGCGGCAGACAGACTTCGGCATCAAGCCATACTCAGGTTTCCTCGGCGCGCTCAAGGTATCCGATCCAGTCGACGTAGAGGTTGAGCTAGACCTGGGCAAGGCTGCCGGACGGGAGCCAGCGGGATGACGAAACCGCAGGACCCCGCATCGCTCGCGCTCGCCGCGCCTGCATCGGATCCTGCGCCCGCACCGGATCTAACCACGGCCAGGGATCCGGCGACTGCTCCGGCTTTCGCCAGTGCGCTTCCCCCTTCGGGTGCGCCTGGTCTCGCCAGTGCACCCGATCGCGCGGGTCCTCACGTCAGCAGCCTCTTCGACCGCAGAGAGCAGCCGATACTGGATTTCGCCGGACAGGCAGCCGCCGTCGCCGCAGCCTGTCATCAGATGGCGGTCAGGTTCCACCAAGGGGGGAAGCTTGTCGTCTTCGGTATCGGCGGGTCGAGCACAGACGCGCAGCATGTGGCTGTCGAATTCGTACATCCGGTCATCGTCGGGAAGCGCGCCCTGCCGGCTATCTCGCTGACTTCCGACGTGGCGACGGTGACCGGCATCGCAGCTCGCAGCGGAATGGCCGCGATCTTCAGCCACCAGTTGCGCTACCTGGCGAGTCCGGCCGATATCGCGCTCGGCATCTCCACCGACGGCAACTGTGCCAGCGTCCTGTCCGGCCTGCTTACCGCCCATGAACTCGGGATGCTCACGATCGCGCTGGCCGGCGGAGACGGCGGCACCATCGCCGCAAGCCCGGCTATCGATCACTTGCTGGTCATCCGCTCAGCGGATCCGCGCATTGTCAAGGAACTCCAAGTGACTGCGTATCACGTGCTCTGGGAGCTAGTGCACGTGTTCTTCGAGCAGCCCGGTGTTCTGGCGCCTGGGGTGGTCGCATGACAGTGTCCGGCCACGGCGCTACCGGGCACGGCCTTACCTCGTGCCAGGGTGAGGTATGCATCACGTGCTCGGACACAGCCGTCCAGGTCATTGTCGTCCGCTTGCTGGACGACCAGCTTGCTCTTGTCGATACCGGTCAGGGCACTGAGGAAGTCAGCGTGGCTCTGGTATCCGCCGCGGTGGGCGACACGATCCTGGTGCACGCCAAGGAAGCAATAGCGGTGGTGCGATCATGACGGAGACAACACCGCCGGCTGGCTCGATCGAGTCGCTCTACCCGTTCCTGTACTCCGGCACCACAGACGTGTCCGCAGTGCTCGACCAGGTCCGGCAGTCAACGGTCGCCAAGGCAGCGGAGATACTCGGCTTGCGGCGGACCGTGCGGGATGCGGACAGCGCCCGGATAATGGCTTGCGCGCAGGAGATGGCCTGCAGGTTCGCCGCCGGCGGGCGCCTGATGGCCTTCGGCAACGGCGGCAGCGCGACCGACGCGCAGCAACTGGCCACTCTGTTCCTCTATCCAGGCGGGACCGCCCGGCCGTTGCCCGCGCTCAGCCTGGCCAGCGACGCGTCCGTGCTGACCGCGCTCAGCAACGACATCGGAGTTGACGTCGTCTTCGCCCGGCAGGTCGCAGCCTTCGGAGGCAAAGGCGACATTGCCGTGGGACTGTCTACCAGCGGCAATTCCGAGAATCTACTGCGCGCATTCGACGAGGCGAGCAGGCGCGGACTGCTGACCGTCGGCATCGCCGGCTACTCCGGCGGCAAGATGGCGGAGCTGGACAGCATTGACTACTTGTTCGTCGCGCCCTCGACGTCGGTGCATCGCATCCAGGAAGCTCAGACCACGATGTACAACATCCTCT
>Ga0335072_10008384_pt1 | contig 14985 bp, 9 predicted proteins | sample Lox_Sample_21_FD_206725 | JGI IMG/M metagenome (GOLD analysis project Ga0335072, IMG submission 206725) | Soil microbial communities from Loxahatchee National Wildlife Refuge, Florida, United States - Lox_Sample_2.1 | ecosystem: Environmental > Terrestrial > Soil > Wetlands | place: USA: Florida... | reverse complement strand
TATCGAGTCGGATATTCTCGACCGAATCGCGTTCCTTTCGCGCAATCCGGGATCAGGGCACCGCCGCAAAGAGCTCACCGACTTCGACGTACGATTCTTTCCGTCGTCTACCGTCCCGACACTGCGCCGCTGCAAGTTGTCGCTATTCTCCACGGACGTCGTGATGTAGCGGAGATCTTGAAGGATCGGAGCTTTTGACTCCGATAGCTCGACGACAAGAACGGTGCCGCGTGCCCCGTCCCTTCGCGCCCCGCTCGCTCAGGGCAGGCTCTGTCGCAAACAACCCGACAGGGACGGGGCAAGCTTGGGACTGATTTTCGGAAGGAACGGCCTAGCCCCCCGCTTTGCGATGCTAGCGGAAGTTGAACATGACTACATCGGTATCGAACTGCACGGCCCGGGTGATAGCGATCTTCTTACCATCGTGGGACCAGGCAAAAGCCACAATTGCCATCGGCTCAGACTCAAAATGAAGCAACCGAACTGGCGAGCCTCCGGTGATAGGCTGCATATACAGCTCTGATTTTCCCGAAGCGTGATCCAAATACGCCAGGGCCTTGCCGTCGGGAGTCCAATCAAGATGCCCCGCTCGTGGTGGTGCATCGATTTCCTTGATGGGAGCCACACCCTCAATGTTCTGAATCACAAACTTTCTTTTCTTGCGTTCCCCCTCTCCTTCGGACTTGTAGTAAGCGACCGAGCGGCCATCAGGCGAAACCATGGGGAAGAAAACTTCGCCATGCGCGAGTTCTACCGGCACTCCCCCGTCAATCGAAACTTTCATGATCCTATTGGTACTTTCGAGCGCGTTATAAACAACCCACTTGCCGTCTGGAGTACAGGATGGGAGTACGTCATTGGTTCCGGTCGTCAGCTGTTTGAGTTCGCCGGTTGCGACATTAACGCGCCACAGGGTATAGGTTTTTACGTCTGGAAACCGCGATGCGACCAGGGTATTGCCCGGGCCGCAGCCGGTCGCGCCTTCGTTGTAATTATCCTGCTCGAGCACGCGAACTCGCCCACTTCCGTCGGCCGCACTGGTGTAGATATGCGAGTTCTTGTCCAATTGCAGCAGCTGCCCGGTTCCAGTCCAACTGAGTCCGTTTATTCCGGCCGACTGTTCTCTCGAAACAGGAGAGAGGTTCCAGGAGCTTTTTTCGCTTAGGGGTGCAGGACTGTCTCCGACATAAATGGTGGACTGCTCCCGCACTTGACCCGTGACCAGCGACTTTCCATCCCCGGATACGCTTAAGCCGACGTATGAATTCAAGTCATTGCTAATCTTGATGGGCTGGCCTTCGGGATAGGGCTGAAACCAGATGGCTTTGTTCGACACGGCTGACGGGTCCTCTTGGACGTAAAAGAAGCCTGAGGAGTCGGGTAACCAAAGGAGAGCGTCGACCCTAATCGGTGGGATGAACGTTTTCACCAGTTTACCTTCTGGGGTTATCACCATGATCCGGCGAAGAGGAATATTCGGCTGATTAAATTGCCTTTCGAAGACGGCCAGAAGGTTTTTCGAAGACCAGGAAACAGCGGTGAAGTAACCAGGAGTTGGTGCGGAGAGAACCTGGTGTTCTGCCGTGCCATCTGCATTGGCAATCAGCAACTGATCCGGACCGTCGGTTATGCTTCGGACAAAGGCTAATCTATTTCCATCTGGGGAGAAAGTAATAGGGCTGCTCACGTCGGTTACTAGCAGGCGCGATGGGCCGCCCAGAGAGGGAGCGGAATACAGATTGGCGGTATTACCGTTCACCATGCCGTAGTACAGATAGTCTCCTCCAGGAGTGAAGTTTGCGGCGGCGATTGCTTTTTCCTGCGGGGGGACGACGAAAACCTCGCTTCCTGTGCTGATTTGCTTGACCCGCAGACTGTATTTCCCGTTCGCGAATGCGCCGTAGGCGATGAGCTTACCGTCGGAGGAAATGGCGGCAAACGCGGACACCTCGCCGTTGTCGGTGATGGGGCGAATCTTGACGTTGCGGGCGTCGATGGGCGGAGGCTTGGGTGCGCGGAAGAACTTATAGGACGCGAAACCGGCCGCGGCGAGGAGTAGCAGGAGCGCGATGGAAATGGCCGTGAAAGTTCGGTTGGAGCGACTCGCCTGCGCGGCTGAAATCACGCCGGAGGATCTGGAAGTGGTGGCCACCGCTGGCGACGCGGATTGTTGAGAACCAGAGGAATCCCGGGCCGAAATAGATTCACTGGGAATCCTTCCCGAACTGCTGTCGCGCCGCAGCCGCTGCAGATCTGCCCGCATCTCTGCCGCGCTCTGATAACGCAGGTTCCGGTCTTTTTCCAGCGCCTTATCGATGATGTCTTGCAGCTTGGGCGGCAGATCGGGATTCAGGCGGATCGCAGGTACCGGGTCGTGTTCCAGGATCGAATTGAAAATGACGGCGGAGCTTTCGCCGCGAAAAGGCAGTTGTCCGGTGGCCATTTCATAGAGCACTGCACCAAACGAAAACAGATCGGTGCGCGCATCCAGATCTTTGGCGCGAGCCTGTTCGGGCGACATGTAGGCGATGGTCCCGACGGTCGAACCGGGGCTGGTGAGGTGAGGCTCGTCCACCGTGCGCGTCTGGGTCTTCTCCGAACCACTACCACTAGGCGAGGCGAGAGCGGGAGTAATCTTGGCCAGCCCAAAATCGAGAATTTTGGCGTGATCTCGCTTCGTAACGAAAATATTGGTGGGCTTGATATCGCGATGGATGATCCCTTCCGTATGGGCGGCATCGAGGGCATCGGAGATTTCGATGGCAAGCAGGAGAATCAGTTCCGTTTCCATGGGACGGCTGCCGATGCGATGCTTGAGCGTCACGCCATCAAGAAACTCCATGGCGATGAAAGCCTGCCCGTGCTGATCGTCGATTTCGTAGATGGTGCAAATGTTGGGATGGTTCAAGGCGGAGGCAGCTTTGGCCTCACGCTGGAAGCGGCTCAGAGCCTGTGGGTCGTGCGAGACATCGTCAGGAAGAAACTTGAGCGCAACGAAGCGGCTGAGCTTCAAGTCTTCAGCTTTGTAGACGACTCCCATCCCACCCCCACCGAGTTTCTCTACGATGCGGTAATGCGAGATCGTCTGGCCGACCATAGGGCGAAATTCTAGGTGTGCGAGTTTAGCAAGTCAATGAAAGGAAGCTGGCCGCTCCTTTCGGGCCGGTGGCCCAGCCTTAGACGTTTTGATTTCCTTGCCTGTTCCGAAACTGTGAGTGCTCCGCTTTTGCGTTTTTTGCCCTGAGCGTAGTCGGAGGGTTGGGAGCGATGGACTTTTTCTTGCACGTGATCGAGCAGGCGCGGCGTAGCCATCCCTTGGTAATTTGCGGGATGCGCGATCATCTCGGAACGCGTACAGCTACTGACCAGCTTTGGGTTTTGGAATTAATCGAGACCTGTGCTGCCCACCCGGTCGGAAAGTGCGCGACAAGGGTGGGGCACTCTCACGAGAACCGGCCGTTTTCCATCCGATACTTTCGCAGCAACTCGTACAGCACCACTCCGCCGGCGGTCGCGACGTTCAGCGATTCTTTCTTCCCCAGCATCGGAATGCGTACGTGCGTGTCGGCCATTGCTAACAGTTCCGGACGCAAGCCATCTACTTCATGTCCAAAAACGACGCAGAGAGGAAACCTGGGTTGCCAATCAAATAAATCGATGGCATCGCGGCCGGTCTCGATGGCAGCAATCTGAAATCCATCACGGCGCAATTTCTCAGCCGTGTTCAGAGCGTCCCAATCATGCTCCCAGGGCACTGTTTCTTCCGCGCCCAGCGCAGTCTTCGAGATCGCCTTCTTCGGCGGATGCGCCGTGATTCCGCACAACCACAACTTCTGTAATCCGACGCCGTCGGCGGCACGAAAAAACGCGCCCACGTTGTACATGCTGCGTACGTTATCGAGCAGAACCGCGACGGGAAGTCGAAGGGTTTCGCAAGGGTTCATGCGTGGGATTGATTCTAAAATGCAGTCGCTAGGAATTTTAGCTGGATGCGTTATCCTTTCGCGCTCTTTTGCGGAAGGATGGGAATGTATCGTCCCTGCGACACCCACGGCTTGCGCCGTGGGCTGCACTCTTTCGCCACTGGGGTGCCCGATTTGGGCGCAAGATCCCCACCTCTGGCAAATTCGGCCAGAAGGGGGGACAGCGGAACCAATCTTTCGCGAACGTTTATCATAGGTCGCAATCTCGGGTCCACTTTTTTGGGGGTCCGCTTTTGACGTCTGCTGGTTGGAGGAGTGCGCGTGGAGATTTTTGACCTGCTGTTTGGCCGTCCGCTGGCGACCGAAGAAGAGAAGGCCGAGCGCATCGGGCCAGTCAAGGGCATCCCGATCTTTGGCCTCGACGCGCTCAGTTCGGCGGCGTATGGCCCGGAAGCGGCGCTGACGCTGCTGATCCCGCTAGGCATGGCGGGCGCAGCGTATGTCTGGCCCGTCACGCTTGGCATCGTGCTGCTGCTGGCGATTGTGTACTTATCGTATCGGCAGACGATCAGCGCGTATCCGCAAGGCGGCGGGTCGTACACGGTGGCGACAGAAAATCTGGGCGAAGGCGCGGGCTTGCTGGCCGCGGCCGCGCTGATGATCGACTACGTGCTGACGGCGGCGGTGGGGATCTCGGCGGGGGTGGGCGCGCTGGTCTCGGCGGTGCCGTCGCTCCAGAGCAAGACGCTGTGGCTGTGCCTCGCGATTTTGGTCGTCATCACCATCATCAATTTGCGCGGCGTGCAAGAGACCGGCGGCATATTTCTGTTGCCGACGTACATCTTTATCGCATGCCTGCTGGGGCTGATTGCGGTAGGCCTGGTGAAGTCTCTGCTGGCGGGAGGACATCCGGTGCCGGTGCTGGCTCCGCCGAAGTTGACTGCGGTGACCGGAACGGTGAGTGCGTGGCTTTTGCTGCGAACGTTTTCGAGCGGTTGCACCGCCATGACTGGTGTGGAGGCGGTGAGCAACGGCGTGATGGCGTTCCACGAGCCGACTGACAAGTATGCGAAGCGAACGCTGACCATCATTATTGGAATTCTGATGGTGATGCTCGTGGGGATTGCGTATCTGGTGCCAGCATATGGAATCGCGGCGACGGAACCGGGCGCACCGGGATATCAGAGCGTGTTGTCGATGCTACTGGGGGCGGTGGCCGGCCGCGGATGGTTCTACTGGCTGAGCATTGGATCGATTCTGATTGTGCTGTCGCTTTCGGCGAATACAGCGTTCGCAGATTTTCCGCGGCTGGCGCGGGCGATCGCGCAGAACGGATATCTACCGCATGCCTTTGTGCTACGCGGGCGTCGGCTGGTATTCGCGCAGGGTGTGTATGCGCTGGCGATTCTGACCGGCGGGTTGCTGATTATTTTCGGAGGGGTGACCGACCGACTGATTCCGCTCTACGCGGTGGGGGCGTTTCTGGCGTTCACGCTCTCGCAGGCAGGCATGGTGGTGCATTGGCGACGGCATGGCGAAGGGCATGCGACGCACAACATGTTTCTGAACGGGCTGGGCGCGCTCGCAACCGGTATCACGACGGTGGTCGTGCTGGTGGCAAAATTTGTGGATGGCGCGTGGATCACGGTGCTGCTGATTCCCGCGCTCATTCTGATCATGCGGGGAGTGCGGCAGCACTACACCGTTGTGGGAGAAGAAATCAACACGAACCGTCCCGTCGAGACCGCGAATCTTTTCGAGCCCATCGTTCTGCTGCCCCTCGATCGCTGGAGCCTGGTGGCCGACAAGGCGGTGCGCTACGCTTGGACGCTGTCGAAAGAGATCCACGTGCTGCATGTACATTGCGGGGAAGAAACGCACAGCCTGTGCCGCAAGTGGGGAGAGATGGTGGAGAAACCGGCACAGGCAGCTGGACTTCCGCTGCCCAAACTGGTTGTGCTCGACTCGCCCTATCGTTTTATCGTCAAGCCGATCGTTAATTATGCGATCGATGTGCAGACGGCGAATCCCGGGCGGAACATCACCATGCTGGTTCCAGAATTGGTGGAGAGTCACTGGTATCACTATTTTCTGCACAACAATCGCCCGGAAGCGATACGGGCGCTGCTGCTATTCAACGGGAATCAGCGGATCACGGTGGCGACGTTGCCGTATCACCTGAAAGCGTAAGCGCCACTCAGACCGTGGGCTGCATTCCTTCGACGCTTCGCGGCTGAACACAAAGTCCCTTGACCTCGCTCGGGATGACAATGTTGTGCGCTTGCTGCGCTTGGGGCGGATGAGTGCCCTACACAATCCCCAATGCGTTGGCCGCCGCACGAGTCCGCGGGCGAGTGCGCCCGCGCCACGTCTGCGTTTGGGTATATCATTTTCTGCAGGTAGCCACTCCTTTCAATCCTTCCAGGAGTTTTCGCGATGGCTTCGATTCGACTTTCCATCAATCAAAGGGAATACAAAGTGGAGGCTGATCCGCAGACCAGCCTGCTCACGGTGCTGCGCGAGCATCTGGATCTGACGGGCAGCAAGTACGGGTGCGGCGAGGGCATGTGCGGAGCGTGCACGGTGCTGGTCGACGGCAAGGCGCAGCGGTCGTGCATCACGCGAGCTGCGTCGGTGGCCGGAAGGCAGATCACGACGATTGAAGGGCTCGCGCAGGGCGAGCGGCTGCATCCCGTGCAGCAAGCATTTCTGGATGTGGGTGCGATGCAGTGCGCGTACTGCACCTCGGGAATGATCATGTCGGCGGTGTCTCTGCTGAAGAGAAACCCGTCGCCTTCAGAGAGCGAGATCGTGGATGCAATGGAAGGGAATGTATGCCGCTGCGGAACGTATCCGAGGATTGTGAGCGCAATTCAGCAGGCAGCGGGAGTGATGAGAGCGTCACGAAATAATGAGGGTCGCCCCGCGCCTATTGCGCCGCAGACCGCGCGCCGCGGCGTGGTGGCTCCCCCGGGTCCTTCGACTCGCGCAAAAGCGGCGCTCGCTCAGGATGACAATGCGTTTGTAGCTGCGCAACAAACGCTTGCTCAGGATGACAAGATCCTGATTGCGGAGAAAGGAGTGGGGCGATGAAAGACAGATCATTCGACACGAAGACTGTCCGAGACGGCGCGAGCAGAAATCCCCATTCTAAATTCGCAAAAGGCGCGAATTTAGAATGGGGCACCCGCACGTCCGTCGCTACACAAGTTGAGATTGAGCCGGAGCGGTACGAACTGGCGGCGAGCGCTCCTTACCACTTCGATCTGGACCGGCGAGAGTTCTTCAGGTTTCTGGGAGCTGGCGTGCTGGTGGTGTCGGTATTGAAGAGCGGCGTGGCGGCGCAGGAGTCGGGCGGATCGCGCCGGGGACGAGGCGAGTCGTTGCCCAAGGAGATCGACGCGTGGCTGCACATTAACGAAGACGGCAAGGTCACGGTCTATACGGGCAAAGTGGAGGTGGGGCAGAACATCCGCACTTCGCTGACGCAAGCAGTGGCGGAGGAGTTGCATGTCGCGCTGGACAAGATCGATTTGGTGATGGGTGATACGAAGCTGACGCCGTTCGATATGGGAACATTCGGCAGCCGGACGACTCCGACCATGAATTTGCAACTGCGGCGTGTGGCGGCCGCGGCACGGGATGCGCTGGTGGGATTGGCGGCAGCGCAGTGGAAAACGGATGCGAAGAATCTGGTCGCGGAAGACGGGCGCGTGCGCGACCGGCAGACAAATCGCACGCTGGAGTACGCGGCGCTAACGAAAGGGCAGCAGATCGCGCAGATGTTGCCGGATCAGGATCCGCTGATTCCGCCGAAGGATTGGAAGATTGCCGGACAGTCGATCGGGAAAGTGGATGGGCGCGATTTCGTGACGGGGCGGCATCGCTATCCTTCGGATCAGAATCTGCCCGAAATGTGGTATGGCAAGGTGCTGCGTCCACCGGCGTTCGGAGCTACATTGACGTCCATCGATATGCAAAAAGCGGAAGGGATGCTCGTGTCGGTGGTGCGGGACGGCGATTTTGTGGGGGTTTCCGCGCCGAGCACGGCGCAGGCCGAAGCGGCGGTGGCGGCGATTCAGGCGGAGTGGAAGTCGGAGCCGCAGATTTCGAATAAAGAGCTGTTCGATTCTCTGCGCAAGAACACGACGGAAGGAAAAGATCCGACGGGCGACGGCGACCGCTTCGATGCGGGATCGATCGACATGGCGATGGCGGCGGCGGAGCACAAGCTGCAACAGACGTACACCGTGAACTACATCGCGCATGTGCCACTCGAGCCGCGAGCGGCGCTGGCGAAGTGGGACGGCGACGAGTTGACGGTGTGGACGGGCACGCAGCGGCCGTTTGGCGTGCGCGGACAGCTGGCGGAGGCGTTTCGCATTCCCGAAGAAAAAGTGCACGTCCTCATGCCGGACATGGGATCAGGATACGGCGGAAAGCACACAGGCGAGACGGCGATTGAAGCGGCGCGGCTGGCGCGGGCGGCGAAACGTCCGGTGAAAGTGGTGTGGACGCGCGAGGAAGAGTTTACGTGGGCGTATTTTCGTCCGGCGGGAGTGATTGATATTTCGAGCGGAATGAGCGCGGATGGAACGATTACGGCATGGGAGTTCCACAACTACAACTCGGGATCGGCGGGGATGCAGAGCTACTACAACATTCCGAATCAAAGGATCGTGTTCCATGCGACGAAGTATCCGCTGCGGCAGGGATCGTACCGGGCGCTGGCGGCGACGGCGAATCATTTCGCGCGCGAGTCGCACATGGATGAAATGGCGCACGCGGTGAAGATGGATCCGCTGGAGTTTCGTTTGAAGAATCTGGAAGAAGAACGGCTGCGGGCAGTGTTTGAAGCGGCGGCGAAAAAGTTCGGTTGGGGACGGACAAAGGCGCCCGGGCAGGGATTTGGCATGGGCGGGGGGTACGAGAAGCTGGGATACATTGCGACGTTTGCCGAGGTGCAGGTGGACAGGAAATCGGGCGAGGTGAAAGTGGCGCGAGTGGTGACGGCGTTTGATTGCGGGGCGGTGGTCAATCCGGAGGGACTGCGCAATCAGATCGAAGGATCGAATGTGCAGGGATTGGGCGGAGCGCTGTTTGAGGCCATCCAATTCGATAATGGAAAGATTTTGAATGGGCGCATGTCGGAGTATCGCGTGCCGAGGTTCAGCGATGTGCCAGTGCTCGAGACGGTGCTGGTGGATCGAAAGGATCAGCCGTCGGTGGGAGCAGGGGAGTGTCCTATGGTGGGACTGGCGCCAGCGCTTGGAAATGCGATCTTTGATGCCTGCGGTGTGAGATTGCGCGGCTTGCCGATGGTGCCGGATGGATTGAAGGCGAGTTGATAGGGACAGGAGCCGGACGCGCGCTTGTCGCGTGTTTGTCTCCCCTCTGAATGAAAGTCAAAGTCCCCACCCTGTCGCGGAGTACGCGACAAGGATGGGGCACCCTCGAGAAGTGGGGCATCCCACTTTCTTGACATTCCACGCTACAAGTAGGGATTCTTCGACTCGCGCTCGCTGGCTCTCGTGCTCGCTCAGAATGACAACTCTGTTGGAGATTGGGTGACAAGGACGCCGGCACCGACCTTCCCCCTCAAGCCAAAGACGGGCTTGAGCGGGCCACCAGCTGGGGCAAGAGCAAAGAATTCGGGGCGAGGGCGCCCTGCGCCACGCCGGGAATCTTTCTACTCACTTGCGAGATGGGCGAAGGGTGGGCGAGAGTTGAGACAGATTGATCTGCGCGGGCCGTCTCTTCGGCTACGCTGAGGGCCCGCGCCACACTTCGTTTCCAGGATGGTTCACCTTGCAACCTATCTGCTGTTTGCGGTGCCGGCGTGAAATCGAGACAGGACATAAATCGGTGGCCGTCTATATGTTCGCGCAGACGGTGGGAGTGAAACCGCGGCAGAAATCGGCGGCGCAGAGAATTTGTTTCTGCCCGCAATGCGCAGTGTCGCTGGCGATGGGATTGCCGCCGGAGGGCGCGTTGAATATGGTGGCATGGGATATGATCCGAGAGTTAGTGAGCGCGGAACCTTCGCTGAATGATGCGGCGTGGGAAAGCCTGCGAGGCGTGATTGGATTGCTGGGAACGGGCGAGGAGTCGCGGGCGAGCTATCGGCGAGCGGGATAAACCTTCAAACGCCCGGTTATCGTATTTCCCACTTCTCGCAAGGGCGGCAGGAATGGGGCATCCCGTCATTTCCCGGCAAAGTTGCAAGAATTTGCAATCCTCAATATTCATGCGGTTTTCATTGGCGCGGCGCGGGTTGTTAGGTTAAGATTTTTCTCCACAGGCGCAATTATTCCCCCCTGCCTGAAGCAAGCCTTCTCCTTTTTACGGCCCCAATTGTTTCGGAAACACACGCCATCTTCAGAGGAAAGAGAGCAGCATGGCAAGAAAACTAGCCATTATAGGCGCGATGATTTTACTCGCAGCAGCCGGTCAGGCGCAGATTGAGGAAACATTTTTCGGCATGGGAGTGGCGGCGTCGAATGACTTGCCGAAGGTGAATTACGGCGTGATGAGTCATCCGCCGCTGGCGTGGACTGCGATCGAGGGGACGGGGCGGGGAGTTTTCAATTTCACCAGCACAGACCAATTCGTCGATGGAGCGCCGAAGGATGCGAACGGAGTAGCGCAGGTGGACCTGGCGCTGGGGTGGACGCCGGGATGGGCCGCGAGTTCGCGAGAAGGTTGTATCACCCAACACAACGGGGTGGTGGCGTGTACATCGCCGCCAGAAAATCTGGAGGACTGGACAGATTTCATCACGGCAGTGGCGGAGCACTATAACGGAATCAATGCGCCGCAAGTGAAGTATTACGAGATCTGGAATGAGGCGAACACGGCTGTGTTCTGGACTGGCACGGCAGCGCAATTGGTCACAATGGGCCAATTGGCATATCCGATCTTAAAGCAGAATATGTACAGTTCCGTATTGACACCATCTGTAACGTGGTCGTCCAACGGTACAGGCTGGATGGGTGAGTATCTGGCGGGTGGTGGATCGAGCGTAGCCGACGGCGTGACCTTCCATGGATATCCGAGCAAGACGGGCAAAGGATACACGCTGCCGGTGCCGCTGCCGGGCAGTTCGCTGTCGACGAATGCACCCATTCAGACGATGATGGCCGGTTTCCGCACGGTGGCAAATGCGAACGGCATGTCGGAAAAACCGCTGCTGACTACGGAAGGCGGATGGGGCGTAAACGGAGTCTCCGACCCAGATATGCAGGCGGCGTGGATCGCGCAGTACGAAGTCCTGCAGGCAGGCTTGGCCAGTAAGGACAATCTGGCGACGCAGACCTGGTACGCGTGGGGGACAGCACCTTCTGGAACCATTGAGGGCAGTAATGGAGAGCCGACCGAGGCGGGCTACGCCTATCAAGAAGTGGCGACGCGCTGGCTGTTGGGAACGATTCCTTCACCCTGCACAAATGCAGGCAACATCTGGTCGTGTCGTGTGGGAACGAACCTCATTGTGTGGGATGCGTCGCAGACGTGCAGCAATGGAGTGTGCACGACCGGTTCGTATACGCCGCCGAAGGGATACGTGGAGTACATCGATCTGACAGGCGAGCTACATCCGATCGGCGGAACGATTCAGCTGGGAGTGAAGCCGATCCTGATGGAACGGTGAGCGGGTCCTGAGAGAATCGCTACACGCGAGATCCATCACTCTCGCGAGGAGAAACGCTTCGCTCGGGATGAACGCCTTTTTATTTACTGGGCCTTCGGTTCAGCGTCTGACTTCTTCGGTTCCGCGTCCGATTTCTTCACGTCGGCGTCTGCTTTTTTCACCAAAGAGCGGACGTAGTTGACCAGATCCCAGTTTTCCTCGGTCTTTACGCGCTGGCCCTCGGGCGGCATATCCTGATGGCCGTTCTTGATGACGTAGAAGATTTCGCCATCGGTGTGGTCTTTGAGCGTGGCCGGATCGCTCAAATCTCTGAAAGTGAGCTTCATATCGCGCCCGGTTTCGCCGTCGCCTTTACCCTCCTGACCGTGGCACATAGCACAATCCAGGTTGAACCACTTTTTTCCCCGGGCCAGGGATTCGGGGGTGGACTTAATGGGGTTGGGCTGGCGGGCGTCGGCGACCGGGATTCCAGCGTACGGGTCGGGTTTCTGCGTTGTCGGCGCCTGCTGGGCGAACATAGAAGATAAAAAGAGAAAGATGGCTGGAAGAACCAGTGTGAGTCGGTACACGGGAACCTCCTTCGACTGAGGAATTTTGCCTACACGAAAGCGTAGCACTGGGGGGTGGGAGGCCGTGTCGCTGAAATCACATAGGTCTGTGATTCGGACCATAGCGGAAGGGGCGGATTGTGAGTTCGGGAGGAGAGAGGGCGAGACGCCCTCGCGACAGCCGGCGAGGACGCCGGCGCTACGGCTGGATTCAACACAACGACGCGGGGGAAGACAAGAAAAGTCAAAATCCCCACTTCTGGCAAATCGGCCAGAAGTGGGGCGCCCGAGCATCCTACACAATGAAACCCGCTCACCTCAGGCGCTAAAGCACACCGCCGTTTCGGACTTTTTGGTAGCACGAGTAAACTCGTGCCCTTCCCGGGCCTGCAACTGAGAACGCTGGCACCACGGTGTGGTATTTTCGTAAGTTCGCGTTGTGGGCGCGAATCGTCATCTAATTCCTCGGACGAGTTCTTTCCCGGAAGAAATCATGGACAAAAAAATTCGTGTGTTTGCCACCTGCGATATAGGAGAGGCAATTGACCTGCTACGGCGGCGTGGATATGACGTGGAAGTGTATCCGCATCCCGAGGCTCCGGCGAAGAGCGTTATTCTGGAGAAGGTGAGATCGGGGATAGATGGGCTGATCACGACATTGCGCGATGCGATCGATGCAGAGGTGTTCGAGGCGGGCAAGGGCACGCTGAAAGTAGTGGCGCAGTTCGCGGTGGGCTTCGATAACATCAATCGCGCCGACGCCAACCGGTACAAGATTCCCTTCACACACACGGCGGATGTGCTGACCGAAGCCACTGCAGAGTTTGCGTTTTTCATGATGGGAGCTCTGGCGCGCAAGATGTGGTCGGCGGAACACTTGACGCGCGAGAACCGCTGGGGATTCTGGCATCCCTATTTGCCGTTCCTGGGCGATGAAGTGACGGGGAAAACGGTGGCGGTGATTGGGACGGGGCGCATCGGGTTGGCGTTCATCAAGAAGTGTGTTGGCTTCGATATGAACGTTCTGTGTTACGACCCGGCATATCAAAATCATGCGTTCGTGAAGACGATCCAGGAGATTCACGATTTGCGGCACGCGCGCGGACTGGTGAAGCAGAAACCGTGGATTAAATATGTGACGCTCGAAGAGGCGTTGCGCGAAGCGGATTTTGTGAGCGTGCACGTGCCGTTGCTGCGGGAGGGCGAGAGCGCGACGCCAACCTACCATTTATTCAACGAGAAGACGCTGAGCCTGATGAAAGCGACGGCCTATCTGGTGAATACGTCCCGCGGGCCGGTGATAGATGAGGCGGCACTGGCGCTGGCGCTGCGGGAGAATTGGATTGCGGGCGCGGCGCTGGACGTTTATGAAAAGGAGCCGCTGCCGGCGGATTCTCCGCTGCGCGATCCGGCGATCGAAGACCGTTGCCGTCTGCTGCCGCACTTTGCCAGCGCGGCGCGGATCACGCGGCTTTCGACCGATCCGGAGAAGGGAATGGCGGGCCGTTGCGCACAAGGACTGATCGACGTGCTGGAAGGGAATTACGGCGGGGACATCGCAAAAATGCCGTATGTGGTGAATAAGGAAGCATTTGCGGCGTAGTTGCAGAATCTTGCGGAAGACGAGAGAATCCCTCAGGTTCCGGGTTGGAAAATACAGGAAAGTGTGTTTGTTGTGGCAATGGCGAGGATGACGAGTACAATATCAAACATTGCAGGTAATGGGGTCGCAGACGGGGTCGCAATGAAGAGGCGGGTGTTCTGGATCTTCGCAACGGTGTTGGCATGCACGGCAGCGGTGTGGGCGCGCGGGTCCGATGAGCGGTCGCTGACGCTGGAGCCGACGCCGAAAGAAGTACAGATGCGGCAAGGTGGTTTCCACGTAGGGCCGCGCACCAAGATTTTTGTGTTTTTTGGGCATCAATCGGAGGACCGCATCGCCGCCGAGACGCTGGCGGAACAGGTAGCCGATCAGTCGGGATTGAAGCTCGACATCCTGGGGATGAAGCCCAAGGCGAAGGCCGAAGAGCATGCGATCGTGCTGGCCCGGCTGGATGACCGGCGAGTGCGGCGATTCCTGGCGAAGAATGGGCTGCGAGCCGGCGGCCTGATCGGGGACGATGGATATCTGTTGTTCTCGGACAAGACGCACCTGATTGTGGCGGCGAATTCCGGCGAAGGATTGTTTTACGGCGTACAAACCTTGCGGCAACTGCTGCGGCCGGCGGCGAAAGGCGTGATTTGTCCGGCAGTGGAGATTCGCGATTGGCCGGGCGCAGAGGTACTTCAGCTGCCCGGACAGGTCAGCAGCGCATCGTCTCCGCAATATGTGGTCAAGCAGTGGCAGGGGCCGAAGCCATAGCTTTTCTCTTTCCTGTGAGTTAACCACCGAGAAGACTTTATCTGAGTGCCTGCGTGTCTCCGTGGTGATATTCGGCCTTCTGCTTTCCTCTCGCTTACAATCCATCCATCATTGTGAATATGTTTTCTGAACGCACGAACTGGAAGCTGGCGCAGAACCGGCTAACGGAAGCGATCGCGCAGGTGCGCGCGTCGGGCAAGACGATTCTGAATTTGACGGCGTCGAATCCGACGCGGATCGGGCTGAAGTATGACGCGGCTGCGATTTTAGGAGCGTTCAGATCACCGAAGTCGCTGGATTACGATCCGCAGGCGAAGGGGTTGTTGTCGGCGCGAGAGGCGGTTTCAGACTATTACCGTGCGGATCATGACGTCGAGGTCGATCCGGAGCGGATTGTGCTGACGACGAGCACGAGCGAGGGATATTCGTTTGTGCTTCGGCTGCTTTGCAACGCCGGCGATGAGCTGCTGGTGCCGAAGCCGAGCTATCCGCTGTTTGAGTTTC
>Ga0335072_10008383_pt1 | contig 14988 bp, 15 predicted proteins | sample Lox_Sample_21_FD_206725 | JGI IMG/M metagenome (GOLD analysis project Ga0335072, IMG submission 206725) | Soil microbial communities from Loxahatchee National Wildlife Refuge, Florida, United States - Lox_Sample_2.1 | ecosystem: Environmental > Terrestrial > Soil > Wetlands | place: USA... | reverse complement strand
CTCAATAAAGTCGGTATTTCCGGCCCTACTCTACATCAAAGCAGACTGTCGAATAGAATGACTGACTGGCAATCGATTAGGTTGCCACGGCTCCTAAGCCTCGCTGGAAAGTGCTCACACATCGTCGTCTGCAGACGTGGCCAGGCGATTTGACCAAGGATACTCTCCTCGGCTCACCTTTACCTAACTGGCTTGTCGACCCTGTGATACCTCGAATTCTTGCCCTATCCAAGGAAGAAGGCAATCACGATGATAATATATTTACTGGGAGTCCACACCGTGCACCTAACCATGTACTCGTTAACGAATACCTTCCGGGGCAAGGAATCATGCCACATAAAGATGGACCCGCTTACCATCCAGTTGTATGCACAGTCAGCCTAGGAGCGAGCCTATGTCTGGACGTCTACGGAAGTAATGAGGATGGGACGAGAGAGTCTAACCCACGATGGAGGATTTTCCAGGAGCCTAGAAGTCTCTTGATTACAACCGACGACTTATATACCGAGTATTTGCACGGTATTGCAGACCTAGGTGCAGATATGGACCTTCGTGAAGGGACAATCGCAAACTGGCCGCTTCTTCGATCACCAGATCTCATTTTGCATGGGAAAAATGAACGGCAAACGCGCACCAGTCTCACCTACCGAGACGTCATCAAAGTTTCAAAGCTCGGAAGTAAGATTGGGATATTTGACAGGCGGTGACCTTCTAGACAGCTAGGATTTGCCTATCTTGATCAATACATTCTCCAATCGTGCTCACGCGACAGCGGAGATCTGGTGTATATAGGGACGGCAAACCTCCAATAAACCATGAAGACGCGACAGCAACCCTTTTCGTGCAACATGGGAAATGGAATCCAGCGAGTGTTTCTCAATAGATGTATGGTATCATCCTCATTCGTTGTTTGATCTTCTCCTCGCCAAACTTTTGAGCGTACCAAGCCCTAGTTGAATTTGAGGTGACGGCAAGATTTGCAAATGTAAACAGAAGCACAGTTGATATTGTCTTATTGAGTACCTGGCCTTGCGGCGCAGCTGCAAGAGCAAGAGCAAGGTAGATAGCACACTCACAGGTATAGTGAGGGCATAGTATCCATCGAAATAGGCGACGCTCAGGCAACGTGTACTTCTTTAAACTTGCTAGGTAGATGTGGGAGTCGTGCTGGAGGGTGGAGGCTATGAAGAAGAGTGGAATAGCAACGAAGCTTTTTGCTAACGGCTTGGATAGTTCAATATGTGCAAAAGGGTTGCTGCTGGATAATAAAGTAGCTATGAAAATCAGCAATGTGCGCAGTGAGGCTTGGGGCGCCTGATGACTTACGCATGCCTTCAGCCCAAACAGCTACACCAACCGCCAAATAAAATGCAATTCCCAAGGCGTACGAAGCCAAGGGCATCTGAGCTGACGAAAGTTTGAGGAGCGTAACACTCTCATATAACCTGCGGGAGCCCTGAAAAGCCATCAATGCCCAGGTTATAAGAATTTGATTTGCCGTCATTCCAATTTGTCCGTCCGAGGCATATCGTGAAGCAAAGAGACGGAAAATAACGCCATTAGTAGCTAGTTGGTACGCCCAAAAAGCAGACGAAGCTACAGAGACCATATAGAAATGAGTAAACCATGTGTGCGGAACTTGTAATTTAGCCAACCTATCCGCAAAAGTGACGTTTTTGCTCTTGACCTCCGTGGATGGAACAGGAGTTTCCGAGGTTAGAATAGTTCGCGGCCCATACGAAACAAGCTGCCGTAGGCCTGGTACTGCAGCAGCCCCAATTCCAGCTACAGTTATAAAAATAAAGAATGCACGGCAGAGATGTGCTGGATCTATTGCAGGGTAGGCCATGATTATTGTTTTGAAAGAATTTAAAATAATAATCATTTCGATCTAGCGTTAACTCAAGCTGATCCCTGCAACGGATGCCGGCGACGATTATTCCGATGCCCGAATAAATTTCCAACACGCTCGAATCGTCACTTCCCCAAACAGGAACCTTCATCTATTAGCACTCTTCAAGTCTATCTATTCTTCAGAGGAAGCTGCCTAGGCATCGGCAATTATGGCGACTACAGTGGACAAGGTATGTCGGCAGAAGCTTCTCTGGAGACATGTTGATGACCGTGCCACAGATCAAAGATATTGAGGCCGAAGTAGGTTTTCAACCATTTTGCTGCAAGGACCTAGTCTAATAATCAAATTAGATGGCCAAAACCCAAAAGAATAAAGCTACATCTTTCCATCTGGGTCAGCTAAAGGCGAAACTCGCGAAGCTGAAACGCGAGCTTTTAACTCCAACAAGCAGTGGCAGTGGCGGTGGAGCAGGCTTTGATGTTGCAAGAACCGGTGTGGCCAGTGTTGGGTTTATAGGTTTTCCATCTGTTGGCAAGAGTACTTTAATGAGCAAACTGACCGGGCAACACTCTGAGGCGGCGGCTTACGAATTCACGACCTTAACGACTGTACCAGGTCAAGTGGTATATAACGGAGCCAAAATACAAATGTTAGACTTACCTGGTATCATTGAAGGAGCCAAGGATGGAAAGGGTCGAGGTCGACAAGTTATCGCTGTTGCAAAAACGTGTCACTTGATATTCATCGTCCTCGACGTTAATAAGCCTCTTACCGACAAAAAAGTCATCGAAGCCGAATTGGAAGGCTTTGGGATCCGAGTCAATAAGCAGCCACCAAATATCGTGTTCAAGAAGAAAGACAAAGGAGGAATCAGTATCACCAATACTGTGCCTCTGACGCATATCGATCACGACGAGATTAAAGCGGTCATGAGTGAATATAAGATCTCTTCAGCAGATATTGCAATACGATGTGATGCTACTATTGACGACCTTATCGACGTTTTGGAGGCCAAGAGTCGAAGTTACATTCCAGTTATTTATGCATTGAATAAGATCGACGCTATATCAATAGAGGAATTGGACCTGCTTTACCGGATACCCAATGCTTGCCCGATAAGTGCAGAGCATGGCTGGAACATTGATGAATTGATGGAGCAAATGTATGCAACTATGATTGATGCCATATGAAGCTGCTTTTCCTGACATCCCGCAGGTGGGATAAGCTTAATCTTGTCCGAGTGTACACGAAGCCCAAAGGCAAGCTACCAGATTACACACAACCAGTTGTGCTACGTGCCAACAAATGCACCGTTGAAGATTTTGTAAGTCGGCTCTAGCAGAACGGACTGGCTTCCTCAGTTGGGTGGCTAAGATAAGCAAGTGTAACGCCATTCACAAAACAATCGTGGAGCAATTCCGGCAGGCAATTGTATATGGCAAATCCGTAAAGCATCAACCTCAACGAGTAGGACTAAGTCACGAACTTGCCGACGAAGACATCAGTAGGTTTCCTTAGTTTCTACGCGTCTAAGCTTTATTTTTTCCAATGCTCATCATAGCCTAGTCACGATCATAAAACGATGATCTTAATTACCAGAAGCACATTCATTGGAGGAGTTCAGGTGGGATAAATACGACGTGGCGTTGATCTTGCTTCTTGGAAAGTTGGAGGAACTTTATGTAGAATATGAGCTCTTCCTACGCCGGAGCGCATCAACTCGAGTTCATGGCTGTATGAAAGTTCTGGAATTGAACGCAATGAAGGCCCTTTGATTCAGTATATCTTGGTAGTCATGGAGGTTTCCTGTGTGGCCTGTCGGCAATGTGTGTACAGCAAATCATCTTCGACATTGGCAACCAGGATCTAGTGCCGAATAGTAGACGCGGGACGCATCGAGCCTTTCCCTCCCGTCCAATGACGACAATTCTCTTCAAGGTCTCAGAAATCGTTACCCCAGATCAGCCACCATGCGAATCAGAGCAGCATCAGATCCAGACTCGTATGTAAGAATGAAGCCACCCATATTAAAATTTCCAACCCTACCCGGACTGCTACCTAAAACACGAGTCAGCGGAGATGCAGCTCCCAAAGCGCAGCCCTGCATAACCGAGAAGCCTTAATTTTTAAGAGACTCGAAACACATCCCAGGCTTGACAACAACCCTGCAAGAATCAACAATGAAACAATACGGCGCCCGCAGCGCTTATCCTTTAAGAGCATTTTCTCATTTTCGCCTGGATAAGCTCCTCCGAAAATCCCACAGCCAATCAATTCCAAAATAAAGGATCCTCGCTCCTAATTCGCAGGAAAATGGCTCAGTTCACCGACTTTCGACCTTTCACAGACCGACTCGAACCGCCAGACTTTTTCATTTTTTGACTTATCAGTGTTCCCCCCGAGACATACTGAACTGCTTCGCCAGGATGAGATAAGTCCTATTTCCAGAAAATCTCATTGAATGGTTGAAGCCTGATATTTACAATGAAGCCGAATTCAATTTCATCCCACTCAGTTGGGCGAAATAAGGGTGACGGAAGGCTAAGCAAGTGGCATTATTTTCGTGGACTAAAGCCACAAAAAGGCAAGATATGCCTTTAGATGCCTTCAAATTTCACGCCTTACCCCCGAACAGAACACACTAAATCTATACCCTGCTTCATCCTTCCCAAAGTTGGAGGGACGATCCCAACCACGAAGGCACCACTGCATTTTGTCATTTACAGTCTTTCTCAAAATCGCAAATGAGAAAGAGGGCTGGTTGCATCGGGTGCAAGCTCTCGGAGATCGGAAGACAAATGAGGATTACACAGCGTATTATTCGGACTCGGATCTGCCTATCGAGCTCAGGGTTGACAAGCCTTCCTGAACGGTTGGCCGACGGCGAGCCATTATCGTTGACGAAATTGTCCGCAGAGAAAATGCAGCTTTTTGGGCCAGTGGGATCAATCCCGCTGAGTAGTATAGCCGTAGCTTTGACCCTCGAAGCGACGCTGGTCAGTGAAGCAACCAATGATGTGTCTTGTAACCTTCTCCCAGCCTCCACGTTCCTTCATGGCACCATTGTGGGCTGACAGACGATATCGGCAAGCCTCATTTGTGAAGAGGGCGTGTTAAGCCTGAACAAGCCTCGAGTATCGGCACGGCAGGGCAAGGCAGGCATTGCATGTCACGGCATGAGGGCCGCCCATAGTCCGAAGCCATAATCCATAATCCATACAGCACTCGTAAGTCCCAGACCCAGTCGACACTGTCATGGCCTCGTGCCTACGACGCTACCCGCGAGACATGGCTAATGACGAGCGCGGATGGCGATAACAGCGGAACGGAGATACAATAGTGACAATAATGGATTCGGAGGAAGCCTGCTGCGATAGATGACTGTCCAGGATCGTTCGCTTTCATTGCTAATTCACGATTTATGGGCGTAATCCATGGACGTTGTGTGGACCCTTCTACCTGTGATACGATGCTGAGAGGAGTGCTAGACTCTTTGACAGACAAACTTCCCGCGCGCAAGCTGGCTGAACTTGCAGGTCCTTGTTCAGACGAAGAAACTAGGAGGCAGTACATGTGCGGAGAAGCTAGGGATTGTCGAGGCGAGACCATGGATCCCTGTAAAGCCAAAGCAGTTACTACTCCTTTGATGCCCTACAGTAGTGCTGCTAGGGACTGTACCATCTAGCAGTACATCTGCTCCTCCTCCGGCACTCAGACTTGCATTTCGGTTCATGGTTCCAGGCTCTTCATCGTTGCATACATACATACATATCATACATCAAGCATAGTTCTCCGATTTCCTTCCCACGCAGATCATATTGCTGCACTCACTTTCAGCACTGACGCCTTTTCGCCAAAGCTCGCGAACCCTGATCATGCATGCATCTCGCCGTGCTTAATCCCGCCTTAGCCAGGAACAGCATCAATCACCGGCGACAGCTACCCGCCGCCGTCTTCAACACGACAACCGTCGCATCTGGAAAGCCAATTTCCAAATGCTGTTGAAGACCGACAGCCTCTTTGATATGCATGATTCCCTGATGAGTCAGATTGGAATGGAACAAGAGCAACACCACCACTCTGGAGAGAGTTACGGCAACGATGGCTGGGTAGAGATTAACAGCTATTCTTCCTCGCAGCATCAGTCGCCAATTCACGAATATGGAGGCTTTGGCTTCATGCACCAAGCACCACATAGTTTACCTTCTGAACCAACCTTCTCGAGGATGGCTCCACCGCCGCCGCATACCACACATCAACAATTACTACCACTGATCATGCCCTCGCACCCGACATGGCCAAGCATGTTGACAAACCCAGCGGGATACCAGGCGCAACCAGCAACCATTCCACCCGTATCAGCTCCTATAAAAACTTCAAAGTTGCCCGCAATTCACGCTCCGTCCCCACGGAAGACTCTTACGGATGATGACCGTAGAAGAATGTGCCGGTACCATGAGGAGAATCCAGCGGTAAAACAGACAGAGATTGGAGGTGAATATCCACTCCTCCGCTACACGTGAAGTATTGCTAATGGTTTTTGTACTAGCAATGTTTGGCGTAGAAAGAAGGTGAGCTATACTATCACTAAGAGTTGAAGATGATGTTCCCTGACTGTTACTCTTAGTACTGTCTCAAAGGTCTTGAGACAAAAGGAAAAGTACCTATTCCCTGAGGATCGTAGCTTGTCACCAGTGAAACGGGCGAAGGGCAAGTTCCCTGATATTGATCGAGCTTTAGCCAATTGGGTACGGAATTCGCAGAAGCAGGGCATCCCATTGACAGACGCTGCAATCAAGGAGAAAGCCCGATTTTTCGCAGCGACCGTCGGAAATAGCGAAAGTCATGTCAAGGCGAACAGCACAAGCTGGCTTGAGAAGTTCAAGCAGAAGAATGGCATAGGCGGTGGAAAATTGCTTCGAAGAGCTTCAGAAACCAATATTTCTACCAGCAGTTCTCTCAATCCCGACTCTGCCGGACCTTCGGCTTCTCACACGCCTAATGGTATATCCCCAACATCACCAGAACTGCTGTCACCTTTATCTAGCTCCAAGAACGAGGAGAGTATTAAAGCGGAAGGCCTCAATGACTATCTAGATTTTAGTCATAATTACCGACATTCAAACTCTCAGAGCACGACCTCTTTGAGCAGTGGATTTACGGACACTGCGCCTTCGTCATTCTCTGGAGGACCGACTAGTCCTGCGACTCCTTTTGCATTCTCTCCAGACACCACATGTGCTCCCTTCATGCCATCCCAACATTCACGTCTCCCACCACCCACGAATATCTTCCAACGACCACGTAGCCAAACATTCCCCATGCTGGGTATCGACCCGTCTTACATCTCACCACCACAGACGTCAGAACCGTTGACTCCGAAATACAACCAACCGGTTACAGCTCCACCGTCTGCCTTGGATTCTCCAAACCATGATGATAACCCTCTACCAGCTTGGATTGAGCCGGCTGTCTCTTCTCCTCAACTGCACCACCGCAGCAGCAATGGCTCTATGGTCCATCCGCCCTCCTCCAGTACTTCAAACCATCCCTCTAGCGGTCTCTCCTCACCTCCTTCTGGCTCAAGTCCGAGCTCGCCCACTCAAGATGATGCGCGTCGGGCTCTTGATACGTTACTTAGCTTCATCCACTCGGCGCCAGGCCTGGTAGACCAGAACGATTACGTGACGGTCTTGAAGCTCACAGAAAAACTCAAGTTGCAACCGAATGGAAACTCAGAACGTCTTCCTGGCGGACTGCACCGCATCCCTGAGCAGGAGAACGAAGTGCCAGTTACGAAAATGGAGCATTCGATGACAGCATAAAGCTAGATAGTGCTTCCGCACTGCTCTGCTACGACTTTCGTACCCATTTCACCCGCATCTTCCTATACTTCTACCTCTACATGACCTCTTCAACCTACATAGTCCACGGAGTTTTGCGATATACTTACTCATACACTTTCTGTATAATGGCGACCGATACGCCCCGATTGAATGGCCTCCATACCTCTTCAACCTGCTATTTATGACTTCTCTACTTTGTTCATTTATCTATGCTTTTTCTGTCCTGTTCTACGCCTTTACATCTCAAATCTCACCTCACGGCCGGTTTTTGCAAGGACGGGCAAAGGAAAAAAAACCGATCTATCATATACCCAAGACATCTTCCCGCTCACGCGGCATCCGCATTTTATCTACTTTTTTTTTATCTGCTTTGCTTTCTATTTTTTTTTTTCTTCCTGGAATGACATTTTCACTTTGGTCCCAGTTTAACGCCTGTCTGCTTTGTGAACTTGACTGGTGATATACTTCGCGTCTATCAAGGCTTTGGGGGGTTTGGGGGCGGGCAGGGGGATCAGGAATTTGGAGACTCGGGCGGGTTCGGGGAAACTACTATTGATGCGTATGCTTTCGGGATGTCTGGAAAGTACGAAACTTTGTTCATTGTGTGTAAATACCAGACAGGCCTCGTACTGGCATCAGTGTGAGCTCGAATTTGCGGGAATTCATGCCGAGATTCAGGTAGTTGGAATGGTGGTCTAATCAATGCAGGCGGCCCCTTCTCAGTTTCGGGTGGCTCCTTTGAACTCTGTTGCTTCCCCTCAAAAGGAGAGACGTGATTAATCATGCAAAGTGACATGTTGTATTAGTAATTTTACACCCGAAATTGTCAATGCCTAACTACGTGCGTAATTAACTCAATCGTTCATCGGAGAGCTCGATGACCCCTTTCTCCGCTAGTTCAGGCATCAATCTAACTATCAGTAACTCCACTACGCCATACAGGAGATGCCTATTGCAGTATGGGTCGCTTAAAACGTTTAACACGTCTTCGGCCTCCCTACGCCTACGATCCGAGTCAGGCCCTAAGTAAATCTCCTGCACCCTGACTGGGATGAGCGAAAGGATCGTTTCAGCACATCTACGTCGTATCAGTAGCTGCTCCTCCGGTAAGGGTGTGCGGCGTGCGGGGCCTGGGGCGTTCTGGGGGAAGAGCGCAGAGCGGGCTGTGCGTAGCAGAGTGGGGAGCAGAGCCGGATCCAGCACGTGCGTGTGGACCGCATAAGAGAGCAATCTGCAGCAAGTTGGGCAAGAGTCAGCCACACAATTTCAGAGCCTCGTCGCCTCAAATATCGAATCTGCAAGAACGACCCAAAACATCATAGAAAATAGAAAAGAGATCAGCTCAGGTGTCTGTGCCCTCGCCCCGTGTAGTACTGATCAGCGGTGGCTTAGGCGTTGAAGGCTACAATGCGGAATGCAAATCGATTCAACAAGATTGCGAAGGCAAGGCGGAGACACAAACTAGTGGACGGGAAGACTTCGTTGAGATGTGCGCGGGAGCGGTGCGAGGCGATGCCATGGGCTGCAGCCGGATAAGAGACCCCAGCATAACACAGCGCCCGGGCGCTTAAAGAATGATGCCGTAAGGCTTGAACACAACAGATCTAACCAGCCCTTGGCTTTGAAGATCATGGGTTGCAGAAGGGATGCTTATGCCGACAAGGACCAAATATTGCATCGTATGATCCGAGGCCATGCAGTTGCCCCTTGTAGTGATTTGGGCTTGTTGTACCGCAGGTCGCAATGGGTCGCAGTTCTGCGAATCGAGTAGCGAGACAGACTTCCGCACCGCACACACATTCGCTAACTTGCAGGTGTCATGCACGACGATAACTAGGATCATTGCTCCTGCGCATCCTTGCACAACAGATGTGAAACATATGCCGTTCTGCAAGATGACTGGGGAGCATTCAGGTCAAGTGACTGAAATCTCATGCGGCGTGACATAATTAATGCCGAAGGCTTTATCGCATTAAGAAAAGGGTAGGGATTGAGAAACATACTTATCGATCATGCCATCCGTGTAACCCAATTTGCCTGGCCCCTGGAGAGCGAACCATTGCAGCATCGATAATGTGGCTTTCAGCCAGGGCATGCGGACGTCCAGATCGAGCAGGCTCGACGCACAGGTCCAGATTTTCATTGTTAACATCGGAATTTTGATAGGTCCACTTTGATTTCCAGAGGAATTTGTAATATTTGAAGATGGCGGTTGCAAACCTTCTACAACTGGCCCAGTTCCAGGCACCTTTTTGTTGAGAGGTAATCGTAAAGGCAGTGAAGATGACGTTCCAATCGTAACAATTATAAACCTTACCGTGGTAAACGCGAAAAATCCGTATTGGATGACCAGCCAAAATGCTTTTTGGAGAGACCACTGGAAGCTATTGTTCTTGACAGCACCAGCTGAGGATGGGTCGGCCCGGCTCGTATTCTCAACTGATTTGTTAATTCTCTCTTGAGCTTTTGATCCAGGCAGCTTGGCTTGAATGACCTCAGCCATCTTCGTGATGCCTTCCCATAACAGCCAAGGCTCGCAAGCTTTCTCCCCAATACCATTACCGAGTATCATCTCCGAGATTATCTGGCCAACGAGCGAGGTTAAACAATCATTTTCAAAATCCTCTGTAGGCAGCAGGATAGCAAGAACGCCCTCCACTAGTAACTGTCGATACGCGGCCTCATTTTCCTTCTGAATCAGAACTGAAGCAGGATCATTCCTGCCCGGTACCGGAGACAGGGCAGGAGAAGGCCAGAGCGAATGATATATGAGTCTAGGCTCAGGTTCCAGAGGATCATGATGAATAGGATTGTACGCAATCCGATATGCTACAGTCAAATGATCAGCTGTACTTCCAGAGTGATCTAGATACCCCGCATATATCTCTATTTGAATCTCACCTCTTACGTGCGTATCAAGCAATTCCGGCAACTCATCAAAGATCAAAGCTTCCAAATCCACCTTCCGGAGCCTTTGCTCCAATCCTCTCGTGCAATGCGCAATGATCTTTACCGCCTCCTCCACAAATGTCTGATCAGGTGTGATCTTGGCATACCACGTATACACAAATTCCCGGATTATGATCGCGATGAAGGCATAGAGTTGTAGATCCACATCGTTGCTACTCGTGAGGGGTGGCAGCAAATCAGAAATTGGTGCATTCTTGTCTGCAATATGGGGGCACAAGGTGCGGCGGATGAGGTATGTCGTCGCTCTGTCGGATAGATAGTATGAAGGATGTTGATGTACATTCGGCCGTAACGGTGTGCTTGGGATAGATGTAGGTGTTTGCGAGCTGGATGCGAGCTGTGAGGATGTGGTGGAGGTTGCGACAGCTTTAGGGCGAGGTTGGAGAGGATGAGAAGAAGCTCGGGAATATGCAGTTGTCATCGCAGCCGAGGGGAGTTGAGGTCGACCTCGGTCATGTCAATGAGGCTTTTAGATTTGGATGCGGTACACGCGCGCCCAAGGCTGAATAGTGTTGTTGCGCTTATGTTAGGGTAGATGCGCTCGGCTAGCTCGTCTTCAGCCTCGCCCCTCAGCGCCGACGACCGCAACTCATCAAGAACAGATGAATTGTGATACAAAACATAAAAAAAATATGCCAAATTGTACCCTTGCGCAATTAAATTAATCAAAATGAACTGCGCAAGGCCATATTTCTTCTAAAGTAAGATGAAAATGCTTAGTAAATTATGTTTCTCACGTCATGCACTGGCTGTCATGAGCATCCATGACCTGCCTACCAGGGTTGTTGTAGCCAGTACGATTCAATCCTTGAGTGGAAGGCTCGAGATATCCCTTGCACGATAAGATCTATAACAAAATGTGACCTGACTTCCTCCCCCTTTTAGTATTATACTCAGCATATCAAAGTGAATTTGAGAGTGGTTTGTTTATGTCGGCAGTGTCCTAGAGGCAACAGTTCTAGAAACCTTGCAAGAAGAAAAGCAAGATATAGAAACGACTTTTCTTCCACTCGTACCAGAGATATCTTTTGTCCTTTCTCTAGCTGCGACACTTTTATTTATCACAGACTTTTCCCTGCCTGCAGTTCGCTATTTGGTCCATTTCTAACCCCCGGCCATTGGAAGTTGTATTCGGAGTCTTAACTATGCCAATTGAACAAAAGCCGCGAATTACTTTCCGGTGATAGAGACTTCTTATTTCTACGCCAGAAATTCCGTCTGGATATGCCACCTGATTAATCAAGACTCTGAGAAAAACCAGATCCAGGACCAACAGGTGACACCAAGGTCTTCGGAGTATTGCAGAGCACGATAGTACGGCTTTTGGATGCCATTTATATTTATGCTACCTTTCGAGAGTTGGAACCGGGAATCACGAGAAGAAACGAACCGTCAAAGATACGGCGACGGGTTTGCGTCATCTTATCCAGTCACAAGTGGGCCTCTGTGCAGGCAACACAAAAGCTTGGGAATGTTCCGCGGCTCTTCGAATGACTTCGAAGGATCTAGTATTTCTGTGACGAAATCCGAATGCTTGTCACCTAGTGGTATCTTCAAAGCTATTTACAAGTTCCAACAAGTGGCTGAAGGTTCCTTTAGGATAAGCCCAAATTGTCCCATAGCAAAAGCATTTATCAGAACACAGCACTGATCCTAGCTTAATAGACATAGGTTTAAGCTTACTATATTGGCGACCAGGGAGGAGAGAGAGCCTAATGGCGGGCGAGGAAAAAGCCCCTCCGCGGTAATACAGTGACCTCGCTGATGCTGATTCTCTGCGGTGTCAGAAAAGGTCTCCTTATTGAACAGTGTCTCGTACTCCAGATCTGACCTTTACATCAAGTCCAGCTCGCAACACCATTACTCACAACACACATATGCTATACAACATTGATTATACATATCATACAAAAAGACATCTCCTACACCAATCGCATTTATCGATTGTTCCATCTACAATTTACACTCAGTATACAGGAAAAAGATGCTCTGTCTAGGAAAGATATGCTTATATACCCTAGCCCATTCTCTAGCCCATTGCAAACAAGGCGTTTCTCAAGGCAGTGATGTTAACCAGCGCTCCCCCATTGTGGGTATCATATCATCCATCATGCACTTGCGCGCTTTTCATGACATCAGATTATATCGTTTTTGTTGTTGCTTCTTCTTCCCATCCCATCCCATCCCAGCCAAGTGCAGCCTGGTGCTTCTGGCCTCTTATATTCCCGTCAGATGGCCCATGACAAATTGCCGACCCACATAGCCCCATGATTGCTAATCAGGATCGCTGCCCACCTTACTCCGCCGCTTCTCCCCACTCGCTACTTCCCTTAAACGCAAAATTTCTCGCCTCAATAGCCCTCAATCATCCTCCACCTCATCCTCCGTGAACCAAGGATGCTCGAGTACGCCTTCGATGTCAATCCTGCTATCCACATCTCGATTGAGCATTGCGCGGATCAGATCAATGCTGTCTTCGCTCATTATGTATGGTACACGGAGGTCTCGGTCCATAATCTCGTCGATGCTGTAGAACGGATTTTCTTTGTAAATGATGGTATATAGCAAGATGCCGAGAGCCCAGACGTCTTGTTCTTTACCGCGATATGGCTTTCCAGCTAGGACTTCAGGGGCTGCGTAATCTGGGAGAGAGTTAGTATTGCTTTTGAATCGTGGAAGGAACTTTAGATAGGCAGTGGAGAAAACTGCGAGCGAGAGCTGGGTACTGACCAATGGTGCCAACGAACACGTCAAAGGGTCCATTCTTGAGGTACGCAGCGCTTCCAAAATCAATGAGCTTGATGTTCCCTTCGCCATCAAGGACCACATTCTCGTCCTTGATGTCCCGATGCACAACAAGACATTTGGTGTGTAGATGATGGATTGCCTTAGTTACTTGACGGAAAATGCTTTTGCATTCAGCTTCTTCCATATTGACGCGCAGTTCAATATAGTCGAAAAGATCCATGCCAGGCAGGCCATGGGGGACCATTTCGATGTAGTAATTGACGTCATCCTCGAAGAAGTCAGCCATCTCGACGATATTGGGATGTTTGAGTCCGTCGCGACGAAGGTAGTCGAGTACGTGAATCTCCAAAGGCACGGTTCCCAAACGTCGATCTCGAGTCCAGGTGTCTACCAAGATCCGACGCTTTGTGACATATTTCAACACGACTTTGCTGCCTGTTTTCTTATATCGGGCTAGCTTGACTTGGCCGTAAGCTCCCTGGCCCATCTCCTCCAGGACCACAAAGTCATCAATTGTCTTTTTGTGAACAGGCTCCACAATCTCAGGTGGTGGTTTCGGCTCTTCCTTTTCCTTTGAAGAAGTGAAGTCACGTCCAGTGAGTTTAGAGGCAGTCTTCATGGCAGCTTCCTTCAATTGCTTTGTGAGGATAGACGCATGTGAAGTTTCCTTCTTAGGCTCGTCTGAGTCCATGTCCATCGGAGAAGCTACTTGTGTCTGCCCTGGAGAAGGCTGATGTAGAGGAGTAACCGGTCCTGAGATTTGTGGAGTTTCCGAGTTGTGGTCGTGATGAGAAGCATGCAAGTTTCTTGAATACGTGATCCACAACGCGTAGACGACTTCGGACGATGATGAGCTCTTCACTCCACTTGTATCATCTTCTTCAATTATAACGTTCTCGTCATGGGTTGGCGTATGCTTATCGCTCTTCACCACGCGCATCTGAACATCGATCTTGATCTCTGAACCATCTCTGTGCTTCGCGGGTAGGCCATCAGGTCGTAAGAAGTAAGATGCTACATCAGCTTTCCCATCACGCAATGCCAAAAACGCCCTGGCACGACGGAAGCTATGCTCGGGAATAACAATGCCATCGACAAGATGAATTCCATCTTCTTCAGTGAGAATGCGAACCATACGATCAAATCCGGGAATCAAATCAGTGATAAGAAGGCCATCGGGGCGCTGTTGTCCGAACAGTGCAGCCGAGAAGACGGAATTGGAGCTTGTAATCTCTAGGTTTCTTGAATTTAGGACAAGGATACCCGCAATGTGTGGAAAGCTGGATACTCGTAAGTCAGTAGAGCCAGCAACCTTTTCCACCGCTGCTGGTATATTGATACCATTCACGTTGCGAGCTGTGAAATACGTTCGTTTCGCAACTTCAGCGTAGTCAATTTCCCCAGTTCTAGGATCAATGCCTTGTCGTGGTATGCGTGGAATAAGTCTGCCAATATCTGTGCCGGCCTTGCATAGGTTCTCCCCCCAGATCGGCTCTGTGGATCCTGTGGCCTTCGTTACGATACCATCATCATCAACAGAAATATAGGCGACATCCTCATGGATCTCTT
>Ga0335072_10008382_pt1 | contig 14988 bp, 9 predicted proteins | sample Lox_Sample_21_FD_206725 | JGI IMG/M metagenome (GOLD analysis project Ga0335072, IMG submission 206725) | Soil microbial communities from Loxahatchee National Wildlife Refuge, Florida, United States - Lox_Sample_2.1 | ecosystem: Environmental > Terrestrial > Soil > Wetlands | place: USA: Florida... | reverse complement strand
GCTTGACCGCCAGCAGCGACAGCCGGATCGACAGCAGCGCGGGCAGCAGCGTCAGGCCGGCCAGCAGGGTGACCGCGATCGCGATGGCGAACGGGATGCCCAGATCGGAGAAGAACGGGAAGCTGGCCGCCAGCAGGGTCAGCACCGCCGCGATGACCGTGGCGGCGGAGAAGGTGATCGACTCGCCCACCCGGGTGACCGCCTCGACCAGCGCCGTCCGCGCGGCCGGGCGGGGCCGCGCCAGGTCGGACAGCACGCTGCGGAGCAGCCCTCCGTCTGTAGCGCTGTCCGTCCCCGGGCTGTCGTGGCCGGCTGCCTGCAGCTCCTCCCGGGTCCGGAAGACCAGGAACAGCCCGTAGTCGGTCCCGGCGCCGAGGACGAGGACGATCAGCAGGAACTGGGCCAGCGGCGATACCTGCAGCCCGTGCCTGGCGGCCTCGGCTACCAGCGGGCCGGAGATCAGCACGGCCAGCAGCGCGGGCACCACTGTGGTCAGCGCGAGGGTCAGCGACCGGAAGATCAGCACGAGCAGCACGATGATGAACACCAGCGACAGGTCCTGTACCCTGCCGCCGGTGCTGCCGGTCGCCTTCTGCTCGTCCACCTGGACGGCCGTGTCACCGGCCAGGTGGACCCGCAGCCCGGCGGGCAGTCCGGAGGCGGCGATCCGCGAGCGCAGCCCGCTGATCAGGTCCTGGTCGTAGTTCTGGTTGCCGCCGTTGGCGTTGGCGGCCAGCGCCAGCAGCTGCACTGCCTGGCCGTTGGCCGACTGGCCGACGTCCTTGACCTGCCTGATGTCGGGATCGGCGGCGATGTTGCGGCTCATGGTGGCCAGCGCGGCGAGGTCGGCCGGGGTGAGCGGCCCCCCGCTGGTCGCCGCGACGACGGGGATGGTGAGCAGCGAGGCGTTCCCGAACGGGGCCGACAGGTCGATCGCGTGCTGGCTCGGCGCGCTGGCCGGCAGGAACTTGGCGTTGTTGCTCTGGGTCACGCTCGACAACGCCGGCAGCTGCGTCGCCGCCGCGATCGCGCCCAGCACCCAGGCGACGGCGACTAGCCAGCGAAGGCGCACCGACCAGCGGCCGACGGCGCCGAAGACCGCGTCGTAACGCAGGGATGAGACTGTGGCCGGCCACCGGGAAGCTGGGGCGCGGTCCGTGCGGGCGGAGGGTCTCATGCTCGGGTCCACTCTCTCGTCGTAGAGGCAGTCAGGCGGGCGGCCGGCGTCTGGCGGGCCGGCTTTCGCCGGCGTGCCTGCCGTTAGCTGCTGAGTTCGGCCAGCCGCCGCACGGCCGGCGCGGCCTGGTCGTCGATCCACGGCGCGGGCTCGGGAACGGGCGGGGACACGATCACGGTGTCGATGCCGAGCCCCGCGTAGCGGGTCATCTCCCTGGTGAAGGCGTCGAGGTCGCCGCTCCGGAGGGTGTCCCCGGTATAGATCGCGGACTTGCGGATCTGCGTGTAGTCGCGGCCGGCGTCGTCGCAGTGGCGGCGGAGCACGTCGAGCTTGCGCGCGGTCTCGGCCGTTGAGGTGACGATGAGGTTGCAGGCACCCGCGTAGCGGGCAACCAGCTTCAGGGTCTTCTTCTCACCGTTCCCGCCGATCATGATCTCCGGGCGGGCGCTGACCGGCGGCGGCACGCACCGGGTCTCGGCCAGCTGGTAGTACCTGCCGTTGAACGGCCCGTTTTGCTGCGGGTCCCACATCTGCCGGCAGACCCGCAGGGTTTCCTCCAGCCGTTCGAACCGCTCGGCTGCCGACGGGAACGGGACGCCGAGGCCGCGGTGCTCGCGCTCGTACCAGGCCGCGCCGATGCCGAGGGCGGCGCGGCCGCCGGAGAGGTTGTCGAGCGTGACGACGATCTTCGCCAGCAGGCCGGGGTGGCGGTAGGTCACCCCGGTGACCAGCGCGCCGAGCTGCACGGTGGAGGTGCATGCGGCGAGGAACCCGAGGCTGGTGTAGCACTCTGGCATGGGACTCTCCGGGCCGCCTAGCTCCTCCATCTGGAAGTAGTGGTCCATCACCGACAGCCAGCTCACCCCCGCGGCCTCGGCGGCGCTTCCGGCGGCGGCCAGCATCGGTCCCAGGGCCGCGTGCCCCTGCGGGGCGCCGAACCAGGGAATGTGGATGCCGAGCCGCATCTCAGCCCTCTTGCCGCGAGCTGTGGTCAGGGCCGGGCCGTTCGGGCGCCGGCTGAGGCCGGGCGGCCAGGCCGGCCAGTTCCTTCACCCGGCCGGCGGGCACCGGCTCGCCGGGGGTCTCCAGGTACCAGCGGTACATGGCGTCCTGGCTCATGTCGCCAGGGGGCTGGGAGGGGAAGTAGGGCTGGACGTAGACCGGGGTGCCTGGCTCGCTGCGCCAGCTGTCGGCGAGGGTGCCGATGTCTACCGCGTCGTAGCCGAGGGCGTCGAGCAGCTGGGCCGCCTGCGCCTTGGCGGCCTCGTCGTCGCCAGCGATGGGCAGGGCGCTGCGGTCAGGGGCGCCGGCGGGCCGGGCGAGGGTGAACAGGCGGCGGAAGTCGATGTTGTTGAATGCCTTGACTACCCGGGAGCCGGTCAGGTGGCGCTGCACCAGCTCACTGGAGGTGAGTTCGCCCGTGTCGAGCGCGGCGATGTGGCCGCTGCGGTCGGGATAGTAGTTCATCGTGTCGATGACGGTCTTTCCCTGAAGGGCGGCGGCGGGGAGCAAGGCGTAGGCGTTCAGCGGGATGGTCGCCACGATCAGGTCGCCGGCCTGCGCGGCTTCCGCGGGCGTGGCCGCGCGGGCCCGCTCGCCGAGTTCGGCGACCAGCTCCGAGAGGGTCCCCGGGCCGCGGGAGTTGCTCAGCACCACGTCCAGGCCGGCGGTGACGGCGAGCCGGGCCAGCGCGCTGCCGATCATGCCGGTGCCGATGAGCCCGAGAGTGCGGATGGTCATGATGTCACGTCTCCATTTCCTTAAGGCAAAGTGGGATGGTGCGCGGTCGTGCGGCGACGCCGCAGCCGTTCCGGCCGCGGGGGGCGGGTTCAGTCGCGCAGGCTCATGCCGCCGTCGACTGACCAGACCTGGCCGCTGACCCAGGCGGCGTCGTCGGAGAACAGGAACGTTACGGCGGCGGCCAGGTCGGCCGGCTCCCCGAGCCGTGGGCTGCGGGCGTACTGCAGCGCGATGGCCTGCAGTTCGGTGTCGCCTTGTTCCCGCTGGGTCTGGCCCATGACCAGGCCGGGCATGACGCCGTTGCAGCGGATGCCCTCCTTGCCCCAGCGGGAGGCGATGTGGCGGGTAAGCGCGTTGATCCCGGCCTTGGACGCGGCGTAGGCGGGGCGGGTGGGCTCGCCGCCGAACGCCGCCCCGGACGAGGTGTTGACGATCACCCCGCCGCCCTGGCTGAGCAGCAGCGGGATGACCGCGCGGCAGGTGAGCGCGTAGCCCAGCAGGTTTACCTCCAGGGTCCGCCGCCACACCGCCGGGTCCATGTCCAGCAGGTCGGCGTCGCGGCCCAGGGTGCCGGCGGACAGGTCCGCGCCGACGTTGTAGAGCCCGTCGACCCCCCCGAGTCCGGCGGCCGCCAGGTCAGCGAGCGACTGGACCGACTTCTCGTCGGCGAGGTCGAACTCGATGGCGATCGCGCGACCGCCGGCCGCGGTAATACGGCTGGCGGTGTCCTGCGCGGCGGGGAAGTTGACGTCGCCGACGGCGACCGCGGCGCCCTCGGCGGCCAGCCGCTCGGCCGCCGCAGCGCCGATGCCGGTCGCTCCGCCCGCGATGACGATCCTCTTGCCCTGCAGTCCCCTCATGCCTTCTCCCCTCTTGCCGCCGTTCCCGCCGCGCGCGGGATGGCCGCGGCCGCCCGGCGGGGGCGTCCCCCTGCGCGCAGCCGCGCCGGACCGGCGGCCGTTCGCGGATCACTGACTTGATTTTGAAGCACTGCGTCAGCTTAGCAACAGCGACCCAGTTATGCGAACTCGCGTCGGGTCAGCGGTATAATTGCGTAATGACCGAAGCAGCGCGTTCGACCACGCGGGACATCGCCCGGGCCGCCGTCCGGGCCGAGCTGGCCGAGGTGGCCCTCGACCTGTTCTGCCGCGAGGGCTTCGACAACGTCACCACCCAGGACCTCGCGGCAGCCGCCGGGGTGTCCCGCAGCACCTTCCTGCGCTACTTCGGGAGCAAGGAGGACGTCGTCCTCAGCACCGTCGACGCGCGGGGGGACGAGGTCGCTGACGCCCTGCGGGCCCGGCCGGCGGGCGAGGACGACTGGACGGCTATCCGTCACGCGCTCGACACCGTCATCGAGATCTACCGTCAGGACCCGGGCAAGGCGCTCACCATGACCCGGCTCATCACCGGCACCCCCGCGCTGTGGGCACGGCAGATGGAGAAGCAGCACGCCTGGTCCCCGCTCCTGGCGGAGGCCCTAGCGGCGCGCGCCGACCCGCCGCGGCCCGCGACCATGGCCCTGCAAATCAGGGCCGCGGCCGCCCTGCTCTGCCTGAATACCGCCCTCGCCCACTGGACTGCCTCCGGCGGGCAGCTGGACCTCGTCGCGCTCCTGGACGAGGCCTTCGCCGCGCTCGCGCCCCAGTGAACCGTGCTGGCCAGCCGACAGCCGTGCTCGCGAGCGCGCAAACCGGTGAGCTGATCGCTGGCGGGCACCGGGCCGGAGTGAGCGGCTACCGCGGCAAAGGGCGTGCCCGGTGGCCGGAGCCACGTGCCTGGGGCGCATTTCCAATTACGCCGGCCCCGGGGCACTCCGTCCCGTACCGGGAACGCACCCGGCGAGCGGGGCGGTCAACCGCATTACGCCGCAGGGTTGATCGTCACCTGGCCAAGCCCGCAAGCTCTTCGTCCAGAGTAGTTCCCCAGGATCTCGCTCACCGTCTCACTGCGCCCGGTACTCGATCGCTCGTCAGGCAGTCCGGCGCCGCGAGACCCGCGGCCGGGTCTCGCACCTTCTGAGCTGCCTCGCGCTCTGCGGGCAGTGAAGGCACCGCTAATTTCACGCGCGCCGGCGGCACCTCGCTGCTCCTGGGCTGTGCGGGGAGCTCATGGCCGGCGCGGGGCGACGAGGCCGGTCTCGTAGGCGAAGACGACCAGCTGGGCGCGGTCGCGGGCGCTGACCTTCATCATGGCCCGGTTAACGTGGGTTTTGGCGGTCGCGGGGCTGATGAACAGCTTGTCGGCGATCTCCTCGTTCGACAGGCCGGCTCCGGCCAGGGTGGTGACCTCGCGCTCGCGGGCGGTCAGCGCGGACAGGCTGGCGGCCACCCGGCCCTGCGGCGGGTCCGGCCGGGTCAGGAACCGGCCGATCAGGGCCGTGGTCGCGGCCGGGGACAGGAGCGACTCGCCGGCGGCCACCGTCCGGATGGCGTCCAGCAGGACACTCGGCGCGGTCCCCTTGCCGAGGTAGCCGCTCGCGCCGGCCCGCAGCGCGGCCACGACGAGGTCGTCGGTCTCGTAGGTGGTCAGGATGAGGATCTTGACCCCGGCGAGGGACTCGTCGGCGGTGATCCGGTTGGTCGCCTCGATCCCGTCCATGTCCGGCATGCGGATGTCCATGAGCACTAGGTCGGCCCGGGTGTCCCGGACCCGTGCGATCGCCTCGGCACCGGTGCCGGCCTCGGCCACCACCTTCATGTCCGGCTCGGAGTCCAGCAGCAGCCGGAACGTGCCCCGCAGCAGGGCCTGGTCGTCGGCGAGCACGACGCGGACGGTCATCGGTCCTCCCCTTTCACCGGGATCGTGGCCCGGACCGCGAACCCGCCGTCCGGGGCGGCTTGCGCGGCCAGCGTCCCGCCGCAGCTGCGGGCGCGTTCCCGCATGCCGATGAGGCCGTGGCCGGTGCCCGGCCCGCGGTAGCCGCGCTCCCGGCCGGGAGCCGGGCCGTTGGTGACCGCCAGGCCGAGCCTGCCCTCTTGCCAGTGCAGGGTAACGGCCGCGGCCGCGCCGGGAGCGTGCTTGGCCGCGTTGGTGAGCGACTCCTGCACGATGCGGTAGACGGCCAGGTCCCCGCCTGCCGGCAGCGCGGCGGGGACGCCGTCGACGCTCAGCGACACCTTCGTGCCCGCTGACCGGAAGCCGGCGACGAGCTCGTCAAGCTTGTCGATGCCCGGGGTGGAGTGCCCCGCGCCCGCGTCGTCAGGGTTGTCGCCGTCGCTGCGCAGCAGCCCGACGGTGGCGCGCAGCTCATCGAGCGCCTGGCGCGAGTGGAGGCTAATGCCGCTGAGCGCGGCGGCGGCCTTGGGGTCGTCGCGCATCAGGTACTCGGCGACGCTGGCCTGCGCGTTCACGAGGGCGAGGTGGTGGGCGACCATGTCGTGCAGGTCCCGGGCGATGCGCAGCCGCTCGTCGGTGACCTGCCGCCGGGTTTCCTCCCGGAACTCCTTGTCCCGGCGGGCGGCCCGATCCCGCCGCAGGCTGACCAGGACGCCCGCCCCGGCGGCGATCATGACCAGGTCGAACATCACCATGTCGGTGATGACCAGGAATCCCGGCTGGGCGATGACGCCGACGGCGAGCAGGGCCCCGGCTGCCAGCCCGCCCGCGAGCCAGCCGGCCGGCCAGCGGCGCCGGCTGGCGACCGTCCAGGTCGCGACGCAGGTCGCGATCGGCACCGGCTGGTAGGCCCCCATCGCGATCCCCGCGCTCGTGTAGGCGCCGACGAACGGCAGGACCGCGAGGTGCAGGCACTCGACTGCGGTAACGGCGGCCAGCACGGGCACCGGCCACCGGTTCCGGCCCAGTAGCGGCAGCCAGGCGGCCAGGGTGAAGATCAGCACCGTCGTTCCCTGGAACCGCGCCCCGTCGGCCCGGCGGAAGGTCAGCGCGGCCAGCATCGTGGCCAGGATGATCGCGTTAACCACGGCCGCCGCCGCGGCGGGAGGCAGGTGGCCTCGGTGCCGGGCGGCGGTGCGGGCAGCCGCGGGCGGCTGCGGGCTGGCGTCTGCGCTCATTATCTAATGATCGCTGACGGCTGGGTGGCCTCGCGGCCAGGCTCGGCCGGCGCCTCGACCGGCAGCCGGGGAGTGAGCTTCTCCGCCCAGCGGGGGTAGGCCCAGTTCCAGTGCCCGGCGAGCTTCATCAGGGCCGGGATCAGGGTCAGCCTGACCAGGAGCGCGTCGATGAGGACGGAGATGGCCATGCCGACTCCGATCGAGGCGACGATCCGCTGGCCGCTGAACCCGAACGAGCCGAACACGCACACCATGATCGCCATGGCCATGACGATGACCCGCGCGGTGTCGGTGACTCCCTGCCGGATGGACCCGGCGTTGTCCCTGGTGCGCTGCCACTCCTCGCGGATCCGGCTGACGAGGAACACCTGGTAGTCGGTGGACAGCCCGAACACCACGCCGACGATGCACACCGGGATGATGAAGGAAACCGGAGCGGCCGACCCCACCCCGAACAGGGCCGATCCCCAGCCGAACTGGAAGATCGCGGTGATCGCGCCCAGCCCGGCGAGGATCGAGCCGAGGCTCGTGAGCGCGCCGGTCAGCGGGATGAGCACGCTGCGGAACGCCAGGGCGAGCAGCACGAACCCGAGCAGGCCGATCAGCACCAGGTACAGCGGCAGCTTGCTCATCAGCGCGTCGGACATGTCGATGGTTGACGCGGTGGAGCCGCCGACGTACACGCGCAGGTGCGTGCCCGCCTCAGCCGCCGGGATGACATCGTGGCGCACGGTGTTCACCAGGTCGCTTGTCTGCACGGCCTGTGAGCTGGTCTGCGGCACGACGGTGATTACCTCGAGGCCCTTGCCGACGGCCGAGGGGGCGGACACCGAGGCGACATCGTGGACGGAAGGCAGGTCAGCGGCGAGCTTGGACAGCGCCTGCTGCGACGCGGCGTCCGGGGTCTGGGCGACGAGCAGCAGCGGGGCGTCGAATCCCTTGCCGAACCCGCCGACCATCACGTCGTAGTAGGAGCGGGTGGAGGAACCCACGGGGTCGCTGCTGGAGTCGGCGGAACCAACGCGCATGCTCAGCACCGGAACGGCGACCGCGACGATCGCGAGCAGGCTCAGGGCGATGGCGCGACGGGGCGCCCGCTCGACCAGCCCTGCCCACCGCGCGGCCAGGCCGTACCCGGTGCGGACGTGCGCGCCCGCCCGCCCCTGGCCCTGGTCCGGTGCCTGGCCGGCGGCCAGTGCCCGGCGCTGCCGGCGGGACAGCACCCTCGTGCCCAGCATGGAGAGCAGCGCGGGCAGCAGGGTGGTCGCCGACGCCACCGTGAACAGTACGGTGACCGCGGCGGCTTCCGCCATCCCGGTCAGCACGCTGAGGTTGACGACGAGCATCCCGAGCAGGGCGGCGATGACCGTCACCCCGGCGAACACAACGGCGCGGCCCGAGGTCGACAGCGAGCGCACGATCGCGTCCGGTACGGACTCCCCCGCGAGCAGCCCCTTGCGGTACCGGTTGACGATGAACAGGGCGTAGTCGATGCCCACGCCGAGCCCGATCAGGCCGCCCATGGTCAGGCTGGTGCTCGACAGGTTTACTACGTGCGAGCCGAGCACGACCGCCAGCGTCCCGAGCCCCACCCCGGTGATGCCCGTGATGACCGGCAGTACCGCCGCCCAGACCGAGCGGAACACCAGCAGCAGGATGAGCAGGGCGGCGAGGATCCCGATCGCCTCGGTGCCCTCCGAGGCACCGACCGGCGGGGTGAAGGCCGTGCCGCCGACCTGCACGTCGAGGGCCGCGCTGCGCAGCTGCTCGGCGGTCCGCTCAACGGGCTTGACGTTCGCGTTCTTGGCCAGGGTCACGGTCGCGTAGGCGGTGGTTCCCGACGGGCTGACCTGAGCCGCGCCCGCCGCGCTGTACGGGCTGACGACCGATTCCACGCCGGGCAGGTGCGCGACCTTGCCGAGCATCGCGGCCACGTCCTTCTCGACCCCCGGGCTGGTGACCGAGTCGCCGGCGACGTGCCAGGCGATATTCCCGGTGACCGTGGAATTCGACGTGACGAGACCGCCGTGGCCGGCGTTGTCGAGCAGGCTGTAGGCGGTGGCGGACTCGCTGTTCGGCACCTGGGTGGAATCGGTGAATCCCGACCCGAGCTTGACCGTGAGCCCGCTCAGGAGCATCAGCGCGATTATCCAGCCGCCGAGGACAATGAATTTTCTCCGGGTGCACAAGCGTGCGATACGCTGCACGGATCCCCCTTCGGGTAGGCACAATCTGACTCTTCTAGCCTGGCGGTCATGGCCGCCTAAATCGTCGGCCGGGCGCGGTCATTTCTCGTACCGCAACCGCGGTAGTCACGCCGAGACCCGGGGCCGGCCGCCCTCGACTACCGCGTTCGCGGTACCGGTAATGACCGCATTCGGATGACAATCCGGGAATTCGGGCGGCAAAACGGGACCGGTCATTTTCACTGCCGAATTCAAGGCGCGCCATCATGCCCGCACCCCGCAACAGCGGCGGCAGTCTCCGGCGGAACATTGGCGGCCCGGGGGCCGGCGTGCCGCCTGAGACCGGCGAAGGTGGTCACGGCCTGGCCGGAACCGTTCGCTGCAGGCCCGGCGGAGGTGGACGGCCCGGCGGCTGCCGATTTCCTCGTTACCGGAGTAACGCCCGCGAGGGCTGCGACGGAGTCATAGCCGGCATGGCCTGACGTTAGCCCGACCCGCTCAGCGAGCAGTCGCTCGACGTGGTGACGCCGGGCCGGCCGGCCAGCAGCCGTCATGGCTGCTCGCCACGTGGCCAGCCTTCCCCGTCCGGGCAGGTCCTGGCCGGAGAGCTAGAAGCGCCGAACTACCCCACGTCCCCGGAATCTTCAACGGCGAGCCGGCGCCCAATACCTGGCAAGGCAGCCGATACGCCGGAAGGCACACGTATTTCTGCCTCAGGCGCTGGTCACCGAGAACGTATGGTTGCCCGGCCCCCGCGTCGAGGAGACACCGTCCGGCAGGGTAACCCGGGCGCGGGTACCGGGGGCAACCTGAACGTGGAGGGTGAAGGCCCCTTCCTCGGCCTGCCAGGCGGCCCCGACCGGGCCGTAAGGGGTGTCCAGGCGCGCCTCCGCCTGGGTGATCCCGCCGCCAGGGCACGGCCGGACCTCGAACTCCTGCCAGGCGGGAACGTCCGGGAGGGGCCGCAGCCCCGCCACGTGGGAGTGCAGGAAGGAGATCACCGCGCCCTTGCTGTAATGGTTGAGCGACCCCTTGCCGCGGGCGTCCAGGCCTTCCCAGTTCTCCCAGACTGTGGTGGCACCCGACTCGATCATGTGCAACCAGGAGGGCGCCGACGTCTGCCGCAGCAGGTCGTAAGCGACGTCGGGGTAGCCGTGGTCGGCCAGCGCCGGCAGCAGGAACGGGGTGGCGAGGAACCCCGTGCCCAGGTGGTTCCCGGCCGTCCGGATCAGCTTGACCAGGTCAGCGGCCGCCTGGACCCGCTCCCGGTGATTTACCAGTCCGAAGGCCAGCGCCCGGACCAGGTTCGCCTGGGTCGCCGGGGTTACCGTGCCGTCGCCGCCAGTGAACTCGGCCTGCCAGGCATTCCGCACTTGCGTGGCTACCCTGCGGTAGTGGGAACTGGCCCCGGTCTCGCCGAGCAGGCGGGCGACCCGGGCCAGGGTTGCCGCTGAGCGGTACAGGTACGCGGTGGCGACTTCGGCCTTGTCGTTCTCGGGCTGCAGATCCGCGTCGGGATCGGCGCCGGGCTCGAGCCACTCGCCCCAGTGGAAGCCGGTGTCCCACAGGTACCGCTCGTGCGCCGCTGGTTCGGGCCTGGCAGCGGCGCGCGCCGGGTGGCGGCCGCCGGCCGCGCTACGCAGCGCAAACTCCACCCAGGCCTGCATCGACTCGTACTGGTCGGCGAGGACCTGGGTGTCGCCGTAGGACTGCCACAGCTGGTACGGGACGTACACCGCTGCGTCTCCCCACCCGGCCGAGCCGGTCAGCTCCCCCAGCCGCCCGTTGCGCACCCTGCGGAAGCTGTCGGGGACGAAATTGGGGACCCGGCCGTCTTCCCACTGGTCGGCGGCTAGGTCCCGGAGCCAGCGGGCGCTGAACCCGGCCACGTCGTACAGGAATGCGGCTGCGGGCACGAACAGCTGCCAGTCGCCGGTCCAGCCGGCCCGTTCCCTGGTCGGGCAGTCGGTGGGGATCTCGCACGCGTTCCCGCGGAACGACAGCACTGCCGCCTCGTGCAGGGCGTTCAGCCGGGCGTCGCTGCAGGAGAACCATCCGGTGCGCCGCAGGTCGGTGTGCACCATCACCCCGGTCACGTCGTCCTCGGTGAGGTCGCGTGCTCCGGTGATGCTCACGTAGCGGAAGCCGTGCGTGGTGTGCCGGGGCTCGAAGTCCTCTGCTCCCGGCCCGGCGCTGGTGACCTGGTCGGTCATCCCGACCGGCACCGTGCCGAGGCCGGGGATGTCTGTGCCCAGGTGCGCGGTGTCCACGTCGCCGTCGTCGCCGAGCCGTTCGCCGTGGCGGAGCCGGACCCGGTTCCCGGCCTGCCCGAGCGCGGCGCCGGACAGCCTGACCCACCCGTTGATATTCGCTCCCAGGTCGATGACCTGGGAGCCGAAGCCCGCCCGGGTTACTGACAGGGGGCGGTACTCCTGCACGCGGCGCGCCGGGGGGGCGGGTGAAACGGTCAGCTCCGGGCCGGGTTCCCCCGTGACCGCGGCGCCTGTCCACCCGCGGACCGGGAACCGCTGGTCAACCCGCTGCCCCTCCATCAGGTCGGCCGCGCGGACCGGCCCGTCGGCCGACACCTGCCAGGAGCCGTCGGACGGGATCACGATCCGCCCGCCGGCCTGGCCGGTGAACTCGATCTGAGCCAGCAAGGCCAGTGACGCCCCGTAGCAGCGGTCCATGTGGACTGCGCCGGTGGCGCCCCGCCACCACCCGTCGGTCACCGTGGCGACCAGCTCGTGCTCTCCCGGGAGCAGCAGGCCGGTGACGTCGTAGGCCTGCACCTCCAGGTGCGAGTGGTAGGCGGTGAAACCCGGCGTAAGTTCCAGGTCGCCGACCCGGGTGCCGTCCAGGTGCAGCTCGTAGATCCCGTGCGCCGTCGCGTACACCCGGGCTCGCGCGGGCGCCGGCGCGGGAACGGTGAACCGCCGCCGGAAGTACACGGCGCCGCGTTCGCCGCGTGGCGGGAGCGGACCGGACTCGGTGGCTCCGATGAACCGGCCGCGCCAGTCCGGGACCTCGAGCAGCCCGGTCTCGAACTCGCCAGCTTCCGACCAGCCGCTCCAGCCGGCATCCGAGCGCGCCCGCACTCGCCAGGACACCCGGGACCGCGATCCCAGCGGCTGGAACGGCCAGGGCCGCAGGAACGGAGCCTCGTCGTCGGCTGCCGCTGCGGTATGCGTGGCTCCGTCGATAACCGCTTCGACCTGGTAGCCCAGCTGGGCCGCGGGCGGCCACCACGACAGCCGGGGCCGTCTTACCCCGATGCCGAGCGGGCGCGGGCCGTACTCAACCCGCAGGCTGACCGGTACCAGGGTCATTATCTGCTCCTCACGCTCTACCAGGTCGTCGGCCTCAGGCGGGTCAGGACCCCTGCTGGGCGAACTCCGAGGTGGACGGGTCGAACGTGAAGAGGCCGAAGGGCAGGTCACCGTAGGGTGTCGACGGGGTAAAGTCCGCGTCGGCGGAGTACCCGGGGATGTGGGTCTTGCCGAGCGTGACGCCCGCCTGCTGGAACGTGCTGTAGTTGAGGTCCTGGCCGGCCTTGCCGGCGATGTCGGTGAGCAGGGCCAGCCCGGTGCAGGCGTCCTCGACCGAGTTGGCGTACGCCGGGTCGCCGGACTTGACCAGGACCGGGTTGATCAGCTTGCCCTTGAGGTTCGGGTGGGCCGCCTCCATGGTCTGCATGCAGGCCTGGTTCGCCGGGTCGCTGAAGTCACTGGCGATGTCGGCCGCGAGCGCGTTCTTGTACACGGCTACGGGGACCCGCGCGCTGGCGGAGCCCGAGGAGGCGTCCAGCGCGGACGTGAACATGAGCGTCGGCCGGTAGCTGGTCCGCGCTTCGATGGGCGGGTACTCGGTCGCGAGGCCGCCGACGATGATCACGGTGGTGGCCCCTGCGGCCTGGAACTTCTGGACCGCAACTGTGACCTGGCCTCCCAGGGCGGTGGTGTCGCTGGTCGACGCGGTGATGACCGCGGTCGCGACCGGCGTGATCCCCTTGGCCTTCAGGGCCGGGATGGCGGACTGGTTCATGGACAGCTCGTCCTGCTGCAGCGCGATGACCGCGACCTTCTGGCCGGACAGCTTGCCGGTGGCGACCAGGGTGTCGATCGCCGACCCGGCGTCGTCGCTGCCGTGGTCGAGTGCGAACCAGGGGGCTTGGGCGAGCGCGTAGTCCGCGTTCGATATGGCGCTGCCCAGGACGGCCGTCTTGTGCGTCTGGACGTAGCACAGCGCCTGGGTGTCGCTCTCGAACACGCCGAGTACCGCGAAGACCTTGTCGTCGTCGGTGAGCTGCACGCAGGTCTGGGTCGCGGCGGCCGGGTTGAGGAGGCTGTACTCGCCGTATACGGGCACGATCTTGCGGCCGTCGACGCCGCCGGCGGCGTTGATCTTGGCGATCAGGGCGTTGTAGGCATCCGGGAAGCTGCCTTGGTTGATGTTGAGCCCGTACTGGGCGAGTGACGCGTAGTCGGGGTAGACGACGCCGATCTTGATCGTGCTCGCGGTAACTCCCGGGGCGGCGTCGCCGAACTGCGACGCGTCCGCCGAGGACGGCGCCTGTGTTGACGGCGCTCCTGAGGCGGGTGCCGACGAGGCGCCCGCGGGCGAGGACGGCGTGCTCGCGGTGCTGCTGGACGTGACGGAGCAGCCGGCCAGGGCGGCGGCCGCGGCGGCCGCCGCGGTCGCCGCGGCCGCGAGTGCGAGTGGTCTGCGTGAGGTCATGAGGCTGGTTTCCCTTCAGTGAGACTCGGTGGGCGAGGCAGGTGCTGGTGGCGCGGCGGTGCCGCTTCTGGCGATGGCGCGCTCGTCGGTGCCGAGGTAGCTGGCGATGACGGCGGGGTCGGACCGGACCGCCGCCGGGCTGCCCTCGGCGATCACCCGCCCTGTCTCGAGGCAGTAGACCCGGTCGCTGATGCTCATGATCAGCGGCATGTCGTGCTCGATGACGAGCATGGCGGCGCCGAGCTCACGGCGGATCTGGGTGATGAGCGGGCCGAACGCCTCGGTCTCGCGCTGGGCGACGCCGGCGGTGGGCTCGTCCAGGCACAGCACCCGGGCGTCGAGGGCGAGCAGCCCGGCGAGCTCGACGATGCGCCGGGTGCCGGTGGACAGGTCGCTGATGAGGCTGTCGGCGTAGCGGCCGAGGCCGAGGAAGTCGATCAGCTCGGCGGCGTGGGCGCGCTTGGCCCGCTCGCCGCGCACCGACCGCGGCAGGTACAGGGCGGTGGACAGCAGGCCGGTGCGGCCGCGGGCCTCCAGCGCGATCTGGACGGTCTCGGTCACGGTGAGGTCGGGGAACAGGGTTGCTGCCTGGAAAGTGCGCCCCAGGCCGGCGGCGGCCCGCCGGTGGGCCGGCTGGCCGTTCATGTCCCGCCCGAGCAGCCTGACCTGGCCCCCGGCGGGAAGGTAGCCGCCGATGGCGTTCATCAGGGTCGACTTGCCCGCGCCGTTGGCGCCGATCAGCCCGACTACCTCGCCGGCGCGCAGTTGCAGCGAGACCAGGTCGACGGCGGTGACCCCGCCGAACTTCACCGTGACCTGCGCTGCGGCCAGCGCCGGCTCGTCGCCGGGCAGCGGGGCGCGGGCCGTCGCGGTGAGAGCGGCGGGCGGTGCGCTGGCGGACTTGGCGGGGGCCGGGCCGAGCCGCTTGTCTGCCCAGGCCAGCAGCGCGTCCCGGGCGGCGTAGCCGACCTGGACCAGGCCGCCGGGGAAGTACAGCAGCATGACCAGCAGGCCCAGGCTCGAGGTGAGCAGCGGGACGGCGTCGTTGCCGGGGAAGAACGCCGGCAGCCCGACGACCCAGAGCGCGCCGATGACCGGTCCCGACACCGAGCTGAGGCCCCCGATGACAACC
>Ga0335072_10008381_pt1 | contig 14988 bp, 12 predicted proteins | sample Lox_Sample_21_FD_206725 | JGI IMG/M metagenome (GOLD analysis project Ga0335072, IMG submission 206725) | Soil microbial communities from Loxahatchee National Wildlife Refuge, Florida, United States - Lox_Sample_2.1 | ecosystem: Environmental > Terrestrial > Soil > Wetlands | place: USA... | reverse complement strand
GGCAGAATCGCCGATCCCGGCGCCATCCATGCGCAACGAGGCAATGCCGCGGGCGGCGAGCCAGCGTGCGATGGTGACTGCACTGCGGGAATTGCCGGACCGCGGGTTTGCGCCGGTGTTGGCGATGAGTACCGGCGGTGCGCTGTCGCGCGGATGCGCCGGCATGGACAGAATGCCGAACATTGCGTTGTTGGGGCCGAAGAAGATCGGGCTCTCCTGGCCGGTGGTGGTGTGGAGTGGCGTTTCCTCTCCTGCGCAGCGGGAGAGGGTAGGGCGAGGGTGCGACATACTGACCCGATGACCCTCACCTCGACCGCTCCCGCGGGCAGCGCCGGAGACGGTATGATCGACCGCCTTTGCAAAAGCCTCGTGCGGTACGGCGTTTTCGTACGGGTCGCGTAGCATTTCCGCCAAGTCGTCAACGGTCTCGTTTGTCACGTCCGCGCCGAGCTGGCGCAACCGTCCGGCCATGACGCCACCGGCCGGGCTGCCGCGCTGGTCCAGCACCAGCGCGTGCAGGGCAGGGCGCCGCGGCAGCTTTGCCACGTCAAGCCTTTCCAGTTCATCGCGCGTGGACCGGTCCACCCGCAGGCCATGCGCCTCGAACCACCCGCCATCTTCTATATGGCTCGCCACCTGCCAGATTTCCGCGATGGCGTTGGCGCGCAACACCATCTCCCGCAGGAATCGACGTCCGCTGGCGACGGGCGCCAGCAATACCAACGATGCGATGTCGTCGATGTCGCATGCAGCGCGAGCGGCCAGCGCGGCCCCAAGGCGCACGCCCACGAGTGTCACAGGACCCACGCCGCAATTTGCCCGCAGCCAGCGAACGCCAGCGGCGATATTGTTCAGCCAGGTCCGGAAGCGGCAGGGCTCGCCGTCCTCGCCGCCGGAGTCTCCGGTGCCATAATATTCCAGCCGCAGCGTTGGCACATCCGCAGCGGCGAAACGGTCAGCCAGATGCACCAGCGGGCGATAGACGTTCAGCGCCTCATCGCCCATCGTGCTGCAAATCAGCACGCCATGCGCGCCGTCGGCTGGGTGCAGCATGCCGAAGCAGTCGTCGATATAGACGGGAATCATTGTCGCCCCGCGTAGCGAACTGCGCGGTCCATGTTTAAAGCGCGGACCTCGCCATTGGGAATGGCAGCCGCGCTGCCGCGTGGCCGTAATGCGATGCGTTTTTCGCTGCCGGGCGGCAGATGGAACCAATCGTCCTCGGCAACGAACGACGGATCGTCGATGTGCAGGTATTGCGCGAAGCCCTGCGTCGCGATGCGCATCTGCCAAACATCGCCGACACGCTCTAAATTCACGTCGATCCCAGGATCGCGCCGCGGCAAATTCGGTCCGCCGGGGAAATGCACCGCTTCGGCCAGCAAAACGTTATCCTCCGCATCGTGCAGGGTCGCGACAGTTATGTCATGCGTGCGCGGCCCGAACCGATAAGCATAGGTAATATCAAAGAACTCAGGCAGCAGCACAGCACTTTCCAGCGCCATTGTTCCGCGTGACGGCAACGTGATTTTCCTTTCCGCCTGCCGCAAAGGGTGTGCGCCGTCCTTCACGCACGCCAGCCGAAGTATCGCGTGCAGCGGCTGCGCTGTTTCATTCAGCACGTGGATGTGAAGTCCGTTCAGCCCCTCGTCGGTCAGAATCACCTGCCGGGGGGAAAATGCGCGGCGCAGGGCGTACCAGACCGGCTTTGGATATCCGTTGGCATCAACGGCGCCCCAGCCCGCCCCGGGCACAAGGTCCTGGAACTGCCACACCAGGCCGCCGCCACACGCGGAACCGACGCGCCGCCATTCCGCGAACACATGTTCCACCAGCAGACAGCTTACCGCCCGGGACAGTTCGAGATAGCGGGGGAAGTCGGACCATCGGAGTTGTGCCGGATCGATCCCGAAAAGTGATGCCAGATAGTGGTCGCGAACGTCTTCGAAATCCCAACCGGCGCCCGGATCGCGCGGCACCCCGCGCTTCCACCTCGGGTCGGTAATCGTGGCAACGTTCAATTGCTCTATCATCTGCGCGTCCGGCACATTGGCCAAGGCCAGGCATTCCGACGCGAACCGCACACCGGCACGACGCGCATCGTCAAGCGGTCGCAGATACGCTCCCACACCATAATAGTGCGCCACGCCCGTATCGGGATGGAACGGCTGCGATCCACCCGAAGGGGAATTCGGCACATAGACGATATCCGGCCGCAGCCGTCGCACGATGCCCGGGATGAATGCCGTATAGAGCGAGGCATCCACCTTGTCCGCCGGCAGCCCGAGCATTGCCGCCTGTTGCAGCACCTCGCTGCCGCCGCAGAAAACCGCCAGCGAGGGATGGCACTGCGTCCGGTCCAGAAACCATGTCAGTTCGCTCGCGAGCGACTCGCGGAATTGCTCATTGGCCGGGTAGTCGAAATTGGCCAGCATCGCATCCTGCCAGACCAGCAGGCCAAGCTCATCGCACAACGCATAGAATGCATCGGCCTCGTAAGCCATCGTGCCGCCGATGCGGACCATGTTCATGCCGGCATCGCGCATCGCCGCCAGCCACGGGCGATACGCGGCCGCATCGCAGGGCAGGGCAACGATATCGGCATTGGTCCAGCAGGCGCCGCGGCAGAACACCGGTTCACTGTTCACGGCGATCGCAAACCCGTTTCCATCCTCGCCGCGCCGGGCTTCGATCGTGCGGAAGCCCACCGGCCCCAGTTCGTAATCCGCATCATCAACGTGCAAGGTCAGCGGAAACAGCGCGGGTTCGCCATGGGTGTGCGGCCACCACAATGCCGCATCCGGCACGCGCACGACGCCTTCCATCACTGTCGGGGCCGTGCGCTCCAGGCGTTCCGCGTGCGTATCCAGTTCCGCCACCGCCTCGACTTCCGCGGGCAGGTCGAACACCGCGCGAATCACCACACGCCCCTCGCCATCGAACACGGCGGTCCGCACGTCCACTTCCGCCACGCCGACACTATCGCCGCGGCTTTCGCGCAGCACCGGACGCCACGGACCCACCGGATGAATGGTCGGGCACCAGCCCGGCATGTGGCCGAGCAATGTCGTCCGGGCGAAACGCAGGTTGGATGGCGAGACCAGCCGCGGCCGCCAGCGGGCGCGCCCACGCTGCGATGCAAGCCAGCGAGTCAGGCTGCGAAAACAGATATGCAGCTCATTCGCCGCAAGGGTTCGCACCGCGATCCGGCGCGCCACGAACATATTCTCCGAGTGCAGCAGGGGCTCGCTGTTCAGCCAGATCTCGGCGATGGTGGCGAGACCGTCGAAAAGCAGGATGTCGTCGCCTTCGCCGAAGAACCGGGTGCGATACCAGATGTCCTGGTGGTCCAGTTCAAGCGGCGATTCGCCATCCCACTTGCCGGCGTTGCGCAGCGCTGTTGCGTAGGTGCCTGGCACCGGCCCGGCGATCCATTCCAGCGCCGGGAGCTGGTCCGGCGATATGGCGGCGTTGGCAGGCGTGGCGGCACATTGCCACGCATCGGATAATGGCCGGATCAGCGATGCGGTACTGGAACGGATCCTGGCCATGACGAATTGATCATCACCCGTCCTGAGTCATCGCGCAATCGAGGCTGCCCATCGCCGTCTCGTAATTCGCCTCCAGCGCATCGAACACGGCTGTGCACGGATCGAAGCGGCGGCGGCTGGCAATGCGCGCTACCTTGAATTGCAAGGCTTTGGCATTGGCGGAGATTGTCTCGGCCGCCGCGCGCGCCTCGCCAAATCCGAACCCGCGGGACTCCAGCCAATCGAGATGCGAAGCCAGCAACTGGAAATTTGCCCCAAGCTGGCGGAATACGCTGAACGCATAATCGTGGAACCGGTCCGGATGCGCCATCAGCCAATCCATCTGCTGCTGGAAATCGGCGCGGTAGCAACGGATCGGGTTCTCCTCCGGACGCCGCCGCATGTGCCGGCGCAGCAGCCGCATCGCCGCGTCGGTCAGGGAATTACCGCGCAGCGGCTGGAAGCGGCGGCGCACGAATTCGACATAGGGGGCCAACGCGTCGTCAGCCGCATCCTGGCCCGGCAGGCGGCGGAACACGCCGGCGTAATCCTGGCCCGAAAGTCCATAATGACCGATATTATGGAAATAGGTCATCCGGCCTGCAGCGAGGTCCATCGAATCAATACCAATCGTCGTCTTGATATGCTGCGAGCGATACGACGTGGCGCGGGTATCCGGCAAATAGAAGCCGTCCACTTCCACCAGCACCAGGCGTCCCATCTGCACCTGTGCTGCGAGCTGCACCTCCAGCGCATGCCAGATGTTGAGCTCGCCGACCACCACGCCGTACAGCGTCTCCAGATCTTCATGCAGGTATTTGAAGAAGGTGAACTGGTCGCCTTCGTAGTCCTGCGCTACCGTTACGCCCAGTCCCGCCAAGGGATCCAGATTCCAGGACCGCAGGATTCCCATCCAGGCATCGATGTAGCAGTTGGTGGTCGGCCAGTCGCAGTCTGCGACCGGCGCAACCGCCATGTGCAGGTCGACGGCGTCGTTCATGCATCAAGCCGCAGCGCGGCACGCACCTTCGCCGGCCATTGCGCCGGATCCAGCCCGTGATGGCGGAACAAGGCAAGCGCGAGGCGTTCCAGACCGAAGCCGATGCAGCCGCTGATCGCCACCTTGCCATCAGCCTGTTTGATGCCCCACGGCTCGCCGAAATGATCCAGGTGGTAGTTGAAGCTCATGCACGCGGTCGGCTCGGCATCATTGGCGACCGGAATGAGCAATTCGTATTTCAACCGTTGCTCGCGCTGGCTGTCCGCCATCAGCCGTCCGGCGCGGCCAAAGAACGGATCATGCGCGATATCGATCGTATAAGGCAGCGCGAGCACGGTCGCGAATCCCTGCGCGCGGTCCAGCCAGGCCTGGCGGAATTCCAGCACTTGCTCGTTGCTGCCCATGCGGACGAATTCGTGCAGGCGAAAGCACTGCATGCGCGCCGGATCGGGCGATGGCTCGTGGCGGAAGCACCAGGAATGCACGTTGAACAATACGCCTTCCGGCGGCAGCGCGCCGCGGCTGGCGATGATCGGATACAGCGGATAACACGCCGCCGGGGTCAGCAGCAGGTCGGTCGGCTGCTGCTGGTCCGTCCATTCCTTGCCTTCCTCCACGCACGCCAGCAGCGCGCGGTGCGCAGCTTCGTTGCCGCAGAAGCAATGGATGGTGCCAAGAAGCTGTGGGAAGCTTTTCAAATAGCCGCTGTGCACAAGCTGCGGCCGCACCATCGCCGGCGGAAATCGCAGCACCTCCGGGCGATCGCCTGCCCCCATCCTGGCGGCCAAGGCATCGAGCGCATCCACCACCGCCTCGAACCGCGCACTGCGCGCCAATATCCCTGCAACCCCGCTCGGAACCAGCAACCCGCTGCCGACCAATTGCTCCATCAGGCTCGCCGTTGCATCCATTTCATAGCACTCCCAGCGCCGGCCGTTGCAGCAGCAGCAGATTGCCGGTGCTTTCCAGCATGCGGTCGTTGTTGATCATCACAGGCGCGGACATCAGGTCGCGTAAATGGCGGCCCAGGCTGAATTCGGAGTTGTTCTTATAGGCATTGATACCACAGACCATGAAGGCGTGCTGCACCACCTCCAGGCACAATTCCGAAATCGTGGTCTTGAGATTGTTCATATTCGCCGTGAAGCCCAGCGGCAGCGCGCGCGTACCCTCGCCGAACACCGCATCGTAATCGCGCAGCGCCTGCGACAGCCGCGCCTGCATCAGTTGCAGCAGTCCGACGCCGCGTGCCAGGCGATGTGCCATCATGGAAACATTGCCGCGCCCGCGCACCTGCTGGCGCAGATAGGTGCGCGCCCGGTTGATCGCCTCGGTGGCGATACCCAGCCACACGCTCGCCCACAGCAGATGCGAGACCGGCAGCATTGTCTGTCCGGCGATATCGGCGAACGGCACCGGCAGGATTTGCTCCTGCAAGCCGGCGAAGCGCAGCCGGAAGCCTTCGCTGCAGGTTCCGCGCATGCCAAGCGCGTCCCAGTTGGAGGTCTTGTCCAGCGTGTAGTCGCCACGCAAGGCCACCACCATCACCTGGTCGCTGGCGGCCGCCTCTGCATTGCGCCGCGTGGTGATCAGCAGCGCATCGGCGCGCGCGCCATAGGAAATGGTGGTCGCCCGCTTTTCCAGTTGCGCGCAGCCCTCGCCGGTTTCCACCGCGCAGATGCTGGCCAGGATGTTGCCGCCGGTGCCTTCTTCCGAAGTCACCGATCCGAGCAGCAATTGCTCGGTGCACAGGCGCTTCAGCAGCGCCCGGTGCCAATCGCATGCGAGACCGTGAGCGACGATGCAGGCCACCTGGATCTGATGCATGGCATAAATCATGGCGGAGGATCCGCATGACTGACCCAGCGCATGGCAGATGCCGGCGACCTGGATCAGGCTGCGTCCCGGCCCGCCAAGTTCTCCCGGCACCAGCAGGGCCATCAGCCCCTGCGCCTGCATTGCGCGCACCGCTTCGTCCGGAATGCGGCTTGCATGATCGACATCTTCGGCATGCTCTGCCGCGATCCTGGATGCTGCGAGCGTTGCAGCATCCAGACCGTCGCTCACATTCATGTGTGGGCTACCTGTGGCGTCAGGCGGCTCACGACGGAATCGATGGTCGCAACGCTTGAAAAAGACTTTCGTTGCAGCATTTCATCCGGCAGCTCGATGTCGAATTCCTCTTCCAGCCGCATCAATACGTTCACGATCGCGAGTGAATCGAGCCCGGCCGAGAACAGATCGGCGTTGTCGTCCAAAGTGTCGATCGGCACTGCAAGTCGGCCATTCTCGGCCAGTATTTCTCGGATTTGGTGCTGCCGCGTCGCCATGCCGTAACTTCCTCGATCAGGCGCGCGTGAGGCCGCGCGCACTATTGTGGCGGAGTGTTGCGCAGCAATCCCCGTGCCACGGCGCTGGCAGGGGATCGATACGTGTCGCTGCCCGTTAAGCGATGCTTCGCCGCTTTTTTTACGTTCCCGCCTGTTAACCGGGAACGTAAAGGCAGCCGTTCCGATTTCAGCAACACGAAAAAGCCGAGAACGGGACGGCGACTTACGGCGATGACGCCCTGTCGAAGTCCGCGGCGAGGCGGCTCCAAAACCCGTGAACCCGACTTTAATTACCGCCACCCACCTTGCTCTGTTCTTGGGACCTACCCTTATCCAATTCCTGATTTGACTTCCGGGACGCCTACCATGACTGCGCCGCCGCCTTGCCACCGCCCATCCGGGTTGGACCGCATCAAACGGGCAGCATACCGTCAGCGCGGAGCGCGCCGCCAATTTGGGAATGCCAGCGGTTGGCTTGAACCCGGGGAACAAGCTGCTGTCATGGCGGCCGCGACGGAAGCGCTTGGCGCACCGATCCTGGATATCGGTGTTGGTGGCGGCCGCACCACGCCGCTGATGCGCGCGATCAGCACGAATTACTGTGGTATCGATTATATCCCGGAAATGGTGGCGATCGCACGGCGACGCTTTCCGGACGCTGATTTCCGGGTGATGGACGCCCGGGAAATGGATTTTCACAACGGCCGATTTGCCTTGACGACGTTCAGCTACAACGGAATCGACTCGGTCGATGTGAAAGGCCGGCACTGAATCCTGGCGGAGGTTCACCGCGCACTACGGCCGGACGACCGCTTCGTATTCTCGACACTGAGCCGCGACAACATGACGCGGCTGCCACACTGGCCCGATTGGCAACTGTTCCATGGAACAGGGCTGCAGCCGGCACTGTTGTTCCGGGCCACCGCGAAGCTTGTGGTGGGTGGCATCAATCATCTGCACGGTCTGCCGCTGGCCTCCGACAACGGCGACGTCGCCGTGGACAATCTTTCGGCGCACAATTTCGCGCTGATAGTCGTGTTCACGTCGCTGGGTACGCAGATCCGCGAGTTGCATGATACCGGCTTTGTGGCGGAAGCAATCTTTACCCCGGATGGCGAGCGGGTTGCGCCTGGCGTTGCCGACCATACCGAAGCGTCCTGGCACCATTTCGTCGCCCGCAAACAGGACGAAGGCGGGGCCGAGGCCGCCTAGCTTTGCAACAGCGTCAGGCTTGCAGTGGCGAGCAACAGGCCGATGATCTGGTCCAGCAGCACCAGCAGGGCTGCCGACAGGCCATTGGTTCCCAGCGATTCGCGGGTGGCGAACCACTCGATCCACAGCGCCCAGCCAACGGCGAATGTCCACGCGGCTTCGTCGAGCAGCGGCGGTGCACCGAGTAAGCCGGGAATGCTTCCCAGGACCACCAGCACGTTCTCAATGACGTTGCACCAGTTCCAGGCGGCAATGTAGCGCGGCCAGCGCGGCGCGCAGTCGAGCATTGGCACCAGGTGAAAGCTGAGCCATGCGAAGCCAAGCCAACCGACGAGATAGCCCATCAGGTCCAGCGCGAGTTCGTGGCCTGGGTGCGGCGACACGCCGGATTCCACCCAGGTCATCAGGCGCAGGGCGATGATGGCGGGCAGGCCGATGGGGATGGCCCAGAAGCTGCGCGCGGCGCCAGCCATGTCGGTTTCGACATAGTGCAGCGCGTCGGCACGTCCGCGCGCGAACAAGACCGCGGCGTGCAAACCTGTGCTGATCGGCGTGAGGACCTTCATAGGTGCCCCGCTGCCAGCAGGCTGGGTACCAGAACCAGGAATGCCGTGCCGATATTGACGCCGGCGACCAGCAGCACCGCGCGGAATCGTGACAGTGCCAGGCCGTGGCGGGCCACGAACCAGTGCAGCCACAGCCCATACGCGGCGAGGCACGCCACCAGCAGGCCCGTTGCCGTGCGCTGCGACAGGCCGGCATTCAACAACGCGCCAGCCAGAACCAACAGCACGGACGCTAGCAATGGCAGCAGCCACTGGCACCAGTTGAAGGCGGTGGCGAAGCGCAGCCAGCGGTCTTGCCGGTGCCACAGCCGGGCAAACTCCCAGGACAGCACCGGCGGGGCGAGCAATACCGGGAGGGTAACCAGGAGGTCGGCGACGGCCGCGATGCCGTCGCCGTGCAGCAGCGCCAGCAACGTGCTCACCAGCGGGAAGGCGAGCAACGGCGCGAGGCTCGCGAGGAAGCCCTGTCTTGTGCCGGTGAACTCGTCGAGGCCGTCGGGCTGGGCGCGCGCGATACGCACGATCCCGCGCAGGACGCTGGCTCGCCGCGATGGCGCCACGCCGGTTACTCCAGAAAGGAGGAGAGCATGCGGCGATAGATGCGGGCGAGGCAGCGGAGTTCCTCGACCGGTACGGCTTCATCCGTCTTGTGCATCGTGGCGCCGACCAATCCGAATTCCGCGACGGGGCAATACCGGCTGATGAACCGGGCGTCCGACGTACCGCCACCGGTGTCCAGGTTAGGATCCAGGCCGGTTTCGCATGTTATGGCAGCGCGCAACTTGTCCACCACGGGACCCGGCTGAGTGACAAAGGATTCGCCGCTGATCGCAATGTCGAGATCGAATCGTTCCCCCGCATACTGCGCCAGCGTGGCACGCAGCCAGGCGGCGAGGTCTTTGCCGGTGTGGTCGTCATTGAAGCGTATGTTCAGCATCGCTCGGGCAGCGGCAGGGATCACGTTGGTGACGGCGTTGCCAACGTCGATGGAGGTGACCTGCAAGGTGGAGGGTTCGAACCACGCGGTGCCGGCGTCTACCGGCGCGGCGGTCAGCGCGTTGAGGGCACGCAGCAGGCGGTGGATGGGGTTGTCGGCGCGTTGCGGGTAGGCGACGTGGCCCTGGGTGCCGTGCACGGTGATGGTGGCATTCAGGCTGCCCCGGCGGCCGATTTTCACCATGTCGCCGAGGCGGACAGGGCAGGTGGGTTCGCCGACGACGCAGAAGTCCGGGATGTGGTTATTGTCGCGCATCCATTCGAGGACGCGGACGGTGCCATCGGCGGCAACGCCTTCTTCGTCGCCGGTGATGAGAAGGCTGATCGAGCCGTTGGGGCACCCGGCGGCGAGGTGGTCGGCGGCCGCGGCGGCGAAGGCAGCGATGGCGCCTTTCATGTCGCAGGCGCCGCGCCCGTAGAGGACGCCGTCCTGGACGTGTGCGGCGAAGGGAACATGGCGCCAGTTGGTGGCGGCGCCGGCGGGCACCACGTCGGTGTGGCCGGCGAAGCAGAAATGGGGGGACCCGGTGCCGATGCGGGCAAACAGATTATCGATCTCGCCGTAGCGGAGGCGATCAACGGTAAATCCCAGGACGCTAAGCGCGTCGGCCAGTACAGACTGCGCGCCGGCATCGGCCGGCGTGACCGACGCACAACGGATCAGCGCCTGGGCGAGAGGGAGCGGGTCGGTTGGTTGGCTCATGGACCGGCTGTCATTGCGCTGGCCGCTGTTCCCGTCATTGCGCGGCCCACAGGCCAGAAGCAATCCCGATCGGAAGGATGCACGACCGGTTCGTCCGCCCCACCGAGCGAGATTGCTTCGGCTTTACCGGGCCTCGCAATGACAGCAAGGGTGCGCTCAATCCCGCAGGAGTTCATTGATCGAGGTCTTGGCCCGGGTCTGCTGATCCACCGTCTTCACAATCACCGCGCAATACAGCGACGGGCCGGGCGAGCCATCGGGCAGCGGCCTGCCCGGCAGCGACCCGGGTACCACCACCGAGTACGCAGGCACGCGCCCGACATAGATCTCGCCGGTCGCGCGGTCGATCACCTTGGTAGACGCGCCGATGAACACGCCCATCGACAGCACTGCCCCACGTTCCACCACGACACCTTCCGCCACTTCGGAACGGGCGCCGATGAAGCAATCATCCTCGATAATCACAGGGTTTGCCTGCAACGGCTCCAGCACACCGCCAATGCCGACACCGCCGGACAGGTGACAGTTGGCGCCGATCTGCGCGCAACTTCCTACCGTGGCCCAGGTATCCACCATTGTGTTGCGGCCCACCCAGGCGCCAACATTCACAAAGCTGGGCATCAGTACCACGCCCGGCGCGATGTAAGCGGAGCGGCGCACCACCGCGCCGGGCACCGCCCGGAAGCCTGCCTCGCGAAAGCGATTCTCGCCCCATCCGGCAAATTTCAGCGGCACCTTGTCGTAGGCGCCGGCGGCGGTCTCCATCGGCGCCGAGTCGGTCAGCCGGAAGGACAGCAATACCGCCTGCTTCAGCCATTGATTGACGCGCCAGCCCTGCGGCGTGGGTTCGGCGACCCGTTCCTTGCCGCTGTCGAGCGCCTCCAGCGCGGCTTCCACCGCGTCGCGCGCTTCGCCGCGCGTGGCGGAGGACAGCGTGTCCCGGCGCTCCCAAAGCGCTTCGATTGGTGCTTGCAGCGGGTGTTCGGTCATTGCGCGGCGCCCCTCCTGGCGCGGGCGGACGATGGTCGAGCGGGACGGGGCCTGTCAACGCAGGCGCTGCTGCGTTTGCAGCATGTTCGTCAGCACCGGGACGCGCTGAGCGCGATGTCGCCATCGCCGTGCCGCTTTCGTCCAGCCGTTGTCGCCGTGCCGCTATCGCCCTCCCGGCAGCGCCATACCTGACCCTGCTGCCACCACCGCCACGTCGTAGGGCGTCTCCACCAGGGTCTCGGCATCCCACATGCTGCGCTGTTGCGCCATGAAGTCGCCCTCATAGATGTGGATCGCCCCGCTCAGCCTGGCCAACGGATTGACCACCGAGTGGATCACGTCGCGCCCCAGCACCGTGACATCGCCCGTGCCGAGCGCCTGGCCGCCGGTGGCCTCGATCTGGAACGAGGCAGGCTGCGGAATGCGGCGCCAGAACATGTTATCCTCGCGGCCGCCATACATGCCGATGATCGCCGTCATGCGGTGATCGTGGGGCAGCGTCACCTGCTTCGGCGACCAGACCACGTTCAGCAGAGTGAGGTCCGGCGCGCTGAGCAATACCTGCAAGGACGGCTTGTCAGGTTCGCCAATGCGGCGCAGCAGCGAGGCCGGGTCCGACACGGCGCGCGCCACAACCTCCTTCACCGCCTGACGCGAACGTTCGGTGAGCGCGGAACGGAGATCGGCGATGAACCGGTCCAGATCGAACATGGTTGCGTCTCCCGCATGCTGATTGGATATTTATGCGAAACGTGAGTGTGACCGCATCGGTGATGGAAATTCTAGGTCCAAACTTTGGATATGCGGGCGGCGGCATCGGCACGACGGGGATCAGATAAATAAGTGTGGTTGGCGGATCTTTCGCGCTGAAAACCAGTGCGATAAAGGAGGGCATCGCATCTTTTTGCGGCGATGGCCAGCAACTCAAGGCCAGCAAGTCCGGCCCCGCAAAACAGGCGTAATTGGCAAAGCGTTGCCGGGGCGTCGTTGACGGCCGATCAACCGGTTTCCCCTACTCTGCCGCCATCCGCGGTTGCTCGGCCATCGCCGTCGCGCGTTGTAAATCCACCGATAGCAGCCGCGACACCCCACGCTCCTGCATCGTCACGCCATACAGCCGGTCCATCCGCGCCATCGTCATCGGGTGGTGCGTCACCACCAGGAACCGCGTGCCGGTCTCGCGCACCATGTCTTCCAGCAGCGTGCAGAACCGCTCCACGTTGGCGTCGTCCAGCGGCGCGTCCACCTCGTCCAGCACGCAGACCGGCGCGGGATTGCAGCGGAACACGGCGAAGATCAGCGACAGAGCGGTCAGCGCTTGCTCGCCGCCCGACAGCAGAGACAGTGTTGCCAGCTTCTTCCCCGGCGGCTGGGCGTAGATTTCCAGCCCCGCTTCCAGCGGATCGTCCGACCCTACCAGCGCCAAATGCGCCCGCCCGCCGCTGAACATACGGGCGAACAATCCCTGGAAATGCGCGTCCACCTGCTGGAACACCGCGCTCAGCCGTTCGCGCCCTTCGCGATTCAAATGCCCGATCGAGCCGCGCAGCTTGGCAATCGCCGTGGTCAGTTCCTCGCGCTCGGTCGCCAGCGTTGCGAGGCGCTTTTCCACTTCCTCCGCTTCCACATCGGCGCGCAGGTTGACTGGCCCCATTTCCTCGCGCTCTTTCACCAGCCGTTCGAGCTTCCGGCGCGCTTTTTCTTCCGTCTCCGGTGATAGTTCAGCCGGCGGCTCAGGCAGCGCCGCATCCGCGCCCATGCGTTCCAGGATGCGCTCCGCAACGGTGCCCCAGGCGTGGTCCGCCTGCGCTGCGGCACCTTCGGCGCGCACTGCATTCTCCCGCGCTGCCGCCGACGCGGCCTCGGCCGCACGGGCAACGCTATCCATCGCCCCGGCATGCTTCGCAGCGGCATTCAACGCCTCGGCGGCACGTCGATGCGTCACCTCGGCGGTCTGCAGCGTTTCCAGCGCCTCCGATCGGCGAGCAGCGATCTGCCCCGGCGCAGCCTCCGAGACCGCATGCTCTGCGGTCGCGTCGGCGCAGCGTGCCTGCAGGTCGGTCACCCGACCGGCCGCGTCCTGCGCACGTTGCTGCCAGTCTGCTCGCTCGGCGGCGATCCGCTGCTGGCGCTGCATCCGCGCCGCATGCTCGCGCGCCAGCGTCTCCACCGCCGTGCGCGCCGCTTGCTCCCGAGTCCGCGCGGCGCTCAACGCGGCCCGCCCTGCGTCCACCGCCTGGCGCAGCGCGCCCAGATCCGGCAACGCCGCATGCGCCTCGCGCGCCCGCACCAGACCGGCTTCGGCCTCGTCACGGTCGGTGGACATATGCGCGATTTGTTGTTCCGCTGCTGCCAACCGCGCCCGAGCGGCCTCCGCCTGGCTGCGCAACTGCCCGGCGGCGGCCACTGCGCGCTGCTGGCGTTGCTCTGCCTCGCGCCGGGCAGCGCGGCAGCGTTGTTCCGCCGCGGCGGCATCCTGTGCCGCCTTCTCCGCTTCGTCCCGCTGCGCACGGGCCGTCACCACCGCTTGCTCCGCCGCCGCCAGCCGAGCCCGCACGGCCGCCAGCCGGTTGCGTTGCTGCAGCCGCACGGCGGCCTGGGTCGGGGTGCCGGCATGAATGGTATAACCATCCCACCGCCAGATCGCCCCGCTGCGCGAGACCAATACCTGCCCCGGGGCCAAGGCGGACTGATGCGCCTCACCGACGGCTTCGTCGTCCACCAGCCCAACCTGCGACAGGACCCGTGCCAGGGCCGGCGGACCTTGCACCAAGGCCGCCAACGTCGTCGCTCCCTCGGGTAAGGCCGGCGGCGGATCGAACGGCGGCAACTCCCGCCAGTGCCGCGCCGCGTCCGGGTCCAAGGCCGAAGTTAGTTCCTCGCCCAACGCGGCGCCCAGAGCCGTCTCCAGTCCGTCGGGAACAGTGAGAGAATCCACCATCGGCGGCCAGCGCTCGCCATCCTTCACCGCCAGCACTTCAGCCAGGGCCTGCGCTTCCGCCGCAAGCTTGGCGCGTGCCGAATCGGCGCCCGACTGGGCCTCCCTCGCAGCCGCCAACGCTGCTGCCGCCGCCGTCCGCACTTGTTCTATATGCTCCACGGCACCGTGGAATTCCGCCAGCGCCGTCTCGGCCGCCGCTTGCTCCTGCTGCGCCGCCTCCAGCCGCGCCGGTTCGACCTGCTGGGCCGCGATCCGATTGCGTTCCTCCTGCAGCCGCGCCCATTGCTCGCCCAGCCGCCGGGCGCGTTGCTCCGCCTGCATCAGAAGCTGCGAGGCTGCCTGGGCCCGCGCATTGGCCTCCGCTGCTGCTTCCGTCGCGCGGTTCGTCTCGGCTTCCGCGGTCCGCACCGCTTCGGCCGCTTCCGTCGCCTCGCCGGCTGCGGCCTCGGCACGAGCCTCATGGCCCGCATCTGCGTCTGCCAGCGAAGCGGCTTCGGCCCCGAGCCGTTCCTCCGCCGCCCCGGCATCGCGGCGCAATTGCTCTGCATGCCCCAGGTCGCGCCGCAATTGCTCCAGCCGCCGTACCGCGTCCGCCAATGCCGCCCGAGCCCGATGCTCCTCCGCGGCCAATTGCTCTTGCACCACGCGATGGCGTTCCAAAGCGGTGCGTGCCTCGGCCTCGGTCTCGCGCAGAGGCGGCAACGCGCCGGCCGCCTCGGC
>Ga0335072_10008380_pt1 | contig 14989 bp, 16 predicted proteins | sample Lox_Sample_21_FD_206725 | JGI IMG/M metagenome (GOLD analysis project Ga0335072, IMG submission 206725) | Soil microbial communities from Loxahatchee National Wildlife Refuge, Florida, United States - Lox_Sample_2.1 | ecosystem: Environmental > Terrestrial > Soil > Wetlands | place: USA... | reverse complement strand
CCCCGGGAATCAGTGAAATTTCTCGCCGCGCGCGAGCATGTCGATGATCAGCTTTATACGCTTGATCTTCGTCTCTGGGCGCTTTGCCGTCTGCAACCGGTAGGCGATCGCATACAGGTTGGCCCTGTTGAGGGTCGCATAGAATTGCCTTGCGCTGGCGTTACGTGCGAGCTCCTTGACGAACTCGGGAGGCACCGTTGCGGTAGCGGAAGAATCGTACGCAGCGGTCCAGCGCCCGTCGGCTTTGGCTGCTTCCACCTCCTTGAGGCCGGCAGGTGTCATTTGGCCCTCACGGATCAGCCGATCCACGTGTGCAACATTCAGCTTGGACCAGCCGCTTTTCGCCCTTCGGGGGGTCAATTTCTGCACCCAGGAGTTTGCGTCAAACGGCAGCTTTTGCCCATCTATCCAACCGAAACACAGCGCCTGATCAAGCGCCTCGGCATACGTGACCGATGGAACACCAGAGTCCTTCTTGTAGATTCGCAGGAGCAGGCCAGGAGCTCGGGCATGCTCCTTCGCCAGCCATGCGCGAAATTGCTTCGATGACCGAAAACTCCGCGGTCGCGGCGTTGCGTGGGAAGGTGGTTTGCCCATGTGTGGCTCGGGTCGGTAGCGGCATCACCAAGGTGCGTTATCGCTGATTGTCATCGCCGCGCGCGGATTCGCCGTCAGCACGAAGTGCGTCGTAGCTGCGCAGCTCGCACCCGGCGGTGCGCGGCCGACGAGCCGACGCCGGCTATGGTCTCTTTGGGCGCCGCCTCACGGAGCTCTCTTGCTCGCGATAGGCTTGCCACGCCTGGTCGATGAGGTAGGCGCGAATCGCCTGAACGTCCGCCTCGCTCAGCAGGTCATCAAATCTCTCCATTCCGCCCTGCGCCAGGGCGCCCTCGAGCACGACCTGTTCGAGAAAGCCTTTCCGGCCCAGGGGAATGGTCCTGAGATCCGGGGTCACGCTGATGCCCAACACGTGACATCGGGAGCACTCCTGAACGAAGAGTACTTCGCCCCGATTGATCGCAGTTTTGGCAGCGGTCTGGACAGGCGGCTTCGCAAATATGGTGGGCTCGAGTCTGGGCGGCTTCGGAACCGGGCCGCCATCCAGCTTGAACGCGATGATGCGGTTCACGTTCTGATATGTCGCCGCCGCGCTGCTTGGCGGCGCGGGACCTACCGTTATGGCGGCCCCTCCATATCCCGCCTGGACCGCCACATATTGGACGCCATCGACCGTGTAAGTCATTGGGGCAGCCATGATGTGCGTGCCCGTACGGATGACTTTGAGGACCTTGCCGCTGTCGGCCGCGTACACCCACAGCTCTCCGGACCCTCGACCCTGGATCACCAGATTGCCGGCCGTGGAGAGAACTCCACCATCGTATCCACGGACGCCGGAGGAGGTAATGTGTTGCCATACGACTCGGCCCACGACCGGATCCCAGGCTCGAAGGATTTCCCGCACTGGCGGACCCTGCAAGGATTTCTTTGCCGGCAAGCGTCCGAAGAGCGGCGCCAGGCTCTTCGGGTCATAGGTCTCGTCCGGCATGATTCCGTTGACCGTGAAAAATCCGTCGACATACCTGACCCGCCCGCCATTGCTCACCAGGTCCACCCAAACGTTCGGGACGTCGATCGCCGGGATGTACACATAGTGCGTACTGCGGCTGTAGGACATCGGGTTCCAAGTGTGGCCTCCTCCCCAGGACGGATAGACGTTCTTGGGTCCCTGCCACCAGTCGCCCTGTCCCGTCAGGACCGGCCGCCCGGTCTTCATGTCGATACGGGAAGCCCAGTTCGTGTAAACATATGCCTTGGCCGACAGCAGTTTTCCGGTTCTGCGGTCAAGGATGTAGAAAAATCCGTTCTTCGAGGCCTGCATCAGGACGGGCCGGGGCTTGCCGTTGATCGGCAAGTCGGTAAGGATCATCTTCTGCGTCGCATCATAGTCCCAGCTATCGTGGGGCGTTTCCTGGTAGTACCAGGCGAGCCGACCGGTTGTGGGATTGACCGCAATGATGCTTGCAGCAAACAGGCAATCACCCACCGAGGGGCCGAGCTGCCGCAGATCGTAAGGCGCAGCATTCGCGGTGCCGAAATACACCAGGTTCAGCTTTGGGTCGTAGGCAAAACCATCCCAAACGGTTGCGCCGCCCTCGTAAGAAGCCCCGGGCTCCAGATTCCAAGTCTTTGCCGCCATTTTTTGGGCCGCATCCTCGAGAGGCTGGCCCGCGGGCGGCGGGACGGTAAAGAATCGCCATCGCAGTGCACCGGTCTTCAGGTCATATGCGGCAACATAGCCCCGCACGCCCCGCTCGCTCATATCCGCGCCGCTGTTTCCGATGACCACGACATTGCCAGCGACAATCGGCACTCCGGTGCTCGAGTAGGGCAAGGAATGATCGACGATCGTATCGGCACTCCAGCGCTCTTTGCCCGTAGCGGCATCGAGTGCGTGCAATCTGCCGTCAACGGATGCTGCGTAGACCATCCCCTTCCAGACCGCAACCCCGCGATTTACGAGGTCGCAACACGGATTTCGCATCGCTTGTGGATCCGCGCGAGGATCAAATCGCCAGATCTCCTCGCCGGTCATGGCGTTCAGGGCGTAGACGTACCCGCGTTCCCCCGCCGTGTACATCACCCCGTCGACGACGATTGGCGTCGCCTCCTGACCCCGGTATGTACCGAGGTCGTATTGCCACGCAAAGCCGAGCCTCCCCACGTTGCTCGAGTTGATTGACCTCAGCGGGGAGAAAAACGTACCTCCCTGGTCACGGCCATCCGTGAGCCAGTTTCCGGGTCCCCGGTCTGCATGGGCGAGCCGCGGCCCATCGACCCACCCTGCACGCACGCCAGCGCCAGCTGCCTCCGCCCATTGTGGAACGACGCCGGCCCCGAGCATCAACGTGCCGAGGACCGCAATCCCAGGGACGCGGCTGAACCCAGGCCGGTTTGCATGGCTCAATTTCCGCCTCCCGCCAAATACTGCATTCGTAAGCGCTGCATCGAATTACGTCGAAGCCCGTTTTATGCGCAGCGATCTCGAAAACGGTGCCACAGCCGAAAGGTCAGTTTACACCGCCACTGCATGTCGTGCCGTAGAGCGACGCGTCTTGCCCGGTTGGGACCGGACTGCAAGTGCAAGAAGATAGCGACGGCGCCTCTGACCTCATCGGGTCCGAACGGCCGCTATACGGAGAGCCGCGGTCCCGCGGTGAATGGCCGGAGTGAGCGGCAGACGTGTCACATCGACGAACGGCACGGCCGAAGCGCCGATGCGCACACGTTCGCGGCACTCAGCCCGCGGCAGCCGCGAGGATCGCCCCGTCGACGCTCTGGAGGACGACGGCGAATCGGGTCCCGGCTGGTGCGCGCGCGTCGAGCTCGATGCGCTGGCCGCGCCAATCACCCAGCCGGGTGATGCTGCGCACCACGTTCACCTCGCTGATCGTTGCCCCGGTGTTCTCGCCGCCGTGCACGGCTGTCGTCCGTGTCGGATCGTAGCCGAACAGCCACGCGGTGCCTGCGCCCCGACCCGATCCGATCAGCACGCGCACTCCTCCGGGACCGTCGCGGACCGTCATCGGGACAGCAGCGCCGGCGGCAATCCGCGCCCTCGCCTGCTCGATTGCAGCCGCCATGGCGCGGCTGTCGGAGCCGACGAAGGGCTGTTGGCCGTCGACGACCGCTTCGGGGGTGTATACCTGCGACTCGTGCCGCAGCGCGGCATATTCGTTCTGCAGCTCATCGGCGCCGGGCAGCGAATACGGATCGGTCCACGATGAGTTATTCCAATATGTCACGTGCAGGTCCAGCGCCAGAACGTCGGACCGCTGCGCGCGTACCCGCTCGAGAAGCGCGTCGGCGGGCGGGCAGTCGGAGCAGGCGAGCGACGTGAAGAGCTCCACGACGACCGGTCGCTGCGCGCCAAGCGCCGATCCCATCGCGAGCGCGCAGAGCGCGAGACACCCCAATCTCCTCACTGCGCCTCCTCCTGCCCGGCGGCAACCGGGTCGCTCGAGGCCATGAGGAGCGTCGGCCGGAAAACGTACAGGCCGGGGAACAGCGCCATGAACGCTCTCGCGGTCGGCGCCGGGAATCTTCGTAGCACGTGCGCTGCTCCTCGAGCGGACCTTCATGCCATAGGAATTCGCCGCAACGGGCCTGCGCGTTACCATCGCACCGTGACCCGTCGATTCGCGCGCGAGGCCGCGGCCAGACTGGAAGAGAGCTCAGCACGCTGACTCGCAGCCCGTAGCGGTCCGCGAACTCTGAAGGGCGAGCCGACGGGTCAGCGAGGCCGCGGCTTGGTCGGCATTCAGGGCAGACAACATTGTGAGGTGGCAGCCAGTCGTCGGGACCACTGACAGCGCAAGCGCGTGGCGATGCCAGATGACTTGCGGGGACGGGAGGGTTGGATCCCGGCCGGTCGCAGTGAATAGCGTCAACTCCCCAGCGTAGAAGCCTGGACGATATCTGGCCGAGGCCAGCAAAGCACTGACCCCGACCTTCAGGACGCTGGCGGGTGCCGACCTCAGCAAGGCCGGCACGGGTAGGCCGTCGGGCTGCCGCTGCGCCAGATGATCGCGCAGACGCGTCAGCATCCGCGCCCCCGCACGCCAGGAAGCTCTGGGCCATGTGCGAACGGGAGCGGAGAGCATACGCGCCAGTCGCCTGCGCGAAAGCCCGAGCCACGCGCGCAGTGGCCAGGCGAAAGAGCTCGGGATAGTGTCGATCAGGCCCACGAAGTCTACGGTATCGCCCGACTGCTTCAGGCGCCGCGCCATCTCGAAGGCGACGAGGCCGCCGAACGAATAACCGCAGAGGCAGTATGGACCTTGGGGCTGGCGCGCCTTAATCGCTCTCAAATACTCCGCTGCCATGGCCTCGACGGTCAAATGCGGGGTCTCCTGCCTGCGCATCCCTCGCGCCTGGACTCCGAACACCGCGCCCGGATAGGTCATTCTGCGGGCCACCGGAAAGAGTTCCGCGACGTTTCCGCCCAGCCCATGAATAAAGTAAACAGGCGGCGCGGCTGCGCCCTCCTTCAGCAGGACCAGTGGCACATAGCGGGTGGTGCGGCGTTCTTTGAGCGCCGCGCACAGCTCTCCGAAGCCGGGCGCCTCGTTGATCAGGGTAACCGGCAGTTCGACGCCGAACGCCCGTTCGAGCTCGCTCACCAATTTGATCGCCTTGAGCGAATCGCCGCCCATCTGGAAGAAATCCTGCTCCGGAGCCGTCACGGAGGCTTGCAACACTTCCTGCCAGATCCGCGCGACAGTCGACTCGATGCAGTCCGACCGCAGCGCCAGCGCACGAGATGGCAGTTCTACACGGCGCTTCTCTTCCTCCACTCTGCTCTCATCGAGCGACCGCAGGGCGCGTACGTCGAGCTTGAAATTCGGCAGCCGAGGAACCTCATCGAGCCGATACCAGAGCGATGGGCGCATCGACTGCGGTGACGAGCGCATCGACTCACGCAGCTCATCGAGCAGCGCCTCCGGGGCACCCTCGCGAGCACTGACGTAGGCAACCAGAGTCGTCTCTCCCTCGCCGGTCGTTCGGGCGAGCACTCCGACGTCGCGCACCAGAGGATGGCACCTAACCGCCGTCTCGACCCCCTCCAGCTCCACGCGGACTCCGCGAACCTTCACCTGCCGATCCTTGCGACCGAGACGCTCGAGCAGCCCGTCGGACCTCAGGCGGACCAGATCCCCGGTGCGGAACACTCGCCGCACGGAGGGAGCACGACTCGGCGGATGCACGGCTGCGCGGAGCTCGCTCCAGGATCCCAGCGAGACGTAGGGGCTGCGGACGATGAGCTCTCCTACCTTTCCCTTTGCAGCAGCACCGCCGAGCTCGTCGATGATGGCCAGCGTGTTGCCGGGAAGCGGATAGCCAATCGGAACGTGCGGGCTGTCGCCGCGGCACGACTCGTCCACGAACCACTGCGTCATCGGAGCTTCGGTAGCCGCGTAGATCGATTGGATCGCGGCATCCGGCGAAAGCCGGCTGCGCAGCAGATCGATGTCGCTCCACAGCGTGGTTTCACCGCCTATCCGAATCAGACGCAAAGCGGGGCTCGCGCGCTCGCGCGCATCGCGACCGAGCGACCTCAGCAGCGCCGGAGCGGCGAACAGGATGGTGATCGCCTGCGAGCCGATGACGCTCAGGATCTGGCGCGGGGGTGCACGCTGCGGGTCGAGGAGGTGAACGCTCGCGCCCGCGAGCAGCGAGGTGATGACGTCGCGCACGCCGACGATGCTCGCCAGCGGGGCGAGCGTCAGCAGCCTGTCTGCAGCATTGATGTGGGCGCCGTTGATGGATTGCGCCACACGTTGCTGGAGAGCTCGCTGACAGTTGACGACGGTCTTGGGGCGACCCGTGCTGCCGGACGTGAGAAGGACGCAGGCCGGCGCATCGGGGCTCAGATCGGCGGGTTGCCAGCTCCCTGGAGCAGTGAGCGGCAGACGAGTCACATCGATGAACGGCACGGCCGGAGCGCCGCTGCGCGCCAGTTCGCGGCACTCTCCCCAGCCGATGATCAACGCCGGTCGCGTGCTTTCGAGTGTCCGGACGATCCAGTGATCGGGCTGGCTCATGTCGACCGGGGCGAAAGGGCGGCCGGCAGCCAGGCAGGCGAGCATCGCGAGTGGGGAAAGCGAGCGTGTAGGCAGCAGAACCGCGATCAGTTCTCCGGGCTCGGTTTGCGCGGCCACCGTCTGCCCGAGTCGGCACACTCCTTCCCAAAGCTCTCCGAAGCACATTGACGAGTGCGAGTCGGAGATCGCCTCTCGATCGGCATGCCTCGCCACAACGCGCCGGAGGTTCTCGACGATCGGACGCTCCAAGGCGTCGGGCCGAAACTCGACGAAAGGCCGGTCGCGCGGGCCGTTCCAGTCCAGCGGGAGCGGGCTGGTGTCGAGCCATTCCAGGTTCTGCAACTGCTGCAGGTCCACGTCGATCGGAAGCTCAGGAATGAAGTGTTATACTGTACTATATCACCATTTCACAGTCAATCCTGAAGAGGGGCCGTGGTATTCAGCGCGTCGCCGCGGCCGTGAGCGCTGCCGAGCGCCTGGACCTCCAGCCGCTCGATTGACTGCGAACGAGGATCCGTCTGTAACCTTTGTCGGTCAACCTTCGAATATGACCCTAGGGGCAGCAACAGCCGATCCGGTTTGCTCGGTGGACTGCCGGTCAATGGGTGGCGAAGAGGAGGTTCTCCGTGAAAATCATGCCGATCGTAGCCGGTTTCGGACTCGCGCTGATGAGTGGGCTGGTGCCCGCGAGCGCGGCCACTGTGCAGCTCTATCAGCAAGCCGCTTTCCAGGCCGCGCAAAGGGAGGGCGATCCGATCCTCATATTCGTCGATGCCTCGTGGTGCCCGACCTGCGCCAAAGAGCGGCCGATTCTGCAGCATCTTTACGGGTTGCAGGAATTCAAGAGCCTGCGGGTCTTCGACGTCGACTTCGATACCAGCAAGCCATTGCTTCATCGTCTGGACGTGCAGATGCAGAGCACGCTGATCGTCTACCACGGGACGAAGGAAACTGGTCGTCTCACGGGAGCTACGGATCCGCGCGTCATCAGGCGTCTGCTCGAGACGTCGACAAGTTAGGTGATGTCAATCGTCAGCGTCGGTGCGGGGCTGCTCGCCGGGACACTGTCGACCCTGTCGCCCTGCGTCTTCCCGCTCCTTCCGCTCGTCGTCGGCGCGGCGACCTCCACGCATCGGTCAGGCGCCTTCTGGCTGGCAGGTGGCGTCGCGGTGTCCTTCACCGCCGCCGGCCTGTTCATCGCAACTGTGGGGTTCGCGATCGGGCTCGACCAGAACGTATTCCGAACGGCATCGGCCGTTCTGCTCGTGCTGCTCGGCGTGGCGCTGCTCAGCTCCACGCTTCAGGCGCGTCTCGGCGCAGCAGCCGGCGGCCTCAGCAGCGCCGGCGATCGATTCATCCGCAGGCTGGGGTTGACGAGCGGCAGAGGCCAGTTCCTGGTCGGAGTCTTGCTCGGGCTCGTCTGGAGCCCTTGCGCAGGCCCCACCCTGGGGGCCGCATCATTGCTAGCCGCTCAGCGCAAGGATCTCGGGAGTGTCGCGGCAATCATGTTCGCCTTCGGCGCGGGAACGACCTTGCCAATTCTGATGGTGGCCTTGCTGTCCCGCACGGCGCTCCTCCATTGGCGCGGGCGGATCCTCTCCGCAGGCCATCTAGGCAAGGTCACCATGGGCGTCTGCGCGGTAGCGGTTGGTGCGCTGATCCTCACCGGAGTCGACCGTAGCATCGAGGCGGAGTTGGTGAGCGCATCGCCAGCGTGGCTCACGAATCTGACGACCAGCTTCTGACCCAGGTGGCCGGATAGTCGTCAGCGGTGGTCTCGTGGTGCACCTACCAGAAATAGACCTGTAGCGCCCGCGTCTGGCGGCGTGCCGGAATGTGCTCGAGCGCCTCCCGGTGATCGAGGTAGTTGCCGGCGCAGCGATCAAGAAGATCGTCGATCTCGGCCAGCTTGAACTGCGCCTCGTTCTCGGTCGGGGGCCGCAAACGCTGTGGGTCCGGAAAGACCCCCATGCCTGCCAGGAGCGCAAACCAGGACGCGACGGGATAGCCCGGCCCGAGTTCCTGCGCCCGCACGCCGGGCACGATGCTCTTGCCGGCCGTCCACATCGAATGGAGCTTCAGCAGATTGTCGGACAGCTTGCCGTTGCCCGCATTGGCCCGCCAGTATTCGGTGTCGGCTCGCGAGTTCGTTTTGTAGTGAGTGACGATGTAGTCGCGGATGCCCTCGAATTGGCGGTTGAAGCGCGCATTGAAGCGCAGCCGCGCCTCCTCGCTCAGGTCCCCTTGGTCCAGCAGCTGCGCGAACGCCATGGCCGAGTGCTGGATGAACATGAGCGACGTCGCCTCCAGCGGCTCGACGAATCCCTGGGCCAGTCCCACCGCGAGACAGTTCTTGTGCCAGAGGCTCGCCATCCTTCCGACTCTCATCTTGAGATGTCGCGCCTCGACATCCGAATCGAGCAGTCCGAGATGCCGCCGCAGCTCGGTTTCCGCGGCGGCCGGCGTACAAAACTGCGTGCTATAGACGTACCCGTTGCCGAAGCGGTTCGTGAGGGGGATCTTCCACGCCCAGCCGTGCTGCAATGCAGTCGATACAGTCTCGCTCGGGATGGACTCGCCGAGGGGTGTGGGAATCGCCACCGCGGCGTCGTTGAACAGATTGTCCGCGAAGCTGATGAAAGGAACTTGCAGGGTCTTCTCGATGAGCAGGCCGGCGAACCCCGTGCAATCCACGAACAGATCCGCCGCGACCGTCTCGCCGTCGCGGGTGCTCACGGACGCGATCGCGCCGTCGGCGCCCAGCGACGCATTGGTCACATGACAGCTCTTGTAGCGAACCCCCCGCTCGACCGCCTTTTGGTGGAGGAATTTGCCGAGCAGCGCGGCATCGAAGTGGTACCCGTGCCAGACGTCGAATGGAAAATGGTCGCGGGCCTTGGGCGCACGCCGCTCGGCGACGAGCCGGGCGGAAATGAAGAAGCGGTTTGGATGCGCGTAGACGTTCACTCCCTTTAGCCGAGCCTCCACGTTGTGGACGAACGGGGTCATGGTCATGTTATCCAGCATGGAGGCGAAAGGATGGAAGTAGCGCTCGAAGCCGGGCTTGGTCGACCATCCCTCGAAGCTGATCCCGCACTTGTATGTCGCGTGGCAGGCGGGCATCCACTCCGTCTCATCGATCCCCAGTGTGTCGAAGAATCCCCGCAGCCACGGCGTGGATCCTTCGCCGACGCCTACGGTGGGCACCGTAGGCGACTCGAGCAGCGTGATCTGCACTCCTCTCTGGACGAGTGACCGAGCCAGGATCAATGCTGTCATCCATCCAGCCGTCCCGCCGCCGACGATGGCCACGCTGCGCACCGGGGGAGGCGCCGTGGGGTCACCCTTCCTGGTGACCGCGAGGGAGGAATCGAAGAGGGTCGCAACTGCCATGGCAATGAATCGGACTGACGATTGCCGCGTATGCTGCGTGCCCGCCGCCGGGGCCGTCAAGCCATCGGTCCGAGCCTAGGACGCTTTGACCGAAAGCTCCGTTCCGCCCTTCAGAGGGAGACTCATGGAGCGAAAGCCGTTCGCCGGATCGCGTACGAAGGCCAGGTAGTCGGATTCCGCGTTGTCATTGAGCACGAGCGCCCCCGGGCGCAACTGCGGTGTCACGATGCGCATGACTTCGAGCGAAAGGGAGGGCCCCTGCCCGCCGGGCCAGCCGTCGATGAGGGCGAAATCGATCGGCCCCCCCAGATCTCGGAGCGTCGCCCGCGCATCGCCCGCACGGATCTCGACGAAATCAGAGAGCCCGGCTGCCGCCAGGTTCTGTCGCGCAGTGGCGATCTTGGCCGGCACGATTTCCGCACCGATGACGCGGCCGCCGCCGTTGTCACGCACGGCAGCCGCCAGATACAGCGTCGAGAAACCCACCGAGGTGGCGAAGTCCACCACTCGACAAGCGTTGAGCGCCCGGCAGAGGAGGTAGATGAGCTCACCCTGGTCCGGGTGGATGGAGAACCCGAACTGAGAGTAGGCGTGCGGATCGTACTTCTCACTCGATCGCGGACCACCGTTCGACGGCCGCCGGTAGCCATCGATCATCCTTTCGATCACCTGCTCGACCCGGCGGTCGTTGAGCGGACTTGCGGCCTTGGGGGGCGCCTCGAGGACGCCCTGTGCGTTGAAGATGGCCATCAACTCCTCCCACGGATCTGCGCCAGCGCCTGCATCAGTATCGCGATGACGCGGCTCTTCTCCTCGGGGGAGCTGCGACGCTTCTCGCGCAGCGCCCGCTTCAGGTCGCGACGCACCGCGGTGAGCTCGCGCCACTCGCCCTCCTCGTCCTCATCGATGCCGCCCAACGCCTCGCGCAGACGGCCCATTTTCCGACCAACGTGCTCGAGCTGGCTCAACATCGCCTCGGCCGCCTCCTCGTTCTCGGCGAGATACGCGCGCCCCGCATCAGTGACGCTGTAGAGCTTCTTGACGCCTTCGGCGGTGACGCTCGCGTAGCCCATCTCCTCGAGCCATGTCAGCGCCGGATAGACCATGCCGGGACTGGGGCTATAGAAACCGTCCGAGCGCTCTTCCAGCGCCTTGATCAGTTCGTAGCCATGACTCGCCCGCTCGGCGAGCAAAGCGAGCAGCACGAGCTGCAGATCGCCGGAAGCCAGCCGGCGGCCGGCGCGGAACGCGCGCCCGCCCATGCCCATGCCGTCCATGAAGCCGCCCGAGAAGTGTCCGAAGCCTCGTCCGTGCCGGCGACCCATGAGGTGCATTCGGTTCTCGTCGAAGTGTGCGTGCCAATCGTGGTGATGAAAGTGTCGGTGCATTGTGCACTCCCTAGTGAATTTACAGATATATCTTACGATACGTTTTCAGATAGTCAAGCGCCGCATCGCTTTAGACATCCGATGCGAGATGCTGTAACATCTGATGCATGCGCACCACCCTCGATATTGCAGACGACGTGCTCCAAGCCGCAAAGGAGCGGGCGCGATATGAGAAGAAGACCATCGGCGAGGTGATTTCAGAGCTCGCGCGGCGAGCACTGACGACCCCGCGAGAGATGACGGCGGTAAGGGAGCCGAGGGCAGTCTACGGTGTGCGGCCGTTCGCCTCAGGCGGCAGCGTCATAACCAACGGGCTCATCGACAAGCTTCGCGAGGACGATGCCTACTGACAGCCATGCGGGCAGGCAAAGTGCGCGCTCTACTCGACATCAACGTGCTGACTGCTCTGTTCGATCCCGATCACGTTTCGCATGAGCCCGCGATGAGCTGGTTTGCGGCGCATGCGACGCAAGGTTGGGCATCCTGTCCGCTCACCCAGAACGGCTGCGTGCGCATTATGTCCACTCCGTCCTATCCCAATTTCAAGCCAGTTCAAGCTGTCGTAAAGCGACTGCAAGAGGCGTGCGCGGAGCGCATCCACGAGTTCTGGCCGGATGAGGCGAGTCTGCTCGATTCAGGCGTGTTCGATGCAACGAGAATCCACGGTCCACGGCAGATCACCGATGTGTACCTGCTCGGGCTCGCCGTGCAGCACCAAGGCCGATTTGTAACATTCGATGGCAGAGTTCCACTTCAGGCTGTTCGCAACGCAAACGAGAAGAATCTCCTCGTGCTCCAAACCTGACGCGGACCGCCAGGTTCGCTCGCACTCATTCCAGCATCGCGGCGAACAATCTGCTGAAGATCCCCGCGCTGCGCAGCAGCCTCACACTGAATCAGTTCAGGCGGCCTTTTCGAAGTCGCCGAGCTGCGCAGCGAGCGCGCGCTTGAACGCAGGGCGTGCCGTGCATCGCTCGACATAGGCGGCCAGGCGCGCATCGCGGGTGACGATGTCCGTGTTCTTCAGGATCCGGAGCACTGTCGCCATCACGAGGTCGCCGGCCGTGAAGCGCTCGCCGTCGAGGAAAGGCTTGTCTCCGAGGGAGTTGGAAAGTGAGGCCAGGCGCCGCTGGACGAACTCCACGGCGCTCGGCCGGCGCAGCTTGGCCCACTGCTCGTTCGCGTAAATGAAGTCTATCAGCGCGACGTTCATCACGAAGGGCTCGACCGAGTTGAGCGCGGCGACGAGCCACTGTATCGCGCGTGCCCGGGCACCGGCCTCCTTCGGCAGGAGGGTCTCGCTTCGCTCGCCGATGTGCAGCACGATGGCTCCGGACTCGAAGAGGACGAGGTCATCCTCCATCAGAATGGGCACCTGACCGAACGGCTGCAGCGCTCGATATTCCGGCCGGTCCTGATCGCCCTGCTGCAGCAGTCGCGCCTGGTACGGCAACCCGGCCTCCTCGAGCGCCCAGCGGGCGCGGAGGTCGCGCACCTGCCCTTTGGCGGCATCCGGAACCGATCTGAAGGCGGAAATCGTGATCACTGGGCGGCCTCCTCCACAAAAAAAGGGTCTCGGGGCCGCACGCGGGGGGTGACGGCCTCTCGCCTCTAGACGAACCGGGGATCGTAAATTCGACGTCCGGGCATGCGCCGCTGCGGCACCACCCTGCCGGCTTCGGCCAAGCCGGATCCGCGGAGTGGACGCGCCGCATGGGGGTGGGGACACTGTGGAGCCGATATCCAGGATCGCCTCTTAACCCCATCTGCGGCACTGTGGCGATTAATGCGGGTAGCCATATGAACGGATGACCAGATGGATGCCACGGCATCTTCCATCCTCCCTGAGTTGAGCAGGATATCACTGCACGCACCGCGGTCGGCGCAGATGGAGGAAACGCGAACCCCCGAGACGACTGAGTCGGATCAGAAGCTCATGGAACGGTACCGCGCCGGTAACGCGACCGCCTTCGATGAGCCCCAGCGCCGCTTGAGTTTTTGCCTCGGGAGCACGAGCTACGATGTCGTACTCACGATCACGGCCAATGGAGCGCAGGTATCGCCCACGGATTACTACAAGAATTCCCGCAAGCCGCTTAGAATGCGCCAGCTGCCCTGAAAGCCCAACGGGGGGACGAAGCGATGCGCATCGCAAGCGTCGGCCATGCGCTCTTTGCGGCGACCGTGATTGCCTCTGGGATCTTCGGCCTCGTCCGGGGCGACTTCGCGCCGATATGGGACGTGGTGCCGAAGGATTTCCCGACACGCGAGGGCCTCATTTATCTCTGCGCCGGGGTGTCCCTGATCTGTGGCGCTGGCCTCTTCTTTCAGCGCAGCGCTGGCACCACCAGCCGCGTGTTGTTCGCCTACCTCCTGCTGTGGATGGTGCTCTTCAGGGTGCCCCTCATCGTGCAGGCGCCCACGGTGGAAGGCAGCTATCAGAACTGGGGCGAGACCGCGGTGTTGGTTGCCGGGGCCTGGGTGCTGTACGCCTGGTTCGCCGGCTCGTGGGACCGGCGGCAGCTCGGTTTCGCCACCGGGGAGAAAGGCGTACGGCTCGCGAGGGCCCTCTACGCCCTGGCGATGATCGCCTTCGGCTTGTCTCACTTCGCCTATCTCAACCTGACTGCGCCGCTCGTTCCCACCTGGCTGCCGTGGCACGTCGCCTGGGCATATTTCACCGGCGCCGCCTATCTCGTGGCGGGCGCCGCCATACTCACCGGCGTGTGTGCACGGCTGGCGGCCACGCTCTCGGCCCTGCAGATGGGGCTCTTCACCCTGCTCGTCTGGGTGCCCCTCATGGCGGAGGGCCTCATGAGCGCCGGCCAGCGCGGTGAGTTCGCAATCTCCTGGGCCCTGACCGCCGCCGGCTGGGTGGTGGCGGACTCCTATCGCGACGTGCCCTGGCTGGCGGTGGGTCTGCGCCGCGAAACCGGCATGGCAGCGGAACGCGTCTCCTAGCTCCCATCACCGTGGAACGCCCTTTGCTTGCGACCCGGTCCGGAGACCGACAGGAGGGTACTCATGCGCAAACCGAGCTCATCCAAAAACGTGATAGCCGCGCTCGTGGCCGCGGCCTTCGGCCTGACAGCCGGCACGGCATTGGCCCAGACGACACCCCACAGTAACCCGAGCAGCACCACGGCGAGCCATCGGCATGCCAGCAAAAAGAGCGTGCGACAGCTCACCTCACAGGTGAAGGAGGAGAACAAGGAGATGCGGGCGACGACCGGCAGGCTGAACAGAGCCACGGCTCAGCTCAAACACACGACGCATCAGATGAAGGAGGCGCGATCGAAGGAGATGCGCGTCGCGAGCGCGGAGCATGGAGTGAAGAAAGGAGAGCGCTCGCAACGGAGCCGCGTGCACTCGCGAAAGACGCACCCCGCCAACACGACGCCCCCGCCCCGCTGATTGGCCCGCAGCGGCCGGCTCGAGCGGAGCCGGCTGCGGCGCCGGTTCGATGTCGCATGCGCAACCAAATAGTTGCGTTTAACCGCGGCAGGCTCATAATGGCAATACGCAACCATGAGGTTGCATTCAGGACAGCGCACATGAGCCCCGCCTCCGAAACCGATCGCATCGAGCGCAGCGTCGTCGTCAAAG
>Ga0335072_10008379_pt1 | contig 14990 bp, 9 predicted proteins | sample Lox_Sample_21_FD_206725 | JGI IMG/M metagenome (GOLD analysis project Ga0335072, IMG submission 206725) | Soil microbial communities from Loxahatchee National Wildlife Refuge, Florida, United States - Lox_Sample_2.1 | ecosystem: Environmental > Terrestrial > Soil > Wetlands | place: USA: Florida... | reverse complement strand
GCTCGATGCCGGTCTGCCGGTTCCTCAGCGCCGCGCTGTTCTCGATGTAGGTCCCGGTGTCCGCGGCGACCGATCCGCCCGATGCCGACGCGCCCGTCACCAGCGGCCGGCCGTCGATGAGGTAGCCATCGGCGGCGTTGTTGTCGGATACGGTCCCGTTCAGCACCGTGTTGCTGGTGGCGCGGTCGACCAGGAAGCCGTTGCCTCCGTTGCGGACCGCCGAGCTGTCGGTGACCAGGGTCCCGGTCGTGTTCCGGTGGATGTGCAGCCCGTCGAGCTCGTTGAACTCGAACAGGTCGTCGTGGAACGTCACGTCCTTGCCGCGGGTGACGAAGGCCCCGTAGGTCTCGTTCGTGAAGGTAGAGTCCGTCGCCGACCCGGTGCTCGGCTGGCCGGTTGAGCCGGTCCAGGCCAGGCCGCCGGTCCGCCCGCTCCAGAAACCCAGCGCGGACGCCCGGACGTCGGTGAGGATCATCCGCCCGCCTACCTCGCGGATGTACGCCCGGCCGCTGCCGTCGTCCTTGGCCGGGGAATGGGCCGTCCGGTCCCAGCCCATGATCGTGAGCGGGTGCTCTTCGGTTCCGGCGAACGTCAGACTGCCGCCCCAGGCGATGATCGACGTGAAGCCGCCGGGCGAGCTGTCGAGGTAGAGCGCGCGCAGCGCCGGGGCGCCCAGGTCGAGGCGGGCCTTGGCGGCGACGAAGACGTTGTCGAGGAGGAGGCCGGCGTGACCCGGCAGCATGACCAGCGCCCCGTACTGGACCAGATCGGCATAGGTATAGGCCCGCGGCCCCGCGGTGAGCACGAGCGTTGGCAGGGACCCGCGGGTCGGCACCACCTCGGGCTGAAAGAAGCCCGCCGCATCGTGTACCAGGGACCTGATCCGGCCGTCCTCCGCGGCCACGGTCGCCGCCTGGCGCGTCGCGCTGACCGCGGGCAGCGCGGCGGGCGGCTGGCCGGGATCGATGGGCAGCGCGGCGGACGGCAGTGCCACCTCACGCGGGGCGCCGGGCGCCGGCAGCAACCGCACGCCGCGCACCGTGGTCGGAGCGCTCCGCTCGAATCGCAGGTGTAGCGCGCCCAGGATCTCCGGGGTCGCGGCCAGCGCCGCGAACAGCAGCAGCGCCATCAGCACGGCGTACCGGCGCTTGCTCGGGCGCAGCGCGGCCCCGGCGCCCAGGTCTGTGCTCACGTCGTTCTCCTACCTGACCAGCGTGGCGGCGGTTTGCGCCTCGCCGCCCATCTGGTCGCTGCTGCGGGTCAGCCAGCCGTGCACGTTCATGGTCAGGAAGGCGTAGGTCTTCACCGGCAGCGCCACCACGATGGTCATGACCGCGACGAGCGGCAGGACCCAGATGTCGCCGGGCTTGCGCTTCAGGTGCGAGATGCCGCGCAGGGTCCGGCCGAGCAGCAGCCAGGCCACGGCGACGAGCGGAATGACCGGGCCCGGGTGCAGCAGCCAGGCGCCGAGGTAGTACATGGCGAAGCCCATGGTCAGCGGCGTGAGCAGGATCTGCAGAACGCTCAGCTGGCAGATGAATGGCTGGTGCCAGAGCCAGCCCTTCCACATGGCGGTCAGGTAGCACCGGTACGAGTTACGGCTCCAGCGCAGTCGCTGCTTGAGAAAGGCCCGGCCGGTGTCGGGGAACATCGACAGGGCCCGGGCATTGGACTGGTACACCGTCTTGTATCCGGAGGCCAGGACCAGCCAGGTCAGGCGCCCGTCGTCGCCGGAAACGCAGCGCCGGCCCAGGAAGAACTCATCCTCGAGGTGCTCGAGCACCGGAATGACCACGCTGCGGCGGTACGCGACCGTCCGCCCGGACAGGCAGGCCACCGCGCCGGAGCGGGACTGCGCCCGGACGTAGTCGAGGTAGCGGACGTCGATCATCCAGTCGGCGACCCGCCGCCAGACGCTGGTGTTCGGCAGGTACACGTTCTGCCGGGTGCCGACCCCGCCCACCTTCGCGTCGCCGAACGGAGCCAGGACCGCCCGGAGCAGTCCGGGCTGCCACTGCGTGTCGGAGTCGGCCAGGACCAGTATCTCGTAGCGGGCCTGGCGGATGCCGGCGCCGAGCGCCGAACGCTTGCCGGTGTGAGCGAACGGGTAGACGACCAGGCTGGGCTCTCCCGCCGCCCGGGCCTGCAGCCGCCGGATGACCTCGACGTCCTCGAGGTCGGGGACAACGATGATCTCGGTCGGGCGCTCGGCCAGCCAGGAAGACAGGCAGCGATCGAGGATGTCCGGGTCCTCGCGGAACGAGGGGATCACGACCGAGGTGGTGGCGGTATATCCGTCGGGCAGCGGCTGGTAGACGCGGGACAGGGTGAACCGAAGCAGCCACACCGACCACGAGATGATGCCGACCACGCCGATCGGGAGTATGTGCCGGTAATTCGACCATTGCGAGAAATGGATGCCAGGCAGCGTGAGAGCGGCGTCGGCCACGTGGGCGTACATCCTGTTCCCTTCCCAAGCGCGGCAGTCGTCGCCGCGTGGGCACGAGGCCCCCCAATGATCTCCCTGAGCAGCGCGGTCCCGGTGGTACCGGCCGGCCACTGAGGTCACATCTATGACGGGTCACCTCACCCGGAGGATGACACCGGGCGGAAACAGGATTCTTACAATCCGGATCGTCCAATTTTCGCTAAAGCACGCATTGTGAAATTACTGACGCGTCCGGCGAAGACTCCGACCCCACTACTGTTAAGTATCTTTATTTAAGAAAGCCCTCAATTCCTGGCATATCCGGATATCACAGCCACCGGAAACGGCCGGAGTGCTCAGCCCTGGCCGCGGATCAGCGAGGCGCCGGTGATCTGCACGTCGATGCGGCTGGACGGATTGATCTCGGGCAGCTGCACGTACACCGCCAGGCAGCGCGCGGTCTTCGGCAATGGCGGCGAGACGACGGTGACGCGCTGCCATGAGGTCGAGACCTTCGGGTAGACGTCCTGCTCGGCGAGGTAGTGGTAGATCGGCTTGGCCACGCTGAACCACTCCATCCCCACGATCATGTACGCCTTGGACATCTGGCCCTCGACCCGGACCGAGAACCGCCAGCGCTGCCCGGGCCGCACATTGCGCCAGGTGGCCTGGAAGATCTCGATCTTGCGGTGCAGCCCGGTGTCGGCCGGCCGGCCCGCGTACGCGACCTCCTCGTCGTCGCCGTGGCGCAGGAAGAACGGCCGGCCCGCCGTGGAGTGCTCGGGGAGCCAGCCCGCCGCGACCGCGCGGCCGCGGGTGAAGTTCCCGTCGAGCAGCACGTTCCGGCCGGTGCCGGGAACCGTGCCCGCGCCGGTGGGCAGATCCTTGGGCGGCGCCGGCAGGCCGCTGGCCGCCAGGCCCGCGCCGGCCACCACGGCCGCGAGCGCGACCAGGATGCCGGCGGTCCGCGTCGCCGCGGCCGGCCGCCTCACGACGACCCCCCGGCCCCGGCCGCGGCGCCGGCACCGGCACCGGCACCCGCGTTCAGGATCAGCGACGCCCCGCTGACCTGCACGTCGATCCGGCTGGTGCCGTTGATCTCGGGGAGCTGGACGTACACCGCCACGCACCGGGCGCTGGCCGGCAACGGCCGCGAGACCGCGGTCACCCGCTGCCAGGACCCGTTGATCTGCGGGTAGACGTCCTGCTCGGCGATGTAGCGGTAGCCGTAGCCGACCACGTTGCCGACGACGTGCTTGAACACGCTGAACCACTCCATGCCCACGATGACGTACGAGCGGGCCAGCTTCCCCTTGATCCGGATCGAGAACCGCCACCGCTGGCCCGGGCGGACGCCGTGCCAGATGGCCTGGAAGATCTCGATCTTCCGGTGCAGGCCGGTGTCGCCGGGAACGCCCTCGTAGCCGATCTGCTGGACCCCGCCACGCCGCAGGTACGACGGGGCGGTGGTGGTCGAGTACTCCTGCAGCCACCCCTTGGCGACCCGCCCGCCGGAACGGAACCCGCCATCGACCAGGACGTTGCGGCCGCGGCCGGCCGGAACGCCCGAGCCGGTCGGCAGGTGCTTGGGCGGCGCCGGCAGGCCCGCGAACGCCAGCCCCGCGCAGAGCACGAGCGCCGCGATCGCGATCAGGATGCCGATCGTGCGGGCCAGCCACCTCACGACGCCACCCGTTCCAGTTCGGCCGCGGCGGCGGCCCGGTCATCACGGAGGCGCCGGTTCGGCCGGATCAGCCCCCAGTTCCTGGACCCGGCGGCCATCTTCGCGTACCAGACCAGGCCGAGCGGGGTGAGGATGAAGCTGAGCACCAGGGTGTAGAACGGCATGGCCAGCGCCCACCACTTGCCCCGGCCGCGGTGCAGATAGAGGTAGAGCACCAGGGTGAGGTAGCCGGCCGCGGCGGCGGGCACCCGCCAGGTGGAGTGGGCGAACGACTGCCAGCGCAAGATCAGGGCCAGGTAGGTGACCCCGGCGCCGTAGATCCACATGAACGGGTGCAGCAGGATGAACCGGACGTTGACGATGAACAGCCGGAACTGCCCGCCCGCCCAGGCCAGCCGCTGCCGCAGCCAGGGCCGGAATCGATCCGGCACGTCGCTGAGCACCTCGAACGGGACATGCCCGACCCGGTAGCCGCGCGCGTCGGCGATCAGCCCGGTCTCCACGTCGTTGCCCTGGAAAAACAGGCTGTGCCGGTTCATCACGTCGGCCAGCACCTCGGTCCTGGCGGCGTGGCACGCGCCCGACAGCATCCACGGGGCCACGAACTTGATCTGCATCGCCAGCCGGTACTCCAGCGTCTGCAGCCTGGTCAGCACCGAGGCGCGCGGGTTGGCCGGGACGATCCGCACCGAGGCGAGGTCCAGGCCCCTGCGCTGGACCTCGCCCGCGAGCATCTCGAACGGCCGGTTCGAGACCGTGTCCGCGTCGATCGGGATCACGTACGGCTCGGCCACCGTGGCCAGCGCGTTGCGGATCAGGCGGTCCCTGGTCGTCCCCCCGGTCGACCGGGCCGCCTGGCCGCGGGCCTTGCGGTGCCGGGCCCGCGGCTCGTCGGTGAACACCTCGAACCCGTGCTCGGCGGCGATCCGGTGCAGTCCCGCGTAGAACAGCTCGGTCTCGTCGCCGGTCGTGCACAGCGTGACCCGGGGCCCGTACCGGGCCAGGTCGTCGACGTTGGTGAGGTACCTGATGTCGCCCCAGATCGGCACCAGCAGCCGGAACGCGTCGCAGCGCTGGTTGCCGATCGTGTACTTACGGTCCCGGGAGTACACGCCGGCGAAGCCGTCGATGGCGATGGCGAGGGCGGGCAGCAGCAGCACGCCGACCCCCCACAGCGTGGCGGTCGTGATCACGCGCTTACCTCCAGGATCTGGGCCCCGGCCAGCTCGGCCAGGGCGGAACGCAGCCGGCCGGCGGGCGCGCCGCTGAAGGCCGCCCGCACCAGGGAACGGATCGCCAGGTCGTCGGCCTGGCCGCCGGGCTCCACGGCCACCGCGGTGATCCGCGGGTGCCCGGTCGGCAACGGCACCTCACCCGCGCCGGTGAGCTCCTCGCCGAGCTTCTCGCCGGGCCTGCGGCCAGTGCAGATGATCTTCGGGTCGGCGATTCCGGCCAGGAACGCGTACCGGCGGACGATCTCGAGGATGCTGTGCGGCTCGCCCATGTCCAGGGTGAAGATGCTCGCGTTGTCGGCCATCACCGCGGCCTCGATCACCAGGCCCGCGGCCTGCGGGATCGTCATGAAGTAGCGGGCCATGTCCGGGTCGGTGATCGTGACCGGCAGCCCGGCGCTGATCTGGTGGGCCAGGGTCTCGATGAACGAGCCGCGGCTGGCGAACACGTTCCCGAACCGGACCGAGGCGCCCAGCGTCACGACGCCGCGGGCGGCGCGCGCGGCGGCCATCTCCGCGACCCGCTTGGTCATGCCGAGCACGGACACCGGGTTCGCGGCCTTGTCGGTCGAGACGTTCACGAACTGCGCGGCGCCGTACCGGGCGGCCAGCGCGGCGACGGTCATCGTGCCGTGCACGTTGGTGACGATGGCCTGCGCGGGAGCGCGCTCCAGCAGCGGCAGGTGCTTGCACGCGGCCGCGTGGAACACCAGCTCCGGACGATGCTCGGCGAACACCGCCGCCATCTGCGGCCCGCTGGCCACGTCGGCGAGGATCATGGTGTCGTCGGTCAGCATGGCCTGGCCGGTCAGCCCGAGCTGCAGCCGGTACAGCGCGTACTCGTCGCGGTCGACGCACACGACCCGGGCGGCGCCGAGGCCGGTGAGCTGGCGGACGAGTTCGCCGCCGATCGACCCGCCGGCGCCGGTGACCAGGACCGTGCTGCCCTGGACCAGCGCGGCGGCCTGCGGGCTGTACACCGGCGGCAGGTCCCGGCCGAGAATGGCTCCGGCGCTCGGCCCGGCCGCGTGCGGGCATGCCAAATCAAGGGTCTGGAACACGATCCCCCCTGCTAAGTCGGTTCTTAATCCGACATCGACATAAATGAGGCGTGGTATACACAGACGTCCGTGCCCGCGCCCATGACGATAGACGTCAAGCGGCGGGCGGAAGGTTACTGATGTCCGGTGCTTTCGGTGCCTCCTGGCCCGGGGCCATCGTCAGCAGGTCCCGGTACGACCAGCCGCAGAACGCGGTATACACGCCGGCGATCACCAGCCACGGGACGCCGGCCAGCACGGGCAGCGCCGGCCGGGCCGGGAGCGCGGCGGCGACCAGCACCAGGGCCGAGATCACGGTGACGGCCCAGCGGAGCCGCTGGGTCCGGCTGCGGGCGACCAGGCAGGCTCCGGCCAGGGCGACGACCACGATGGCCAGATACCAGCCGGGGCCGTCTGTCGCTGGACGCGCCAGCGCCAGGCCGAGAACTGTCCCATACGCCCCGGCACCCGCCAAGGCCAGGTTCCACGGCGCGGTCATCCGGGCCCCGGGCCGCAGTACCGGCTCGTTCGCCGGCGATCCGCCCGTCACCAGCCCGGCGCGAGCCGCCTGGTCCGGCACGCGGAGATGCCGCAGCAACAACGCCAGATGCGGCTTGCCGGACAGGTCCGGCCGGGCGTGCCAGCCGTCGTCGCCGGCCTCGCAGTAGCTGGTCGCCTCCAGCGCCCAGGTCAGCAGCACGAACATGATGCCGAACGAGGCGACGCAGGCCAGGCCGGCCAGCATCGCCACGCTGCCCCAGGCCAGCCCGGCGGCCGCGAGCCCGAGGCCGCCGCGGACCAGGTACCCCAGGCCCACCGCGAACCACACCGCGACGGCCTGGGCCGCGGCCGGCACCCGGGAGCGCCGCGCGGGCAGCGCGCGCAGGTACTCGTAGCAGACTGCGATGACGAAGACCGCCCCGGCCAGCACCAGGACCGGCCGCAGCAGCCCGGCCACCACCCCGATGAGCAGCGCCGCGACGATCCGCAGTGCCGCGGCCGCGGCGCTCAGCCGGACGCTGCGCCGCCGGGCCCGCGCCGTGCCGCCGACCGGCAGCCGGGAGCGGGCCCGCCCGGCGGGATGATGCTGGTCGGCATCGATGCCGCGAACGTCGTTCCACTGATACCGCGCCGGGTAGATCAGTAGCTCGAACACCAGCCACAGGATCAGGAAACGGGACCAGTGCGCGAAGCTGCCGGCGGAGATCGCGCCCAGCACGAAGCACGCCGGGGCCAGCAGGGCCTTGGCCCACGCATCCGGCCGGGGATGCACCAGGTAGGCGGTTAGTCCCCGCCCGGGTCTTTCGGCACGGGCGGGGACGCCCCCGTGGCCCGGGCCGTCGGCGGCCTCCCCTCCGACGCCGCCGACGGCCGTTACGCCCGGTCCGCCTGATCCGCCGCTCGCGTGGCCCCCCGGCCCCGGGGCCTCGCCTCGCGCCATGACCCGACGTCACCTGCTCCGCATCGGCCGTGGCACCCGCGACCGGATGCGGTCGGCGCGGCCAGGCGGGGGGCGACGGCGCGTAATGACTCTTCTGAAGATTTCAGCGAGGCAGCGCGATTAGACAGGGGAAACTTCGCCATCTTTTGGCGGTAGGGCGGTCAGCGCCAGGAGCGGCGCTGGCGCGGGCGGGGTGTCTGCCAGCGCGCGGCGAACAGGCCGTCGATGGCCTGGTCGGCGAAGAAGTGGCTGTGCGTCTGGGCGAACCGGGCCAGCCGGACCAGGTTGGGACGCCGCGGCCCGTCCGGCCCGGCGCCCGGCGGCTCGGGCGCCGAGGCGTCCTCGGGGAACTCGGCGTGGATCTTGTCGACCACCAGCGACTTGCCCGCCGTGAAGCGGTCCACCGTGCGCTCGTCCACGTGCGCGGCGCGGGCGACCTCGCCCCGCTTGTCGAAGCGGACCAGCGCGCGCCACAACATGAGGTCGGTGCCGCCCCGGATCAGCTCGTCGAGCAGGCCCTTGTTGCGGACCAGCCGGTCCACGGGCGACGGCGGCCGCGACCCGGTGCCGCCGTCCGGCGCGGCGAACCCGGGACCCGACCGGTCGCCCCGGTCGACCGCGTCGATCAGCGCGAGCATCGCCTCGGCCGGGGATGCCTTCGAGAGCAGCGCCAGGGGCTCGAAGAACGCGAACGAGGCCAGCAGGAACAGGAGCCGGTTGCGTTCCTCGTCGGTGCTCTCGATCACGATCTTGGTGTCCGGCGACAGCTCGGACAAGATGCGCATGGCGGTCAGGCCGGTCGGGACGCCGGGGCCGAAGTTGATGTCGACCAGGGCCAGGTCGACCTGCGGGCCGTCGCTCAGCGCCTCGGGCAGGTTGCGCGGGTCCCGCACGCCGGTCAGCGTGTGCGGCGTGCCCTGGATCACCTGGGCGAGGGCCAGCTCGACCAGGACGAAGTCGTCGACCACGAGGATGTGCATGGCGGTCACCAGGGCGACGAGCGCCACCGGGCCAGCACCCGGGTGCCGCCGCCGTCGCGCCGCTCGGCGACCACCGCGCCGTCAAAGCGGTGCAGGTGATCATCGAGGATCCGCAGGCTGGTGCGGTTCCCGGTGGGCTGGGCCGGGAGCCCGGGGCCGTCGTCGGCGACCGACACGGTCACCCACGGCCGCCCGGCCGCGTTCGCTTGCTGCCGTTCCTGGCTGACGGCCACCTCGACCCGCTGCGCACCCGCCTTCCAGGCGTTGGTGACCAGGTCGGGCAGGACGCGGCGGGCCAGCCCGTAATCGGTCTTGGCCATCCGCAGCTGGCGGCTGCCGGCGTCCAGGATCATGCCGCCCCGCCGGTCGCCGGGGACCGTCTGCAGCACGCAGTCCCACAGCAGCGCCACGGTCTCGGCGGACGGCCCGCCGCCGAGCATCATCTGGCGCGCCTCCTCGGCCAGGATCAGCATGCTGTCGGCGAGCGATCGCGTCTCCCGGTCCGCCCCGGCGTCGGCCTGCATCTGCCGGATGAGCGCGTGCGCCCCGTTCTTAACCAGGCTGTGCACGGTGATCGAGTCATTCCGGCGCACCTCGCCCATTGATATCTCGCTGGCTTCCTGCCCGGCCCGCAGCAGCACCTCGAAAACCATCGTGAAAGGCAGCAGCAAAACAATCGATCCGGCCAGCAGCAATGGGATGATCAGCCCGGCCGGCAGGCGGCCGGCGGCCGAATGCCCGGGCGCCACGATCAGCACGATCTCGATGGCGGCCACGGAGGCGGGGATCCACGGGCGATAGGCGACCAGGCCCCGGGCCGGCGGCGTATCCGGGTTGTACCAGCTGGCGTCGGTCATCACCTGGGCGAAGGCGTTCCATACGTGCGCCGTGATCAGGATCAGGCCGGCGACGTAGACCGGCGTCGGCAGCGGCCGCACCGAGATCGGCCCGCCGTACAGCAGCAGGGCCACGATCATCCCGAAGCCCTCCAGCAGCCCGGCCAGGTCGGCCGTGGCCCGGCCGCGCACACCCCGCAGGTGTCCCGCGGCCTTCCTGATCGGGGCGACCGGGCCGGACGCCAGCCGGTCGAGGGTGTCCGGCTGGGTCTGGATCCACGCCGTGCTCACGCCCGCCGATACCATCAGCAGCTGGGCGGCCGCCTGCGGCAGAGAGCGGGCCGGAAACCACACCAGCAGAATCCACAGGCCGGCCACGCACCCGCCACGAAACGCCGCCCCTATGCGCCACAGCGGCGTCGCATATCGGACCGCGATGTCATAGACGACCCGGGTCCGCAGGGATGAATCCGAGAGCATGAGCCTCTCCTGCTCGTTGCTTTCGCTAGAGGAAAGACCCGGCTGGCTCACGCCGAGAACTTCTGCGGCCGGGCATTCCGCCCGGATCTCATAATGCCGCAGCCGGCCGCGGTCCTGCCATCTACCCGTTTGCCGGGCGGCCGCGAAGGGCGTGCCGAACGGGGCTGGTTTCCGGATGGTGAAAAACTTCGCGAAAACGGCGTGGGGGCGGGTCCGGGCCGGGGTGCGGCGCCGGCCACCTCGCGCGCCGACCCGTCGGATGGGGATAAAAGTCGCGAAACGGCCCCGGAGAATGCCGCAGCGGCGCCAAGATCCGCGATGGTTGCACCGTCAGGCCCACTGGAGGGGGCCTGGACGTGCAACGACGACCGCGGGCGGGAGCGGCGGACGCTACTGTGCCGCGCCGCGGCCGGGCGATCCGCCCGCGATCTCGTAGGACCACAGCTCGCTGCTGACCCCGACCGGGCCGGGCGGCGGGCCGCCGCTGCGCTCGGCCGCGGAGCGGTGCCCGTGGCCGAACGCGGGGGAGTGCAGCCAGGCCTGGAAGGATTCCTCGTCCCGCCAGCGGGTCACCACCAGCCAGGTGGTCCGCTCGTCGGTCGGCTTGAGCAACTCGAAGCCCTCGAAGCCCTCCTGGTCATCGACGGCCCCGGCCCGCGCGGCAAAGCGCCGGGCCAGCTCGTCGCCGCTGTCGGCGGGCACGGTTATCGCATTGATCTTCACGACGGTCATGTGCCCGATACTGCCAGCCCGGCTGATTCCCGGCGGCGTGACCGCGGCGCCGGAGCTGTCGGCGCTCGGTAATACCTGTACTACTCCTCGCAATTGGGACAACCGTTTGCCGGGTCAGGGCGTCATGCAATGGGCCGAACGTGGGGGGAATCCGCGTGGCCTCGGCCGACGCGGCGCAGGGTGGTGCGGGCGCGCGGCCGCGACCTGCGAGGAGTGGATAGGAATTGGCCTCGGCTACCCCGGACGCGGCTGACGTAGACCCGTATCGCCTCGGCGCGCATCCGGTGCCGGTCCAGCCTGATCACCGAGGGGGCCCGGGATCGCCGCCGGCGCAACGCGGCGCTCGCGATCGCCGTAAGCGTTCGGAGCGGCCGCGCAAGCAATGGGGAGGTGACCGGCGCACCCGGGCCATGCCGATGGTCCCGCGGCCGGTCAGCGACCGCCGGGTCGCCATGGCCCGCCTGGCCATCATCGTCACCGTGACGGCCTGGGTCGCCTACGTCGTGACCTGGTTCTTCGACGACTTCTTCCACCCGGGTTACGAGTACGCGGTGGCGAGGGCCGAGGCGGTCCTCTACCTGCTCATCGTCACCATGCTGACCGTCTCCGCGCTGGCCTACCTGCTGAGCCGGCTCGGGTTCTTCTACCGGACCCGCACGCACCACCGGGCCAGCCGGGCCATCCTCGACCAGTTCTTCGACCAGACGACGCCGACGCTGACGACGATCATCCCGTCCTACCAGGAGGACGCGCGCGTCATCCGCAACACGCTGCTGTCGGCCGCGCTCCAGGAATACCCGGGCAAGCGCATCGTGCTGCTGATCGACGACCCGTTCATGCCGAAGACCGAGCGGGCCCGTGACCAGCTTGAGGCGGCCAGGGCGCTGCCGCGCCAGATCGAGCAACTGCTGGCCGAGCCCGCGGCCAGGTACGCCGGCGCGCTGGCGATGTTCGAGGGTGCCGCCGAGCGCCATGAGCCGCTCGGGGTCGGCTCGATGATCGCGCTCGCCAGCTACTACGACGACGCGGTGATCTGGCTGGAGAATCTCGCGGCCGGCCAGGAGATTATCGATCACACCGACGCCTTCTTCGCGAACGAAGTGATCTTGCGCCTCGCGGCGTCGCTGCGCGAGATCAAGGACGCGCTGCTGGAATCGGCCAACGAGGGCGTGGTGCTCGAACGGCCGATGTTCCGTCGCCTGTACCGCCGGCTGCTCTGGACGTTCCGGGCCGAGCTGACAAGTTTCGAGCGCAAGCGCTACGTGTCGCTGTCGCACGAGCCCAACAAGGCGATGAACCTCAACAGCTACCTCGGCCTGATGGGCGGCTCCTACCGCGAGGTGCAGACGGTCACCGGGACCGCGCTGGTCCGCTCGGCGGCGGCCGGCGGCGACCTGGACGTGCCGGACCCGGACTATGTCGTGACGCTGGACGCGGACAGCGTGCTGATGCCGGAGTACTGCCTGCGGCTGGTGCACCTGCTCGAGCAGAGCGAGTACCGCGACATGGCCATCGCCCAGACGCCTTACAGCGCCTTTCCCGGTTCGGCCACCCGCCTGGAGCGGATCGCGGGCGCCACCACCGACTTGCAGCACATCGTGCACCAGGGCCTGACCTACTACGACGCGACCTTCTGGGTCGGGGCCAACGCGGTGATCCGCAAGCGGGCGCTCGACGAGATCTCGGAGACCTCGTACATCGGCGACTGGGAGATCCGCCACTACATCAGGGACCGGACGGTCATCGAGGACACCGAGTCCACGATCGACATGGGTATCCACGGCTGGCGGCTGTTCAACTGCCCGGAGCGCATGAGCTACAGCGCGACGCCCCCCGACTTCGGGTCGCTGACCATCCAGCGGCGCCGCTGGGCCAACGGCGGCCTGCTCATCCTGCCCAAGCTGCGCCGGCAGTCGCGCGCCCGGCGGGCTCAGGGACGGCGGACCCGCTTCGGCGAGCTGTTCCTGCGGTGGAACTACATGGCGTCCATATCCTGGAGCTCGCTCAGCCTGCTGGTGCTGCTGGCGTTCCCGTTCAGCGCCGCGCTGATCAGCCCGCTGCTCGGGCTCGTGGCGCTGCCCTACTTCCTGGCCATGGCCAGCGACCTGCGCTACTGCGGCTACAAGCGCCTCGACGTGCTGCGGATCTACGGGTTCAACCTGGTGCTGCTGCCGGTGAACCTCGCCGGGACCCTCTCCTCGGTGGTCCAGGGCATCACGGCGTCAAAGGCCCCCTTCGCGCGGACCCCGAAGGTGCGCAACCGCACCGTCGTCCCGGCGTTCTTCGTCGTGGCGCCCTACCTGCTGATCGCGCTGGCCGGCTTCACGTTCTACGTGGCCTACCGGCACGACCGGATCGAGAACATGTGCTACGCGGCGCTGAACGTCCTCTTGGCCTGCTATGCGGTCAAGGCCTTCATCGGGCTGCGCAATTCCGTCGTCGACGTGTGCATCCACGGCACCTCCCTGCTCTACAAGTCGCCCCGGCGGCGCCGGCGCCCGGCCCGCCGCAACCGGCCTGACCAGCAGCTCCCACAGCCGACCGACTGGCGGTCGGTGCTGGAAGTCGACTTCATCGAGGCGGACGAGCGGCCGGCGGCCTACGTCAGGCCGAACGTCACGACCGTCGCGGCGGCACCGGGGCCCGCGCGGTCAGCATCGGGCGAGCCACGGCGCCGGCTGTCGCTCCTTCGCATCGTGCTGGTCCTGGCCTTGCTCGCCGGCGCCGGTTATGGCGCGCTCATCGGCGTCCGCACCCGGCTGCTCGCCGCCGAGCCGGTCATCCACCAGACCTGGTTCGCGCCGTACGTCGACGCCACGCTCACGCCGACGTTCCAGTTCCAGAGCTCGTCGGCCGACCCGGCGCAGCAGACCGTCCTCGGGTTCGTCGTGGCCGAGCCCGGATCCGGATGCACGCCGAGCTGGGGCGGCGCTTATACGCTCGCGGCGGCCAACCAGGCGCTCGCGATGGGCTCGCGCATCGCGCAGGTGCAGCAGGACGGCGCGCAGCCGATCGTGTCGTTCGGCGGCCAGGCACACACCAGCCTCGACGTCGCGTGCACCAGCGTGAGCGGCCTCACCGCGGCCTACCAGTCGGTGATCAACGCCTACCGGCTCACCACGATCGATCTGGACGTCGAGGGCGCGGCACTGGACAACTTCCAGGCCGAGCAGCGGCGGGCGGCGGCCGTGGCCAACCTGGAGCAGGCGGCCCAGGTCGCGCACCGCAAGCTCGCCGTCTGGCTGACCCTTCCGGTCGAGCCCACGGGGCTGGCGGGCGCTGGCATCTCGGTCATCGAGTCGATGCTGCGCGACCGCGTTTCCATCACCGGGATCAACGTCATGACCATGAACTTCTCCCAGCCGCCCGCCGGAGGGAGCGGCATGCTCGCGTCGGTGGAGAGCGCGCTGCGCGCCGCCCACGGCCAGATGGCCGATATCTTCCCGCGCTACGGCATCCGGCTGAGCTCTCAGCAGATCTGGCAGCGGCTCGGGGCGACGGTCATGATCGGCCAGAACAACACCCAGGGCGAGACCTTCTCCGTGGCCGATGCCCGGGGCCTGGCCAGCTTCGCGGCCGCGAACCGCCTCGGCCGGGTGTCCATGTGGTCGCTGAACCGGGACAGCCAGTGCGGTTCGTCGTTCCCGGAGAACGGTGTGGTGTCCAACACCTGCAGCGGAACCGCGCAGTCCGGTCTCGCATTCGCCAATGCCTTCGGCCGGCTGAAGGGCGGTGCCTCGGTGACGCCCTCGGCCGGAGACGTCCGGCCCGCCGTGGCCGACACGAACCCCGCCGACGCGCCCTACCCGCTGTGGTCTGCCACCGCCAGCTACCCGCTGGGCTACAAGATCGTCGAGCAGGGCGAGATCTACCAGGCGAAGTGGTACAACACCGGCGACGATCCGGCGGCTCAGGTCCAGTATTCATGGCAGTCGCCCTGGGAACTCCTCGGGCCGGTGCTGCCAGGGGACCATGCCCCGGTCATGATCACGTCGCCGAAGGCGGATCACTACCGGTCCTGGTCGATCACCGCTCACTACCGGGCCGGGAGCAAGGTGCTCTATCAGGGCCTGCCGTACCAGGCCAAGTGGATCAACCAGGGCGTCTCGCCGCAGACCGAGGTGAGCGATCCTTCTG
>Ga0335072_10008378_pt1 | contig 14992 bp, 14 predicted proteins | sample Lox_Sample_21_FD_206725 | JGI IMG/M metagenome (GOLD analysis project Ga0335072, IMG submission 206725) | Soil microbial communities from Loxahatchee National Wildlife Refuge, Florida, United States - Lox_Sample_2.1 | ecosystem: Environmental > Terrestrial > Soil > Wetlands | place: USA... | reverse complement strand
CGGTCATTTGCCCAGGTGACCACCGCTGCGTCGGTGTTCATCGGGAAGGCTCCCTCGGTCTATCCCCGCCAGTCCTCAGTTCCTCGATCAGCCCTGCGCGAGCCGCAGCAAGCCGATCACTATCAATACCGAGATGGGGCGGGATCCTGAGTAGGTAACGGTCGGCCTCAGCACGTCGCTCCATGACACGGTGAGCGCGGGCCGACGCACGACGTCCATACCCTCTCCCTCGGGCACGGTCGCGGCCAGAGCGGGCCGCACGACCACCTCCACGCCGTCGATGTCGGGGCGTTGGCTCCGGCCACGACGGCCTCGAGCAGCTCACGGGTGGTTGGCGACGGGGTGCGGTGAATCACCAACAGCCTCTTGGTCATTGGCGACCCTGCAGTTCTACGGCCTTCTTCATCGTTTCGCGTGCGCGACTGCGATCTCCGGCGTAGTCGTAGGCACGGGCCAGTCGATACCAGCGCCGCCAGTCGTCCGGGTCGTTGTGCAGCTCAGCGCGAACCGTGTCGAACAAAGCGTCGGCGGCGCTGCGTTCGATGCGACCGGACGGCCGCCGCGGCAAGGTGCTGACGTCGAGCTCCATCCCGTCTTCGGCGGCGAGCCGGGCCAGCTTCTGATGGACGAAACCGGCGCGCAGCGTAGCGACCATCACCCACAGGCCGATCGCGGGCAGGATCAACAACGCCGCACCCAGCACGATCGCCACCGCGCGCCCGGAGCCGATCATCAGGACGGCGGTGCGGCCCAACAGCGCCAGGTACACCAGCATCGCCAGACACATCAACGCGATCATCAGCTGAATGCGCACAGTGCGCGACGGCGCGATCATGTCGGTCATTGCAGGTCGAGCAGGGATTCAATTCCTATTGTCAGGCCCGGGTGTTCGGCGACCCGGCGTACCGCCAGCAGCACACCGGGTACAAACGACGCGCGGTCGATGCTGTCGTGCCGGATCGTCAGCGTCTCGCCCGCGGTGCCGAACAACACTTCCTGATGGGCGACCAACCCGGCCAGCCGCACCGAGTGCACCGGCACGCCGTCGACATCGGCGCCGCGCGCACCCGGCAGGCTCGTGCTGGTGGCATCGGGATTGGGCGGCAGGTCTTTTCGCGCCTCGGCGATGAGCTCGGCGGTCCGGGCGGCGGTTCCCGACGGCGCATCGGCCTTGTGCGGATGATGCAGTTCGATGACTTCCACCGAGTCATAGAAGGGCGCGGCCTGCCGGGCGAAGTGCATGGACAACACCGCCCCGATGGCGAAGTTGGGCGCGATGAGCACCGAGACACCCGGCTTAACGGCCAGCCACTCGCGAACCTGTTGCAGCCGTTCCTCGGTGAAGCCGGTGGTCCCGACGACGGCGTGAATTCCGTTGTCGATCAGGAACTTCAGGTTGTCCATCACGACGTCGGGGTGGGTGAAGTCGATGACGACCTCGGTCTCGTTATCGGTCAACAGGCTCAGGGGATCACCGGCATCGACTTCGGCGGACAAACTCAGGTCCTCGGCGGCCTCGACCGCCCGCACCATCGTCGCGCCTACCTTGCCTTTCGATCCCAGCACCGCTACCCGCATGGTCTCACCCTAGACCGGGCTGTTACGGCGCCGAGCAGCCCAATGTCTCGAACGTGGGTTCGACCCCGACTGCGCCCTCTGGCGGGCGCTCAGAAACTGCCAGTGCCGGCGTAAGGCCACCAGTCGTTTGCGTCATTGGTGTTGTAGTACTCGCCGGTCGACGGTTGGGCCGCGGGCGGCGGAGGCGGCGGCGGTCCTGGTGGCGGCGGCGGATCCGCCGGCAGCGGCGCCGGGAGCACAACCGGCGCCGTACCGCCGAAGCCTGGCGCCGCACCCGCCGGGACGCTCACTGCGGCCGTGGGTATAGCGATAAACACCGCCGCGACGGCGATCTTCCTGATATTGCTGCGGATTCCGGATGACTTTGCCCAAGTCATTGTCAGCTCCCTTCACCGGGCCCTAATAGCTCATGCTGCCACCGAATTGACCGACTTTGACTGATAATTCACTGTGATGTGGCCACTGATCGACAAAGCTTGGCGGACTATCATCGTCGCGGACGGATTTTCGACGACCACCAATCGGCGGCTCTCCGCTAAACGCACGGGCGGGGGCTCATTCACCCAATTCGTAACCGCGCGTTCAGCTTGTAGAAGTTTGCCAAACGCGCGCGAACTGAAAGCGTCCTGTGGTAACCACCAACAGTGCCCGACGTACTGATCAGCTTTACGAAAGGAAATCGGATCATGACCTTCACACGGGGCTTGGCTGCCGGCGCGATGTTCGCCGGTCTCGCTCTCGTTATGACAGCTCCCGCGGCCACCGCGGACCCGCTGAACGGCCACTACACGGAGACCGAGACCTTCCCAGACGGTCATCAAGCACACAGCGACTGGCAGATCAGCCCGTGCGGTGACGGATGCGCTTCGGTGAACGATTTGGGTCAGGCGCATCTGGTGAACGGGCAATGGGTGCTGGACTCTCGAGGTGGGGTGAGCTGCGAGTCGGGTGGCGACGTCAAGGACGCCGTTTCCCTGCACTACACCTGGGACCCGAACACGCTGGCCGGCCAGGCTCAGATCACCAACAATGTGCCGGCCTGTGGCAACCCGCAGGGCTACCAGGAGACCAACCCGCTGCAGTTGACGCTGGTGCCCTAAGCGCTAAGCGTCGATCACGATACGGCCGCCGGCGGCGCGCGAAACGCACACCAGCATCTCGCCGTCGCCTTCGGCCGTGCGACCTCGCCGGTCGACGCGTCCGCTGAGCAACTTGACCTTGCACGTCCCGCAGAAGCCCTGTCGGCATGAGTGTGGCGTCGTCGGGTCATGGTCGAGCATCACGTCGAGCGCCGACCGGTTGGCGGGAATGTCGAGCACGCGCTGCGCGCGAACCAGTTCCAGCACGAACGGGACCCCGTCGACGACCGGGGGCGGGCTGAACCGCTCGTAGTGCAGCGGCGCGTTGGCATGCTCGTCGCGGGCGATGCGCACCGACTCGAGCATCGCCGTCGGCCCACACACGTACACGGCGGTCGAGGGTCCGGCGCCGGCGAGCAAATCGTGGGCGGTGGCGAATCCGCCGCGCTCGTCGTCGGCCCACACGCTGACCCGGTCCGGCGCCACCGACACGATCTCGTCCAACAGCGGCATGTACTCGCGGCTGCGGCCGGCATAGATTGCCCGCCAACTCATTCCGCGCTGCTGCGCTGCGCGCATCATCGGCAGGATCGGTGTGACGCCGATTCCGCCGATCACGAACAGCACATCGTGCTCGTGGCCGCCGAGATAGAAGGCGTTGCGCGGACCCTCGAACACCAGCGAGTCGCCGACGTTGAACGCGCCGTGCATTTCGATCGAACCGCCGCCACCGTCGGCGATCCGGCGGATCGCGATCCGGTAGTCGGTCCGTCGCCCCGGCGGCCCGCACAGCGAGTACTGACGACGACGGCCCGACGGCAGCTGAACATCGATGTGGCACCCGGGTGTCCAGGACGGCAGCAAGCCGCCGTCCGGATTGGCAAACGTCAGCGCGACGACATCCGGGGCGAGCATTTCGCGTTTCGTCACGATCGCGGTGTGCGTCCGCCCGACGGGTATTACCCGGGACGGATCCCATCGGCTCACCGAGGCGAACCCGCTTAGCAACGCACTCAAGCCCCACAGCGCCGTGTAGAGCCGGTCGCGCTTGCGGCGACCGTAGATGTCGGCCGGTCTACTGGCCCAAATGCTCTGCGTCACAACGGCCTTACTGTGGCCGGATGTCGTAGCGGGCCATCAGCCGAATCAGCGAGGGGCTGATCCGGCGCATCGCGTAGCCGACCCGGGACTCGGCGGCAATCGGCAGTACTGGCGGGCCGGTCTTGACTGCTTTGACGATCGCCTTGGCGGTGGCCTCGGGCGTGTAGTTGCGGCGCCGGTAGATGGTGTCGGCCTGGTGCCGCGCGCGATCTTGCTCGTCGGCCGTCATGCCCGCATATACGGTGCTTTTCGCGATGTTCGTGTTGACGAAGCCCGGGCAGACCGCGGTGACGGTGATGCCGTCGTCGGCCAGGTCGGCGCGCAGTGACTCGCTGAAAGCGAGCACGGCCGCCTTGGTGGTGCCGTAGGCGATCATCGACTTCGATGGGAGATACGCCGCGGCGGACGACACGTTGATGATGGTGCCGCCTTCGCCGCGGTCGACCATCTGCGTTGCGAACGCCCGGCTTCCGTTCAGCACGCCGCGCAGGTTGACCCCGAGGATGTTGTCCCAATGCGCCGGCGTCGTCTCCAGGAACCGGCCCGCCATCCCGATGCCGGCGTTGTTCACCAGGATGTCGACGATGCCGTGGTTGTTGTTGACCTGTGCGGCAAGGTCGTTGATCGCGGCCTCGTCGCTGACGTCGACCTGGTAGACCGCCGCGCCGGCACCGGCGTCGCGGACGGCGGCGGCGGTTTCCTCCGCCGCGGCGACATCGCGGTCGACGATCACGACGGTGTTGGCGCCGTGGCGGGCCAACTCGACGGCGGTGGCGCGGCCGATGCCGGCGCCCGCCCCGGTGACCAGGGCGAGTTTGCCTCGCACGTCGCGCGGTCCGGTGCGCACGACGGAGGCACCGTGCGACGGCCCTCCGTCGACGACCCGGTCGATCCACTCACGGGTGAGCCGCGCGATCACGTCGGGGCGCGAGCTCACCACCCAATGGCCACCCTCAACGGGAACGACCCTGCTGCCCAACGGGATTGAACCGGTGAAGCGCTGCAGCGCGGGCGTGACGAAGACGTCCCGCCGCGGCACCAGCACCTGGACCGGAACCTTGGTCTCGGGCAGCTGGGCACCCGGCGCCAAAAAGGGCGCGGGCATGTTGGCCCGGTACAGGTTCAGCCCGTTGACGTAATCACCGGTCGACCGTGCCAAGTCAGCGGATTCGGTACGGGTGCTGGACTGCCCGATGCGCCCAAAAGCCTCAATGACTTTCACGCCCAGGCCAGTGCGGAACATCAGCTCGGGTAAGCCGGGGCACAGGAAGTACCAGATGTAGCCGGACGCCAGGAACTGCCTGACCACGTCCAGCACACCGCGCGGACCGCGCGCCGACCGCAGGAACTTGCCCGCGTAATTCAGGTGCGGCCCCGAAATCGAGGTCAGCGACGCGACTTTGCCCGCTGCCGCGTCGTCGGTGACCACCGCCCAGGCCTGAATCGAGCCCCAGTCGTGGGCCAGCACGTGCACCCTGTCGACGCCCATGCTGTCGATCACCGCAACCGCATCGGCGACCAACTGCGGAAACCGGTAGCCGGAGCGGCCTTTCGGTTTTCCCGACTCGCCGGCGCCACGCACGTCGTACGCCACCACGTTGTAGGTGTCGCCGAGCTGCGCCGCCACCCCGTCCCACACGTGGTGGTTGTCCGGGTAACCGTGGATCGCCAATACGGTCGGCCGCTGCCGGTCGATCTCGGTGTAGGCATGCACGGCCAGCGTGACGCCATCCGAGGCGGTCACGTTAGTGACGGTGGTCATCGGTTCCCCTCGGTTCAGTGCGCGGCGCGCGCGGCGGGCGAGACGGCGAGATAGTCGACCGCCCGCTCAACCCCACCCAACTGCGACGGGTGGAAACGCGGCAGGTAGTACGCGCCGATCACCCGGACGAACCGCAGCGGCCCGGGCACCAGGCCCCGTCGAGCCGCGTTCCAGTAGTACCGCCAGCGCGGTTTGGCTCCCGGCGGCACGTACGGGTCCACCGAGTACATGAACCGCACCCCGCGCACCCACATCAGCAGCATCATCGGGGACACCACCAGTTGGGTGCGCACCTGCCGCCAGTAGCCGGCGCGCAGGTGCTTCATCACGTCGAACGCGACTGACTTGTGCTCGACTTCTTCGGCGCCGTGCCAGCGCAGCATGTCGAGCATCACCGGGTCGGTGCCGATCACGTCGTGCTGCGGACTGTTCAGGATCCACTCGCCCAGGATCGCGGTGTAGTGCTCGATGGCCGCCACGATCGCCACCCGCTCGAGCAGCCAGCTGCGCTGGCGCCGCAGACTCCATCGCGGCCGATCGCCCATCAGCTTTCCGAACAGCCAGTCGATCTGGTCGGTGAACGGCGTCAGGTCGATGTTGTTGGCGGCGAAGTAATCCTGCACGCCGGTATGCGTTTGGGCATGCATCGCCTCCTGGCCGATGAAGCCCTGCACATCGAGCCGGAGCTGGTCGTCCCTGATCAGCGGCAGGCACTGCTTGAAGAGGTCGACGAAGAACTCTTCGCCCGCCGGCAGCAGCAGGTGCAGCACGTTGAGGACGTGGGTGGTGAACGCCTCGCCGGGCACGTAATGAAACGGCAGGGTCGCCCAGTCGAACTCGACGTTGCGCGCCTCGAGGACCAGTCGTTCGTGATCGTCCGAGGCCCCTGGTAGGTGCGGACCGACAGCCTCGTCGTTGACCGTGAACATGGTGCAGCAGCATACCCGGTACCCCCGGTATCGGGAATCCCCGTGGTCAGATGGGCGCGCCGCCCCGCAGGTGCTCGAAGATCAGCGACGTCTGGGTTCCGGCGACGTCGGCGTCGGCGTTGAGGTTTTCAACGACAAATGACCTCAGGTCCTCGGTATCGCGGGCGGCGACGTGCAGGATGAAGTCGTCGGCACCGGCCAGGAAATACACATCCATCACCTGGGGCCTGCGGCGAATCTGCGCGATGAAGTCGCGAATCTTGCCACGCGCGCCGGACTGCAGGCTGACCGAGATCATCGCCTGCAGCGGCAATCCCACCGCGACCGGGTCGATGTCCGCGTAGAAGCCACGAATGACGCCGGTCTCCACCAATCGTCTGACCCGGCCGTGACAGGTCGACGCGGCGATGCCGAGCTCCTCGGCCAGCGCGCTGTTGGTGATCCGCGCATCGGCGCGCAGCAGGCTCAAAATTCTGCGGTCGACACGGTCGATGACGCCGGGCTGAAGATCCTTCGGCGACACACCAGAGTTCAATGCATATTTCGTTGCTTCTTCGGCCATCGTCCAATTCTACAGTCGTGTCTTCGTGATCTTTGCTATACAGTCGAACTTTCTTCACAATTGTTGTCATGTACATCGGCGTCCCCACCGAAACCAAGAACAACGAATTCCGGGTCGCGATCACTCCGTCCGGGGTCGCCGAGCTGACCCGTCGCGGCCACGAGGTCGTGATCCAGGCCGGCGCCGGCGAGGGCTCGGCGATCGCCGACACCGACTTCAAGGCCGCGGGCGCGCAGGTGGCCGCGACCGCCGACGACGTGTGGGCCGAGGCCGACCTGGTGCTCAAGGTCAAGGAGCCGATGCCGGTCGAGTACGCGCGGATGCGGCGCGGCCAGGCCTTGTTCACCTACCTGCACCTGGCCGCGTCGCAGGCCTGCACCGAGGCGCTGCTCACGTCGGGCATCACGTCGATCGCCTACGAGACCGTGCAGACCGCCGACGGCGCGCTGCCGCTGCTGGCGCCGATGAGCGAAGTCGCCGGCCGGCTGTCCGCCCAAGTCGGGGCCTACCACCTGATGCGGACGCACGGCGGTCGCGGCGTGCTGATGGGCGGCGTGCCGGGCGTCGAGCCGGCCAAGGTCGTCGTCATCGGCGGCGGAACGGCCGGTTACAACGCCGCCAGGGTCGCCGACGGGATGGGCGCGGCGGTCGCCGTGCTCGACGTAAACATCAACAAGCTGCGCGAGCTCGACGCCGCGTTCGGCGGCCATGTGCAAACCCGCTACTCGACGGCGCTGGAGGTCGAGGACGCCGTGAAACGCGCCGACCTGGTGATCGGCGCGGTGCTGGTGCCCGGCGCCAAGGCGCCCACGTTGGTGTCGAATTCGCTTGTCGCGCACATGAAGCCGGGTGCGGTGCTGGTGGACATCGCCATCGACCAGGGCGGGTGCTTCGAGGACTCGCATCCGACCACCCATGACGACCCGACGTTTGCGGTGCACGACACGCTGTTCTACTGCGTGGCGAACATGCCCGCTGCGGTGCCGAAGACGTCGACGTTCGCGTTGACCAACGCCACCATGCCGTACGTGATCGAACTCGCCGACCGCGGCTGGCAGGCGGCGTGCCGATCCAATCCTGCGCTTGCCAAGGGACTTTCGACGCACGACGGCGCACTGCTGTGCCGGCGGGTGGCCGACGACCTGGCGCTGCCGTTCACAGATCCGGAGTTGATCTTGACCTGACGCGGGCGAATTCGTGCTAGACAGACCGCGTGAGCTCACTCGCCGACGAGACCCACTGGATGGACGCGGTCGACCTGGCCGCGTTGGTGGACAAAGGCGAGGTGACGCCCCTCGAATTGCTGGAAGCAGCTATCGAACGGATCGAGCGCATCGATCCCGTCCTCAATGCCGTGGTGATCCGCTGGTTCGACCATGCCCGCGACACCGCCAAAACCGCTCTGCCCGACGGGCCATTCCGCGGTGTGCCGTTCCTGATCAAGGATTTGTTCGCCGGCTACGCCGGTCAGCCCATCACCAACGGCAACCGGGCGCTCAAGAACGAGAAGGCGATCTCGGCGGCCGACACCACGTTGGTGAGCCGGTTCCGCGACGCCGGTTTGGTGATCGCCGGCCGGACCAACAGCCCCGAACTGGGCAGCGTGCCGACCACCGAACCGCTCGCCTGGGGCGCCACCCACAACCCCTGGGACACCAGCCGATCACCGGGCGGGTCGAGCGGCGGCTCGGCGGCCGCGGTGGCCAGCGGCATGGTCCCGTTCGCGCACGCCAGCGACGGCGGAGGCTCCATCCGCATCCCCGCGTCCTGCTGCGGGCTGGTCGGTCTGAAGCCCAGCCAGGGCAGGATCTCGCTCGGCCCGATTCGCGACGAGACCGCGCTGTCGGTCGAGCTGTGCCTGAGCCGCACGGTCCGTGACACCGCGACACTGCTCGACGCCGTTCGCGGGCCTGCCATCGGCGACACGGTGATCGCACCCGCGCCGTCGCGCCGTTACGTCGACGAGCTGGGCGCCGACCCGGGCCGGTTACGCATCGGCCTGCTCGATCACAATCCGCAAGGCGGCGCGGTGGCACCCGAATGCGCGGCCGCGGCCGGCTCGGTCGCCGCATTGCTCGAATCGCTGGGCCACTCGGTCGAACCGGCCTGGCCCGCCGCGCTGGAGGACACGTCGTTGCGGCTGCACTTCGCTGCGCTGTGGAGCACCAACATGGGCGTCGGGCTGCGGCGGTTTGAGGAGCAGATCGGACGACCACTCACGGACGACGAATTCGAACCGATGAACCGTGTGCAGGCCGACATCGCCGCGCATTTCAGCGCCGTCGACTATGCGCTCGCTTTCTCGGCCGCCGCCCAGTTCCGTCGCGCGGTGCAGTCCTGGTGGGCCGACGGCTGGGACCTGCTGCTCACACCGACGGTCGCCGAACTGCCGTGGCCGCTAGGCACGATCGCCAACGACCCGGAGAACCCGATGGCCGCCGTAGAGCGCTCATTCCAGTTCATCCCGTTCACGCCGCCGTTCAACATGAGCGGCCAGCCCGCGATCAACGTGCCGGTCGAATGGACCGACGCCGGGCTGCCGGTCGGTATCCAGCTGGTGGCCGCCTATGGCCGCGAAGACGTTCTGCTGCGGGTGGCCAGCCAACTCGAGGCCGCCAAGCCGTGGGCGCACCGCACACCCGTGGTGGCGTGACCGTCAGATGTGGCCGAGCGTTTTGACGATGTCCTCGGCGGGTGCGCTGCGCGCCTGCCGGTATGCCGTTCCCGCCCACAGGTTGGTGCCATGGGGGTCTTCCAACTCGACCGAGGCCTTGCGGATCGGCGAGGTCATCTGGTTGACCTCGGGATAGCCCAGCGGCGCGAAGTTGTCGAACATTCGGGTGAAGTCGTTCTCCAGCCCGCGCGCATACCGACCCGAAAATGCCCGCGTCACAGTGGTTTTGTTGAATTCCGGGTGGCCAAGAGCGGCGCGGTGCGCGGCGTTGGTGCCCGCCTCGTCGGCGAGGAGCAGTCCGGTGCCGATTTGCGCGGCAACCGCTCCCCTGCGCAGGACAGCGGCGACGTCTTCGGTGCTGCCCAGACCTCCGGCCGCGATCAGCGGAACCTGATGAGCGTGGCCGATGCGGTCCAGCAGGTCGATCAGCGACTCGGTTCCGGGATCCATGTCCGGCGCGAACGTGCCGCGGTGCCCGCCGGCATTGGGGCCCTGGACGACCAAGCCGTCGGCGCCCGCGGCCAGTGCGACGCCGGCTTCGTAAGCCGATGTCACCGTGATGAAAAGCAGAATTCCCAGCGCGCCGAACCAACGCAGCACGTCGGGCGAGGGGGCGCCGAAGGTGAACGACACCATCTCGGGCCGTAGGTCGGCCACCACTTCGAGCTTTTGCTCCCAGCCGTCGTCGTCACCGAATCGGGGGTAGCCGACCCGAACGTCGTAGTGCTCGGCGAGCTCGTCGAGCGCCTCCGCATAGTGCTCCAGCTGAACGACGTCGGCGACGCTGGGTTGCGGCACAAAGAGGTTGACCCCGATCGGGCCGGTGGTCGCTTTGCGGGTGGTGACGATGTCGTCGGCCAGCCGATCCGCACTGATGTAGCCGCTGGCCAGAAACCCGAGGCCGCCCGCGTTGGACACCGCCGCGGCCAGGGCCGGCGTGGTGGGGCCGCCCGCCATCGGCGCGCCCACGATCGGCACCTCCAGATCCCAGAAGCCCAGTACCACGACACTACCTCGCTATGGCCCGAAGTTGTTGCGGCAGAGATCTTTTCGACTGATGCGGGCCGAGAACGGCCGCGCCGTACGGATTGCCGAGCAGGCGGCGCGCGGTCGCATTCACCTCGTCCACGGTGACCTCATCGAGCTCCTGCAGGGTCCAGTCGATACTCCGGTGCTCAGCGTAGTTGAGTTCGCTGCGGCCGATGCGGTTCATCCGCGAACTGGAGTCCTCCAAGCCGAGCACCAGCCCACCGCGCAGCGAACCCTTGGCGATCCGGCATTCGGCCTCGGTGATGCCGTCACGCGCCACCGCTTCGAGCACGTCGGTGGTCACCCGCGCCACTTCGGCGAAACGCTCGGGCAGGCACGCGGCGTACACCGACAACGCGCCGGTGTCGGAGAACATGTCCAGTGACGAGTAGACCGAGTACGCCAGCCCGCGGGACTCCCGAACCTGTTGGAACAAACGGGAACTCAGGCCGCCGCCGAGCGCGCTGTTCAGCACCGACAGTGCCCAGCGGTGCTTCCAATGCCGGCCCGGCGTCCGTACCCCAAGACAGACATGGGTCTGTTCGGCGTCCCGGGTGGCCACCGTCAGCTCAGGGCGACCGGTGACCTTGCCGGTGCCCTTGCGCGGTGCCACCGCGCTGCGGCCCCGGATCAACCGCGACCCGAAGTACTGGCGCACCAGCGCCACCACCTCGTCGTGGTCGACGTTCCCCGCCACCGCGACAACCATCCGTTCTGGTGTGTAGCGCCGCACGTGAAACGAGTGCAGCTGAGCGCGCGTCATCCCCGACACCGACTGCACGCTGCCGATCACCGGGCGCCCCACCGGGTGATCGCCGAACAGCGCCCCGAAGAACATGTCGCCCAGCGCGTCCTCGGGGTCGTCGTCGCGCATCGCGATCTCCTCGAGGACGACGTCGCGTTCCAGCTCGACGTCGCCGACCGCGCACCGTCCGTTGAGTACCACGTCGGCGACCAGGTCGACCGCCAGCTCGAGATCGCTGTCCAGCACGTGCGCGTAGTAGCAGGTGTGCTCTTTCGCGGTGAACGCGTTCAGCTCGCCACCGACCGCGTCCACCGCCTGTGCGATGTCGACGGCCGTGCGGGTCGGGGTGGACTTGAACAGCAGATGCTCCAGGAAGTGCGCGGCACCGGCCACGGTGGCGCCCTCGTCGCGCGACCCGACGCCCACCCACACCCCGACCGACGCGGAGTGCACCGCGGGAAGGTATTCGGTGACCACCCGCAAACCGCCGGGCAGAGTGGTGCGCCGGAACGCCGCGGACGGCTCGGCGCTGTGCCGAACGCGCCGCAGCGGCTGCGTGCCCGGGCTAGCTGCTGGTCGTCGCGGCATCGGCTGGCGCGGCCTCCGGAGCGGTGGTTACCGCTTCACCGTCACCGGACTCTTCGTCCACGAGCACCAGGGAGATCTTGCCCCGCTTGTCGATGTCGGCGATCTCCACCCGAAGCTTGTCGCCGACGTTTACCACGTCCTCGACCTTCGCGATGCGCTTGCCCTTGCCGAGTTTCGAGATGTGCACCAGCCCATCGCGACCGGGCAACAGCGACACGAACGCACCGAAGTCGGTGGTCTTGACGACCGTGCCGAGGAACCGCTCGCCGGTCTTGGGCAGCTGCGGGTTGGCGATCGCGTTGATCTTGTCGATCGCGGCCTGCGCCGACGGCCCATCGGTGGCGCCGACGAACACGGTGCCGTCGTCCTCGATGGAGATCTGCGCGCCGGTCTCCTCGGTGATCGCGTTGATGATCTTGCCCTTGGGCCCGATCACCTCGCCGATCTTGTCCACCGGCACCTTGATCGTGGTGACCCGCGGCGCGTACGGGCTCATCTCATCGGGGGCGTCGATGGCCTCGGCCATCACCTCGAGAATCGTCAGACGGGCGTCCTTGGCCTGCGCCAGCGCGCCCGCCAGCACCTGCGACGGAATGCCGTCGAGCTTGGTGTCCAGCTGCAGCGCCGTGACGATGTCCTTGGTGCCCGCGCACTTGAAGTCCATGTCGCCGAACGCGTCCTCGGCACCCAGGATGTCGGTCAGGGTGACGAAGCGCCGCTCGGTCGATTTTGCCCCGTCTCCCGCCTCGATTTCTACGTCGTCGGAGACCAGACCCATCGCGATGCCGGCGACGGGCGCCTTGAGCGGCACACCGGCGTTCAGCAGCGCCAGCGTGGACGCACACACCGAGCCCATCGACGTGGAGCCGTTGGAGCTCAGCGCCTCGGAGACCTGGCGGATGGCGTACGGGAACTCCTCGACGCTCGGCAGCACCGGGACCAGGGCCCGCTCGGCGAGTGCGCCGTGCCCGATCTCGCGCCGCTTCGGCGAGCCGACCCGGCCGGTCTCGCCGGTGGAGAACGGCGGGAAGTTGTAGTGGTGCATGTAGCGCTTGGAGGTCTCCGGGCCGAGCGAGTCGATCTGCTGGGCCATCTTGACCATGTCGAGCGTGGTCACACCCAGGATCTGGGTTTCGCCGCGCTCGAACAGCGCGCTGCCATGAGCCCGCGGGACGACGGCGACCTCGGCCGACAACGCGCGGATGTCGGTGATGCCACGGCCGTCGATGCGGAAGTGGTCGGTCAGGATGCGCTGGCGGACCAGCTTCTTGGTCAGCGAGCGGAACGCGGCGCTGACCTCCTTCTCACGACCCTCGTAGGTGTCGGCGAGCCGCCCGAGCACCTCGGCCTTGAGCTCGTCGGTGCGCTGGTCGCGCTCGGCCTTGCCGCCGATGGTCAGCGCCTTGGCCAGCTCGTCGGTGGCCACCGAGGACACCGAGTAGTACACATCGTCGCCGTAGTCGGGGAATACCGGGTACTCGCCGGTCGGCTTCGCCGCCGCCTCGGCCAGCTCCTGCTGCGCGGTGCACAGCGCGGCGATAAACGGCTTGGCCGCCTCCAGGCCTTCGGCCACAACGGTTTCCGTCGGCGCCTTGGCGCCGCCCTCGACGAGCTCGAGGACGTTCTCGGTGGCCTCGGCCTCGACCATCATGATCGCGACGTCGTCGTCCACTTTGCGGCCGGCCACCACCATGTCGAACACGGCCCGCTCGAGCTGCTCGACCGTCGGGAACGCGACCCACTGGCCGTCGATCAGCGCCACCCGGACACCACCGACCGGCCCGGAAAACGGCAGCCCGGCCAGCTGGGTGGACGCCGACGCGGCGTTGATCGCCACCACGTCGTAGAGGTCCTTGGGGTCCAGGCTCAGGATGGTCACCACGACCTGGATCTCGTTGCGCAGCCCGTTGACGAACGACGGGCGCAGCGGCCGGTCGATCAGCCGACAGGTCAGGATCGCGTCGGTGGACGGACGGCCCTCGCGGCGGAAGAACGAACCGGGGATGCGCCCGGCGGCATACATGCGCTCTTCGACGTCGACCGTCAGCGGAAAGAAGTCGAAGTGCTCCTTGGGACTCTTGCTGGCGGTCGTCGCCGACAGCAGCATGTTCTCGTCGTCGAGATAGGCGACGACGGAACCGGCGGCCTGCAGGGCCAGCCGACCGGTCTCGAAACGAATGGTGCGGGTGCCGAAGCTCCCGTTGTCAATGACGGCGGTCGACTCGAACACGCCCTCGTCAATTTCTGCTACAGACATCTGCGTCCGTGCGGCCTCTCTGGTTTTATTCAGCTATTTCGCGTGGGCACGCGTAACCCGGAGGTTCCAGGACAACCCGAAGATTGCAGAAGCCCGATGCGGCGACGGCCGTCGATCGAAGCGGCCGAGCTGCCCCGAGTGGGGAGCACGGCAGCCACTACCGAAGACCGCGCGGTACAGACTTCGAAGTCCTGTTGTGCCTCGCTGGAACGGTGCGCGCGGATCGCGCGCGCCGCACCTTGCTCGGGCCGACTGGCCCAAAACAGCATTGACTCTACACGCCGACCTGGCAGTTCTTAGGCGCGGCGTGAGGCTGGGTCAGCGGCGCAGACCCAGCCGCTCGATCAGCGAGCGGTAGCGCTCGACGTCGATCTGCGCGACGTACTTGAGCAGACGACGACGCCGTCCGACCAGCAGCAGCAGCCCGCGCCGCGAGTGGTGGTCGTGCTTGTGCACCTTGAGGTGCTCGGTCAGGTCGGCGATCCGCCTGGTCAGCAGGGCTACCTGCGCCTCGGGGGATCCGGTGTCGGTCTCATGCAGGCCGTAAGAGCCCAGAATTTCTTTTTTCTGCTCGGCGGTAAGCGCCACGAAATATCTCCATCAATCGGTCCGCGAAAATGGTTTCGGCTGCGGCCACCGCGAACTGCAGCACGCGCCGTGTCGACGGAAAGTTTAACAGCGGTGTCCG